>Ga0194041_10000116_pt1 | contig 30024 bp, 28 predicted proteins | sample JunL449m_MetaG_FD_160082 | JGI IMG/M metagenome (GOLD analysis project Ga0194041, IMG submission 160082) | Anoxic zone freshwater microbial communities from boreal shield lake in IISD Experimental Lakes Area, Ontario, Canada - Jun2016-L442-9m | ecosystem: Environmental > Aquatic > Freshwater >...
TGCACCATAAGAAAGACTTGGTTTTCGTCCTCCTGGGGTCTCCCCCAAAATACTCTATTTACATATCCTTAAATGGATTTGTAGCTTCATGGTTATTTTGTTAAGACAAATAACAATTGCTATTTGTATTAAATCCATATAGCAGCTAATTATCTTTAAAACTTTTCCGTTAAAAACGTAAGCTGTTTTTAATAAAAACGGTAGCAGTTACTAGCCTTGTGGAACATTATCGAAATTTCGTGAAAGACTGTATTGTGACCGAAACTTCTTCGAAACTTTCATTGCTTACGATTATCGAATACTTTGAAAAATATATTACGAAAAATAATATCATTAGCCTAATGCCGACTCACACGGATGACAACAACTTGAAGCTATATTTTAAGAATGAAATTAAATCGTACATCGAAAAATTTACAGATACTCAGAGTACTCTATTGCTCAGTAATGTAGACTCAGTTAAGAATATACAAATGTCCAAGGTCATTGGGTGGATTGGATTGAAAATAAAAGACGAAAATATAGTGCAATGTTTTTCGGAAAATGTATATAATTCATTCATACGCGAAAAACTAACAAAAACAAATGACGAAAATGACATGATACAAGTTAAAACAGTACTTGACATTTTTGTGGACTGGATTAAAACAAATGGGCATGTTCCAAATAGAAAAATATATAGTAAACATAAGCAAAATCTTGGTAGAGCTTTTAAATCAGAATTTGTATTAAAATTAGTAGAAAAATTAGAGTGTCTTTTGGTTAAAAGATCTATGTGTAATACAATATGTTATATTGCACTTATCGAAGATAAAAAAAGATGATTAAGGAAAATTACGAATGTTTGGTACTCGACAATAAGAGCAATAAAATAGAAGATTGTGTGTTTTGGTACCGCATTGGTTCGAAACAATTGTGGGACTTTGCTAAAACTCACTACAACAAGAACTACGACAAAGATGAGAACGAGTCCCCATAAAGAAACAAAATGGTTTAAACATTATCAAAAAGCGGAGTAAAACTGATGGAAAAAATCAGTTATTGAATAAACCGCAATAATCAACGCAATGCTGAGTAGACAATTTTTTTAAATACGTTTTAAGCGGTTATTAGAACATATTTAAATAAATTATAAATTTTAAATGCAGTCCCAGTCGACAACCAAGGGTAATTTGAGTTGGGCCGACATTGAGGGATGTGCAACCTATTCTTACGACCACCGAGGCGTAGTGCCCAAGAAGCCAGAAGCTAAGGATCGACGCTCGCAAACGAAGTGCCGATCTTACGATCGGCCGCGAACGGAGTTCGCTGCGCCCGAACAAAGTTCGGAGTCGAAGGTGCCTTCGGCTCTGCCGTATACGGCTCCAAGAATCCGCGAGGCGAAAACCACCGAAAACCGTTTGCGTAGAATTTCGTCGAGACAATGCTATACTTGTAAGCCAAGGGGTAAGGTTCTAAAGCATATTATAAATGGGTCAGATACCGGTAATGTAATTTTTCACTTTGACCTCCATAAAAGGCCACTAATCCTAGTAACTACCAAAAAACACTATGAATCCTTTTACGAAATACCCCACAACGAAGTTATGGAATTGTTTACATCTATTAAAACCTTTTGCGATTTTTGGGCAATAAAAGATTACGGTATTTCATACAACAACGGAGCTTGGCAAACACACCCACACTTTCATATCAAAATAAAAACCAATGAGAAAATTATTAATCGGTTACGCAGAGATCATTTTGCCCTCCTGACACTAAATACCAACTATTCTCCAAGTTCGTGATCGACGCCGGTGGGCTTCGACGCCGGTGGGCGTCGACCGAAGCCGCTTCGTAGCGCGGTAATTTCCCCCTATTAATATTACAAAGATAAGTATAATTACTTTGCGAATGTCTAACAATGAGGGCAGACTAAATCCTAACAATATTTTCCAAATTGCTCAGCAAATCGCTAAGAATATGCCGCCGCCTGCGGAAGGAGAAAACATTGATCTCCCTAATATGATAAAACACGTAACACAGTCTGTTTCGCAAATGATGGGGACGGGTGATGTCGATTTTGCAAGCATCATGAAGTCCTTTGAACAAATGCAACAACCTTTGGCTCAGCCAACAACCCGTATTTGCGCTGACGAGACCGTTCCGCCGCCTGACTTGGTTGATCCTAAGGACGTTGATCGCGGGGATAGGCATTTTGAGGAACTTAATGACGACTCCGATGCAGATGAGTTCCGCCCTCGCACCAAGGATCTTCATTTTACCCTTAATGTTGATCTGGAGGAATTTTACAAGGGAAAAATCAAGAAGCTTGCTATACATAGGAAGAGGATCCAAAAGGACGCGTCAGGTAAAATAAAGGTAGTTGAGGAAAAGAAAAAGATCGCCATTAGTATAGAACCTGGTATGCGCGACGATCAGGTTATACGCTTTAACAAGGAGGCGGATGAACAACCAGGATACGAAACCGGAGATATCGTAATTACACTGTGCGAGACTCCCCATGGCTATTTTGAACGCGAGGGTGATAATCTATTTATTGTTAAAAAGGTAAGTCTTTATGAAGCACTTGCTGTAACTTGTGGGCGCAACATTGACCTAAATATTAAACACTTGGGGGGCAGTTTTCTGTCACTCAAAACGAATAAAAAAGCCCTCCACTCCGGTGAGGGAATCCGTAAGATTAAAGGAGAGGGTATGCCGTACTACAAGAAGGATGGTTTTGGAGACCTCTTTGTACGTTTTAACCTAGTTATTCCCGATTCAATTGATAAATCAAAGATTGACATGCTACGCGAGATATTCCCTGGTTACAATGATTCCGGCAGTGTAACTGACCGCTCAACCGTACGAGCATGCACTCTTGAAGATGTAACGGAGGCTGATATGGAGGCTCTCGACTATGATTACTCATCCGATGAGTCCGATTATTCGGAGGAGTCAGAGGAGGAGTCCTATGAGGAGCCAAAGAGGGGGGAGAAGAAACTGCCCCATGCAGTTGAGAAGATTGCGGGACGCAGGAAGGGTCGTTAGTCTTCTTCCGCCAATAACTCTTCGTTTTCAGATGATTCCGCTTCGGTCATGTCGTAAATTTCTTGTTCGGCGATAATTAAATTTGTAATGCCATTTATGAACTCAATTTTATTGCGGTTCATATGTTGCAATCGCATTATTCGACGGGCATATTCGTGGTACGGATGGTGTAGGGTTTTTATACATTCCAACACACTTGCATTTATTTCACGGCCTTCGTCATGGATTACCATGGGCCGTGTGTCATAAATAGAAGTTATGCGTAGCTCAAACAGCATACTGTAAATCCATACTATAGATTCATTTATTGTATCCATATTTTCGTTATTAAGGTGCCGACGAACATTGTTGTCATATGCTTGGCTTGCAAAGTTTATGTACGTAATAATTTGCTGCTGATGGTCACGATTCATTTAAAATGTTTATAGTTGTAAACATTTTAAACATTTGTTTAAACGAATGTTTAAAATGTTTCAATACGAAATTGCTTTTTTGTCTATCATACGGCTTCGCCGTATTCTTCGACGCTTCGCGTCGATGGCATCCGTGTGGATTTATTGGGCACTTTTTGTTTTCTTTATTTTTTTCCTAACCATACATGACTCATATATAGACATCTTCATTCGCATTTCCAGTATAGCATTCCTACCAGTCATTTACACAGCATCGCAAGCATGGTACGACGCTTCGCGTCGCGTCGGTCGGAGACCGTACGATCTCCGTGGCGAAGCCACGCGGTGCTACGCACCGTGGTTGGCTTCGCCAGCCGAAGCTACGGACGAGTTTGTTATTTAAGCTTCGATTGAAATTTCCTAATCATTTTTAAAACTTCCCTATCCACGCGGGTTGTAGCTTCCTGGGGATCCGGTACAGGATCCCACGCCTTATATCTGCGTTTACCCCATATTTCTTTCCCCGACTTGTTCTTTATCGCCTGGCAATAATGCATAATGGGCGCATCAGGATCTTGGTTGTGCTTGGGCCAGTCATTGGTTATTCCAATGTTGGCTACCGTAATTATCTTTAAACCAAGACTAGGGTCATTTTGCGCAATTGCGAGTGCAGACATATCTGTCATCCAGTCCTTTGCCGTAATATAATAAGTAGCACTCTCAAAATACTTGGGGATTATTTTTTCAATCGTCCCCATCGTCATTGCAAACGGGTACATAATCGCTTTTTCGTCCGTTGGGGGGCAATAGTCCCTGTATTTTTGGGGAGTTGTCTTCTTGCAATATTCCAGCCCATAACCATGCCATCGCTGACCATATACGACTCCATCCTTCACCACGTCCCTCGGGTCCCATATACCCGTGAATATCATGTCCGGGTCCAATAGCATAATAACGGCTGTTTTATCGGTCACAACCTTGTGTAATTCTCGCAACCCTCCGGGCTTGTTCATTATTAGGTAACCCCCCCCGTACTTGCTAAAATCTTCGGTTTCGAGTGTGATACCATTTCGTGAACGGGGAACGGGTCTGTCGGGGTACTTGGGATCCTTTGATACAATGCGTACAATTTTTCCAGGCTGCCCCGACTGGGCAACAGAAAAGTCAAGTAGGTCAGCCTGCCATTCTTGGTAAGGACTGTTACTTATACTATATACTATGTATAAAGGGGGTGGGTCGGTCGCGAACGGTTCCTTATTTGCACTTTTGCTAATTGAGGCTAGTACGACAATAATGGTAAATAAGATAATCAATACTATAGCCAATACAATCAAGGAAGCGTCCATTTACTAATAATATATTATAAAGATAATTGTTTATGATAAAAAATATTTACTATTATTAATATACGCTTCGCTTGATATGTTTTTTTCAAAACCGCCCTTAATTCCCGGTGATTCTAATTTTTCTAACGTTTCTTCCACTGGACTAAATGACTTGGGTAGCTCAATCGGTTCTAGTCTAAGTCTTACCGGTTATGCAACTGCTTCAGGATTTATGCCTGGAATTACGGCAATATCGGCAAATAATGGCGTGACTTTTTTAACGTCGTCAAGTACTCAAACGCAACAAATTAACGGAACTGTTGGTCAAACAATAGTCCTACCAAACGCCACAACTCTTACAAGAGGATCATATTATGATTTTATAAACGACTCACTAGGTACTATATATATAGTATCCACAGGAGGTGGCGCAGTTACCACTATCCCGACACTGTGTGAGGCAAGAACATACTTATTGGCAAATGGAACTAGTTCAGGTGTTTGGACTAGTAGATTATATGGACCGTTTTTTGATTATTGCTCAATTACAACCGTTGGAAGTGATGCAAATAGCGCATTCCAATCTATAAATGCAAGTGTTACGGCAAATTTTACAACTATATCCCCCGCAGCGAATATACTACTCTTCAATAATCCAAGCGGGGGTACTACACCAGTAAACATAAGTACCTCCAACATTGTCATAGACACTGCAACTGGAATTATCTTATTCTTAGCATCTGGGACATTCGCAATAAACGTATCTGTATCTGCCGAATATGGCAGTAGAAGTTTTCTCCAAGTTGTAAAGAATAATACTATCCTAGCAGGGCTGGGACTTACAACACTAGCTGATGTACAAACAATTACAATTAATACTATAGTGAACATAACAGATGGAAACACAATCGATTTCCGCATAGATGGATTAGCTGGTGGTGCTATATATCCAATCACCATGAGCTTTAATGTTATGCAAATCTAAAATAGCGCTAATTTGCGCTAATTGCGCAAAATAAAATATTTTTCATTAATAAAAAAATGAGTACTCAAACGAACCTCAAGAGCGATGCATTCTGCATGTACAACCAGTCAAGTGCGCCATTTTTCTGGGTACTTGAACCTGGCCAGTATGAGAATACATACAGCTTTGGTGAAGTAGGTATTAACGCTACCGGAGGTACTGCCGGAAGCTATGTCCGCCCAGACGTCATTGATATATCATCGTTTTTATCAGGAAGGGACGATATGCTTAGCAAGTGCCAACCTCCCGTGCCCGACCTTGAAGATGTAAGACAGGACCCATTAAGAAATCAAAACGAAGACACTACCGTTAATCTCTTACCTGACTATACGAGAGAAAAACGCTCAGCAATTGATCTAAGCTCAGTCGATTACAATAGATGGCAACCTCTTGATACAGAACCTGAAAATCTGCGTTTCGTAATTGAGGGCTTTTCCGCCCAAAGAGGCGGCCTGGATACTAGAAATTACACGAAACTGGCTTGGAATCCCGTAGAGCTTCCGGGGGGTGATTCACCCAATGTCGCCGATGCCAAGAACCTTTGCAAGGCTCAACTCAACCCTTCGTGGGCTTGTGGCGAATTCTGCGAGGGCGTTACTGGGTACCCTGGCGTTAACCCTATCACAGGTGCGAAGAATACCATCAAGAGTACAATGGCTAATTCTTATGAAACCAGACCCAGCCAGCAGCCAGAATTCCCGTTTATTGGACCCTATTCGCAGGAGGTTTACAATGTGTCTGGGTACGTCGGGGACAATTTCTTCTATGGTCCCAACTATGACAAAGGAACCTCACCTACCCCACTCAATCAAGTTCTTGAAGGATCGGCAGTCAGTCTCTCCAAGTTCCCACTTTTTTCTTCCTAAGATTATTTTCTAGACCCCTATTAAAAAATGGGTTCGTATATGTCTACTTTCAAAGACGATATAGGGTTCTGGGGAACCAAACGCCGGACGTCACGCAAACGCCGCCACCACCGCTCGACCACAACAGGTCGGTACGAACAAAGTTCGCGGCCGACCACAGGTCGGTACGAACAAAGTTCGCGGCCGACCACAGGTCGGTACGAACACAGTTCGCGGCCGACCACAGGTCGGTACGAACAAAGTTCGCGGCCGACCACAGGTCGGTCAAAAAAAGAAGTTCAGGCATTTGAAAGAGGTATCATAGTTGGGATGAAAACATCATTTGAGCGGGGCACAGGTCGGTCAAAAAAAGAAGTTCATGCATTTGAAAGAGGTATGAGGTCTGGTCAACGCGACGCGGGGATGAAAACATTAAACGAGCGGCGCCGACGCTTCTCGATGCCGAATGGTCAACCGATGACACTCGGCGACTTACGGAGACGTAGCCCTTCGGAGTATCGGTCACTCATGCACGGACCAACACACATGGCTCACTCGCCGCATTCGATGCATCCGAGGATGCGCAGGTTCTCAGCCTTTGGGCGTCACCGCCGGGTTTCACCTGGCTCGCCTATTCGATCGCGAAGCAACGATGCCGCAAATGCAATGCGCCTTTACCAAAGAAAACGGAAAACCAATCCTTCTTATACGCTAAAAGATGCTTGGAAGGATATTCGTAGGCGGCACCACAGCAGATTCGGCCTACCTACAGAGTCGGGCGTAGACCGAGACCTGGCATTTGGCGCAAGTTCGGACCGATTTGCAATCGGCGCCGAACGTAGTTCGGACCAATTTGCAAACGGTTCGGACCGATTTGCAAACGGCGCCGAACGTAGTTCGGACCGATTTGCAATCGGCGCCGAACGTAGTTCGGACCTGGCATTTGGAGAGGAAGAGGGCTACAACAATTTCGGAACTTCTCCCAAAGTTGCATTTGGCAGACCTTCTTTTGGGCGTCCGCAATTAGTTCTATGACCGGATTTTTAATTCTCGGGCAATTCATAATAATACAATGCGGGATACAGCGAAGCTGTATCCTTCGACGCTTCGCGTCGATACAGCGAAGCTGTATCCTTCGACGCTTCGCGTCGATACGGCGAAGCTGTATCCTTCGACGCTTCGCGTCGATACGGCGAAGCTGTATCCTTCGACGCTTCGCGTCGATACGGCGAAGCTGTATCCTTCGACGCTTCGCGTCGATACGGCGAAGCTGCCAACGCATAAAATACGCAGACGGTGCTTCGCTAGCGAAGCCAAGCGAACTGTGTTTGAATATTATGGTCCAGACGGGGGTAAGGTGAGGGACAAGAATACCCTGGATCGTATAAAACTATTGGCCATCCCTCCGCAATGGGAGGACGTGTTGATTTCTACTTCTGGGACGGATTATCTCCAAGCGACTGGGGTTGATAATAAGGAGAGGGTGCAGTATATATACCACCCTATGTGGAATCAGGTAACAAAGGATGATAAGTATAAACGTATGGGGCATTTTGCACAAAAAATGGACGAATTTAACAATCGACTTTGTGAGGATCCTAGTCTCATTTCGACTATGTTCCGAATTATACAAAAGTCCCACATCCGTATAGGTAATGAAAGTTACGCTAAGGAAAATGGAACGTATGGACTTTGTACGCTAGAGAAAAAACACGTTACTGTGAAAGGGGACAAAGTTCGGCTGCGGTTTACTGGGAAGAAGGGGATCCAGCACGATATAAGTTTTAGAGATGCTCGGTGCGCGAGTGCAATTAGGGTGTTGCTTACACTCCCAGGACCTAGGTTGTTTAAAACTGGTTTGAAGAATATAAATTCGCAGGATCTTAACGAGTATTTGCAGAGCACTATGGGGCCAGAATTTACTTGTAAAGATTTTAGAACATACGCAAGTAACTTGTTATTTTTGCAATCCTTGGTCAAAATACCTCCTTCCGAAAAAATAACGGAACGACGTAAAACGCTAAGGGATATTTTCAACCAAACTGCGGAAAAGCTTGGTCACACCAATACGATTAGTAAGAAAAGTTATGTAATGCCCATAATAAGTGAAAACTATCTAACAACACCAGAATTGTTCTATGCAAAAGATCCCAAAAAACTTCTTTTAAAATTGACCGGTTAAATGAAATCTACCTTTTTAGGTTGCACGATTTTCATCTCGGTTGTTAACTTTTGTTTGTGAATTTTCATTTCTTCCTCTAGTGTTAGCTTTGATCTGGAAGAGTACATTATCTGCTGCGCCAATGATTTTTTTTTTTGTTTTTTTTCGATGCGAACAACGCAATCGTTGTGCGCGGTGGCTTCGCCCATTGCCCTACAGCACTATATAAGTATACCAAGATTTTTTTTTAGCTGCCAAAGGTGCTTTCTCCGGAATATTGGAAATACATGAATTTATCTTGATTCTTGTATTTAGAGTACAAACTTCGAATATGCTGAGAACTGGGGGGCATAGCCCCGCTTTCGGTCATTACATATAAAGCCTTTGTTGAAGGAAGTCTAATCCGCTTCCTAATGACATACAAGAATTGCCCAACCGTTAAATCTTCTGGTACTAGGTATTTATTTTTATCAATATTTGGAATATCTTCGCTACATTGGGGTGATTTTTCAACTATGATTGGAAGTCGATTAGGATATTTGTCCATAATTCTCTTGGATTCTTCATTACGTTGTTCAAATGTATACCGTTGTTGGTAACCCTGTTGTTTGGACAAGGGTTCGCCATTTATTATTTTTGAAAGCATCATGTTTACTTTTACTATATATATAGCATTTTATTTTATTTTGCGAACCATTACGTTTGACGCCAGGCATCTCGAATTATATTTTCATATAGCTTAAAGTCTTCCCCGTGATCATCATTCCGCCACTGCTGGTGATTAGCGGCAGTGTGCGCCAATTCGTGTATAACTAATCTTGTAAGAGGTGCGTCTTGTTCCAATGTCTTGTAGTCGTTTGAAAGTTTCAGAAATACGTGTCTCCACTTACTTCTTAAATTTTCATCTATACCTATGAGTGGCGCATGGTCATTTATATAACGTTCCATTGGTTTATTAAGGCCACTGAATGGACTGCCGTTGGGCATTTCGCTATATATAACATTTGAACATGTTCCATATAATGACCAATGCACCCTCATCATTTCCAATTGTTTTGGAGACATTTCCATCATTCTGTCCTGATCCATAGGTAGTTCTCCATGTATATGTATAAATAGGCGAAGTCCGTGTTTCACTTCCGACGGATACGCGAAGCGATTCAAGTTTACGTGAAAATAATGAGCGATATTTGCTGCCTTTGCTCGAATTTGTTCAAGTTTATGAATCTTATTGTCTGCGGTCGACGCGGCGCTTTTCGCCGTACGACCTGCGGTAGCAGATAATTTATAATAATACCCATCTGTACCAATCTTTCCTTCCATATGGGAGTCGTCAAAATCCCATTTAACCGGATCGCGAGTATCTCTGGGGTCACCATTTTTAAATTTCTTGCTAAGCATTGTTGTTTACAGTTTATAAATATTTAAATTTTTCGATCAAACAGAAACTTCCGTAGCGATTACAATGCAATAATCTTCCGCTCGTATTCTTGTTTTATTGTCAATAAGGTAGAACGTATCTCCTACTTTATAGTTTGCACCCCCAGTAAACACACACACACCAGTTACCCCACCGTCTGTGTCTACATTAGAAATAGTTGCATAAAACGTAGATGGGTATAAATTACCGTTACACACACTACCGTTTCCATCTCCGCATATTTTAGTTGTGACACTATAGTATTTTCCAGGCTGAACGATAGATATTTTTGTCACCGACCCCCCCATTAAGATTCACTTTTTTTTTAATTTTAAAAAATCATGAAATTGTTAATTTATTATTCGAACTCAAAGTAATTGTCTTACCTCCATAGTTTGTCTTCAACGGCTTTTTATGGTGGGCCTTGGCAACAGAGCGACGCCGAGGCACTGGTCGACGCTTTCCGTAAGAAACGTAGGATCCTTCTGGTATTTGTGTATTAAGTTGCATCCTCGGAGGGGGGGGTTGTTGAACGATGATTGGACCGGCCTGCATACCGCTAAAATTGGGGATATTGTACATCAACGACTCGGCGCCAAATTGGCTCCGAATACCCAAGTTTGTAAAACATCTCGCCCCGTTTGGGAGAGAACTTTCCCGCACAAGTCCTTTGGTGCCAGATAGCCACGCTCTTGGGTTTGCCGGATCCCGCTGGACCTTTACGATACGTGGGTTTTGGGATGGTCTATACGTATCCCCCGTAAGCCAATTGATTGTGTTTGCACCAGCTCCGAAACTATTTCTTCCATTATAAAGGGGCATATTCGCTCTGTAACCTACGTTATTCGGCCCCTCCATATAGTATAAGGAAGGACGCGAAGCACCGAAGGTCGTACGACGCAAAGCGTCGACGCCATCTCCGATGGTACGGCGGGGTTGGGGGTTGTTGAGCTGATTATTAGAAAACTGCATAGGCATGTTGATTGAATATTTGGTAGACGCTTCCTGAAGCTCTTGGTTAGGTGCAAAAGAAGGTGGGAATCCTAGGACGGGGTTCAAATTGTACCCCTTTGCAGCTACCAACCTGGGTGAAACCCATTTTGAACCGATGCTTTCCATACGCGCAGGCCAACCCGGTGTACCGGGTGTTGCGCCAAACTTTCTCTTTTTTAAACTACGCAAACTACGCCGCCGCCTCCGCAGCGACGGTTTGCGTCCAAACTGTCCAAGCAAGGATAGGTCCATGGGGGGTAATCTCGACCCGGCCCAATGGGCCTCCTTCATAAGCGCGTTGTCGCTGGGGCCATAGGGCCTGGGAAGTCTTGCGCCTCCCTTATTTATTAGGCGTGTGGGAGTTAGTGAGAAGTTTGGTCCTCCAAGGCCGAAATTCATTCCCAAAAAAGGACCGGCGTTGTTAAACTTGTTTAATTCGGCTTGGAGCCCCCCAATTAAATTTTGCTGGGGACTGAGGGCATTCCCGCCTCTGAATCCACCATTTGTCCCCGTCCCACAGGAATTTGTGAGATAGTCAGGCTGGGGGGCCAATTGTAGTGCCGTCGGTAGATCGGTGCCGAACCGGCGGGACCGTACGATCTTCGATCTCCAATCGGGGTCCGTGGAGGAGACTTTGCGTCGACGCCGAGATCGGTTGACTCCGCCGATCGGATCGACGCTTCGCGTCGAAGGATACGGCGAAGCCGTATACCGGACAAGTTTCCGAATAATTTGTTCAGGTGTATGATATCCTTCTAGTATTTTTTCGGTTTGTGTATTATGCCATGTTGGGAAAACGCTCAGCGTGGAAGGATCCAGGTACTGCGGCGCAAAGTGGAACTGCGAGTCGGGCTTCTTTCCACGTGAACAATCAATTGTATTATTCATAGCAAGCGTGCGCTTGCTACCACGCATGGGTAAGCCCAATATTTCAAATTGCTTTTTGCACGAATTGCAACCGGGCATGAAGTAGAGTACAAACAAACCGGAATGTAATTTATTTATAACTTGGTCTCTGAAACTCAAACTCTTCATTTACTAGGTACTACGGATTTTATTTTTTTCTTAATGCGAATAAGCTTTCGCGTAATTTAATCTTCGATTATATATGGAATATAGAATAAAGTATGTCTATTCCATTCCCTAATTATGGACTACGGGATAAGGGAGATGCCGGGGAAGGACTAGAACTCGATTCATCCAATAGTAAACGAATTGTTCTGCGCAAGAACTTAATCTTTGTAGATACACGAGACTGTGTGGGTGAGAATTCACTCAGAGATGCCCAAAGTGTATATTTGGCGCGTGGCGGGAAGAAAGAGGTGGCTGGGAATGTTATTACCACCACCGGACTAGGTGTAAGCCCAATTACCGTCAGTGTGAATGTTAATCTCAGTTCTAACAACGTAAAGAATGGAGATACAGTATCAATTTCAGGAGTTGCGGGAAATACGTACGCAAATGGTTCATGGAAAATAATCAATGTTGTGAGTACTTTTCTGTTGAACACATTTGACTTGGTTGGAAGTATAGGTAATGGAAATTATGCAGGTAGTGGGATGTTTATTAGGCCGGCAGACAAGGGGTATCCCAGTATATTAAACACTACATCCACGATTGTTGGTAATATTCTTACCGTACAGATGACAAAAGTATTAAAGGTAATTCGTGGTATATCGGTTGTTAATGTTACGATACCACGAGATATCATCCCATTGAGTTCTTATTTACCAGATTTTGTAGAATTTGCAACTCCTTATATTACCGACAGCCTCCCGCAATGCACACAGAACCCAATTACTTGGGAATCGTACATTCTACAAGAACCCAAATTTCTGATCGAAAGAATGATTGGGTACTACTCAAGCCCATTGGATATATATCGTACCTATAATTACGGTTCATTCCCGATACCTAACCAATATACCCCTCCCCCGTTAGTACTTTGGAACCCACCTGTTGGATTGTGGCCGCAGCAACTAAAACCCTACCCCTTCCAATCTGTGCCAACATATCGTTCCAATAATTTCACAGTTTCCGCAAGGTCCGGGGTATTTTATTCCATTTTAGCGGGATACGGTGTGTACGATATGTCTGATTGGACAGATAGTTACTCATCGTCAACCGCTTTGCAACTGATTCAAACTCAAATTGGAAGATGGTTGTTACTATTACTCTGCATCCCCATTCAGAGTTACCGCGACGAGGATTATATTAGTCTGGTAATAAATTCAAACGTTTACGATGACCCCCCACTCCCTGTCTCCAGTTTCTTTGGGTTTGGGGATTACCAACGCTTTATTCCCGGGCCTGGGTTGGGTATGGCTTATCAGCCAGGAACCGTGAATGGCGGTGATCCCACTATAAGTAGTCTGGACAGTCCAATAGCGTTCCCATATTTTCGGGGTAATGTATGGGGACCATATGATACGCCGGGGGATCGTTTTCAGAAATTAGGAGTTCGGGATGTTGTTCAGGATCTTTTTCTCAATGGTGATCTTAGAAACATTTTTGGAGTGCCACTGGTTAAGCCCTACGTCCCGACGGAATGCCTAATGTTTGATTTTACGTATGGATTTAATTTACCTGCTATAGATGAAGTAACCATGGGGATTTTCGAAGAGACAACAAATCCAAATATATTAAACGCAATGCGTATTATACCTAACGGATTTGGCGCTCTTGCACAGCAAAAACAGGGTGACGGCGTTTTACCATATCAAACAAGATACCTATCCGCGGGAGGTATTGGACCGGATATAAACGGACCCCCTGCTACACCGGCAACTGCTACTTCCGGTACTGGGTGGGTAAATTATCCAATTAATAATAGCGGCGGAAATGGCAGCTTTTCCTATCCTGACGCGGCAGGACCCTCCTCCGGACTCGCTGCAACTGGTTCATCGCCCAACGCTACAATTGTTCCACAGGTGACAGATTCTGAATTAAAGGGTAATGAAACCAACCCACCTGACCCTGCAACAAATGTCATTTCAAGTAGGATTTCTTTTTATGATCTTGGCCCAAATGCGGGTGCCTTCGTCACACAAATGATTAATTATCGAACATTTGTAATTAACGAGATGCCTGATACAAATATTGTCCTCAATATACAACAGTCCCAAAGACAAGCCTTTATTCAATCCACCAACCCAGTTACGACAGACTGTATGATCAGTATCCCAATTCGTTTAAATTTGGGAACCAACACTGGTACGCTGCAGTACATAGAGAGTGTGGAGTCTTTGCTATCAAACCCCGAATATTGGACAAAACGTTTTATTGCACCAATGGCATCATTACATAAATTAGATATATCATTCACAACATATGACGGGTTAGCCATCCCCCTTGAAAAAATGCTTCAGTCTCGCAGATCGGTGACTCTGTTGAGCAATTTCCAACGCATTTTTGGTTCCATATTCAGCTTTCAGCAAATTAATCCCCGCAGTATTGCACTTGCCTTCCTATTTGACCCAATCAATCCATCACTCGGCGGGAGGGCAAAAAGAACATTTGGTATGACCATGAGCGTAGATACTTATGAATATGATTCTCCAGGACTTTATTTAAATATGATAAAGGATATGCTTGAGAAGGATAGGTACGATGATGACGAAGATACATTTCTTGTCAGGGCCTCGAATTATAATAATTATTCAAGTTCTTCGTAGGCTGGTTTCGCGGTTGGTGCTTCTGGAAAAAAAGAATATGCATATATATGATGCACAATGGACATTGAAGTAAAATTGCGGACCCAATTGGGAGTTTTTATTGGTGCGATTGGATTAAAAAATAAACCCAAGGAAATGGCCAAGTATATCCGCAAAAATAGGGAGTTCTTCCCCAAGATTAAGGAAGAACATATAGTAGAACTTGAAACAAGCGAGTAATTTTCCGGTCAAAGCGCCGACCGCAAAAAAAAATTCTATGCAAGTATTAAATACAATGGACGATGGTGACGAAACCGTCGAAGTTGACGATAAAGATACACCCAAGTCTAGTCAGGCTGGCTCCGGTCGAAGCTCTGGTCGAAGCTCTGGCCGAAGCTCTGGTCGAAGCTCCGGTCGAAGCTCCGGCCGAAGCTCTGGCCGAAGCTCTGGCCGAAGCCCCGGACGCCCTGCATTTATGGAGAATAGTAAGTATATAAAACGGATAACTTATATGCGTGAACGCGGTGCTCAGCAAGAACAGCAACGTGAACGCGATGCTCAGCAAAGCGAAGACGATGACGATGTTGAAGAATTTTTAGAAAGAATTAGGTCTGAATTGGCACGCGACGACGGAGGTGGCGACGTGGAAAAACGTAAGGAACAGTGGGAAACCCAACAACGCAAGATGCGCAAGATAGATACGGAGGAACGACCCGACCTAGCCGGGGAAATACACAGAGTTGCCAATCCCCGAAATGCGGGTGATGAAAAGTGGGAACTTACTCCGCCATTTATGAGGCCAGTGGATCGACGCGAGCAGCCCGAACGGAGTTCGGCGGTGCGCCGTCCGCAAACTGAACTTCCCAAGTTGGCAAAGAGATTAGGAGGGGGTATCCGGGAGGACAAAACAAACCTTTATCCAATTCCTGTAAAGTATATTAACAATTTCCCTTGTTATTCTCGCAGGCAATTGAATGACCTAAATCATCTCTTGCAGAAAAATATATTGTCCCCATGGCTTAGTTCGGAGATAACACCAGTCCTGAAAGACGGCAATGTTGTTGGATTTCTAGGTGGTCCGCCTTGGCATATATGGGAAGATTTAATTAAATCTTCGATTTACGCAATCAAATCTTCTAATGTCGAAACCGCAGTTATTCGCAAAGACTTTAATATCCCGGATGATGTTCTTGATGTTGCTGGGTATCTTGGTAAACTTCGCGACACTGCCGGGGGAGGTCTTACAAGATTTTATATTGAAAGGGAGTATACTCGATCCAACATCCCGTTAAAAGTTAGAGAGGGAGTGGCAAAGAAGAAAATAGTTCTCGAAGCGCCTCTCGAGGTCAACATTCAGATTAGACGATGGAAAGAGAGTGTTTGGGAATGGAGCTATCCTAGCGCGCAATGGAAATCTGCGGTCAAGGAAGCCCTTGAAGAATTACAAAGTATATTGTTAATTACCAAGTTGAATTCAAAGGCATTCCTACAAAAGAGAGACGAGCTTACCGTTCGTTTGGAAGGAATTAGGAATCGTCTTCAGCCTATTGAGGAAACTTTAATTGTCCCCCCTCGTGCAAAGGGAGACAATATTAGGAGGCTTGCACCTCATACGGCTTCGCCGTATGCCACCGAAGGCACGCTTCGCGTCGATACCGAGGTGCAAGCCACAAACAAAGTCATAGAGTGGAATGGGATTTTACATTCCAAGCGTATCAATGATTTGATAAAAGAAAACGTAACCATAACACCCAATGCCAAGGAATTGATTAGGACAAATTATTTCAATTATAAGAAAAATATTCTTACGGTCGAAGACAACAGCCTTCGATCGGTGCCAACTCCGTTTGAAGTCCACATCGCACCAATTTTAAAGAACATGGGATCATACGACTTTGTGATCTCCAATCAAAGTAAAGTCACCATTACCGCTAGTGACGTGGTTGAATACTTGGGAGACTCACATTTTCAATTTTGCGACTATAAATATGGAACATACGAGAAACCGGACGGTTCCGTTATGTACCTGGGTGATAATTGCACTTACTCGCAAGCGCCAACGCCAAAATACATATTTGAGGGGTCTTATTATATGGTAGGTCCTGATTTACACTCGGACGGGGTAAGCACCAGGGGTGCCAGAAGACTTGCGTTACTTCTGGGAGTTGATATAAGCCAGATACCCCCCTGTTTTTCAGTGCCACCGGGAGCTCGCTTGGCTTCTACACTTCGATTGGCCCCCATTCTAAAAGAAGATGTAATGTTATATTTTAAAAGAGATGGGCGTAATTTTGACAAAGAAGATGGTGCCCGTGATGACAAATATCGTAAAGCATTGCGTTCTGTTTTAAAGAAAAGCGTCGTACGGCGCGAAGCGCCGCGTCAACCGGAGGTTGTAGTAGATCCTTCTATTTCAAAGCCTATTCTCAGCCATTTGGTAAAGGAAATGAACGCATACAAAACGGATGAGCAAAGAAAATTATACATAGAAACCATAACCGTACCAGCCTATTTTAACAACCAAAAACACGCACAACTAGAAACCATTATAAATAAATTTAATGAAGAATTCAAAGCCCACGGATTAACATTTAACAACTTTATAAACTTAAACCGCGTCGAAGCGGCTTTGCCGCTTCGGTCGACGCCTTCAGGCGTCGAAGCGGCTTTGCCGCTTCGGTCGACGCCTTCAGGCGTCGAAGCGAGAGAATGCAATCCAAAATCACCCAAGGCAAAAAATCCGCTATACAAGTGTAATCCAGCAACGGGAAGATGGATACTGCGCTAAACTACGGTGGCTTCGCCACAACAGTGACTTTACTATGTATCCACTTCATTGTCAGACTCGTAAATTTTTCCTTATTCTCGTCCACCAGTTTTTTCCAATATGGGATTCCGTGACAAACCCCGATACACTCTCTGCAACAAATTCCATTTGCAAATAGGGCGTTTTTAATCGGGAAATCCACGGCGGTGTCCCTACTGTCTGAAATAGAATCAATATACTTTGAAAGTAGTTCTCTTACCTGAACAAGACCTACTCTGCGAATTTCATCCTCCTCGGTTGGCTCAAGTGTCAATGATTTTCGCAGAGCAGAGTTACGTGATGGGTGCGAATACGCATGCAGTGTGAAACGAATAAGCTCACATTTGTCATCCGTTTCGCACCAATGAATAAGCGCCTTTTGAAATTTAGTCCCGGGCTTGCGACGTTCGGCACACATCGAAGCCGCGTTGTTTACTTCGTTACCGAGTATTGGTGCCAAATTCTTAAATTGACTTTGTCTGACAAAGTCAAGCGAAGCTTAAATTAATTAAAGGATATGTGCAAATTTAAAACTATGACTAGGAATGGTCGCTCAACTGTGTAAGTACAGAGAGCCTCTGACACCTGAACAGTTTGACATTATAAATGGTAATGACATTGTATTCCAAGCGCTTTCGTGGTACGAGGATGATTTTTCTGTTGCCCAATCGTCCGGATCCGAAGAAGGCGAAGAGCGAAGTGAATATCAGATTTATGTTCATGGCGCAATGGCGGATGGTAAGAGTGTGTGCCTAAAGATTACCGAATTTATACCCTATTTTTATATAATGATTCCTGAAAAGTTTCAACTTGGTTGGACTGATTATAATACAAAACAAGTTTTCAAGCATTTTAGACAAATTCTAGGCAAGAAAAACTCATATGGGTTGGTTACTAGCACCCTAGTGGAAAAATGCAAACTTTACCCCTTTGAGAATCTTCGCAAACTCAAATTTATTAGGTTGGGGTTTTGTACCCAGCGCGCTCTCCGGACACTCAAGTACAAAATCAAAGAGTCCGTCAAGATCCCGGGTATTGGGGATATCAAGTTTGACCCATACGAAACAAATGTACAAAGCGTATTGCGATTCACCCACATCAAAAATATCAAGATGACCGGGTGGATCTCCGTCAAGGCCGGGAAATACACAATTGTGGGCGATGAAGATGAAATTTCAAGAGCACAAATTTCAATAGAAACTAAATGGAATGACGTGAACCCATACGACTGTGACCAGATTGCCCCCTTCCTAATTTTTAGCTATGATCTAGAGTGCTACTCTTCACTTGGATATCCTAAATTTCCCGAAGCCGATATTGATGGTGACTTTATCTCACAAATCGGGTGTGCATTTTGGGAATTTGGCGGCGAAGTCACAAAGAAGAAACAACTTGTATTCACATGTGTGCGAAGTGCCGAATCAACGGATGACAGTATCATAATCGTAAATTGCCCCAATGAAAAAGCAATGCTCATAAAATTTTGCCTACTCATTGAGCGCGAGGACCCAGATATTATTACCGGGTATAATACTTGGGGGTTCGATGACACTTACCTATGGAAACGTATGATACTTCACGGTCTCGATTCTTATTCTGAAAAATTGTCTAGGATTGTTTCTGTAGGTCCCAAATTGGCACCCAGGACCATGTCAAGCGGCGCATACGGTCACAACCAGTTTAATATCATAACCATGCACGGCAGAGAATCTTTTGATGTATGCTTTGCAACAAGGCGCGATTACAAACTGAATTCGTTCAAATTAGATAGTGTTGCCGAGCACTTTTTGAAACTGAACAAGGTGAATATCTCCATACGAATGGGGCGTGACACCGAAGATACACCCATCGATAAACGCACAAACTCATATAAACTTCTTTTTGAAATTATTCAGAATAAGGATCCAAAGGAAGTTGCCATCGTTTGCGAGTACTGCGCACATGATTCTTTGCTACCACTTCTACTTATCGAAAAATTGTGTTTTATACCCAATTACATCGAAATGGCCAAGAGCACACGGGTACCTTTTGATTGGTTACTCTTGCGTGGGCAACAATGCAAAGTGTTTAGCCAAATCGTATATGAAGCTAGGAAACGTGATTTCGTAGTACCCGTATTCGAGTATGGCGATACTGCGGAGGAGGAAGAAAAATACAAGGGCGCTACTGTTTTGCATGCCAATACGGGGGCATATTTTGAACCAGTTGCGGGTCTTGATTTTAAGAGTCTTTATCCTTCCATCATGATTGCATATAATATGTGCCATAGTACAATTGTAATCGATGACAAGTACCGAAATCTGCCTGGAATCGAGTATGAAACCATTGAATGGTTCGAGGATCAGAATAAAAAATTCAGTTTCACCTTTGTACAAAACATCAAGGGGTTGCTACCAAGTATATTGGAACAATTGTGGGAAGAACGCAACGCTACCAAAAAGGAAATGAAAAAACACAAGGGCACCTTTCACGAAACAGTACTTAATGGAAAACAATTGGCCATCAAGGTGACAATGAACAGTGCCTACGGATTTGCAGGGGCTTCGAAGGGGATGTTACCTTGTAAACCAATTGCGGCTAGTGTAACAGCCAAGGGTAGAGAAATGATTGCAAAGACGTCCAAGATGGCTCAGGAATTGTACAATTGCGTAACTACCTACGGAGATAGCGTCACGCCCAATACAAGTATAATGGTTCGTCGGCGAAGCAGTGCCGACGCGGTCGAAATTTCATTTGTCAGGATTTGCGATCTTGCCAGCGAGTACTCCCCGTACGACAACTTCAAACTTGATGGTTCGGTGAGGACTTGCAAAGAGGCTGCCTTTGTCAATTTGGAAGTATGGGACGGGTTGAATTTTACAAAGATTCGTAGGGTCATTAGGCACAAGGTAAACAAGCAAATTTACAGAGTCGTAACCAACACGGGCTACGTGGAAGTGACTGAGGACCACAGTCTTATCTTGAACAATATGGAATACGCAAAACCACAAAGTATCCAGCAAGGTACAAATCTGTTTTGCGGCTATCCCGAAATGACACAGAACAAGATGGTGGGTTTAGGTGACTTGACGATTCGAACAAAGGGGCAGGTTTCTGCTTCCAAGCTGTACTATATAATGAAATCAGTTGGCTACCACGTGACCTTGGAGGTTTCTGGACGCGAAGAGTCGTTCAAGTTGATATGCCGAGGAGCCGAGGCTTGCACCTCATACGACGCAGAGCGTCGCTTTGACCAGAGGTCATACGACGCAGAGCGTCGCTTTGACCAGAGGTCATACGACGCAGAGCGTCGCTTTGACCAGAGGTCATACAAGGCGGGCGTGGTTCGACAAATTGAGTTAACACAATTGAAACCTGACTATGTTTATGACATTGAGACAGAAAGTGGTAGGTTTCAGGCGGGTGTTGGCGACATGATTGTTAAAAACACGGATAGTTGCTATGTGAAATTCTTTGTGCCCAGGAATAAGTATGCTACGGAGAACGACTATCTTGAGGAACATTTTAGGTTGGCCCAGGAATGTGCGGACAAGATTACGGCAACGTTTAAGAAACCAATTGAGTTGGAATTTGAAAAGATTATGTATCCGTTCTTTTTGTACAAGAAGAAGAGGTACGCATACAATGAATGGGTGCGTGACAAAACCGGGAAAATAGTGAGCGAAGGTGTCAGTTGCAAGGGAATTCAGCTGGTAAGGAGAGATTTCTGCGATTATGTCAAAGAAACGGGGCAAAGTATTCTTGATTCACTCATGTTTAACAAGGACCAGGAACTCGCCAAGCAAATAGCTGTGCAAGCAGTACGTGATCTATTGGAGGACCGAGTACCAATGAAAAAACTAATCATTTCGAAGAGTTTGAATGACAAATACAAGGTTGATGGAAGCGATGTATCGTGGGATGATCCAAGGATAAAGCACCCGCACGTTTACTTGGCACAGAGGATAAAGTTGGTCGATCCGATGAATCATCCCAAGCCCCCGGACAGAGTACCTTATATTTTTATCAACAATACTAATAGGTCTGCTCTTCAGTACGAAAAGGTCGAGCATCCTGATTATATTAAATCTACACAGAAGATTGATGCTTTGTATTATTTTGAGCACCAACTTAAAAACTGTATTGACGGGCTTCTGGAGGTGGTATTGGATGACCCAGAACAACTATACAAAGATCGGGTTGCTAAGCGTTCGAAAATAGATGCAAAGATGTATGTGTTGGATGGGAATAAAGATATACGTAACTTTTTCATGACAAAAAAATAAAATATTTTTCATAAGTAAATTACAACAAACAATGGGGGGTATGGGTCCTTTAGACTTTTCTTTGTTTGCCTTTATAGTCATCGCTTATATAATTTCGTTTTTAGTATATCTCGTCAATAGAATGTTTTTTTGTGACAAAACTGTGTCTGAGGACGCGATGTGGGCATCATTTGTTGGCGCAACTTTTGGGATGATTCTTGTTTTTATATACGCAATTCTTGTATATACTGGAAAGTGCGGAGGATACGAAGGCGACAACAAAGAAGTCGGCGAAAAACTAAAACCATTTGTAATTGTACTTGTAACTCTCCTACTTGTTTCGAGTCTTGGTGCGGAAATAACTATTTGGAAAATCACTAAACCAGATGGAAGCCACCAAGGAGGCTGGGTCCTCAATGATTCAGAGGAAATATGCAATTGGGGATTTGCATTTGTTCTTTTCTGCCTGATTACCATATTACTTTCTTGGCTTTATACGGGTGCGTCTATCCATGGTATTTTAAGTAATCTTCAAAATTTTAGATCTAGATAGTTAAACGCCTGCGTTGGCATCGTTTTATTTATTTTATTACTATATATATATATATATTTAAAGATGTCTAGTAGGCCCACCGATTCTAGCGCGTCTCAATCGGCTGCCAGGGGGTACTGGAAGGATTGGCCACTCGGGGGTGAGTATATGAAAGATCTCGAATGGGCGTCCAATATAGGAATCAAGTACCTACAACAAATTCTCCCCAGAGTCCCCCTAGAACGTTCCGCTGTCATTTTCGACGTAGACGAAACGCTCATATTTGGGGACCCGGAGGAACTCATCGGAGTTAGGGAAATGGAACTAGGAGAACACAAGGGTCAGTCCGTATTCATACTCCCCCCCAACGCCCCCATCGTTAAAATATGCAACGCGGCCAAAAAAATGGGATTCAAGATCATTATTCTCACCGCAAGGCCTGCTAGTTCAAAAATAGCCACATTGACCAACCTAGACATGTTCAAGATACCATACGACTATATAATTATGAACAACAAGGACTCCGACCCCCAGTTTAAAATTACCGCAAGGAGACAACTACAGGAAAAGTTCAATATCGTACTAACCATAGGAGATCAGCCATGCGATGTATTACTATGCGGTCGCAGCGCGGTCCTTAAATTACCTTGCTCTGATGCAAAGTGCGCATACTTTTACCCGGGAATTCTTTAGACCGCTAGCGTCTACTCTCCGCGGCCCTTAGGCAGCGAATCCATACTGTCGAGGATTTCGCTCGGTGCAATGCTACGCGGTGCGTTGCCTTTTGATTTTTGTACACGGTTGTAATCTTCTGCTTTTTTCTTTTCTTCGATGTGTGTTCTGTACAACTTATTTAAATGCTCGTCTTGGAACACCTGGTCCTCAATTTCATCCATATTGTGCTCAACGGGTAGCCACCTATACGCCTCGGCAACGTAGGTCTCAAATGTATCATCAATTTGTCGCCTACGTTCCATTACCTTGCGTGCGGATTCTTCGGTGTCACTGAACCCTTGGATTTTAATCGCCATGCCGTCAGTAAGATCTCCCACCATACTAAAGATAACCCAGTTCTGGGAATTAATCGCACACTCGTTCAATTTCTCTGAACTATCAAAGTCATCCGTCTGACTGGGCGTATTTAAAAACTCGGGTACTTCGGATCGTATTAGCGGTATGATGGGCTCCTCGGTGGTGATATCTTCGTCACACTCAACGCTACTGACGGTTGGCGAAGCCACTTCGATCGCGTCGGTGCGTAGCACCGTAGGAATTAGAATGGGTTCTTCTGTGGGTTCGACAATGGGCTCTTCTGTTTCTATAATTTGGGCAGTTTTTTTGGATTTGGTAATAAGCTCCTTTCTCATTTCAAACATGTATTTTTTGATAAGGAGATCCTTCTTGTGCCTTACGATTATACCATTAAGGAAGTCTTCGTGAAGATTATTGTCCTGCATAAATGAAATATTAGGAGGGATGGCAACCCATTCGTACATCCCAATGGTAAAAATGTCATAAACTAGCGCCCCCTCACTGGTAATTTTATTAATACGTTTCCTGGCACCTACTATATCCCCAGTGGCACCGCGTAAATTAATTTGAAACTTGTCGTGCTTAACCTTTAGTATGTCATATGGACCAATAAAAGACACCAGTGCAACATTTTGACCTGGAACACGAAAAGCTTCTTCATCAGTCTCTAGGTTTACTTGCTTATTGTAACCATCGGACTCGACCAATTCACGAATCGCCTTCTTTATACATTTTTCTATGTGTTCCTGAGACAATTCATCCTCGGGGCCAAAATAAGTACCGTCACCCCTATTAAGATTACGAAGATCGGTCATTTTATTAGCAGCAGCACATAAAAAAGTAACAAAGTTAACGAAGTTAATTATAATGCCATAGCCGGACGTTGCGCGCCTGCTCGCGACATGTCAGCGTTTCGCATTTCTTGCATCTTTTCAAAATCCATCGCTAAAGCTTTCTTCTGAGGTTGTACTTGCTGGGACTGAAGCTGAGGGGGTAACTGCATCTGAGGCTGTGCCTGAGGCTGCTGTTCCTTTTTACGGACTTCGGCGGCCGAAGGAGTTTCTACACCCTCTGATCCGTTCTTCTGACCGATAAATGAGTAGTTATCTCCCATACCACCTCCGTCGAGGGTGCTCCCAGACTCATCAGAGCCTATGAATGAGTAATTCGAGTTTTCAAAACTTCCCTTGGCGGACATGAGAGGTGCAGCCTCTAGTTCGCCCTGTTTCGCAATCCATTCAAAGCAATCCTTTCCCACCATCATCTTGCCCTTTTCCATAATGGTAGGGACATGGGTAAGATTGGGAGGTAGTCTTTGGGTTGTTTCAATTGGGACTGCTTGGATATTCTTTGCAATATCGGGTTTTTTGCGTATTTCTTGTATGAGGTTTCTGCAATTTTCGCAATCTTTGCTAATAAAGAGATAAATAGGGGCAGGTGCTGGGGGTGTTGCCATTGTTATTTATTTATTATTATAAATACATAAATATATAATTGCGAAACGCAACGAACTTATACATAATTAGGGGAAAAGTACGAAATTGTTAGGATCATGAGTAAGATTATTAAACAATATACACCTTCGATTTCCATATTTATTCGCTTTGCGTAGTTTACTTTAATCCAAGATTTATATTGTAGACATCCGGACTTTTGTGCGAAGCTCGAAGATTAAATTTGCGCTTCGCGCAAATTAATTTAAGCGAAGCTTAAATTTGCGCAAAGCGCAAATATTTTTATATTTTTACTATAATAAATATAGTAAACATATATTAAATATGAATAACCTTAAACTCCAAGAGCCAGCCGGTTTTGCAGGCCCCGCACAAAGTTTTAATTACCTAGCAGGTATACAGGGCGCCTTCCCTTGGGTGGGTCCACATGAAACCGGATCGCGCGGAAACAGAATTCAAACAATCAAAAGCGACGGCGTCGTTCTTGGAGGTTACACACATTCCATCATTCGGCCTTTGAATTCCGTACATGTACCTCGCAGCTTTTCTTCCGGCGCGCAAAGCGCTTGCAATTGGCCTACGTACGCAGCTAGTAAGTACCAAAAATGGTGCAACGAGGAGGATGCTACCAACTATTATGGTATGAGACCTCTTGTTACGTCTGATACCTATAACGGTTGGCTCACTACGATGTTTAATCACCTTGTAAACCCCGGTCACGAAGTAAGTAAATTACTAAATGTTGATCTGACACCTAGGGTTTTTTGCAACTCAACTGAGGATAACTACGGTAGTGAGGAAACAGTCGTCATGAAATGGCTCATGCAACAAATTGCTATGGCTGTTTCCGTTCTTCCGCAGATGAAAAAAAATGGACCATGGAAATACGAACAGTTTCACCACACGGATGTACAATTTTACGCTTTTACGGCAAAGGAATCCGCCGTTTACAAAATTATATTTAATTTATACAACCCTCTTCGATCAACTGCCACGCTTATTGAGTGCGTAATTATTAACCCCCCCGGTGGTAATTTTATAATTGCCAAGATGGATTTTGTAAATTCGGGCGAATGGAAGGGAACCAATGAAAATTTACCCAATGGAATGATGGGGTTTAACCTAGGTACTCCTAAAACCGCACAGGCCATAAACCTCAATACATCCGGATTGCCGGATGGTTCCAATCAGGATTGGAACTACGGCAACGTCCTTCAGAAACAACAATTTAATGAATTAGGATTCTATGAACCTGGGCAAAATATACAAGTCAAGGCAGGTGTTCCCGATTCTCTTAGGGAAAGACTAAATGCATGCAGTAGCACAATGCTCATGAATGCCGAGACAACCAAATACAGCGGATTGGATTCTAATAACGTGCCCGTAAGACCCAACGGTATGCCGCACATGGTCAAGAGCAATCCGCTATTGGTGTACAGCCTTGGCACGCAGAGCGTCGCGTCGGTCACAGACCGTACGGGTGTAGACCTCTCCTACGTGTATGCTTAAACCATTCATCTGTGAGTAAGAAATTGTCCATTGAGTGGTAAGTATGCAATGAACAACCGGCCTTGGCCGGGTCATAATTAAGAATATAATGAGGGTACGCTACGTGTTTGTAACACCCCATGTTTACGCTTGGAAAGTTCGGCGCAATGTCGCCTGCCAGGTAGAACATGTATGTGTTTGGTATGTGTTGGTCATACCAATTAGCAAACTTTATGTTTCCAACTCTTGGACTTGCATATAAGTAAACAATAGGTTGTATTCCAAATTCTATATATATATGAACTGCACATAAAACAGCAAGTGCAGCACCTAAACTGTGTCCAGTTATTATATATTTGGCGTCCGACTGGCAAAGCTTTAAATGTTGCTCGATCTGCAATCGGACTGCTTGGTATTCCAATAGGAATCCGGACAGCACTTTACCTATGTAGTAATCAGATTGTTTTATTTCGAAATCGTGCACCCAATCAATGATTGTTTCCGAACCACGAAACGATATAGCGCGAACCATTTGGTTCGCGGCCCGTTTGCGAAGCATTTCGTCCGGCAACGATCCAATCGAACCTATTATTTCTCCGCGAGAGTTGAGAAGAATTTGACCGTTTGTTATATTGTTTTTTTCAAAATAATTTTGGATTTCCGTAGGATGGTCAAATAACTGGTAAAGACCCGAAACCAATTGGACGGTTAAAATAAACAATTTGCGTAAGGGAATCATTACGCTTCGCGTAATTTAATCTTTGATTATATAGTGGTATATATTTATATTACGCTTCGCGTACCAAATGGCTAAATTTAAAGTAGGTAATTGGGTCCAACACCAAAATTTTATCGATTTGGGACATGGAAAAATTTTATTCGTATCCAGATTTAAAAAATATACTATCCTCTTTAAAACATGCTTTTTAAAATACTGCAGTGAGAAATTTTTAAGTATAGCCCAGAACTCGGAAGAAGATAAACATAGGCGCGAAGGCAGTCAACATTACGAAGTTTGTGATGAGCTTTCTTCAACCGAGGAAATCCGTTTCTATGAAAACATTATAGATTTTTGCTCACTTAATAAAATATTGATAAATGAAGGCGCCGAAGAATACGATTACTATTTAAATTTATTAGGAGCGAATGACCTAGAATCCGGAATATTCGACCTCAAAAATGAAATTATTACGAATATACAAGAACAACTCATCGGTCGAAAAATTAATCCAAATATTCTCATCCATGGGAAATCCATAATTCAAACATTTCTTGAAATGACGGACATACTACCTTTACACATAGAATTGCAAATACTCAGATACTTACTAGAATATTCGGGAGGAAGTGACACAATCCCGCCATTTAAACATGGACCTTGTGTGTTTAAATGTATAGTTCACAAATTTCATGGAATCGGGCTACCGATGGCTTTGAATATTTTAATTGATTCTGGCATTGATATTGAAAAAACAGTGTGGGAAATAATGAATGCAGCATCTTCGGCAGCCACCAGCTCAAATAAGGATTTCAGAAATTATATACTTGATATACTTTTCGAATACCTTCCAACTAGGAACGAATGTTCTATTTGTTGTGAAAATATAGGTTACAAACTCAGTTGCTGTATGAGACCCGAGAGCGCCAACTATGTTTGCCACGAATGTTATATAAATATAACAAGTTGCCCATTTTGCAGAGACCAATTGGGTATGCTAGTGAATCCATCACATGAACGACTATTTAACCACATTTTCACCGTATGACTAGCGTCGTTTTATTTCGGATGCAAGCGGGACAATTTTACTTTGAATCACCTTTTTATTATTCAGTACAAGTTCTTCTCTTTTACCATTTTCCTTCAATTCTTGCTGCCATTTGTGCCAAGTTATATACTCTTTCGGAAATTTCTTAGGTAATTCAGATGGCGGCGCTTCTTTCGGTTTGACGCTAAGCTGCAGCGCTTTCGGAAATTTCTTAGGTAATTCAGATAGCGGCGCTTTCGGTTTGACAGCGCCTGTAGAAGGGCTAACACTAGCCGGGTTAAACCAAGACCCAAATCTATATTTATTTATGCTACGTTTCTTACTTCTTTTATTTGTTCGTATGCGGTTCAGCCGTATACTCCCGGCTAGCTTCACATAACTTCGTTTGCGAACCATTTGGTTCGCGGCCGATCTACGATCGGCACTTCGTTTGCGAACCATTTGGTTCGCGGCCGATCTTATATCGGCACTTCGTTTGCGAACCGTTTGGTTCGCGGCCGATCTTATATCGGCACTTCGTTTGCTACCAAAAAGAAATCTCTTTTGATTACATGTTGTGTGAGGACATATTCTACCGCTTACGTCAACTTCAACATTAATATTGTTAGGATCAAAATCATTTTCATCTAAGCCACGAGCAGTGGCCAAGCACCCTTTGTGTATTAAGTGGTTGCAAGGTAGTATATATAACTCATTATTCCCTTCAACAGTTGCATCATACTTCCCATCATCAGTTTTAGAAAATTCCTCTGCGCATACAAAACACGTGACGTTGTTATCAAGCCGAGGTTCTTCTACTGTGGTGTACTTTTTAGCAGTTATATTCCCATCTCTGTTCTCACTTTTAAGTGACAAATCCGCTATTATGAATTGTGATGGTGAAGAATTGTATTTTTGTATAGCATTTTGTGCTTGTTCATACATTTTTTCATATGTTTTGTATGCGTAAACTGGAAAATATCCATAATGTAAAGTTGCCGATGGGTAACCATCATGTTTTACAATATAGTTCCCTGGTACGAGCATATGATACAACCCGCCGACATAATTTTGACACGAGTCCACCCCGTCCGTAGTTGGATAATTACACTTTGAAATAGTTGTAGGTACTCCACAATTATTAGATGCATGTAAATGACCATCTGGGCATGCATATATTAAATGAACATCTCCATTTCCTGATTCTTCAATTGCTCGTATGTTATCTTTCGTATCCTTATCTAGTTGTATATATTGTTTAAACTGAGTATATTTTACAAATTCACTTGACATATATATAGAATAAAGTCCATCATTGTGTATATCATTAGAGTATTTCTTACCAATTAATCTATAACTGATGCTATCATTTTCATCCACCAAATCACGTAAAAGTTCTCCATATTCAAAATAATAAATAAGATTAGTTTTTACAAATTTTTGTAAATAATTAAACCATTTTGTCGATCCCCCTTCATAATCCTTGTCATCTTCGGATATACAAAATGATAAATGCATGTAGAAAAGATAACATAAATATGTATACAAACTGGTATTACCAAATGGACCTACAAAACGGTTGAGGTTTTCAATTGATATTAAACTATTCTCATCTTTCAAATTTTCAAATAGTGAAGTTAAATTTTCTTTTGTATTTTTATCTAATATAAAATCAACTATATTTTCTTTTACATATTCAAATTTTAAAGATATTAATATCTTCTTCATAATAAAACTAACTGCCCATTCTTCTTTACGTTCTTCGGCGCCATTTATAATTTCATTTTTTTTCAATTTTAAATCTTGAACAAGAAAGCTTTCCATCTTACAACTAATTGTAATTTTATAACCTCTGCGTCTATATTTACGTATTCTTC
>Ga0194041_10000118_pt1 | contig 29940 bp, 33 predicted proteins | sample JunL449m_MetaG_FD_160082 | JGI IMG/M metagenome (GOLD analysis project Ga0194041, IMG submission 160082) | Anoxic zone freshwater microbial communities from boreal shield lake in IISD Experimental Lakes Area, Ontario, Canada - Jun2016-L442-9m | ecosystem: Environmental > Aquatic > Freshwater >...
GTCTTTACTCAAAATCCTGTCCATGAACGCGCCTAAGCGTTGTTGAAGTTTGCGGACATAAATGTTCATGTGTACACAATAGAGCCAACCATGAAGTCATGCCTGATTACGAGGCACAGCGTTTTGACACCTAGGATCGTGCAATGGATTACAACGACATCGTGCACGAACGCCGCAGCATTCGCGGGTACCTGCAAAAGCCCGTAGCTCGCGAACTGATTGAAGAAATTATTGACCTGGCCAAGCGCGCGCCATCATCGATGAACACTCAGCCATGGCACTTTCATGTCATTACTGGTGAACCACTTGAGCGCATTCGCAAAGGCAACACCGAGAAGATGATGAGTGGGTCGGCAGTTGACCGCGAGATCAAGATGAACCACGGTTATGAAGGGCCACATCGCGAGCGCCAAATCGAGATTGCAGTTCAGTTATTCGAGGCCATGGGCATTGCTCGTGATGACAAGCCAAAACGACAAGATTGGGTAATGCGAGGCTTTCGGCAGTTTGATGCGCCGGTCTCTATTGTGATCACCGTCGACAAAGCACTTGCCGATGACACCATCGCCCACTTCGATTGTGGTGCAGCAACATACGGTCTCGTACTCGCAGCATGGTCGAAGGGTCTTGGATCGGTAATCAATGGTCAAGGCATCATGCAGTCATCAGTGGTTCGCGAAAATGCAAACATTCCTGAAGATGAAGTGATCATGACGTGCGTTGCTATGGGTTACCCAAGCGACGAGTTTGTTGCTAACGAAGTGAAGTCGCGTCGAGTAGCCAACGATCAAGTTGCATCTTTCGTCGGCTTTGACTGACCAATATGCAGGTTGTTGTCTGCAATCAGGTTGGGTCACTCGACCAGCTTGTTGTTGAAGATCGTCCATCGCCCGACCTCTACCCCACGTGCGTGCGCATTGCTGTTACGGCATGCGGAGTGAACTATGTAGACGCATTGTTTGTGCAGGGCAAATATCAGATCAAGCCGCCAACACCATTTATTCCCGGCATGGAAATCGTTGGCCGTGTAACTGAAGTAGCTGGTGATGTTGCTGGCATCAATGTCGGTGACCGCGTGTTTGCAAATATTGGGCTCGGCGGATACGTGAGTGAGGCTGTAGTTGCAGCCAATCGTGTGGTGGTGTTGCCCGAATCGTTAACAGATGGCCAGGCTGCAACGTTTATGCAGAGTTACCTCACCGGATGGTTTGCTCTTGTTGAGCGCGCGCGGGTTGAAGCCGGCAAGTGGCTGCTTGTTTTAGGTGGCGGTGGCGGCGTTGGGCTTGCCGCTGTTGACCTTGGCCATGCATTGGGATTGCGCGTTATTGCTGTTGCTTCTACTGATGAAAAGCGTGCGCTCGCCACCGCTCGGGGTGCAGATGCAGTAATCGATTCGACCCTGTCGGCCAACGAAATCAAGGAGCAGGCCAAACAGATCTCGGGTGGCGGCGTTGACTATATATATGACCCCGTAGGTGGCGAGGTTGGCGAGACCTGCTTGCGCGCGCTGACCGATGATGGCCAGTACCTGGTCATTGGTTTTGTTGCGGGCATTCCGATGCTTCCGGCCAATCAGGTGCTGCTTCGCAACCGTCGAATCACTGGTGTCGACTGGGGTGCATGGGCAATGAAAAACCCAGACTTAAACAACGTGAACCTCGCGAAGGTTTTGGAACTCATTGATAACAGCAAATTGAGCCCGGTCGAGCCCGTCACGTATCCGCTACGAGATGCGGCACGTGCACTGACCGATATTCAGGCTCGCAAGATTGCTGGCAAGGTCGCACTGATTCCCTAGTAGCGCCCCCGGCATGAATCGAACATGCGACCTGCGGTTTAGGAAACCGTTGCTCTATCCACTGAGCTACGGGGGCTGGAGATGGTGCGAAATGTGGAGCGAAAGTCGCAAACACACCGTGAATCACCATCTGTAAGGCTAGTGGGGCGTGACAACAGAAGGAATAATGCCCGCAGAATCCGTTGTGCTTGTTTGTGGCCTCTGTGAACACGCGCACCGTATATATGAACCCGGTATCACGAATCTTGTACCTCAATATGAACTACCACTTGGAACACCACATGTACCCCGCGATTCTCTATCGCATTCTGCCACAACTTCATGCGCTGATTGGTAACGACCCGAAAGCAAAGTAACGCCATCTCGCCACTAGGGTCGCGTGTATGAAAGCTGCTGTTTATTACGAAACTGGTGCGCCAGAAGTCCTCAAATACGAAGAGGTAGCTGAACCAGAACTCCGCTCGGGTGGTTTGCTCATCGATGTTGCAGCGATTGCCATTCAAGGTGGCGACACGCTGAATCGCACAGGCGGCATCATGGCTTCAAAACCACACATCGTTGGCTATCAAGCTTCGGGTGTTGTGCGCGAAGTGGGAGATGGCGTTACGGGTTTTACCAAGGGACAACACGTTGTAGCCACCATGGGATTCGGTTCGCATGCCGAAGTCATTAGTGTGCCTGCAGGTTCTGTATGGGCCGTACCTAATGGATTATCACTGCTAGAAGCAGCAGGCGTACCAATTGAATTCGGCACTGCAGATGATTGCCTCTTCGAGTTTGGTCACTTACGCGCGGGAGAGACTGTTCTTATTCAGGCCGGCGCAAGCGGTGTTGGAATTGCAGCAATTCAGTTAGCAAAAGCTGCTGGCGCAACAGTGTTAGCAACGGCTTCAAGTGATGAACGTCTCGAGCGTCTCAAGGAGTACGGCCTCGATCATGGCATCAACTACACCAAAGTAGATGCAGCACAAGAAGTGATGAAGTACACAAACAATGCAGGTGTCAACCTTGTTCTTGATTCCGTTGGTGGTTCAACACTTGAAGGAAGCGTTGCAATGCTTGGATATCGCGGTCGCATTAGTTGGGTCGGTCGTGCTGGTCGCGAAGAGCGCCCACCCGAAATGTGGCCCATCATGCAAAAGAATGCATCCATTAGTGGCGTGTTCTTGGGTGCTGAAATGGCAATGAACCCACAACGTACTCACTCCATGATTGAAGGCCTTCTTGCTCGTATTGCAAAGAAAGAACTCACAGTGGTTCTAGATAAGACATTCCCATTGTCTGATGCTGCAGGTGCTCACGCTTACATTGAGAGCCGCAAGGCTTTCGGACGCGTTCTACTTATTCCGTAGTTAACGAGCGAAGAGATATAACACTGGTAACACAGTGCTGACAATTGCCGCGAGCAAGACCATCGTGCTCGATAGCCGTCCACTCACATGTTCACCCAGAACGTGTTTGTGACGCGAAAGCAGAAGAATCATCACGATCAATGGCGGCGCAGCAAGACCATTCAACATGGCAGACCAATACAGTGCACGCACGGGGTTGAGACCTAGGAAGTTCATTGAAAGCCCCACCAACATGGATGCCAGAATCACGCCATAGAAGGCTTTGGCCTGTGTCATTTTTAAGCTGAGCCCTTCGCGCCAACCGAACGTTTCACTCAATGCATATGAGGTGGACCCGGCCAAAACAGGAACTGCAAGAAGTCCAGTTCCAAGAATTCCTAACGTAAACAACCATTTCGCCATAGAACCAGCAAGTGGTTCAAGAGCCCGTGCGGCTTGTTCGGCTGTACCGATTTGGGTAATGCCATTTGCACCAAGAGTTGCAGCCGAGGTGACCATGATTGCGAACATAACGAACACACCCGACGACATGCCTGCAAACACATCACCACGCATCGCTCGAACATGTTCATCGTTATCAAAAACTTCACTCGGATGTTCTTTTCGTTCTTCCACTTCTTCACTGGTTTGCCAAAAGAAAAGGTACGGAGAAATCGTGGTACCAAAAAGCGCAATGGTCGCAGCTAGTTCTGGTTTATTGAAACCAAGTCGTGGAACAAGGAGGTGGCCGAGCACGTCGAACCAGCTGACATTAATGATGAACAGTACCGCAACGTAAGACACGAGCGATATGCAAAGCCAACGGAGAACTTTGGAATAACTGTGATATGGAATTGCAATTTCAAGAGCAGCCATACTCAATGCAAAGAACACAACTAGCAAAACTTGCGGAACAGGGATGATCATGTGTGTTGCAGCCGCCATAGAACCAAGGTCGGCACCAATGTTGAACGTGTTGGCTGCCACCACGAGAGATAACGCCAGATACAAAACCCAGCGTGGAAACTCTTGCTTGATTAATGTCGCGAGTCCTTTGCCAGAAAAGAGCCCCAACCGTGCGGTTGCCTCTTGAACAGCGGCAGCAAGAGGCAAAGCCAAGACTGTTGTCCATAAGAGTTTGAATCCGAAAGCGGCGCCCACTTGCGAATAGGTGCCAATGCCAGAGGGATCATCGTCGGCGGCTCCAGTTACGAGGCCAGGCCCAACACGCTGGAAATAACCGCGTCCGCCAAAGTGATGTCTGCGTGGATGATGTTTTCTAGTTGCCATAGGGCGTTGTCACCTTAACTGTACGTTCAACGCGTGTTATACGAATGCCATTCTTCATCGGTCCAGTGTTGGCGCAATTCAGCTGTTACAAAATTAGTCACCCATCGGACCGTGTCAATCCACGGCAACTCCGCTGACATCACTTCGGTGAAGGCCATGCCTTGCAACAGCAACGATGCATCATCAATTCCCATCTCGATTGGTTCACCTTCAGCGGGCGAATTAAGCCGAGCTTCCAACTCGATGATGTGTTCCGTGCTCCACATTGTGCTTGTCTCAGCATCAAACATTTGGTCAAGCATGATGCCCAAGATCTGCGACATCGCCATCACGGCTTCTGGCTCAAGATGAATTGTGCGTGCCTCAATCATTTTCCCTCATCATCGATCAATATTGATGGTTTGACGTAAGGCATTTCCATCTATGTCCACACTCAGCCATAACGGATGTTCTTCATGCGCGGTTTCTGCATCGGTTGTTGCAAATATAAGTGAACCCGCATCTGCTACTTCATTGAGGAACTCTCGATGCAACGCATAGCTAAAAGCCACTGCAAACATTGCCTGCACTGGGCGCGTCAATTGCACTCCAACTACAACTGTGTCATCTTGGCGAATCGCATGAGTACTGACATCACCAATCCCCTCTACCGCATGCACTCGAGCAAGATCGCCAACCTCGGGTGACTGCGACACGTCAATCGTCACTGTGGGCATCCACACATCTCCATCCATCTTGGTGTGTCCAATTTCTTGGGCAACGAACAATGGCACACTCACAAATTCTCCTATTACCCTTTTAACTTGTCATGATCTTTCAATTTTGGGGTTCAACAACCGAAGAGATAAACAGTTCTGTTGTTGGAGACACCTTGTGTCCTGACGCAACGCTAATTGCAACACGATCAATTACCGTAAGCGCTCCCCCGCAGAATGTGTTCCCGTGGATTCGGCAAATGGGCTTTGGACGAGCCGGATGGTACAGCTACGACTGGCTCGACAATCTTGGCCGCAAGAGTGCAACCAGAGTGCACGATGAATGGCAATCAGTTCAATCGGGCGACAAGGTACCTTCTGGTCCAATTTCATTTACTGCAGCAATTGTTGATGCACCGCGCCACTTTGTGCTTGAAATTAGATCTCTCGGTAAGAAAAACCCGAAACTGCACTTCACTCTCGCGTACGAACTACGTGATGATCCGCAGGGAACTCGCTTGGTGACACGCATGCGTTCGCAGATCAAACTTCCGTTTGGACGACTTTTTGAAAAACGCATCCTCGGACCAGGTGATGGCATCATGCTGCGTCGTCAACTGCTCACCATCAGCAAATACGCCTCCAGTCACAACCCCTTCGCTAAAGGTGAGAGATAACCTATTTAGTGATGAATAACGGTCTCATCCGCGTTGGACTCCTTGCGTATGGGGCAATTGGGCACGAGCACAATATTGCGACCCAAAATACAGCCGGTCTCGAACTTATGGCGGTGTGCGACACCAATCCGGATCGGGTTGCAGCAGCTCTCGAACTTGCACCAAATGCATCAACTTTTAACGATGCAACCGAGATGTTGGATTCTGGACTTCTTGATCTTGTAGTTATTTCTACCCCGCCCAATAGCCATTTTCAGTGGGCAAAAGAATCACTGTCGCGCGGTATTCATGTTGTGCTTGAGAAGCCAATGGCACTTACCGCTGATCAGTGCGACGAATTAATTGCGCTTGCTGCAAGCAAAAAACTCATGCTCGTGGTGTATCAGAACCGCCGGTTTGACGATGACTTTGTAACGATGCGCCAGATCATTCGTTCAGGCGAAATTGGCGACGTGTATCACTATGACAGTTTTGTTGGCGGGTATTCACGACCATGCGATTATTGGCATTCAAATGCCGAAGTGTCTGGTGGAGCAATTTTTGATTGGGGCAGTCATTTCCTCGATCAAATTCTGAACATCATTCCTGATGACGTGGCTCATGTCAGTGGCCAAAACCATAAGCGCGTATGGAACCATGCAACCAATGCCGATCATGCTCATGTCACGGTCACATTTACGACCGGAAAGCAAGCAACGTTTGTTCATTCCGATCTCGCAGCGGCTCGCAAACCCAAGTTTTATGTGCTGGGTACGCAGGGAGCAATCATTGGTGATTGGGATCCTGCTGGCGAACCAGCGGTTGCCGACTTGCCCGCAATACTCACCGTGCATCACATTGATGGAACCTCGAGAGTTGCACCACTGCAGCCGCTCGCACCGCACGAATTTCATCGCTCAATCGTCGAGTACATCAACAACGGAATTCCAATGGAAGTTAATGCATTACAATCTCGCAATGTCGTGGCAATCATGCAAGCAGCCGAGCAATCGGCCCTTCAAAATGCAATCCCCGTTGTGCCCGTACTCCGGCGTTCGTAACCAGTGGCAGTGAACTGGGGTTTTCTGGGTGCTGGCTTTGTTGCCAGCCGCGGACTTGCTCCTGCTGTACACGCTTCACGCGGTGCGAACTTGTACGCAGTCGCCAGCCGAGACGAAACACGATCTACGACTCTTGAACCGCAAAAAGTTCACGCAACCTATAACGACCTCTTGGCAGACGAAAGCGTTGATGCCGTGTACATCAGTTTGTCGAATAGCCAACATCTTGAATGGGTGACAAAGTCACTTGAAGCCGGCAAGCATGTGCTGTGTGAAAAACCGCTGGGACTCAATGCATCCGAGACCGAAGCCATGTTTGCTAGTGCTTCTCAGAGTGGTCGGCTGCTTGTTGAAGCAGTTTGGGGCAGATGGCATCCACGTTTTTCACGCATGGTCGACGCAGCTACCAGCGGAGCAATTGGAAATATCGAGCACATCGAAACCGCTTTCACATTTACGTCAGAGATGACCGACAACTATCGACTAAACCCACTCATGGGTGGTGGAGCTCTCCTGGATGTTGGGTGCTATCAAGCACACGCGTGGGTCGCACTCACCAATGGAGCGAAAGAGCTAGCAATTGCTGATCTGGCACGCACGATTGGGCCAACGGGCATTGACTTAACTACTGATGTCTCAGTTCGCATCGACAAATCGATCACAGCGCACGCGGTCAGTTCATTTGCATTGCCGAGTCAGCAACAATTCATTGTTCAAGGATCACAAGGCAAGATGCAAACCAGTGCGGGAGAATCATTCACAACGTGGAATGAAGCTTGTTCTCTTCAGATCAACGACGTGTTTGAAGAATTTGCTGTCACCAATGCATTTGTGGAAATGGTCGAGAATGTCAGCAACGTAATCAGTGGCGAAGAAGGATGGGTTGTTCCAAGTGCAGATTCGATCCGCGTTGCCCACATTCTTGACAGCATCGCAAAACACTCAACGTGGGCCGCAGATCGCGTAGGCCAGCAAGGTACTTGACAGCCAGAGCGGTAAGTGTGTAACGATCCACGTCATGGATCAACTACCTGTTAAATGGAACGAACCAGCAACCCTGGGCAACTTGCGCGATATGGCAATTCGTCTGGATTCGCGATTCTCAAGAATAGACACCCGAATAGAAGCTCTTGAAGTCCGCTTCAAAATCCCCAAAAACAAAGGAGTGGGATACGATTCAAGAATCATGAGCGAATCACCGGTGCATTTCATCGCCCACTTCACAATCACTGATGCCGACAAATACCACGTGTATGAAAAAGGGTTCTTCCCTATTCTCAAAGCTCATAACGGCACGTTCGTAACCTATGACGACAATGTGACAGTGCTCGAAGGTGCACCCGAAGCAGGTCGAACAGTCGTCATTCAGTTTGAGTCCGAAGCTGCATGTATGACGTGGTGGAACTCACCCGAATATCGCGAGCTTGCAGCGCACCGGCATGCAGGTACCACTACACACTCGATTTCAATTGTGCACGCAATCAAGAAGTAGGCCATGGCATCAAACATCGAACCACGCAGAGCGACATTTCGCTCGTTTGCCGAATCGACAAAAGAAGATTGGGATGATCTCACCGAGCAGTACAAGGTCGTGCAGGGCCGTGTTGCCGACAGAGTGATTGAGCAACTTGAGATGTTGCGAGGAGAGTTTTTGGGTTACCCAGTTGACCGACTTGAGCACAGTTTGCAAACTGCTACCCGAGCAGAGCGAGATGGCCGCGACGAGGAATACGTGGTGTGTGCATTGGTGCACGACATAGGTGACAGCTTGGCCCCCGACAACCACGAAGCCATCGCTGCAGCAGTACTGAAACCGTTTGTTGCACCAGCCAACTATTGGATGGTCGCACATCACGGAATCTTCCAGGGGTACTACTTCTGGCAACACATTGGCCTTGACCAGAATGCTCGTGATGAATACCGAGACCATGAGCATTACGCCATCACCGAAGAGTTTTGTGCCAAATACGACCAGGTGTCCTTTGACACCGGCTACAAGTCGGAGCCACTCGAACACTTTGTGCCGTTACTTCACAAGTTTTTTGCACTTCCTGAAGCTGGCTGACCCACGAGATCCCTGGTATCCGGGACCAGTTGGCTAGGCTTCGGGAGTCTTAATTGTGCGTTTTTTGTGACAATTGAGACACAACTGCAATAAACCCTCAAATAGGAGAAAACAATGAAGAAAGTAATCGCAATTGCATTCGCAATTTCATCAGTATCAGTTGGCCTCGCCGCATGCGGCAGCTCATCGACACCAGCAGACACAACTGTTGCTGTAGTTGACACAACAATGCCAGCTAGCGACACAACAGTTGCTGGCACCGACACAACAATGGTTACTGACACCACTGTTGCTGGCTGATTTTCGTTAATCAGTATTTAAGAGATGGGGCTTGCTGCAAAGCAAGCCCCATTTTTTATTGGTAGACACAAATTCATACCAATAATTTCTTAAGTACCTGTGGAATGAGATCGGGCAAATCTTGGGCGATTAGCCCGATGCCAAATAATCTTGCTGCCTCGGCGTGCATCCAAGTTGCAGCGGCGGCCGAATCAAACGGCGTCATGCCTTGAGCGATCAAGCCGACAATCATGCCCGCAAGCACATCTCCGGTACCAGCAGTCGCAAGCGTTGCAGGCGCAATGTCATTAACAATGAGCGACCCATCGGTCGATGCAATAACAGTTGAAGAGCCCTTGAGTACAACTACAGAATGAGAAATATGAGCGGCCTGAAGAGCTTTCTCGGATTTTGGACCATCCAGATTGAAGAGTCGTGAAAATTCGCCCTCATGAGGGGTGATTACGCAAGTTCCAGAAATTGATTCGAACAGTTTGTTCGGATCATTCGAAAAACTCGTAAGAGCATCTGCATCCAGCACAACAGGTACGCCACACTGCAATACTTCGAGAACCCGACTGCGCGTGAGGTCTGACACACCAAAACCCGGACCGAACAGAATTGCCGAAATTTTGCGCTGCCTGACGATGTCGATGATCGAATCTGTCTCGAAAAGTGGAAGAACAATGGCGTATTCCATTGCTGATGCGTACGCGTTGACTCCATGTGGTGGCACAGCAATGGTGACCATGCCACTACCCACTCGCATTGCAGCTCGTGCTGCAAGTCGAGCAGCACCAGCCATTGGAAATCCACCAATAATCAAGATGTGTCCACGCGAATACTTATGTGACTCTGTTGTGAGATAGGGCAACCTATCAATCCACAGAGAAGAGGAATTAATTTTCGTGTCCAGAGACTTGACTGTAGTCACTTGTGGTACTTCGGCAACACCTGCGTCGTAGAATTTATGTACAAACAGAAATGAGTTTGAATATGAACACCGTTCGCAAGATAGTCGTCGGAATAGATGGTTCGCAAAGTTCAATCAATGCTCTCGCTTGGGCGCTACGTGAAGCGAAGCGACATTCTGCAGCACTACATGTTGTACACGTATGGAGTCTTCCTCCAGTTGTTGACCCAATGGGAGTCGCAATATTTTCACCAATCGAAGAGCTTGAATCAGCTGCTCAAGGTGTCATGAAGCATGTCATGGAGACGGTAAAGAGTCTCGTGGGCGATACTGCAGTCACCTCATCTGTCGAACGCGGAAGCGCTGCCCAACATTTGCTTGACGCTGCAAGCACTGCCGACATGGTGGTCGTTGGTCGCCGTGGACATGGTGGATTTCTAGGACTGCTGATTGGATCCGTCGCAGAACAGATTGCGCATCATGCAAAGTGCCCAGCAGTAATTGTGCCGCTCTAATAAAAGGAAATTTATGGACATCACTGGAAAACTTGTAGTTGCAGCAATCACTCACGACGAGACCCGAATTTGGGCTACCGATGCACACCGTGGAGACAAACCAGAGATTGTGGCTCGACCAAGCTTGGAACATGTCCATCACCATGTTCGTCAAGCTCAGGCAAATCACGGCCACGAATCAAATCGATTTGAAGTGCCCTATCTCGAGGGGATTGCAACGGCAGTCGCACCCGCAGGTCAGATTCTGCTTGTGGGCCATGGCAAAGGGAAATCAAATTCAATGCTGAAGGTAATCCAGTTTCTTGAGCGCCATCACCCGAAAACTGCAGAGAAGGTAGTCGCAGCGCTTGATATCAACGTTCCAGCACTCACCGAGCCGCAGATCTTGGCGGCCGCACGGGAATGGTTTGAAGACCACAAAAACGGTTAGTCCCGTTAGTCGCCAATCAATACCGTTCTTGGCGCAACCGAAGTTTCGCTCACCGAAATAGCTGCACGAATTCGCTTTTCAGCAATAGAGGCTGCGTCTTCGCTTGCGGCATGAACCTGAGCAATCACTGTCGAAGGCTCTACCTTGTCACCGACACTTGGCACTTGTTTAACACCGACACTCCAATTGACGGGGGCTCCGGGCTGAGTGCGACCACCGCCCAATACCACCACGGTCATACCAATCTCTTTTGCTTTCACACCACTCACCCATCCAGACACATCAGCTGTCACATTGCGTACGACCGAGGCTTTGACCAAATAGTTTGCAGACGATTCCACAAAGTCTGCTGGACCGCCGAGCGCAGTAACCATTTGCGCAAACTTCTCTAGTGCACGCCCAGATGAAAGTGATTTTTCGAGAGCCATCACTGCCGATGCGGTATTGGAGGCAAGATCTGAGTCAATAAGAACCATTGCTCCAAGCGCAATGACAACTTGATGCATGCGGTCTTCTCGAGTTCCCTGCAGATATTCGAGTGCATACTGCACTTCGAGTGCATTTCCCGCTGCACTTCCCAGTGGCTGATCCATGTCTGTCACTAGTGAATGACACTTCACACCTGCACCGCGGGCTACATCGGTAATCGTTTTAGCTAACTCGCGAGCGTCTTCGAGTTTGGACATGAATGCTCCGCCACCCGTGGTTACATTCATCGCCAGCACATTGGTGCCACTTGCTAGTTTCTTCGACAAAATTGACGAGCAAATGAGTGGAATGCTCTCGACGGTGCCAGTGACATCTCGAATTGAATAGAGCCGTCGATCCGCTGGGGCAAGATCGTTTGTTTGGCCGATAATTGCACAACCAACCGTGCGCACAATCTCATGAAACCGATCATCGGTTGGCGAAGTCGTATAGCCAGGAATTGATTCCATTTTGTCAGTTGTGCCACCCGTGTGACCGAGCCCACGGCCTGAAATCATCGGGACAAACGCCCCACATGCTGCAAGCATCGGCGCAAGCATCAAGCTAACTGTGTCGCCAACACCACCTGTTGAATGTTTATCAACTACTGGTCCGTCAAGATTCCACGAGATATTGGTGCCGCTTCGTCGCATCGCATCGGTCAACAGCACTGTTTCATCGATATTCATTCCGCGAATTCGCACCGCCATCGCAAATGCTCCAACCTGGGCGTCGCTCAGTGAGTTATCCGTGATGCCAGACACCAAGTCTTCGATCATTTGCCGATCAAGCACACCACCGTCCCGCTTAATCGCGATCATTTCGGCGGCGGTGAGATGGTTCATATGTAATTTCTATGGTTAGCTGTTGTCTTGCGAGCTTTCTTGCTCGGCAATCTGCTTGTGCACTTCAACCATGTCAACTTCACGAATTGATGTAATGAGCTGCTCCAACGATGCCGCTGGAAGAGCGCCGGGTTGAGAAAAAAGTAGTACCCCATCGCGAAACGCCATGATGGTTGGAATGCTCTGAATACCAAGCGAGCCGCCTAATTGCTGTTCGGCTTCGGTATCAACCTTGGCAAATCGGATGTCGGGATGAGCATCAGATGCTTTCTCAAAGATTGGGCCAAACATCTTGCATGGGCCACACCACTCCGCCCAAAAGTCGACGAACGTAATTCCATCACTCGTCACCGCTTCTTCAAAAGTGTCGAGCGTGAGATTGACTGTGGCCATGTTTATCCTCTCGAGAGTCCTGGTGTTGCCTTGAGGCCAGCGATCAATTCAGCCATTTCAGCCTTCGTGAGTTTTGCCTCAGGGTGTCTGCCAAATTGAGTGTAATAACTCGGTGGCATGAAACCAGAAGTGACTGCAATTACCGTATTTTTTGCTCGACGCTGGCCTTTATCAAACTCGGAGTAATTCACAGCTTGACGACCTTCATCAACATGCGACTGCACAACCCACGAGATCGGTGCAACGCTTGCATACGACGGATACTTCACTTCATTTGAATGACACCCGAAGCAAGCTCGCACCATGAGTTCTCGTGTGCGCGGAGTTGCCCACTGGGGTTCACCGGTTATTGGTGGGTTGGAGTGACTACGACCGTATGGAATTGCTTGGATAGCAACCATGGTGCCAAGGGTCGCCGCAAAAATAACCGTAAGTAACCGCACGTTGGTGAGCTTGGACACAGTGGATGTACTTTTTCGCTGTGCTCGCACGATGTACCACACAGTTGGTGCAGCCACGAACCCAATAATGACAACAAAACCAAATGGAGGCATGCCAATAAGCACGCTGATTCCAATGAACGCCAGTGCCATGACTCCGACTACAACCGCAGTGAATTTAAACGTCTTCACCAAGTCCCATAACCAGTCGATCAATGTGCGAGTGAGACTGATTAATTTGGAAATTTTCATAGTTTCACCATACGTGGACTAGATCTCATGGAACGTCAATATTCATCCAAGATTTGTCCAATTTTAAAAGACAAATGACAATGAACGAGAAATTTACGTTGTATGAACATCGGTGAAATATTGCTCCAACTGCAACTTTTGCTCGCCTTCTCATCTTTCGGTGAGATACCTTGCAATCTGTGCCACTGAACATTGATGCCCCGCTTACCAGGTCGCAAGTAGACCACTTCGTTGAGACTGGATGGCTAATAACTGACACGTTGGCGCATCAGGCCGAAGAGATTCGAAGTTGGACAGACGAAGTGCAGGGTTGGTCAGACAATGGTGACTGGATGCATTATCGAGAAATGACAGATCATGGTCCAAAACTCTGCCGAACGGAGTACTTCACTCCATTTCACACTGGTTTTCGAGAACTGCTGACCGACGGCATCATGGTTGATACCGCATCTGCGCTTTTAGGCGACCGTGCAGTGCTCTATAAAGAAAAAATCAATTACAAATTGGCTGGTGGTGCAGGTTATGCACCACATCAAGATGCGCCGGCGTACCGATTCATTGACATTCACCTTTCATGCATGGTGGCCATTGATGACTCAACAATTGAAAACGGCTGCTTGGAAGTGGTGTCTGGAGCACACCAAGCAATTCTCCCGATGGACGATCAAGGGTGTATTGATGCTGTGGTGGTAGCCGGGATGGATTGGTTTCACGTTGAGTTATATGCAGGGCAAACCTTATGGTTTCACTCACGGACGCCACATAGAAGTGGGAGCAATCAATCCGCTAAAGACCGTCGCGCGATCTACCCCACATACAACGCACTCAGCGAGGGCGACTTGCGAGAAAAGTACTACCAACAGAAAATACAGGAGTTTGCAGAATCAACAGCTAACGGTTCAACAGTGCGAGTTTCACTGATCAACGATTTCCAAGGAAAGCCGGTACCACAATGATTAACGACATGATTAACGACATCATCAATATTTATGCAAAATGGGGCGTGCAGAAATACGACGAAAAGATTTCGCAGATGGACCACGCAGTTCAGTGTGCTGCTCTTGCACAACAATCTGGGGCATCTGATGATCTCATCATTGCTTCCCTCTTGCACGACATTGGGCATTTGCTCCAGCTCGAGTCAAAATCTGGCAATGTCAACATTGACATCGATGACAAGCACGAAGCAACGGGCACAAGATATCTTGCAAAGTCTTTCGGGTCTGGCGTAACTGCCCCGATTGCATTACATGTGGATGCAAAGCGCTACCTCTGTGCAGTAGAACCTGCATATTTTGACACGTTGTCAGAGGGCTCCGTAAGAAGTCTTGAGTTGCAAGGCGGGCCAATGAGCGATGATGAAGCACGACGATTTGAAGGTCTCGCAGGCTTTGAGGATGCAGTGAGCCTCCGTCGCTGGGATGAGCAGGGGAAGATCCTTGATCTTGAAGTCGCACCATTCAGCGCGTATGTGCCGATGATGCAGTCTGTTCTAAACGACTTGTCCTCGTAGCAAGAACGACTCGACAACTCTTCCAACTGCCACCACAAATGCTGCGTCTCGCAGCGAGCAATCGTGTTGTTCTGCCGTATCTGCAACTGTCTTAAAGGCCCCGGCCATACGAGCATCGAGTTCGTCTCGAAAGCGAGAAATTGGCCATCGGAATTCTTGAATGTTTTGAGTCCACTCGAAATAGCTTCCCAGAACTCCACCTGCATTAGCCAAAATATCTGGCACGACTTCTATACCTCTCGCACGAAGGATGGCATCACCATCGGCAGTCACGGGTTGGTTGGCTGCTTCAATGAGTAATGGAGCGCTCACTTTCGCTGCTACCTCATCGGTGACAACTCCGCCGAGTGCTGCAGGAATCAGTACATCTGCTTCAAGTGTCAGAATTTTTGCGGGATCAATTTCATTTTTTGATTTAAACGAAGCAACAGTGAACTTGTCACCAATGTCGCTGAAGTCAATACCTTGTTGCTGATGTATTGCGCCAGTGATGTCGGAAATCGCAACAACTTTCATGCCAGCTTCAATGGCCGCCAATGCAGCGAACCTTCCAACATTTCCAAAGCCTTGGATGACGACACGCGCACCTTCGATCGATTGCTTGCGACGCTCCAGCGCAGCAACAGTCACACCTATGACTCCACGACCCGTCGCCTCCTCCCGACCCGGCGCACCAAATAGTGCAACTGGCTTGCCTGTTACGCATGCAGGTTGGAACCCTTCAAGTCGGTGATATTCATCCATCAGCCATGCCATTGTCTGAGCGGTAGTGCCCATGTCGGGAGCCGGGATGTCTCGATGCGGGCCAAGTACGTGAACAATCGTCCGAGTCCATCGGCGAATCAATTCTTCATGCTCGCGCACGCTCAATGTTCGGGGGTCAACGGTTACACCGCCTTTTGCCCCACCAAACGGAACGTCGAGTAGCGCTGTTTTCCAGGTCATGAGGCTTGCAAGAGCACGAACCTCATCAAGGTTGACATGCTCATGAAACCTGATGCCGCCCTTCCTTGGGCCACGTGCGCTTGAGTGCTGGATTCGATAGCCGGTGAGCACATCAATCGAACCGTCGTCCCTGCGGAGTGGCAATGAAACCACAACCTCTCGCTCGCATGGAACGATTGCTGAAACTATCTCTGAAGATATACCCAATACCTCAGCCGCGAGTCGTACGCGATGATTTACTTCTTCGAATGCGGATGCTTCAACTTTTTCGCCAAGTGTGCTCATCGGTATTGACCTTTCTAGGGAATGTTGCGAAAATTTGTTAACTAACGAGCTTTTCAAGTTGGTCTGTGTCGATAGAAACGTCGTTAGACATGTTGTTACGAATGTCTCTCGAGTTACGACCAATACCCACATATTTCACCGAAGTTGCAGTGAAATCATGGTCGTGCCAGAGGTTGCGCCCATCGACAATTACAGGATTGTTCATGCTTGCAATAAGGATTGACACATCTAGATCGCGAAACTGTTTCCACTCGGTAACGAGAAACAGAATGTCTGCCCCAACAAGTGCATCATTCTGGTTTACTACGATTGTAAAGATTTCTGGTGGAAGACTGCTGAACATGGGAAGCCAATCGACCATCGGGTCGTGAGCAACAACGGTTGCCCCCTCGGCAAGCAGAGTGCGAATAAGAGCGAGTGATGGCGCATCGCGAATGTCGTCTGTTTCAGGCTTGAATGACAAACCCCACACGGCGCAACGCTTACCTTTCAACGATCCAAGAACCTGTTTTGCTTTTTCGATCATGACGTGTTGCTGTTTGTCATTTACATCAATCACAGACCGCACAAGATCCATTTTCAATCCGTTGTCGGCACCCATAGCGACAATGGCCCGAAGATCCTTGGGGAAACAACTACCGCCGAATCCTGCCCCCGCGCTGAGATACTTCGAACCAATTCGGGGATCTGCCGCCATTACGCGTTGTACGTCAATCACATCTGCACCAAGCGTGTCAGAAAGTTTGGCAATTTCATTCATGAAGGAAATGCGAGTAGCAAGCATTGCGTTACTTGCGTACTTGCATAACTCCGACGACCTCTCACTCATCAACATCAACACCTGCGGCGTTGGGCACAATGGCGCATACATTTTCTTGAGAACTTCGACAGCGCGATCATCACTAGCACCAACGACAATTCGATCAGGTTCCATAAAATCTCTCACCGCATCGCCCTCTTTGAGAAATTCGGGGTTTGAGGCAACGGCAAAGTCGACCGTATTGTGATTGCTGCGCCCGCCTTCGAGAACGGCCTGCTTGACCACGTCAGATGTTCCTACTGGAACCGTGCTCTTGACAACGACTACTGCAAAATGGTCGAGATGTTGACCAATTGAGCGAGCCACATCAACAACGTGCGTGAGGTCTGCTGAGCCATCCAGTTGCGGAGGTGTACCGACACCAATAATCAAAACTTCACCATGCGCAATCGCGCTCTCTGATGATGTTGTGAAACGAAGATGCCCACTTCGCACGCACTCTGTCACGAGATCAATCAAACCAGGTTCGTAAAACGGGATATCTCCAAGCATGAGCCGCTCAATGCGGCTCTGATCAACATCGATGCAGATCACATTGTGACCGATTGCAGCCAAACCGGCAGCGGAAACAAGCCCTACATAGCCAGCCCCAAAAACCGTCACATTCATCGGATCTTTCGTGCGTTGGATCATTTAAGCAGCCTGCTTTTCTGATTGAGACTCTGGTTGTTCAAGAAATCGAATCAGAGTGAGACGATGAATGTCTTGACCGGTGAGCCAACTAAATGTGTGATTTGTTGAATCAGAAACCACCTCACCGCCAACACGCCGCAAACTCATGATGCGTTTTCCGCCAACTGCATTCATTTCGCCAAAGTAAGCATTGGCACCGTGCGTTGCGCACATCGAATCGGCATGATCTCGAAGACGACGCGAAATTGAGCCATCATGACGAGAGTAATGAACGTTGAGATGTGCGTGCATATGAACATCCGTTGGAAGATGCTTGCGTGTTCGCATGATGGTGACTGAGTCGCGCAGTCGATACCAATAAAAACGTCTGGACTCTGAATTGATTCGACCAGTCAACAGTACGAAAAGCCCGCAAATGAACAATCGCGCGAGCAACTTTTTTTGTGACCGCTCAAACGACTCGGTATCGGTGCAGACCAAGCAATAGCCAACAGCTTCATTGTCAACTAACGCAACAGCACAATCTTTGCTACCGGCAGTCAGGTACCACGAGAGTCCAAGGTTTTCATATTGTCGAGCACAATTTAAATCAAACTGTAAAGGGTGTCCAATCGTAATTGTCTCCCAAAACATTTTTCGTACAGCGTGCTCATAGCCCTTCAACGGAACAATTTGTATTTCGCTCATGCAGCCAACTGATGATGTTGATTTAACAATGATTCGTACAACCAGACCATCGAGGCGGCTGAGGCCGACCAGCTGTAATGAGATGCACGAGAAACACAATGACGCCGAATAGTCGGCGTGTGCTGCGACAACACTTTTTCAATCGCGTCGGCCATCGCCGAGCCTGTTGGTTCGGAAACTTCCCCACATCCGCTATCCACGATTTCCATACCTGCACCAGAATTGGCGACAACTACAGGCGTTCCACACGCCAAAACCTCAAGAATGCTGAGACCAAACGTCTCGAGAGGGCTTGGAGAGATTGCCACCGTCGAAGAAGACATCAGCATTGCAAGTTCGTCGCGATCATTTATTCGACCAAGAAAAGTGACATCAAGACCGTGAGCCATGGACTCAAGCTTTTTGCGCATTGGCCCATCACCCGCAATAACAAACTTTGTCTTCACACCGCGAAGGTTCAACTCACGAGCAGCATGCAACGCAACGTGTGGACGTTTCTCGTACGACAAGCGTCCGGCGAACAACACGGTTGGAGTTGCCCCCAAAATATCGTTGGCTTCGTAATGTCTAAATACACTGTGATCGACTCCAAGCGGAATAATCCGGACTCTCTCTTTGACACGCAGGTATTCATCTGCCGAGTATTGACTCGCACAGACAATGACGTCTACGTGCTCGTCGATCTTGAGAGCCCATCGCCTAAAAATTGGACTTACAGGAAGCCATTTAGGAAATCGCTCAGAGACCACGTCGCTCGCACGCTCATGTGAGAAGAGAACACATGGAATGCCTGCTTCATGACACCACTGTGGCACCCATGAAAGAGTCGTCTTATCTGAAAGCTCAACAATGTCCGGCTTCAATTCCTTAAGTGCATTCTGCAAAGCCTTCTTACGAATAATTGCGCGATATCCACCACTAAATGGCACTCGAACGCCAGGCAAACTCACATAATTTCGCCGACCATCGCCACGAGCTTTTGCTACAGCACCAGGCGTGATTAATGTGCAACTGTTGCCTTGATCTACATATTGTGCGGCAAGAGACTCTAGGGCGAAACGTTGACCGCCAGACGTTGGCGTAACGAAATTGGCAATCTGGACGATGTGCATTACGCCAAACTCTCCAGTTGATTGACTGACGCTGCATCCTGTGAATACCGACGATTAGAAATAAAACGTTCGTAAGTGACAGATTGATATCCATCGGCGATTGCTCGATCAATTATCTGAAGAATTGATTTTCGAAGTCGAGAGTCATGAAGGTCATCTGGATGCACCGCAACTCGCAGCGGAAGGTTGAATGCTCTCAGAGTTCCAGCAAGGAATTTGGTGGCGTGTGCGATTGCGCCCGACGACCATGAGCCTGGTCGCTGACAAACAACCGGCGCAAAATATTGACTACCAATAACGAGATCTCGAACATGAAAATGTGATGTCAAATAGTCAAAACCAATTTCTGTAACCGCGCGTACTGCTGCTTGCGATGTCATCCAGCCGGGTGCGATGAATCCTGCAGGCGCGTACCCGAGTTGAGCAAGCGTGCTCAATCCCTTTTGCAATCGCGAATGTGCTTCCGTTTCTGTTAAGCCCCAAAACTCCTGACATCCCCGTGCAACGAACTCTCCAGCGAGTGCGCGAAATACCCCTGGTCGATCCCTGTGATCAATTGTGTGGCTCCACCCATGCAATACAACCTCGTGAGATTTGTTCATTGTCAAGCCCAGCCACTCAATAAACGGAGTGTCGGTGAGTAGATTTCCGTTCCTCCATGGTCCTGGAACAACCAACATCGACACCGACAAACCTCGTTCGTTAAACTGCTCCATCCACCTTCGGGAAGCTTCGGCTGATGCTGGCGCGACATCGTGAAGCGAGATGATCAATGACTTCACGATGCAACCCCTTGGTATGCGAACGTAAGTCCGCCGGTAACCGCCCGATAGTGACCGACCAATTCGGTCATGACCGAATCCCACGTACGATCCAATACCGAAGGACGTGCATTTTGAGCACACAAGTCCCGTGTCGAATAGTTGGTCACTAATTCATTGACGCTTTCTACAAATGTGTCACGACGAGTTGGCGACCACAGAAATCCGTTGATGCCATGCTGAACGAGATCTAATGGTCCGCCTGCGGCTGGTGCAACGACTGGAACACCTGATGCGAGTGCCTCTTGCACTGCTTGGCAAAAAGTCTCGTCAACACCTGTATGAGCAAACACATCAAACGATGCATATAACTGCGAAAGTTCATGTCCAGATGCAAAACCAGTGAAGTGCGCAGTGGGCATCAGCCGTTCAAGCTTTTCGCGACATGGTCCGTCACCCACGATGACGACCGAAACGCCTGGGAGCGCTGCAACTTCCGCCAAGCGTTCAACCTGTTTCTCGCGGGCCAATCGTCCTACAAAACCAACGATGACTTTGTCTGGTGCACCGAATCGGTGTCGCAAAAAATCATTGCGGTGTTTAGGATTGAACTTGACGTTGTCTACTCCACGCATCCAACGAACCACATTTTCGACACCGTTTCTTCTCAAGTCCCATACTGCTGCAGTAGACGGTGCAAGTGTCAGATCTGCTTTGTTGTGAATCGCTGCGATGTACTTCCAGACGGCAGGGGAAGTTGCTCCTAAGCGGTACTGTCGAGCAAACCCCGCTATGTCAGTCTGATAAATAGCGACCGTTGGGACATCAATTTTGCGGGCAACTCTGAGAGCCCAGGCACCTAAAACTGCAGGTGCTGCCACGTGAATGACATCAGGTTGAATATTTTTGAGCTCACTTTCGAGAGCCTTCTTTGGCAGCGCAATTCGCAATTCGTCATATCCCGGGAAACCGAATGAGCCCATACGCACTACTGGTACATCCCCCACCGAGTCATCGCCGGGTCCGGGAGCAATTACTGAAACTTCATGACCATGCTTCTTGAGGTGTTCAATTGTCCGCAGCACTGAGTTGGTCACACCGTTTACATGGGGCAAAAAACTTTCGGCAACGATTGCAATACGCATTTTTGGCTCGGAATTAGTGCTAAGTGGGCATTCGTCGGCGCTATTCAATACAGAAGAATTAAATACGGTGCTCTCTGCCACCTTCTTAAAGTAAAGGTCTGAGATTAAATCAGTGCCTACCCCAAGCATCCTTTATCTTGAAAGTAGTTGAACCCCACGTGAACTTATTTGACTACGGGGCTTGAATCAACTTGCGCACCCAAGTGCCCAACAGTTCAATTGCATACACCACCACGAAGATACTCAAGACCACTGCACCAGTAGTTTGAAACTCGAAGACTCGAATTGAGCTCAAGAGCAAGAAGCCAATGCCCCCACCGCCCACGATTCCCAACACTGTTGAGGATCGAAGGTTGACATCGAGCATGTACAACACCTGGCTCACAACCGCAGGAAGTGATTGGGGCAAGACCGAACCCACAAGTTCTTGAAGACGAGATGCGCCAGTGGCAAATATTGCCTCCCGCGGGTTTGGATCAACTTCTTCAAATGTGTCGGCAAAGAGTTTTGCCATAAAGCAGGCCGTTACCAGCGTCAGAGCAAGGGTTCCAGGAACCGGACCAAGCCCCATGGCACTCACAAACAGCACTGCAATGATCAATTCTGGAATGCCCCGAAACACCACAAGTGCGACTCGCGTGACTGCGTAAACGACTCGACGAGCAACGATGTTGCGTGCCGAGAGCAACCCCAATGGAATTGCAATGATCAACCCCAGAGTTGTAGCGATGAAGGCAATCGAGATTGACTCGAGCATTCCCTTGATGAGCTCGGTACGAGCAAGCGTGAAATCTGGTGGAAATAAGTCTCGTATTGCTTTCCATGCTTCATCAAAATATTGGAATGAACTGAATATGGGCATGTCAATCGTTGACAATGCAATGACCAGCAACACCCCCACGCCCCACATGCCAAAAATTCGCGAACGACGCTCAGATGTGAATGGTGGAGTGATTGAACGCATCGTGACTGCATCAATGAGCTTTTTACTATCCCGCTCGATTCTTTTTCGGGCCGCACCAGAGATCTGCTGCGCGGAAACTACAGACGAGCTTCTTTCTCCCAAGATCGAGGCACGAATTCGGGTAGAAAAAACTTCAATGAGCACGATCAGCACAAAAATGACAGAAACAGCGGCTAATGCACTCGGGTAATCAAGTGACCGCAATGCTGTCTGAATGAGGAATCCGATACCGCCAGCACCAACGAGTCCGAGCACTGCCGAAGAGCGAACGTTGATGTCGAGTCGGTACAGCGCAGTGCCAATCATGGTTGGTGTTGCTTGCGGAATAATGGACGAAATAATTGCCTGCCACTTTGAAGCACCCGTTGCCGATGTTGCGTCGCGGGGGTCTGCATCTGCATTTTCAATGGCATCGGCAAACATCTTGCCAATCATGCCAATTGAGTGCAAGCCGAGTGCAAGAACACCAGCAAGTGGCCCAATGCCAAACGCGCGAACGAAAATAGCTGCAAAAATCAGATCAGGTATTGCTCTCGTCAACGTAATCACGGCCCGGCAAGCGCCAAACACAATTGCGTGAGGTGTGGTGTTGCGAGCAGCACCAAATGCCAACGGAATACTGAGCAATACTGCAATCGCAGTGCCAATGAGTGCCATCCACAGCGTTTCGATTGTTGCACTCACGATGGCAGACAATTGGTAAAAATCTGGGGGAAACATCCGTTGCAATAGTCGCCCAAGATCACTGAAACCACCAAACAAACCGCCAAATGTCATGTGAATGTACATCCACGACCAAACCGTGGCAACAACAAAGCCAATGCCAACGACAGCCAGTTTCACTGTCTTTTTGCTCATTGGCGGCGCCAATCTTTGCGAACTCAACACTGCACTAGACATAAGGCCTTTGTTTAGTTCGCTTGCATTGCGGGTGCGAAACTTGTTTCGCTTGGTGTCTGTCTGCCAGAGTCAACACGCTGATAGACATCCATCACATCTTCCTGGCTCAAACCCGCAGCAGGTCGATCCAACACGACTTTGCCACTGTTGAGCCCGACAATTCGGTGCGCCCAACCAAGAGCAAGCTCCACCTGGTGCAAAGTGACAATAACGGTCATTTTGTCTTCAGTTGCAATGCGCAAGAGCAATTCGAGTACCTGACCCGATGACTCTGGATCGAGTGAAGCGACTGGCTCGTCGGCGAGCAACAACTGTGGCTGTTGCATCAGGCTTCGGGCAATTGCAACACGCTGCATTTGTCCGCCCGACAACGTATCGGCGCGTTGAAATGCTTGATCAGCAAGCCCGACTCGATCTAGATGCTCGAATGCAAGGCGACGCAAATCTTTTGGATACGAACGCACTCCGTATCGTGGCCACTTCAATCTTCCGAGTGCTCCCGTGAGAACATTCTCTAAACAGGTAACGCGCCCAACAAGACCAAACTGCTGAAACACAAAACCAACATGGCGACGAACAGTGCGGAGTTCTTTATTGCTGACTTCACTCACCCTGACGCCCATGACGTCAACAGTGCCTGCTGTGGGCTTATGCAGGCCATTGATGTGGCGCAACAGTGTTGACTTGCCAGAACCGGACAGCCCAATCAAACAAAGTAGCTGCCCTCGCGCTACGTCCAGAGATACCTGGTCGAGCGCGAGGGTGCCATTCGGAAACTTTTTCGAAACGACGTTGAGGCTGACTACTACTTCACTCTTTTCATTTAGCATGTCAATCTTTCGGCGTTTTGAACTTAATTATGTTTGATTACTTGCACTTCGAGGACTTGGTGGCCTCACATACTTGACGAACACCGTCGTATTCTGCGTCGCTATATGGAACGAATCCCCACGAAGTGTCTTCAATTACTTGACACGTGGCTTCATCCTTGCAAATACCAGCTGCAACAAAAGCAGTCTTATTTGCCTTTTTTAGAACGAAGTCTTTAATAATTGTTTGCAACGATGCAGGCAATGTAAGTGTGATTGCCATTGGAGATCCTGCAATGATTCCACTCTTCCAAACTGTCTTGATTTCTCCAGCCTTGAGGGTTCCTGCAGCAATCATTGTCGTATCAACGATGTCGTCGTAGGCAAAACCAACGTCACACGTACCGCGGTTTACTGCGAGCACCGAAGCGTCGTGTCCACCGGCAAATGTTGTCGACTCTTTAGTGGCGTCAATACCTAGCGCCAACAACCCAGCGTTTGGATAGAGGTAGCCAGAGGTTGATGCAGGGTCGACGAAACAAATCTTCTTACCTTTGAAGTCCTTCAGTGAATTGACATCGGTACGAGTTGACTTGGTGATGCCGTATGAGTAGTACCCAGGCTTTGTTGTCGGAGTTTTTACCACTGTTCCAAGTACGTCGATCTTTGCTCCGCGAGCCTTAGCAAGCACGTAGGAGAATGGACCGTAAAACGCCAAGTCAACGCGACCAGCGATCTGGGCCTCGATGATTCCGGCATAATCTGTAGCCGCATAGAACTCAACTGGCAGTCCTGTCTCTTTCGACAGCTGATTGACAAAGTTTTGGTACTTCAATGTCATTGATGCAGCGTTCTCTGATGGAACTGCTCCAACAACCAACTTTTTTGGCCATGTTGATTTATCAACAGCAACTTTTGCCGCAGCGCTAGCTGCTGATGACGTAGTCCAGATGTACTTCTTGGTCAACGCAATATATGTGCAGACAAGTGTTCCAGATGCCTTTTTAACTTGGGTCTTAGTACATGCCTCACCATTCTTGATCGATGGAATTGGCTGCGCATTGACTGTGGATGTTGCTGCGGTCAAGGCGATTGCTGCAACAAATGCTGCTGCCGCAATCAATCGACCTCCTGTAATGCTGCGCTTCATTGCTGTTTTCATGATTGACCTTTCAATTGAAGATGTTGTTGTTTATCGGTAGAAGATTTGTTGCTTTGTTATTTGGTGATTTCGTAGATTCCGACAGTTCCGGAAAGCTCGTACGAAGCAATCACCAGTGCTTTACCAGTTGGGCTGTCCTTTGGACTGATGATCAGGATTCCCTCCGGCGAAACATCGCCTGCTGCTGCTTTATTTTTGGTGCTTTCCAACAAATTGCCAGCCGGACGAGAAGTATTGATATAGCTCTTGAACTCTGGTGCGGTTGGGTTAGTCATGTCGTACAACATGAGACCACCATCGCCTTTAAGACCTACAACCATCCACGTGCGACCGTATGCAGTACCAAGACCCAAACCTTTTGGCTCAGGACCCTTGCCACCGCTGCTTGAATCGACAGCGTTGATGAGACCGGTTGTTACGTTCCAGTTGGCGTTGAAACGTTTTGGCGCCAGTGACGAAAGTTGCGTCTCAATCGCTGAACCAGAGTCAAACACTTGGTCCATTTTGAAAACGCCCTCAAGGGTTGTTGCTTTCCATACCGAGAACGAACGAGCGCCAAAACTATATGCGTCCGACACAGCTGACGTTGCAGTTACTGGTGCACCTGTAACCGATGCTGGAGTGAATGGCGTTACTTTAAGGCGACCTGCAACTGCGTCGGTCTTGAGCGCTGCATCAACGGTTGACGTTGAGTTCAGGCCAAACTGAACATCTTCACGTTCGAGTGTTGCGGCATTAGTGCCGCCCATTAAACAGGCATACTCACGAGATGCGCCTTCATTAGCGGTGATCAAATAGGTTGTGTCGCCAATCGTCATTTGAGTAATGCCGTCTGGTTGGTACATGCCGTAAACGTTTTTGGTTGTGATTTTGATTGCATTATCTTTGTCGCTTGAGTCAAGACCAACAGTTGTATAGCTCTTCGAACCAAGACCGTTCACCGCAATAATCGTCATCGACGATAAATCAACTGTGGCTATTGCGTTATTTTCCTGCAAAGTCACCCACGCGTAATTGCTGTCATTCGAGATGGTGATCGACTGTGGCTCAAGATCCTGAGCAACACTTGCACCAGGACCAAATACTCGGGCACCGGCATAAGTTATTGCATTTTTACGAACTTCGAAAGCAGAAAAGTCAATTGTTGTTGCAGTCAACTTCTTCTTCGAGATGTCGATAATCGAAATTGAACCATTTGGATCTGTTGTTGTTGGAAGAGTTCCATTTGTCAAACAGTACGAAGTTGGCTTGCCTTCGTTGGCAGTGATGATGTACTGACCGTTTGGACTGAAGTAAATTGAGACCGGCGACGCGCCAACAGTAATTCCTTTTGGAACAGATGTGATGAGCTTCCCGTTCACATCTGCCATGAATACGCGGCCAGCCTCCGCCTTGTTGGTGCTGATCACTGTTGCGATTGCCACGATGCCATCTTTAACCGCAACGCTCTGAATGCCGACAACACCGCTCTTGGCAAGATCGATGTGACCAAACAGAACTGGCTTCTTTGGATTTTTAATGTTGACAATGTCGATCTGGGTTGATGCACTGTTAGTCACGAACATTCGAAATGTTTTTGCATCATATGCAGTTATTTTTGCACCATCAACTCCTGAGCCACTGATCCAACGGCCAACTGTTGCAAGTTCTCCTGCGGGCGGCGCAGCCGAAACGACTTGCATTGGCAGAGTCGATGCGAAAGCGGTGGATGTGACAAGTAGTGCTGCGAAAATTGCAGTTGTTCTGATTTTTCTCATGAGCGAAAAGTACCAATGCGTAATGAACTCGAACCGCATAATGAATAAAGTGCAAATTAAAGATGCGTGAACAACACTCAAACAATTTTGTAAATTGCAACGAGGCAAATAATTCTAAATTATGCATCATGATGCTCTAGTCGCTGACTATTTTCTTTTCGTTTACCGACCAGTTTGAGTCAAGACATCTTTACGTAACTGCATCTCACTATGTTCGGGCAGTGAACACAATTACGAGCTGCAGCAAACGCGAAAGACGATCCGAATTACTTGCCCGAGCCACACCAGAACTGGTGCGAGAACTCGCCGAGCAAGCACTGGGTCTCACAGAATTGTTAAAAGAGTTGAAGGTCACTCAGCCACCTGAAACTGGCCTAGTCATGATGCAGGTGCGAGAGCCTGTGTGTAAAGAACGTTTCTTTTTGGGCGAAGTAGTGACCACGCGAGCCGAGGTTGCTCTTGGCGAAACTCGAGGTTGGTCGATGCGCCTTGGGTCAGACAAGCAAACCGCACTAGGTGCCGCGATCTGCGATGTAGTTGCCGAGCTTGGCGATGCACGCACTGAAGGTTTGGCTACACAGATCGAGGCGCTGTGTGATCGCACAGAGTACCGGCTCAGTCAGGAGTCAGCTCTTGAGTGGAGCGAGATTGCTAAAACGATTGTCGACTTTGAGGAGTTGGACTAATGATTCATCTTTCATTGACTCAAGTTCAATCACATGAGGTGTTTAGAAGCATGCTTGACTCACTCTCACGACCAGGAACAATCTCTCATCTCACAGCACTCGAATCGGTTGATGTGCCGCGATGCATTATTCCGATACTTGCAATTGTTGATGTTGAAACCCGATTTGCGGTCGTTGATAATACGCAAAGCACCCAAGCAATTTCGTCTTCGCACAATTGGAGCGCACTCATTGGCTCTGCAACTGGCGCGCCCCCCGCGTCATTGGCAGAGTCGTCTTGGGTTGTGGCGTTGAGTGAACCAACCAGAGACAATATGGAAGATTTGCCTCGAGGAAGCGCCCTTGCACCCGAAAGAGGTTGCGGTCTTGTTGTTGGCTGTGCATCACTCAGTGAAGGCTTTGACCAAGGTGACGCAACGCAAGAAAGCACTTCGATTGCACTCACTGGTCCAGGTGTTGATGGACAAAAGATTGTCACTATCTCGGGAATCTCAAACTATTTCTTTGAATCTCTTTGCGACTTGAATGGTTCGTTTCCTGCTGGTGTCGATGTGTGGATGGTCGACCAAAGCGGCCAGATACTGGCGCTCTCTCGGAGTACGCAGATTTCGATTTTGGCACAACAACACGGAGGACAATAATGGGATACGCGGCAGCTCGAGGTGGGCTTGATGCAATTGAAGCAGCCGAACAACTTGTGCGCCTCAAGCGCATGGCTTCACCAAGTGCATGGGTCGACCGCGATCAAATCGTTGGTCGCTTACGACTTGCAGTCGATCGAGTGATGGGTGAAGGTGGAGTTTGGGACGAGGATTTAGCAGCCGTTGCAATTCGCCAATCTGAAGGCGACCTCATTGAAGCAGTACATCTATTACGAAGTTTTCGCTCGACGCTTCCCCGCTTTGCGTACGGAACCGATGTAGACGCCGATGAATTGCGCGTGATTCGACGAATAGTTCCGGCATTTAGAAATCCGCCTGGACCACAACTACTTGGACGAACAAGCGACTACACAAGTCGGTTACTTGAATTAACAGACGAGTCAATCGCGCGCGAAGAGGCTGAAAAACTACAAACACAACTGTGGGCCGACCAACTCAATGAAGATGCACCTTCGACCGCATCTCAAGAACACCAACAGCCAAGGCGACTTCTCGAAACACTGCGCGACATGAACCTGATGGTTGATCGCCGTCGTACCGACGACCCAGATCCGTTTGATATCACGCGCTCTCCCGCTCGACCACCAGCACCACGGTCGGCACGTCTTTCAAGCATGGCGCGAGCAGAAACTGGTGCGTTGGTTAATCAGTGGTACCGAAACATTCTTGGCCCTGATGGCTATTTGCACGAAGTAACACTTGGCGAAGTGCGCCACGGATATCTGCCAGTCCGCGTGTCACACCCCATTACTGGCAACCCGGTTCATGTCGGTGACGTGCGGGTCACTGAAGTTGAAGCGATTGAAGACCTCAACGGAATTGACGAAGACCGAGATCGATTTGACGTTGGATACGGATTGTGTTTTGGTCATAACGAGAAAAAAGCAATCGCGATGGCCAATCTCGATATCGCATGTCATCGCGATGGTGGACAAACACAAGTCGAACAGTCGCTGCTTTTAACAACCGATGGTCTTGACTCATCGGGTTTTCTTGAGCACCTCAAGCTTCCTCACTATGTGACGTTCAGATCAATGATGGACAGAAAAATGGCAGTGCGTAACGCCAAACAGAAGTCGGCATCAGACGTCAAAGGAACGTCCAAATGACAACATTGCTGAACCAGTTACTCGACGAAACCGTCGGCGACACGTCCGATGTTCCTTTTGCGTTGCTCGATGAATATTCAAAGCGAGAAATACGCAGAGCAATACTCACTGCTGTTGCTGTGCCTGGATATCAAGTGCCTTTCGGCTCCCGAGAGATGCCTGTCGCACGCGGCTGGGGCTCGGGAGGATTGCAAGTAACTCTTGGAGTTGTTGGACCACTCGACACCATCAAAGTCATTGATCAAGGTGACGACCAAGGCGTTAATGCCGTCAACCTGCGCAGGCTGATTGTGTCTTCAACAGGTATTCCCGAGACAACTGTCGCCGCAGAATCAACAATTGTTCAGACTCGTCACCGAATTCCTGAAGACGGACTTGACACTGAACACATTCTCGTACTCCAAGTTCCTGTGCCCGAACCATTGCGCGGAGTCGAGCGTGACATGCGCGAACTTGCTCGGATGCACGCAGAGGCTGACTACTCAAAAATGTGGGTCAGTTTGTATGAAGACAGAGTTCGTAACGGCGTCATCACCCAAAGCACGGGGTACCCGTGTTT
>Ga0194041_10000122_pt1 | contig 29275 bp, 29 predicted proteins | sample JunL449m_MetaG_FD_160082 | JGI IMG/M metagenome (GOLD analysis project Ga0194041, IMG submission 160082) | Anoxic zone freshwater microbial communities from boreal shield lake in IISD Experimental Lakes Area, Ontario, Canada - Jun2016-L442-9m | ecosystem: Environmental > Aquatic > Freshwater >...
TATTTTTATTTATTAACAAAATATTTATATATTTTATATCATCTCATATATAAATATTTTATATGTGTATATTAATACTTTATCCATGAGTGACAATCAACGTTCTGAGATCAATATTTCTAAACAAAATATATATGGAAAATGTGATTCAAAATGTATATTTAATTTTCACTATGAAACAAGTAATTTAACTGCAAAAAATAATGGAATAAATATATCGTTAACGCCTGATGATACAAATTATTCACCGGTTACATACAATGAATCCCAATACAATGTTCAAAAAATTGATTTATTTTGCCCTTCTTTACATTTGTTTGACGGAAAAAAATTAAATGCAGAAATAGTCATTACTCATGTACCTGAATTAGGTGGACCGCAATTACTTGTCTGTATTCCTATTGCCCCCTCGGGCGATTCTACAAATGCTACTAATTTATTGACAGAAATAATAAATGATGTTGCTTCTGGAGCACCTAAAAAGGGAGAGACTACCACTTTAAGTATTTCCAATTTTAATTTGCAAGAAATTGTTCCTAAAAAACCATTTATTTCTTATTCTGGGGCATTTAGTCAAACTACCTCTAATTATATTGTTTTTGGTAAAGTAGGAGTTATTCCTCTCTCTCAAGACACGTTAGATACACTAGGAAAAATTATAAAACCGTTTCCATTGCAAATGTATGGAGGAAATTTATTTATAAATGAAAAAGGTCCAAACACTCAATTAAATAGCAAAGGTATATATATTTCTTGTAAGCCAACAGGCTCTTCTACCGATGAAGAAAATATTACAACATCTTCATCCTCCTCCTCGTCCTCTTCTAATATATTCAATAATCCTATATTTATTGAAGTCATGAAATTTTTATTTATTTTTATTATATTTATAATTCTATTTATGGGTATGAATTATGCATTTACCTCTTTAACTTCGTTAAGTAGTGGACCACCAAAATCTGCTAAAAATGGATAATATAAAATAAGATAAATAAATTAGAAAGAATTACTCCTTCTAATTTACTAATTTTACTATCTAATCTAATTTATAAATTAATTACTTTTGTTTACAGAGGATGCATTATATAAATTTTCCAATAATGGCTTATAAGTTGGTTTTGTTATTGTAGCACCATTTTGTACCATAGGCGCCATTTGTTTTACCATTTCTTGTTCTAAAGTATATGGAAATTGATTATAAGCATTCAATTGCCCATTCTTTTTTTGTTCGCTAGGCTTGTATTTCATTGCATTATGCACATTTTTCGTCTTTTCCGAACGTCTTATTAAATCAAACCCAACAAATAAAGACAAAACAGCTAAAATAGGATTTGTATACATAAACATATACCCAATTAAAAATATGATGACTAGTTTTCCTACTAACGAATCCACCATATGTGAAACAGATTCAGGTGTCTCGTATCCCATGATTAAATAAACGATGAACACAATGGATAAAAGCATTTGACCTATTTTATCTTTTTTAAATAAGCTAGAAAAACTGTCCATATATCATATTAATAGATTTTATTATTCAAATTCAAATAAAATCTATGTAACCCACATAAACATATTCCACTAAATAATATAGCATGGATTTTCCTAAAACTATATACACATATTTAGGTCAAAAAGGGTTTACTGTCCTTAAAAAAGACATTTCTCTCGCACAACAAAATAAAATTAAAGAAGATTTAACCGTAAAACCATATGTGCCTGGCGCGCCGTCTAATAATACGCCGGTTACTTTTCCGGCCTATAGAGAATCTACAAATAAATTATATATCCCACATCATTATGGAAGAGAAGTTTTTAGTGCACCAAGTGAATATAAACTACCTCCAGGAGATGATATTGATTTGGAATTTAATGGCGAATTGAGAGATTATCAAAAACCGGTAGTCCAAATGTTTGTAAATCATGCCAAGACCCATGGAGGAGGATTACTTGAGTTGCCTTGTGCGTGGGGCAAAACATCGGCATCATTGCATATTATAACGCAGTTAAAGAAAAAAACAATTGTTATTGTTCACAAAGAATTCTTAATGAACCAATGGATAGAGAGAATTCATCAATTTTTGCCCAAAGCACGTGTTGGGAAAATACAGGGTCAAATCATAGATATTGAAAATAAAGACATTGTAATTGGTATGTTACAATCTCTCAGCATGAAAGAATATCCGGCTACACTGTTTGAAAGTTTCGGGTTTACTATTATTGATGAAGTACATCATATATCAAGTCAAACATTTTCAAATGCGTTATTTAAAATTGTTACAAAACACATGTTAGGCTTATCTGCCACAATGAACCGCAAAGATGGAACTACCAAGATTTTTAAAATGTTTTTGGGCGAAGTTGTTTTCAAAGGAAAAAGAGATGAAGAGAGAAATGTAGAAGTAAGAGCAATAGAATACTATGTAAACGACGACGATTTTAATAAGGTTGTTACTGATTACAGAGGAAATCCCGCATATAGTACAATGATTTCAAAATTATGTGAATATAATCGTAGAAGCGAATTTATACTTGATATTCTCGGTGATATGTTAAAAGAAAATGCGAGTCAACAGATTATGATATTAGCCCACAATAAAAATATTTTGAAATATTTACATGATGCCATAGAATACCGAAACATAACAAGTGTTGGTTATTATGTCGGGGGAATGAAAGAACAAGCATTAAAAATATCAGAAACCAAACAAGTGATTATTGCGACTTATGCAATGGCGTCAGAAGCGCTTGATATAAAAACGCTTACTACTTTAATTATGGCTACCCCAAAAACAGATATTGAACAATCTGTAGGTAGAATATTGCGAGATAAACATAGCCAGCCGGTGGTAGTAGATATTATAGACAGTCAAGAGTTGTTTAAAAATCAATGGAAAAAAAGGCGAGTATTTTATTGTAAAGAAAACTATAAAATAATCCACACCACAAATAGCAAATATTTGCCAGATACTAGTAAATGGAAAGTGTTGCATGTACCCAAATGTAAAAATGTAAATAAAATAGAAGGGAATTTGTGTAAACAAAGTATAACAACTGACTCAGATACAGAACCGGAATCAACTATGGAAGTGGCAGAAATTTCAACAAAATCTAAAAACGACTTGCTTTGTAGAAAAAGTTTTTTAAAAATTAAAAAATGATAATAAAATTATATAAATCATTTTACACCTTCGCACATTTAAAATTAAAACGCCGAATATAGACGAACCCTGATTTTACACCTTTTTACATTTCAAACGCCTATTTCATATATAGTTTTTTAGTTTCCCAATTATTATTTATGTAATGGATTATAGTAATTTTTATTTAAAGAAAAACATGAAGAACGTGCGCCTTTTTCGATGAGTTTTTGTTTATATTTTTTAGGGTTCTTGTATCTATTGTCTATATCTGTTAAAAAGTTATTATCTAAACGTTTTTTATAATTTTCTAAAAAAGGACTATTTTCATCTAGTTTAAGATTTTTAGTATATTGTTTAAGACAATCATTACTACAATATATATTCTTACATTCATTAAACATTAGTTCTTTTTCTTTGTTACCATATTCTTTGAACTCATGATTTACACTTTTTACATAATCATTTTTACAAAAAGAATAACATTTTTTATTTTTATTTTTCATTGTTTTATTTTTCATTGTTTTATTTTTCATTGTTTTATTTTTCATTGTTTTATTTTTCATTGTTTTATTTTTATTTTTTAACATTATATTATATATAATTATTATAATAAAATTTAGGAAAATGGATAATTATAATAATACTGTTTTAATTTACTAAATAGTATTAGTATTTAATAATATTTTTTTAATAATATTATTTAATATGTGTGGAATAATTGCCTGTATTTCAAAAGAAGAATGTGTCAATATTTTATATAATGGAATCCAACAATTAAAAAATAGAGGATACGATTCAGTTGGAATATGTTCTATAAATGATAATGCATTTATAGTAGATAAATATGCATCAAACGGTAATATAGATGCATATAATAAATTACAAGAACAATTATTTAAGCATGAAACTGCAAATATCGGGATTGCTCATACCCGCTGGGCGACACATGGGCCTAAAACAGATATTAATTCTCATCCACACATGAGTATGTGCGGAAAATTCTCTCTTGTTCATAATGGAATTATTGAAAATTACAAAGAAATAAAAGCAACTTTACTAGAAAACAAATATATATTTAAATCTCAAACAGATACCGAATGCATTGTTAATTTACTGTCTTTTTTATATACAAAAAATAAAAACATAATGGAATGTATTCAAGAAATGATTACAATGTTAAAAGGTACGTGGGGACTAGCAATACTTTGTATAGATGACCCAAATACTATTTATTGTACACGACACGGAAGTTCACTATTGGTTGGATATGATGAAAATATAGCACTAGTAGTTTCAGAAAAAAGCGGGTTTTGTAATAAAATCGTTAATTATTTTGTATTGAATAATTTAGATATTTGCAAAATAATAAAAGCAGAAACGAGTATAGCAATTCAGACAAATAAAGATTATATTATGAAAAAATTGAGTGTGTCAACTAATGAATTAACCCCCTATCCATATCCACATTGGACTATTAAAGAAATATACGAACAACCAGAATCATGTTTAAGAGCAATTAGCATGGGTGGACGTTTGTTAGATACAAATCAAGTAAAATTGGGTGGATTAGAAAAACATAGTGAAGAATTAAAATGTATAGACCATCTTATTTTATTAGGTTGCGGAACATCATATTTTGCAGGGCAACACGGTGTGCATTTTTTAAAAGATTTGTGTAATTTTACTACAGTTCAATTATTTGATGGTGCTGAATTTTGTAAAAAGGATATACCAAAATATGGAACTACTGCATTATTATTAATATCTCAATCAGGTGAAACCAAGGATTTACATAGATGTATAGAAATAGGAAAACAAAAAAACCTCTTTTTAATAGGACTCGTAAATGTTGTGGATTCTTTAATTGCACGAGAAGTAGATTGTGGATGCTATTTAAATACGGGGAGAGAAGTAGGTGTTGCCTCTACGAAAACATACTCATCACAGGTGATTTTATTATCAATGATATCCATTTGGTTTGCACAACAAAAAAATATTAACGAACAAAAACGCAAGGATTATATAAAAGATATAAGACAACTTCATTATGATATTGAACACACTTTAAATATGAATGACCAAAGTATAGATAGTATTGTAGACAACATATTTACAAGTCGCAATCATTGTTTTTTGCTGGGGAAAGGAAAATCCGAGTCAGTTGCGAGAGAAGGAGCATTAAAAATAAAAGAAATTTCATATATTCATAGTGAAGGGTATTCTACAAGCAGTTTAAAACATGGTCCATTTGCATTATTAGACGAGAATTTTCCCGTTATTATTATTGCACAAAATGATGAGAATTATAGTAAAGCCGAAAATGCATACGAAGAAATAAAATCAAGACATGCGCCAATAATATTTATTACAAGTAAAAAAGAACAATGTAAAGAAAATGTAATATATGTATGCGAAAATAAAACATTTGGGGATTTATTATCTGTATTGCCTTTACAATTATTGGCATATAAATTAGCTTTATCAAGAGGCATTAATCCAGATATGCCTAAAAATTTAGCAAAAGTTGTTTCAGTTGAATAAAAATAGATATTTATGATATTTATAATTTTTACTCTAATATTAAATATTCTAATATTTTTATTATAATATTTAAATCTAATGCCCTCTAGAATCAAACCCTTTCCCAGTATAATGGTTATAATTATCAACGCAATTAGTGCTATTGCATAAAGATTGAATAGGGGGTGGGTTGGCTAAAGCGGAATCACTTGAGGATAATCTTGCACCTACTGAATAAGTAGGTGTCATTGGAAGATTATTCTGGTATTGAGAATATCCTCCACACAATCGCCGACGACCATGGCTTCTTGTTCTTCTCTTATTTGCTTTCATTCCCTTTCTATGAGAGAATTTTCTGGATTTTGCGAGTTGTTTCAGTCGGTGTGTTTTACGCTTTAACCCATGCGACTTCTTTCCTTTCATTGTCTTATACTTTTTAATGATATTTTTAATTTTTCTTTTTAGTTTTTTTCCTCCTCCTTTTAAACATATTCCTGGGACATACCCTTGTGCGGCATCCACATTATTTTTAGCTCCGGACAATCCAGGTAATCCATTTTGCCCAGGTATTTCATTGCTTCCAAACCCTCCTGGATAATGAGAATTATCTACATTTGCATATTTCATATTTACATTACTATTCGGTATTACATTTGCATAACCAGAAAAAGACATTTGTTATATATTATATATAATGTATATAATATTTATAGTATTTTTATAGTATTTTTATAATATTTATAGTATTTTTATAGATTATAAAATATTTGATGCGGTTGGCTCATTTTGATTCACATATTTATTTTTAATATAAGATAATTCTTTATAATTCACAACCTTTGCATTTTCATTTGCAACACGAATCGGAACCCATTTTTTAAACTTGTGGTTATACGCGCATAACATGTAATATTCTTTTTGCAAATCTACAAATCTATCTTCTTTTTCATTTTCAAATTCCGCTTCATCATCGCTTTCTTCTAAAGCATCTAAATTATTATTTTCTTTTATATTTCTAAATAATCCATTCATATAAACACTTGTTTTATAATCTGGAATATATGCATAGTCATATTCAATATATGGACTCATATTTGGATTCATATTTTTTATAGTCTCATCATAACAATATAAATAATAAATATCATTTTGAATATCAGGTTTTACTTTAAATACAACCTCGCGATTCGTAATATAAGTAGATGATTTTACAGGAGGCCTATTTGTGCATAGGGTATTCGGATACATATTTGTATGTGTAGTTGTTCTATTGGATTGATACATATTTGAATTTGGGGATAGTCGTTTCTTATTATCATATATAGTAGTGGCTGTTGAAATAGGAATTTTTTGAACCGCATTATGAGTGGTATAATTCCGAAATTCAATATCACGAACCTCATATTTTAATTGACTTATATAATTTATGCATTCTTCAGCAGATACACTCATATATGGCAACCCAAAAACAACTGGGACAAGATTCTGTGTTTTTTTCAAATCTGTTTTTAATATTTGTTTCATATATACTAATTTGTCATACCAGTTATGTGTTACAACTTGGTTTCCTTTATAATAATATATATTTTCCATTGTAAAAAAATATTGTCCATTTTGAAAATAAAATGTTCCATATAAAATAGTTCCATGCCTATGTGTTAAAGACTCATCAAAAGAACACCCAAAATTCTTTATTTTATAAATCACCTTTTTATCATTTAAGCCTAAAATATAAAACACTTGTTTTTCTTGAAATAAATGAAACCATACAAAGCATTTTTCTCCTTTGGGAATTGCCAAACAAAAATCATAATTAGAAACTTTATTATGAATTATATTTTCATAACAAGGTTTGAAAAATGGGAAACGAGAGAGAATATCGCCTTGCATCATGTATATTATAACTAATATTATAGTTAAATCTTTATATTATTTATTTGAATTCATAATAAGAAGAGGCCGATTGTATGGTATCTAATTCGCCAAGATTTGTAGTACTACTATTCATTTCCAGGTCATTTGATTTTCCATCTAATTGCTTTTTAAAAAAACTTTTTAATTCGTCTTTCATAGAAGTGTTGAGTTCTTCTTTATTAAACATTCCTTTCTCTCTAACTGGTCTAGGTAATAAATCTTCTTTACTGTAGTCAAATCCCTGCGTTGAATTATTTTTATTTAGTTGTTGAGACGACTTTACATTGTTATGATAAATAGTATTGTATATATTTTCATATTTTTTATTTGGACTATTTACTAAATCTTTAATCTTGGGTACAGTTAACATACTTTTGAAGAAATGAAACAAATGATGTACCAAAAAAATAAATATAATTGAAATAAGCGTCATTTGAATAATTAATAACAACATATAATTTAATTATACTATTCAAATATTAATTTAGAACAAAAAAAACACACATAAATCGCATTTTGGAGGGTGAGTTTGGGGAATAATCTTTATACATTTTTTATAATTAATTTTTGAAAGGATTTAAATCCATTTGTATTACAATATATATTATAATAACACAAAATGTCACAAACTCTTAGTATTATTATTGTAGATAAATCCGCTACATTAAAAGCATTAACCATTAAACAATTTAATCCAGAAGAATTGTTTAAAAAATGTGGCTTTAAAAAGGCGGATGATTTTGAGAAACAAGTAGAATGGAAACTTAAAACCAATGGAAATAAATATTTGGTAGAAGTATTTGGAAAAACAGAAGGGCGTGCGAATAATGAAAACAAATATGATTTCCCACCACCGATAGATTCTAAATTATTTTTTGGAACTTGTGCCATCATAGCTAAAATAGGAAATGCGGAAGGATTATGGGATTATACTAATTTATCACTAGACTTGTGGGAAAAAATGTATGAAAAATTGTTTGGTGGGTTTGAAGATTTAACTGCCAATGCATTAGAAGATGAAGCAGAAGAAGATGAACTTGAAAATATACCCAAAGAAAAAAAGACTAAAAATGGGTATTTAAAGGACGGGTTTGTGGTAGATGACAGTAGTGAAACATGTGAGGGAGAGTCTAGTGATTATGAAACAGAGGACGACAGCGAAGATAAAGCGTTTGATGAGGCGGATGATGTTCCTCTCGTTATTGAAGACCTTGGGTCTGAACTTAGCGAAGAAGCATATGATTATGATACAGACGATAAAGAAATGTTGTCAAAATAATACTTGTATTTCTATTAAATGTAAAATAAATAAAATTGATATTGATTTAAATATTTAGATCTATATCATACATACACATTAATTAGAATATGCCGAATCTAAAAATTGAAAATGCTGATGTTTTCCGTGCCAATATTCGTTCCAAACTAAACCTCATTTTGCAAAATGAAAAAAATACTGCCAATTTAGAAAAGGGGATTTTCAATTATACCTTGAAAGAAGCCGCAAACCGAAAAGTCGTGAAAAAATGGGATAATCCGTATTTCACGCAACTTTATGTTGACCATTTACGCAGCATTTATATGAATCTCAAAAATAAAGAGTTGATTGATATGGTAAACACCTCCAAAATCAAGCCACATGAGATTGCCTTTATGACTCACCAAGAAATGCGGCCCGATATTTGGAAAGAATTGATTGAGATTAAACAGAAAAAAGATATGCTAAAATTTGAGAATAACATGGAAGCGTCCACTGACACATTCACGTGTCGTAAATGCAAGAGTAAAAGATGTACGTATTACCAACTTCAAACACGCAGTGCGGATGAGCCCATGAGCGTCTTTGTGTCCTGCTTGGATTGTGGCGCCAGATTTAAAACTTCTTAACAAATATTCAACTATAACCAAAAAATTAACAAAAATAAAATTTAAAATATTATAATTAATTCTTTTTTATGATTAGTATAAAAAATAAAAAATTGATTTAATAAAAATATAAATTATTATATTAATAAAAATGAATATTCGCAAAACAACAGAACAATTTATAGAGGATGCACAAAGAGTGCATGGAGATACATATGATTATTCTAAAGCGAATTATGTAACAAATAAAACGAAAATTATTATCATTTGTAAAGGTCATGGTGAATTTCAGCAATTACCTACAAGTCATTTATCCGGAACGAGATGTAAAAAATGCTTTGAAAATATGAAAAAATATACTACCGAAAAATTTATACAAGAATCAAAAATAATACACGGAGATAAATATGATTATTCAAAAGCTATTTATGTTACAAATAAAACGAAGGTTATTATAACATGCAATCAACACGGAGAATTTTTACAATTGGCAGGGTGTCATTTAAATGGAAATGGATGTAAAAAATGTGCATATGATATATTAAGTCAACAGAGAAAAGGTACTACAATAGAATTTATTGAAAACTCAAAAGAAATACATGGTGACACATATGATTATTCTAAAACAACATATACAAACAGTAAAGCAGACGTAACAATAATATGTAAAATTCACGGTGATTTTGAACAAAATGCATCAAATCATCTAAAAGGTAATGGTTGTAAAAAATGTGCAGAAAAATTGCGTGGTGAAAAACAAACATGTAGCAATACTGAATTTTTAGAAAAAATAATAAAGGTTCATGGGGATAAATATGATTATTCTAAAACAGATTATATAAATTGTAGAACAAACATAACTATAATATGTAAAATTCATGGAGAATTTTTACAGTTACCTTCACATCATTTGAACGGGAGTGGATGTAAGAAATGCAGTAACAGTGGTGAAAATAAAAAATATACTACTTGCGAATTTTTAGAAAAAACAAAAATGATTCACGGAGATAAATATGATTATTCAAAAACAAATTATACAGATACTAACACAGATGTAATAATAATATGTAAAATTCACGGAGAGTTTACACAAAAGGCAAAAGGACATTTATCTGGTTATGGTTGTAAAAAATGTGGTATATTAACTAGTGCTAATAAACAAAGAAGTAATAAAGAAGACTTTATAAAAAAGGCAATAGAAATTCATGGAAATAAATTTGATTATTCAAAGGTTGAATATATAGATGTGGATACACATATAACAATAATATGTAAAAAACATGGAGACTTTGAACAAACACCATATTGTCATATAACCAAAGATATATGTTGCCGAAAATGCTGTGGTAATTATAAATATACAAGCGAAGAATTTATAGAAAAATTAAAAGATACGCGCGGCGATACATATAATTATAATAAAGTAGAATACATAAATTCTAAGAATAATATTATTATAGAATGTAAAAAGCACGGAGATTTTTTACAATATCCTGGTAACCATTTACAAGGTGCAGGCTGTCCTTTATGTATAAATAAAACTGAGACAATATTATATGAAAAATTAAAATTACATTACCCATCAGTAGTTCTTCAGTTCAAACAAGAATGGTGTAAAAATATTAAATGCCTCCCATACGACTTATGCATTCCTGAAGATAAAATTATTATTGAACTAGATGGAGCACAGCATTTTAGGCAAATTTCAAATTGGCAAACACCTGAAAAACAATTTGAAACTGATAAATATAAAGAAACATGTGCAAATAATAACAATTACTCGGTTATTCGTTTATTACAAGAAGATGTATTATACGATACATATGATTGGATGTCTAAATTATGTGATGCAATTGAAGAAATTAAAGAGAGCACCGAAATAATAAACATTTATTTATGTCAACATAATGAATATGCTAACTATTAAATAATATTTAACTATAATTTATCTTATCTACATTATACATTATATAAAAGAATAAACTAAACACGAAAAAATAATAAAAAAGAAATGGTCCTGCATATACCAAGTCGCGTAATATTCGTTTCATTATAAAAGGGTCGGGTATTAGTAATTTATCGTCTTTTTCTTTGGAAAACTTATAAATATAGCTCTTTAAAATCTCGTCTGGGAATTCAGGGGCTATTTTACGAATAAACATCGTGTATCCATTTTCTTTCAATGATTTTTCAATAAATGCCAAATCTGTTTGATTCGCAGTTGTAAAAACATGCGGGCTTGTGCTACTAGACATCTTAGTCCAATCCGTCGCATGGCTTGCCGCACAAATGACTTGTTTTTGTAATAATTTATGACACGAATATAACATAACGGCAAATAAACTTTCATTTGCCAATCCTCCTTCACAAATGGTTTTTACAATCGGTTGTTTCGTTTGATAGTAATTTAAACAGGTAGAAACGTCTTCTTTCTTTAAGACAAACCAAGGATCGTTTGCCAACCGAAATTCTTCTGGCAATAACCGAAGATTCGCGCGTTTATGAAAGTCGGGATTCCACCACGCCTTTTTCCAATTAAAAATACTTTTGTTGTGATGTTTATAAAACAAATATTTAAATCTGGCGGGAGAGATAATTGGGCAACATGCATCTGTCAACATACAAAACCAGGTATTTTCTGTATCATGTTGTAATGCATATCTCATAATAGACATATACGCTGGAATTACATGATAATAAGTTGTTTTATAAATATGGTGTGGGGGAATACAATGTTTTTTAATCCACGGCGAAGTAATTTTATCTATATCTTTATAATAAAAGTACACATTGATAATGTCTTTATTATATTCAATCCATTTTTTCCAAATCTCTTCTTTATTCAAAATATGTTCATAATTAATAATAAAACAAAGTGCAACCTTCATGAAGTTTACGGTTGGTTAGTGTATTTATATCTTCTCTCGTGTTTAATACTTTTACATACTTTTTATACTTTTTTATTTCTTGAATAAAATAAACTGTTGTATTTTTGCAAAATATATTGATATATGCTTTTTACTATATATATAACTTTTTCTATTCGTGTCGTTGGGTATTTTTGGAAGAGTTCAGCGTCTGCGTCTTCTTGTTCTTGTTCTAATTCTTGTGATTGTTCTATTTGATTTCCTAATGGAACATTTTTATAATCCATCATAGGATTTGTGTTATACTCATAAATTTCTCCGGTTTCAATATCATGTGACATCTGTTATATAACAATATTATATTTTTATTGTGAAAATGAAACTAAAATATAATATAATAAAATAAAATAAAAATGATTTATAATGTCAAATTGGTGTAGACATTATATAATTTACCCTTTTGAATATTTACTAAAATATGAAAACTCAGGAAATATTCTTTCCAAATCTACAACTAACTGTTTTATTTTATATTGGTGAAAATGCGCAAGATAATTTTGATATTATAGATATGGGAAAAGAAACAGATTATTGGTTTCATGCAAAAAATGTATCGTCTTGTCATGTAGTAGCTATCTTACCTGACGAACAACAAATAAATAAAATAAAGAAACAAAAAATGCATACAATTGTTCACCAAGGCGGATTATTATGCAAACAGCATACCTCCAAAATAAGAAATCAACCAAAAGTAGAACTCATATATACTAAACTAAAAAATGTAGTAAAAACAGATACTATAGGTCAGGTTATGACATCAAATACAAAAGAAATAATAATATAAAATAAATAATTAGTTAAATTTATATAAATAATTAGTTAAATTCTTCTTCTACGCATTGTTCGTTTTCTACGAGTTGTTCTTTTTTTACGCGTTATTTTTCTTTTACGCATGGTTCTTCTTTTTTTCCCCGCTTTCATATTTGCCCAATATCCGTATACATCTAAATTATTCGTTTTTATATCAATTAAAATATTTTGTATATAAACGTCAAAATTTCCAGGAATATTATTTTGAATTTTATCTAAATATTTTTTAAAAATATCCGGGTGTTCAATAAAGAAGATTCGGCTTTCTTGATTATTGATATCGTTATTTGTCATATCAATCGTACGAATATTGACTCCGTTTGGTATTGTTATACTATCTACCAAAATATTTGGGCTTGGAATAATATACAAATAGTCTCCATCTTTAATTGTTATCACTGATGATTGGCTCATATATATTATTTATATATAAATTTATATATTAAAGGTGTAATATATAAATACATATCTATATATTTTCTATTATATTATATAATAATGAAAAACACAAAATCAAATAAATCAAATAAATCAAATAAATCAAATAAATCAAAAGTAGCAAAATCAAAAACAAAATCAAAAGCAAAATCAATAAAATCAAAAGCAAAAAAACAATGCGGAGGAATGATATTATCCACACCAAAGACTACACATAATATAGTAGCATCTAAACCCATCTTATTAGGGATAAGCGAATTATCACGAAAAGTACAATGGCTTATAGATTTAGCGGGTTCAAATGAGGTAATTGAGGCAATTATAGATGATTTTTGTGAAAACAAAAAAAAGAAAAAACCCAAAATAGTCAATAAGAAAACTTTTGATGGAAAAGAAAAAAATATAATTGTATTTCAATCCGGTGTAGATCAATCAGTCGGGCATTGGGTTTATTTTAATAGTAAAGGTGTAAAAATGAATTCTTATGAATTAGGACATCAAAAAAATGGCACAAACCAATTCTGTCAAACATTTGCAATTATCTATATGTTAAGTGATGGTTGTAATTTTGGAAAAACATATATAAATGAATTAAAATCAGGAGAACAACAATTTGGTAATAATATTCGCGTAGTAGTTAATTTTTGGAAATTTATATTTCATTATCATCCTCCTTTAACTGATTGGTTAATACAGGAAGTACGTGAAATTAACAACGAAATTCTTTCATATGATACTACATTAGCAATTACGAAAAACACTGACGAGATTGACATCAATTTTATTGATGAAAAGCTAATGGATATAGATATATATGCAGACCAAATTGCAAAAACAGTGCATTAAAATAAATATTATGATTTATCTTTTTTAATCCTAACTTCTTTTGCAATATTTGTAATTATTTTATGATTGCTATTTGGATTTGTGTCTAACGACTGAATAATAATAGTATTGTATTGGTCGCTTTTACAAGAATCGCTATGGGCGCATTCCGGATGTTTTTCTCTCCATTTGGGAATCATGCGAATATTTTTATTGGCAATTGTTTTAATGGCTTTATGCAATTTTTCATTTTCATCATTCTCCTTTTCCCATTTATCTGCTTCCTTTATAAATATCGTTTCTCTCTTGGCATCACTGCAGTGAACGGGTCTTTTATGAATGTCTAATGCTTTTAGGTTACGAATAATAAAATTAGAAAGGCCATTCACATAACCTAATTCGCCGACCTTTTCTAAATCGGATAATTGCAATTGGAGAGAATCCACAAAATCAGTCAAATTCATTGCATCTTTACATTCCTCGTTTAAGAACACATTCAAATTAAATGTCTTGTTATGTGTGTTATTATTTATTAGTGTATTGTTATTTGTAATCCCATTCTTACATAAATCCACAATTTGTTTCTGCAATTCATTATTTTGTTTTAACGTTTCTTGATTTTGTTTTACCACCTCCATGACTAAATTAGTTAACATGGTGTTAGATTTTAAAGTATCTTCATCTAATTCATCTGTATCTACATCTATATTTAATTCTAAATTATATATAGGTAAACATTTTTTATTATGTCTCCATAACCCAGTTCGTTCTTTATACGGTTTTTGACAATTTTTACAAGTATAAAAAGTCATTGGGGATAAATTGTTGATACTTGTTGATTTTTCACGATTTAGGTGTTTTTGGGTTGCAAGATGTTTATGATAATCTTTTAAATTACATGTATAATAGTGACAAAAATCGCATGCATATTTTGTAGGGATTTTTGGGGATAATTTTGTTGACATTTTTTATATATTTATCAACGAAAAAATCCCTAAACTATTTTTCGCAAAAAATATAAAAAATTTATGCTCATAAAATAAAAAAATAAAAATTCGTCGGCAGACCATAAAAATCAATTATGGTCACAAAAACGGTTTTTCGCCAAAGTCTTTTGCCTTTTACGATTTTGGACATTTTTTTTGTCCATTTTTGAAAATGGGAAAACACTTTTGACTTTTTTTTTACGATTTTTTATATAATAAATTCCCAAATATACTTAAAGGATTTTATTATATTTGAAAAAAAGAATAGATTTTTCAAATATTTTTAGTTAACAAATTTATATTACAGAGTTTCAATTTTTAAAAGGAAATGATTTCTAGGTCTTTTAAATTCCAATATTCGCAAGACCCATTAGGAATAGGACGTTTAATAATAAATGGAATAACTCTTGCTTTCAATTCTAATTCCGCAATTACATAACTATCAATAACAGATTCTGGGACTTTAATAAATGGTTTTGCACCAGACTCAATTTGTTTAGAACGCTGGCCTAGAACTCGGGTTCTTTCATATTTAGTCAAAATAGGAATCGTTTTATGAAGCGGGTCAATAATAATATTTGATTCGTCTCTTACAACATTTTTTAGCGCGTTTACTTCATCGTAGTTATGCACAATGCATTCAGTATGATTTTCTTTAATATAATTTTGATTTATATCACGGTCAAACTTTTGTAAATAATTTTCGTCTTCGTCCTCTTCTTCATCCTCGTCATCATCATATTGCATATCATTATTTATTATATTTTGAATACTCATATTTGATGCAGAAGATCGTTTTTTGGCATTGGCATTTGTATTAGCATTTTCATTCTCTTCATCTTCGTCGTCATCCTCTTCTTTGCTTCCTCCCATCATTTCATCATAATCTATTTCATCATCATCTGCTTCCATTATATCATCGTCATCATCGTCGTCCTCATCATCCTCTATATTTGAATTTAAACCAGTTTGTGTTAAAGGGTTTGTTACCTTTTTAAGATTATTATTAGGTTCATTATCAATCTCATCATCTAGAGATTCATCAGAACTAACAACACTGTTTAAATCTTCATCATCGCTTAAATCGTCAATTGTTGCGTATTCTTTTTCCATCCTTGTTTATGTATATACTATTATATACTTTTAAATAAATTATTTCATTTTTCTTTAATAATTAAAATACAGTGAAAATAATAGAATAGTAAAATAAAAATAATAAATACGATAAATTTATTATATTTATTATATTATGTGGACAAAAATAATACAAATAACTTTATTTGCAATATGTTTATCCATTTTCTTTTTTTATATACCGAATAAATCCAATTTCCCCAAAAAATACATGATCCCTATTATGGTATCGTTAATTATTAAATATATTATGGGAGATTTGGACAAAGGGTATTCTTACACCGTAAAAGATATATATTATTGGTCTATTATTTTATTTATTCCATATATGGTAGTTGTATGTTTAGAAAAAAAATAACTAAATAAATCAATATAACATTTATACCTCATATTTTCTCATTTTATGCGTCGTCTTCAAATTCATACACTGCTTTCATCATTTCAACTAATTCTTTTATCGTGTTTTTTAATTCTTTAATATCATTTTTTATTTCAGTAATTTCACTTTCTATTGAATTTGAGGGGTTTGTTTCTGTTATTTTTTTTGGATTATAATTTTGTCTTTTTTCTATTGTTTGTCTAATACATTCATCATCTAATTTTGTTTGTTTAATTATTTCTTCTATAGAAACATTTTTCAAATACATTTTGTAAGCGATTTCTCGGCGTCGTGAATTAATGCCTCCTATAGTTCTGTTATGGGTTTGCGATATTATTTCAATATCTGTATTCTTATTTAACTCTTCTAACAATAAAGTTTCTTCCTTATCAGTCCATTTTTGTCCCATATTAGAAGGATATTCCTTTTCTGGATTTTGCAATTTTACCATATTCATAAAACCATTCATTTTTTATTATGTTAATTAAAATAATTTTAAACTATTTACAATTTTATTATAAATAATAGTCGTTTTAAGTGAGAAAAGGTGTGCTGTAAATTTATCAACAACGACAATACAAAATTTATAAAATAAATATAATTAGGGTTTCCATACGGTATCACATGTAGAGCATAAATATACATATTTCATATCTGATTCATTATAACGAATATAAATAATTTCTTTTTCTTTTCCTTTCGTATTTGTTTCACATTCAGGATTAGGGCATAACACATTATTTATTCGTGGCAATGTAGGGTCTAATTTTGTATATTTATTAATAATGTGACTAAAACCTTGTTCGCTCTGGACAATTTCTGTTTTTGAAATACATACATTATCCGATGTGAATGATTGGTCTTCATGTCCGCATTTTCGGCAATAATACATAAGTTTATTAGAGTTATCTGCATCTATGCGGATGTAATACATGTTGTCACAATTTGAACAGAAATGCATTTTATTATATATAATACATATTTTATATAATATATTTATTTCATTTTTTTATTTATTATTATTTCTATTTTTAAATTTTCTATTATTATTTTAAATTTCTATTCTATTATTCTTTATACATTTTTAGTCTCTTGTATCTCTTGTAAAAGACGTCGGCAATTTTCCAATTTTTGCAAGGTTTTTTCATAATTCATTTTGGAAGCCATATTATAAAATGTCACCACAACAACAGGTATATCTTTCATTTCTTCCTTCTTTTTTTGTGAAAATTCAATAAGTTTATCATAGTTTTTTAAAAAGATTTCTGCGACATGTAGATAAAATAATTCAAAGAATGGTCTATAACACCCTTCTTTTCTCATAATAATATTACAAATTGCCACATTTAAGTTTGCATGTTCAATTATATTATTGTATTTTGTTATTTCCAGATGTTTTTCATTTATACCCGGCTCATTTAGCAAAGGATTTTTACACAAAAGAGTACATAATGTTAGCAATACAGTAGAAATCGTTTGACAAGAAGTCCACTGATCTCCACTCCAGGTATTTAAAATAGAAACGCACACCTTTCCGCACTTGTATAAATTAGGATTAAATCGTACATCATCCCCATTTGTGCAATAGGTTACTTTTGGCGGCGCATGCGGATAATCTGCAGGATATTTGAATTCAAAAAAATAATTCCCCCCAAAATAAGGGGTGTCTTCAGGTCCAATAATTAACGCATACCCTTTTAACATATCTTTATCGTCATGACAATAATAAATTCCGTTATCGGTAAGAGGCTGCTGCATGATGTGTTTTACATCTTTTAATAAACGTTTAATAGTCTCTTTTGAAACAAATTCCATTGTATAAATATCTAGAGGTATGTTTAACTATATTTTTTAATTATTAATTTACATCATTTGCGTACTGTTTATTGTATATGTTCTTTTTTTTGAAAAATTATTATTTAAAAAAATGAAATAGAAATAATGTATTAATATATATAATATAAAATATATAATGAATAATAAATTAAAAAATAAAGACCTTGCTGACTTTTTAGCAACCCATAATGCAAAGAATAATAAATCAAAACCTCCACCCGCTCCTACACATACAAGAATAGGAGATGCGGATGCCGGAATTTATGGCGGGTCTTATGTCATTCCAGGAGAAGATTTACCTGAATTCTATAAATTATATCACGATGAAATTTTCGTAAAGAAGAAGAAGGAGTATTTGACAGAAAAACAATTAGAAACAAGTGGTCCTATAGCAGTAGATTTTGATTTTCGGTATAATTATGATGTAGAGGAACGCGTACACACAAATGAAAATATCCAAGATATGATATTGTTGTTTTTAGATGAGTTGAAACAATATTTTATCTTTGAAGAAAACATGCCGTTTGATATATTTATTTTTGAAAAACCGCATGTGAATAGAGTAAAAGACAAATCAATTACTAAAGATGGGATTCATATGTTAATTTGTCTCCAAGCGGACCATGTGATACAGCTTATGATAAGAGAATCTATTCTAACTAAAATAGGAGATATTTGGGAGAATTTGCCTTTAACAAATGGTTGGGATTCAGTATTAGATGAAGGAATTAGTAAAGGAACGACGAATTGGCAGTTGTTTGGTTCGCGCAAACCGAATAATGAAGCATATGAATTGTCCCAACATTTTATTATCAAATATGATAAAACAGATGGCGAATTTATGATGACTCAGCAAAAAGTAGAAAACTTTGATTTAAAAAATAATTTTGTCAAGCTATCTGTTCAAAATGCATCTCATCCAAAATTTGAGATGAAACCTAGTATTCTGGATATCTATAATGCAAAAGCGAATTTAAAGAGCAAACCTAAAAAATATAATAGCAAAATTAAGATGAATTTATTAATAGACGAGAATGAGGAGGAACAAACAAGTATCTCTATTCAGGATATTGTGAATAAAGAGACATTAGAAAAGGCTGTTCAAATGATGTTGAGTCAATTAAGCTCTTCCGAGTATGAAATTAAAGAAACACATGAATATACACAAGCGTTGCCTGAAAGGTTTTATGAGCCAGGGAGTCATTTACTAAATAGACAAGTTGCATTTGCACTAAAACATACAGATGACCGATTATTCTTGTCTTGGGTCATGTTAAGAAGCAAAGCGACTGATTTTGAATACGAATCAATCCCTACATTGTATCATGACTGGAGAAAATATTTCAATCAAACGAATAGTGGTGTTACTAGACGTTCTATTATGTTTTGGGTGAAACAATACGCATATGACGAATATATAAGAGTAAAAGAGTCCACTATTGAGCATTATATTGAAGAAGCGATTACATCGCAAACCGATTTTGATGTAGCAGTTGTATTGTATCAAATATTCAAGGACAAATATGTGTGTATTAGTTATTCAAATAAAGGTCTGTGGTATGTATTCAAACAGCACAGGTGGGAACCTGATAAAGGTCTTACATTAAGATTGGCTATTTCAAAAGATACTTATTATATTTTTGATAAAAAAAGAGAAAGTGTAATGACTGAGATGAGCCAATATGAAAATACAGATGAAAGACACGAGTTTTTGAAAAAAAGAGGCGCGGCTATTTCGGCAATTCAACAAAAATTAAAAAAGACCAATGACAAAAACAACATTATGCGAGAAGCGATGGAACTCTTTTATGATAAGGAGTTTATCAAAAACATGGACACGAACCGTTTCTTATTGTGTTTTAATAATGGAGTCATTGATTTTAAAGAGAATCAATTTCGGGATGGATATCCTCAAGATTATGTGACCAAAACAACTGGAATTAACTATATGGATTTTAATAAATATAAAGACGACAAGGCATTTATGAAAACAAGGGAGGAAATATATAGTTTCATGGAAAAATTATTCCCGATAAAGTCATTGAATAAATACATGTGGGAACATTTGGCGTCGTGCTTGATAGGAACCAATATGAATCAAACATTCAATATTTATCATGGCAGTGGTAGCAATGGTAAATCCATGCTCACAGATTTAATGTCGCAAACATTGGGTGAATATAAAGGAACTGTACCCATTACTTTAGTCACCGAGAAACGAAATGGTATTGGCGGTACTTCTTCTGAAGTGATTCAATTGAAAGGCATCCGTTATGCAGTTATGCAAGAGCCCTCTAAAGATGTGAAATTAAATGAAGGCATTATGAAAGAATTAACTGGTGGGGATCCTGTTCAAGGCAGAGCCTTATATTGTGAAAGCGAGACGTTTGAAACGCAGTTTAAATTAGTGGTATGTACAAATAATTTGTTTGAAATTAATAGCAATGATGATGGTACATGGAGACGTATTCGTAAATGTGACTTCTCGTCCAAATTTGTAGACAATAAAGAAGCGCATACAGATGATACTCCATTTGTATTTTTGAAAGATAAATCATTAAAAGAGAAATTCCCCATATTTGCTCCAGTATTTGCAAGTATGTTGGTGCAACTTGCGTTTGAAACTCATGGAAATGTGGAGGATTGTGATGTGGTTATGAGTGCATCCAATAAATATAGATGCGGTCAAGACCATATTTCATCGTTTATTGCCGATTCAGTAGTTAGAACAGACAACCCTCAAGACACCATTAAGAAGGGTGAATTAGGCTCTCATTTCAAATTATGGTTTCAACAAGAACAGGGAAGTAGAAAAATGCCCAAAGCGCAAGAATTATATGAATTCATGGATAAGAGATTTGGTCTGTGCAAACAAAAAGTATGGACTGGTGTAAAATTAATTATGCCTGAGAAAACCGATGATTTAGATAACATACTACATAATAGTTAATTAGTAGAAAAGAAGTAAAAATAGAAATTAATGTATAATAAGTATTGTAGTATTTTGTATATTAGATTAATTTACATTTTTTTCATTTTTTCCATTGTTCATTTTTTCATTTATACATTTACTAAATATTGTGTTTTTTAACTATTTTTAGGTAAATATTGTTTTTATTTATTGTGATTTTAAAAAAATGAATTAAAAATACACTATTAAGTTATAATATAACTGAAAATGGGTAAATATACTTGCGAAAAGTGTGGTAAAGAATTTAATCAAAAATCTCATTATACTTCTCATATAAATAAAAAAAATCCTTGTGTTGTTGAGAGCAAAATTAAAGAAATGATTGATAATGCTGTAAAGGAAAAATTAGTTGAAATTAAAAAGACACACCCTATTAAGTTTGACATTATTGATGAAGATGAAGATACTATTATTTATGATAATAAACTGGTTAAACACGCTAATTTTAAAAAAGTAAATATTCCTAAGCCTATATTAAAGTGGGTTGGCGGAAAAACACAAATATTAAATAAACTTATTGTTGAGTTTCCAACCGAAATAAATAATTATCGTGAAATATTTTTAGGTGGAGGCAGTGTTTTATTAACACTATTATCATATGTTAAAAATGGAATTATAAAAATACATGGAAAAATATATGCTTATGATTTAAATGAACCCTTAATTTATATATATATAAATATTCAGTCTAGCCATAATGAATTATATAATGAAATACAAAAATTGATAACAGAATTTAATTCTTGTGGCAAAGGTGAAATAAATAGGACACCTAAAAATATTGCAGAAGCAAAGGTAGCAAAAGAAAATTTTTATTATTGGATTAGAAGTGAATATAATAAATTAAGTTTTGCTGATAAAAAAACTATAATAGGTTCTGCTATGTTTATATTCTTAAATAAAACCTGTTTTAGAGGAGTTTTTAGAGTTGGACCAAAAGGGTTTAATGTTCCTTATGGACATTATAATAATCCTGAAATAATTAACAAAGACCATTTAGACGAGATAAACAAACTAATACAAAATGTCATATTTGGATGTTGTGATTTTAACACATCATTAAATAGTATTGAACCAAATGATTATGTATATCTTGACCCACCATATGCACCTGAAACAGACACTTCTTTTGTTGGATATACGGAAAATGGATTTAACATTGATAATCATAATAACTTATTTAAGTTAATACATAAATTAACTGAAGCAAATAAAAAAATAATGTTAAGTAATGCTGATGTAAGTTTAGTTCGTGATAATTTTACAAATGAAAAATATAATATAACATCTATTTTATGTAAAAGAGCAATTAATTCCAAAAATCCAGAAGCGAAAGCAAAGGAAGTTATTATAAAGAATTATTAAACCAGCTATCAAATGTTTGAAAATAATTTTTATCGTCGCCAAATAAAACCGTAATATTATGTTCATTTAATATTGTACCTAATATTGTATATTTTTTTTTGTCGGAAACGAGTTTTGTTTTAAAATATTCACTTACGCAAAAACCATAAAACACCTCAAAATTTGCTTCGCCCAATACTATTTCATACTCTCTTTTGAGCGAAGGTCCAGCCCATAATTTAGTTTCTACAGAACCATCTACGGTTTGTTTCTTTTTTTCTAATATTTTTATTACTGTTCTACCGCTATTATATTCAACAATATATGCTTCGTCTGGATATCTAAACATCTCAATATTATATTTGTTTTTCATATACTTTTTTAGTCCATTTTGTAATACAAATGTAATAGTTTTGTCTTCAAACGTTTTTGTTAAATAAAAGTCAGATGCTTTTGTTGGGTTTTCTGTAAAACTATTTTTAGTGTATCCAGCGTCTATTAATCTTTGCTGATTAATAGTTTTTTCTTCAAAATTTTTACCATTATAATTTGTCTTAGCACCACCAGCACCAGTTCCTTTATTTATAATTATATTTGTATTCTCTTGTTTTTTTCGCGGTTTCTTTGGCTTTGCTGCTTCCTTCGCGGCCTTTATTGTCGCCTTCTCCGCATCCTTCGCGGCTTTTATTGCCGCCTTCTCCGCATCCTTCAATGCCTTCTTATCTACTACTGACACCGGCCCAGGCAAAATATTAACACCCATAATAACAGTATCAATTTCAGAATTAATTTCCATTTCTTTATTATTATGATAAGTATTTTATTTATAAAATCCAATTCAATTTTTTTTATAAATAATTAAATAATATATATGTATATGTATAAATTTTTATTAAACGCTAGGAAAGCTTGGCTCTAATGCAACACCACAAATACCCGCATCATTTGTACTATCACTTCGCAAAATCTTAACATATCCTTGTTCGCCCCATGTATCAGACCAGCTATTCTTAACCAACCAATAATTCAAGCCGTCTTCTGTTCCATAACCAACAATTAGAACACCGTGGTCTAAATTAGTACCACAAGTAGCCGCATCCAATACGCCGCTAGAATAGGATTGAAAATAACGTGTATCCGCCTCAATTGCAATTGCAACGGGTTGTTGTGCGACTGCAACCTTTAATGAAACTTGGTCCTTTGACTTTACATCCGCACAAGAAGATACACTGACTGACGAAGAACACTTTTGGCATGCGCCTCCTGTTTTAGAAACACCTGATGTATACGGATACACGGATAACAAACACTGGCCATGCTGAATAACATACTTAAATCCGCCATCCATTTGACCTCCATTGCACCCACTGGAACCATAGGATAGACCAGTAGCACAATCCACCAATTCTTGTTCTGACAAATCAAGTAACTGTCCCTTAGAAACAGCCCAAGCACCCTCTACTGCACCAGTAGAAGAGAAAGCCCAACAACTTCCACATTGTCCCTGATCCTTTACAGAAGTAACTGCTCCCTTTTCACGCCAATCAATAGACGAAGGAAGACCGGAAGATGCGCTACTAGAAAATGGCTTGCACCCATACGAACCAACCAATGAGCTATCACTATCACTACGCAAACCTAACCCACCGATAAACTTTGCACGAAACTCATCTGGAGTCAAATCCGTGAATTGATTGACACCCATAGTAAAATTCTGTGACATATCTGAATTGTGAGAAACAATACTAAGAAAATTAGTTCTAAAGACATCAAACCTGTGTTCTAGTTCCTCTATAGTATCATAACTTTTACTAAATGTGACCCTAAAATGTTCAAATTGTTCCCACTCATTTGAATATTCTACAACTTGCATTTTTCCATATGAGGATGCTAATAAAAAAGGGATTGCTAATAAGAGAATTGCCAGCATAATATAATTATTACAAATAAATTCTCTTTAAATTCTTTTGAAATAATCTTTTTCGTAAACAAAAGATTCCGCATTTGTTGCGGGAAATTTTTCTCTCTATGCATAACATAAAGATAATCATTCGTGAAAATGGGAGACCAAAAGTATATTTCCAATCAAATCAAACCGATTTCTTTAGAGAGGATAAACGATGAATTTGCATCTTTGCAAGAGATTGGGGAATATGCACACACCAAATCCTCAGTATGTAGAATTGGCAATGATATTGTAGATTATTTTACATTTACAGAGAGACTATGCACAAAAGGAAAGTACAATACAAATTATTATGAATTTGTGGAAAATATAGAAGAGTTTAAAAAGAAGAAATTTATCCAAACTATGCTGCAATATTATGCAGAAGTAAAAAACAAAAATAAAACAAAAAACCAATACGTCGTATACAAAGAAGTATATAATATATGCATTAGTGCAATTAATATTTTTCGTCCCTTAATGTCTATGGAAATATATACACGATATAAACCCACAAGCATTTTGGATTTTACATGTGGATGGGGAGGCCGGCTAGTAGGTGCATGCGCATTAAATATTCCCAATTACATAGGAATAGACATTAACCACCATTTACAAACTCCGTATCAAGAAATGACCACCTTTTTAAAAAAACGGTCCACCACAAATATAGACATATATATGCAAGATGCAGTAAAAATGGACTATTCCAAGTTCACATACGATATGGTATTTACATCACCGCCTTATTTTTTCCTAGAAAAGTATTCTAATAATGAAACATATCATCAATCCAAAGAGGAAATGGTCAAGACTTTTTATATTCCGCTTTTTTCAAATACGTTTGCACATTTGCAAAAAAATGGTCATTACTGTTTGAATGTAAATATTGAAATATACGAAACAGTTTGTATTCCTTTATTAGGAGAAGCAAATGAAATCATCTCATTAAAAAAAAGCAAAAGACAAAATAAATATACGGAATATATTTATGTTTGGAAAAAAATGTAACCCAAACTACCCTAATCGTTACATTTTTAGATACGCATTTTTAGGTAAAAACTCAATAAACTTTTTATACATTTGCATAATAAATAAAAATACTTTGGTAGAAATAAACGGATATATAATTAAAAACACTAATATACCTATTTGCACTGGTTTACCAGTATTAGATGGCACTGCAAACATGCAGATTATAAATGCAAGTATTAAAAGAAGATACATATAAAGGAAAATTCTATAAAAAAAATTGAGTTGGTCTATTCCTTGGTCTTCGTAATATGATTTTCTCTCATTCGTCGTAATCCCCTCTCCCGTTTTCTTGAATTTTTTCTCTAAAAAAATAGTTTCCTTTTTCAGTTCAACAGAATAGTTGTAAATATTATCATAGTTTTTTAAAATCCCCTCATATGTGTCTAAAGATGTTTTAATTTTTTCCATATTTGATTTGAAATCAGTTGTAAATTCCCCAATAATTTTCTTTCCTTCCGCTTCTAACCTAGCATCATGTACTTCGTTATAAGCCAATTCCCCGTTTTTGAATTCATACATGTTTTTATAAGCAATCTCTACTTGTTTTGGAGCAGTCATTAAATTTATTTTGGATTGTTTTAATTTTTCCTCAAGTTCCCTTAGCGTTTTAGCTTTCTGGCAATTTGCATCACAGCTAGCTGCTTGACTCGCTTGGGTAATTAAACTATTAAATTTATCAAATGTACTATTAAAACTAGCATCGTTTTCACTCATGTTATAATTATTATATAATATAATAATAATTATATAATATAATAATAATTATATTGTGTAAAAGCAAGAAAATAGATAAAATATATATAACAATTATTTTTCCTTAATAGAACCAGACACATCGTAAATACATTAAAATATAAATACTCAAAATCATTATTTTGCTGATTTCTTTACAGACTTTTTTGCGGACTTTTTTACAGATTTTCTTACAGACTTTTTTGCGGACTTTTTTACAGATTTTCTTACAGACTTTTTTGAGGATTTAATTCTTAATTTGCTTTTCCTTTTTTTACCACCAGTTTCGGTATTTACAGGTTCTTCTATTTCATTATTAAAATATTGGTCTCTAACAATAGTTTTAAATTCATCTAAACTCATATTTTTTATTTGGTTTGAAATAGGTAGTAATGAAAAAAGATAAGAAGGGTCCATATTCCGTTGTTTTATAATTTCTGATTCAAGATTTTTAGAAAATGAGTTTAATTCATTATTTTTATTATCAGGTATATTAATCGTTTTTAAATTATTTTTTGTATTATCTAACAACATAGGATTGTTATTATCATTTTCCATTTGCAATAACATTTTTCCACCAACAGGATTCTGATAAACAAATGCATCATTGGCAGTTACTTCAAGTAGTTTTGCAATAAATTCACCAGCTTTAAGACCATGTCCCCAATTAAAAACGTTTTTTATATTATTAACTATGATGCTTTCTGTATAAATTTTTCTTAGGTTTTCTAATTCTTTATAAACTGAAAAATTTATTAGTATATCAGGGTGTTGAGCAATCATAACTGGATAATTTTCGCGTATATATTCTATATACGAATCTTCATATTGATATGATGTTTTTGTGACTGTATTCGTCACTGTACCTATTCCATTGTCTAGTGTGTATTTTTCATTTGATTCTATTTTTTGTGTCCTACCAAAATCAATAATAATAGCTCTACCTGTTAATTTATTAGAAAAATAGTTATAATTGGGATTAATCATAATATTACTAAAATGCGCATCTCCATGTAGATATCCAAAATTAGCTAATCGGAAAAATTCGTATTGAATAAAGTATAATATATGCAATATATTATCAGGCAGTTTGGGTACTGTTATGGTTGTGTCTTGAGTTTTGAAAATACTATATTTATCAAAGAAACAGAGATTATCAAAATAATTACTAGCTGTCATAAAGCCTTCCATCATTTCCATATAAATGATAGAAATAGTTCTATCACTATTTGGAATAGCAGCTGCATCTAATATTTCGTTCAATTCTTTCTGTTCCTTAATTTTCATTCCTTCCAAGGTTCTTAATTTTTGTATGCCCTTATCATATACTGACTCATGTGAAAAAATAATGGCTGGACATATTGCATCAAACATACCAGTTAGTGATTTAAATGACTCTTTATAAATATCTCTTTGTCTTTTAATTTCGTCTTTAAAATTTTCGTGAGAAGTTATTTCAATACCATTATATCTACCTCTACCATTTATTTGTTGAAAATCTTGAGTTTCATGTGTAATAAATATTTTCATTAATAAACGTCTTATATCTATTTTAAGATTATCTGATCTCATTGATTTGAAAGGAGTTATAACATTAGGGTTTAATGTAGCTACAATTGTTATGCACGATATAGAATCATTTGTTAATACGCTAAATGTAGAATTATATATGAATGTTTCAATTGCTTCATTGCGTGTTGGTTTAATTCCAGAAGGTAAAAGAAATTCTTCATTTATTCTTACTCCTCCTTTATAGTTTTTTGATGAATATTTCATAAAATAATGTATATATATATTATTTTATAATCCTTTTTTAAATATGATTTTTGTTTTTGTATCACTCATCTAAAAAGATGAATAATTGGTAAATCCGGAAGCAAAACTGGGCGAAATGCTGTCCCCTCCTAAAATAACATCCGGCTTTTTATATTTGTAAGCAGGTTTGGTTAATATATTATTTATAAATGTTTCAGTAGTACTTGAAGGAGATGAAATTGTTCCAGAAGAAGATATGGAACATTGATTCAAACTTGCGTCCCAGGACATTCCAGAGGTACAGCAAGCATCCCCTATACAAGTGCCAGCTGTAGAATTTTTAGCTAACCACGGGTCTTTGGTATTTGTAGTAGAAGCAGTGGGTGCGGCATCTGGATTAAACCCCCATTCATACTCTTGATAATTCATATTATCACGATAAATAATAGATAGCCATCTTTTCACAAAAAAAATTGCTCCGATAAATGCAACTATAGAAACTAAAATATAATACACATTTTTGGGCAAAACCCCTTTTTGATATAATAATGCTAAAATTAATAGAGGGATTAACATAAGTATTAATATTCTCATTAATTGTCCGTGTTCAATATATTTGTCTCCATAATATTGATTTATTTCAATGAGTCTTATTTTATTATTTTTGTCTTCTTCTAATACCTTTAAATTCATTTTAGCCTTTTGCAATTCTTCT
>Ga0194041_10000123_pt1 | contig 29026 bp, 26 predicted proteins | sample JunL449m_MetaG_FD_160082 | JGI IMG/M metagenome (GOLD analysis project Ga0194041, IMG submission 160082) | Anoxic zone freshwater microbial communities from boreal shield lake in IISD Experimental Lakes Area, Ontario, Canada - Jun2016-L442-9m | ecosystem: Environmental > Aquatic > Freshwater >...
TCGCCACAGAGTGCGAAGCCGGAGCCCCATTGTTTCTATCGACGGACTAACTCGTTCGAACGGCAAGGTTTCCCAGGCAGGAAACAGTTCCACCGAAGCGGCCGGCAAGAAGTTCCGCAGATCTCCAACGAGTCGTTCGGCATCAGAAGCGGTGGGAACGGCAACGACCATCGGTGTTCGTCGAGATGCGCCAAGTAGTCCAGCAAGCGTTACCGCCCGCGCAGGTTCCGGCACAACGAGCACCGTGGAGGATCGCCCGAGTGCCGCCACAACGCCGGGCTCCTCGCGAAGCAGCGCGTTGATTCCGCCCAGAACCGGTGCACCCTGATTCAGCACCTGCCTGCACCTCGATCAGTTACTGGCATTGACCTGTTGCATGGCGGCATCGATCCCTTGATCCAAAATCATCAGCGCTGCGTCTACGGCTTGTTCGCAGGCAACATCGAGTTGCACTCGTTGATCCTTTGGCACCCGAGACAGCACCCAATCCACTCCTTGGTCTGGGCCGCCGGGAGGCTTTCCGACCCCGATCCGTACTCGTGCATACTCCTGCGTATGCAGGTGAGCCGTGATCGAACGGAGCCCGTTATGGCCAGCCAATCCGCCGCCGAGCTTCAGTTTGACTCGGCCCGGCGGAAGGTCAAGTTCATCGTGCAGAACAAGTAGAGATGACCAATCTTCAATTCCGTAACGTCGCACGAGCGCTGATACACACTGCCCGGACTCGTTCATCCAGGTGGTCGGAACCGCGATGACCACACGCCAGTCATCAAGGCGAAGCTCCGAAACTTGAGCCTTGAGACGCTTCTCAAGCTTCAGTGTCGCTCCTTGGCGTTCAGCCAACAATCTCGCAGCGTCAGCACCCACGTTGTGACGAGTCTGATCATACCTGTCTCCAGGATTACCTAATCCGACCACGAGGAGATCACAGGGCGACCCCATCTGGACGAAGTGCTACAACTCACTCAGGGGTGGCTGCTGCTGCCGCTGCGTCTGCTTCAGCAGTCTCTTCATCTGCGGGCTTGGCAACGACTGCAGCTCGGGTGAGTTCCGCCGTGACGACTGCCTGCTGAGGCTTCGACAAGCAGACACTTCCCTCGGGGAGTTGCAGATCCTTTACCAACAGTGACCGATCAAGTTGCATCATGGAGATGTCCACCTCGATTGAATTCGGAATGTCGTCGGGCCGAACGCGAATCTTGAGCTTGTTCAAACGCTGCTCTGTCATACCGCCGTTGACCGTGACCTGCTTTGCATCGCCCACCAAGATGATGGGAACTTCAAGTTCTACTGGCTTGGTGGGGTCAATGCGCATGAAGTCGATATGGGTCACGTCGCGGCGAACCGGGTGACGCTGGATCTCACGCACGAGCACCTGATCTGCTTTCTCGCCATCTACAGCAAGAAAGACAAGGGCATTACTGCCGGCATCGGTGGTCATTGCTCGGCGAAGGTCGCTGCGCTGCACCGAGATTGGAACAGAGGGCTTGCCAGCGCCGTAGACGACCCCTGGGATTAAATTCTCTAGGCGAGCGCGCCGAGCGGCGGGGGTGCCGATGAGCCGGCCTGTTTCGGCGGTGAGGGTGACCTCGGACATGGAATGACTCCTGAGACTGCAGATGCGGGGTAATCGCACGAATACTTCCGTGCGGGATGGTTCAAACAGTAGTTGTTGATGCTCGATGATTGCCAGATAGAGCCCACCGATCTACCGGGACCGATTCGTTGTGGGCTTCTGTCGCGTCAGCTAGCTCTGGTTCTGTCCGTCAAAAATCTCTGAGACTGAGGTGTCTTCAAAGACGGCATCGATGGCATCAGCAATGATCCCCGCAGCAGAGAGCACCTCGATTTTGTCGATGCTCTTTTCTGGAGGGAGCGGAAGAGTGTTGGTAATCACAACTTTCTCAATCACTGAATTCTTGAGGCGATCAATTGCCGGGCCAGAAAACACGCCGTGTGTGGCAGCGCAGTACACCGCAGTAGCCCCGCGTTCAACAAGTTGCTCCGCAGCAGCGCAAATGGTGCCAGCAGTGTCAATCATGTCGTCGATAAGGACACAGGTTCGCCCCGCTACCTCGCCGACCACCTCTTTTGCCTCGACGCTGTTCTTGGCCCCACGCACACGACGTTTGTGCACGATGGCTAGATCAGCAGACAGTTGATTGGCGTAGCGCTCCGCTACTTTGACTCTACCCGCGTCAGGAGAAACCACAACGAGGTCCTGCGGCAGGTTGTTCGACATCCAGTCCACCAACACTGGCATTGCAGTGAGGTGATCAACGGGGCCATCAAAGAAGCCTTGAATCTGACCGGAGTGCAAGTCAACGCTGATAATGCGTTTGGCACCAGCTACCTCAAACATGTTTGCCAGCAGCTTTGCGGTGATTGGCTCCCGGCCCTCTGCTTTGCGATCTTGTCGGCCGTAGCCGTAGAACGGTGCAACGACAGTAATGCGCTTGGCCGAGGCACGCTTGGCGGCATCAACCATGATCAGGTGCTCCATCAGTGCATCATTGACCGACAACTCGGCGGTGGAGCAATGGCTTTGGAAGATAAAGAGATCAGCCCCTCGGATTGACTCCCCGTACTTGCAGTGAATCTCTCCGTTAGCAAACTCCGCAATCTGCAGCGGTGCCAACCCAAGGCTCAGCCTCTCAGCAACTTCGCCTGCCAGTTCTTGGTTCACCCGACCCGCAACGATTGTTAGCCGCTTCTTTGTTACTAGTTCCACGGTGTGTCTCCCCATGCCATGTGTCGCCGGCAGCAGTCAGGGCTAGCTGACCTAAGCGGCGAAATCAGAGTTGCGAACCTGCAGTGTAGAACGGTCCCGTCACGGTGTCTGCCGCAATCTCATCTCCAGGGCCGAGAGCAGCATAGGGGCCCAGAATGCATCGGTTTCCAATCCGAGCGTTCACCGCTGTAGAGGCCTGCACGACAGACCCATCTCCAACCACGGTGTCGATGAGGCGTGTGTTCGGACCGATTTCACTGCCACTGCCGATCACGGTGTTGCCTTGCAGAATTACGCCCGGGAACAACGTGACGTCGGGACCGATCTCTACCGTGGTGTCGACGTACACCGCAGTTGGGTCAACCATCGTCACACCAGAACGGAGCAAACCTTCGTTGGTCCGGCGCCTCAACTCGGCCTCAGCAGCGGCAAGTTGCACTCTGTCATTAATCCCTTGCACCTCTGCAGCATCTGCAACAACTACGGCCTCAACACGATGGCCGGCAGAGTTCAGAACCTCGACCACATCCGTGAGGTAATACTCGCCTTGGGTGTTATCTGGCTCGATTCGCCGAAGGGCGGGGGCTAACAGGCTACGGCGAAACACATAGATTGAGGTGTTGACTTCGGTGATGCGGAGTTCTTCTTCGCTTGCATCTCTCTGTTCAACAATTCGCGAGACTCGGTCATCTTTGCCGCGCAGAACTCGCCCGTACCCTGTTGGGTCATCAACCACAGCCGACAGCATGGTGGCGGCCGCACCGGAGCTTCGATGTTGTTCGACTAAGCGCGCAATCGTGCCTGGACGAAGGAGTGGCGCATCTCCGGGGAGGACAAGAACATCTTCCTCTTCGGAATCATCCTCGAGTCCCACCAGGCCGACCTGAGTGGCATCTCCGGTACCGCGTTGCACTTGTTGTTCCACGAACTCCACGGCAATGTCTTGTGCGTGTTCCTGCACCTTCTTGGTCACCCAGTCGCCCTTATGGCCAACCACGATGACCGCAACCTTGGGCCGTGCCTCTACGAGCGAATCCAAGACGTACATGAGCATGGGCCGACCACAGAGTCGGTGCAGGGGCTTGGGTCGCTCGGAGCGCATCCGGCTGCCCTCCCCTGCGGCAAGCAAAATAGCCGAGAGCGGCGGGATGTTTAGTGATGAACTCATAACTGCCAACTCATTGCTCGCGGGGCAGGACTCGAACCTGCACTCTCCTGATCCAAAGTCAGGCGTTCTGCCAATTGAACTACCCGCGATTGCTTGACGCTACGGTACCGCGTTGAGGGTGGAACCGTCAGCTTGGCGGCGGAATCAGGAACAAATTATGTGAATGGTGCCGGTTGAGGTCCAGTGGAACAATCTGATCCTCTTGGGCGACTCCCACGGTGTAGCCAAGCGATTCAAACAGCTCACATGAGAATCTTCTGTTCTCTGGCTCGACGAGTTCGGCATAGACCAACGGCGAACAACGCTTCAGAAGTTGGCGGCCTCCAGCAAAGACAAACTGCTCAAATCCCTCAACATCAATCTTGATGCCATCTATTTGGATGTCCTGCAAGAACTCAAGGTCATCGAGGCGATCCTGAGGAACTTGGTACTGACGCCCGGCTACTTCCTGCCCGGGTTGAACTACGTGGCTGAGGCCTTGCATCCGAACATGCTGCTCCTCGGGCATCACCATCTCGAGCTGCCCGGAACTCTCACCCAAGGCCATATGGTGCAAGGTCACGTTGTTCAACTTGAAGTGCGCAACGAGCCGAGTGAGTGCACGGAAGTTTTCGGGGATGGGCTCAAATGCATGAACATGGCCGCGCCGCACTCGCTGCGCGATCAGCACCGTCATGATTCCAATGTTTGCTCCAATATCTAAGACGATGGACTGCTCGCTCATCCGACTGATGAGTTGCAATACATCGCGCTCATTGGGGTCCCAGCGCAGCGTCTTCGTCTTGAACCAAGCAAACAAGAACAAATAACGGTCAAAGCCCAGCGTGCGTTGCAGCAGACTCTGAATCAGTCGTTCCATATCTCGTGCGCTTCCTTCCCGTTTTTCACTTCTCGGCCCGACTGTGCAGGCGAAATCCTAGCTTCGACCCTAGTGAGCGAACGTCGAACTCAACGTATCGCCCACGGCTTGCCAGCTAAAGCGGCTCTGAACCAACTGCAACCCCTGAGCAGATACCTTTTCGTAGAGAGCCGGGGAACCCAAGAGTCGAAGGGTTTGTTCGGCAAATTCCTGAGGGGTCGAGGCAATCAGAATCTCTTCACCGGGGACCGCTCCGATAGCGCGATTGACGAGCTCGGTGGTCACACAGGGAACCCCCATCGACATGGCCTCAAGGATCTTGTTTTGAAGTCCAGCACCGATCACTAGCGGTACCACCATGATGCGACCGCGCTCATAGGCAATTCGAATGTCGTCGAGCCATCCGCTTACTTCAACCCCAGGCCCCTCAAGCTGCTTCACCGTCTTCGATGGTCGGGCCCCGGCAATCAACAGGTCAGCATTGGGGCGCACCTCTCGAACCAGCGGCAGAATTTCAGTAACCAATCGGGTGACTGCATTCACGTTTGGCGGGTAGCCCATATTGCCAACAAAGAGAAGGTCAGTCTGAGGGGTGCCGCTATCTCTCGGAGAAAAAAACTCGGTATCTACCCCGTTGCGAACGATCTGCACCTGCTCGGATCCAGAGAACAGTAAAAGGTCTCGGTCCTGTTCCGAGATGATGACCTGTGAATCAAACCAGCCAAAGGCTTGCTCCTCGTAGCGCGCAATTCTTCGAGCTTCGAGGGCAAACACCCATGCGAGCCAAGCTGGGGACTGCTCTGAGCGGCGTTGCATGGCAGCACTAAATGCATCTTGATAGTCAAGGGTTCGCGGAATGGAACTATTTCGACCGAAGGAGGCTGTGCGAATCAGTTGGCAATAGATGTGATCGGGCTTCTCATCAGCAATGATCTGATCGATTTGTCTTGCTGCAGCAGCCGAAGAGAAATATCCCACCTGCAACGGCTGACCTCGAAGCACAGCGAGCAGGGTTGACCAGACAGTGGTCAGGCGTGATCGACTAATCACGTGAATCTTCTCGCAGCAATCGCGTGAAACTTTGCTGAAGGCTTCAGGGTCGACGGGGCCTTCTGAAAGGGCCACGAGCGTAACCTCATGCTGCTTCGAAAGTTGCCGAATCTGGTGATAGGCGCGGAGCTTGTCTCCACGCTCAAGCGGGTACGGAAATCGCGGGGTAATGACGAGCAGTTTCAAGCAGCGAGAACTCTAGCCATCGCGGAGAATGAAAGCGGTAGACCACCAACCCAGAGGGCTGGAGTCTGAGCCCAGTTCTGCTAGCGGCGCTTACCGAGCAAGGTGGGAATGGTTCGCAAACCAATCACTAGGTCACGCCAGAGGGACCAGTTCTCGATGTAGCGATTATCGAGTCGGACTCGGGTTTCGATGCTGGTATCTCCCCAGTAGCCGTTCACTTGCGCCCAACCCGTAATGCCCACGGGCACGCGATGACGGTACTGGTAGCTGTCGATCTCGGAACTGAACTGCTCAACAAAGTGTGGTCGCTCTGGGCGGGGACCGACCAACGACATTTCACCTCGCAGGACGTTCAACAATTGAGGAAGTTCATCAAGGTGACTCGGCCGCAAGAAGCGTCCTACTGCAGTCACTCGGTCATCCTCTTCTACCGACCACTGGGTGGAGGACTCGTCATTGACCTTCATGGAACGGAACTTGAGAATCTCGAAGGGCCGACCGCCTACACCGATTCGCACCTGACGGAAGAAGACCGGGCCACGGCTAGTGAGCTTGACTGCGAGGGCACAAGCCACCAGTAGGGGAAGCGTCAAGAGGAACAGGAATGAGGCTGCGACTAGGTCAAAGGCCCGCTTCGCTGGCCACATGTTGCAAGACATTCCTGGTCGACGCACGGGAACCAGCGGGAGACCAGAGACTTCGTAGCCCACATCGCCTGCAGAGAGCCCAAGCTCAAAGAGTCGTGGCACTGCGTAGAACTGCACCATACGGTCTTGGCATCTGCGGATGATGCTGACAAGTTCTTCTTCTCCAGCAGAACCGAAGGCGAGCACCACGTGGCGGATTCCTGTTTGCTGAAGGATTTCTGGGAGGTTCTCGGGGCGACCAAGGATGGGAAGCGGCAGTTCTTCTTGGAAGCGGTCGACGAACCCGCATGGCACAAGTCCGAACGAAGGTGTGTCGAGCAGTGCCTGTGCCACGTCAAGGCCGATGGGACCGACTCCAATGATGAGGGCGTCTTCAAGGTCGTAGCCCTTGGATCGAGCAGAGGCCACGAGGCGGAAGCTCAGCAAGCGCCCCAGCAACACCAGCGGGACGGTTGCAAGCACGATCTCGGCGATAACGAATACGTCAATGGACTCGCTCGGCATCCCGAAACGCCCAATATTCACGATCGAGACGATGATCAACGTGACGACCGGAGCGAGCCCGAGACGACCGACCACAGAGGCGAGGCCCTCGCTTGGTGCCACCGCGTGGCGGCCACGGCGGGAGGTCGGCCAGAGCAACGCAGTTCCGACAGCGGCAAACAGTACGACGACCTTCATCGAAATCTGATCATTCAGCAACAGGTAGCCGAGTGTGAGGGGAATAAGCAGAGCAAGAAAGTCGAAGAGGTGGCCAAGAAGCATCAGGGTGCGTCCAACTGCACGACGCTGTTGAAGCGGAAGGATGTTGACCGACTCCACGGTTGGCTCAGGGGTGACCGAGGAAGCTTGATCTCTCAGATCAATGACCGCAGGAGAAGCAGGTTCTGCCACCGCAGTCACATCTTTCGCTGCCCCACCTTGCAAACGAAGAACTCTTCGTTTGGTTGGCACCTCGCTCGCTTCTGAGTATTTCAGCATTCTGCCCCCGTTAAGATGACTCTGGTAGCCCAGCAACCAAGTCCCGCTATTTATTCCATCCGAAACGTTTACCGAATGTTTCGCACCCCTCTAGTAAACGTGTGACTTCGTTCATCGTCAAGCGGAATCTTGCGAAATCCCCGTAAACAGGTAGGTAATTCCACCCGAAACCCCTGTTGAGGGCTTCCAAAGCCGAGTTATAGGGTTTCTGTGAGTTTGATGAGGAAGAGTTCTCGACCGTTCAGGTGGCAACTCAGAGATTCCTCAGACACACTCCACTCGTGACAATTCCTCCGACCCCCCTTCGATCGCCAATTCGGTTAGAGATTCGTCACCGACTTGATGCCCTTGCGAGCACCTGGGACGAGCTAGTTGATCAGCAAACGTTGCGCTCACCGTTCCTGTCGAGCTGGTGGGTTGATCACGCCACAGACAAAACCTCTGCGCTGCTCTGCTGCTTCGATGGGGCGGATCTTGTTGGCGGCGCTGCGTTCCAACTCGAAGCAGTCGGCTCGGGGCCGTTCGCTCTTGAGCGCGTGCGATGTCTGGGGCAGGGCACGTTGGCCCCGGATCACCTTGACCTCATAGCGAGCCCTCATTACGCCAGCGAAGTGCTCAACCTGGTACTGGGTTGGCTGCTCCGGCCGGGCTCGCGAATCATCGACCTAGACGGCCTTGCCGCAACGGGAGCTTTAGCTCAGGCGTTACGCGCACATCAGATTTCCAGCATGGTGGCGCCGTTCACCAAGCTCCCTGCCGACGGGGCGGAGTACCTAGCTGGGCGCGCTGGAAAGGTTCGCAGCACCATTGTGCGCACACGCAAGCGGTTCGTTCGCGAGGGCGTTCAGTTTCGCCGGGTGACTTCGGAGGAGATGCCCGAGGCTTTGGACCGGCTAGCCGAACTTCACGAGGGTCGGTGGTCTGAGGAGTCGGCTTTCTTGAACAGCTGGGAGCAGTTTCGCGCCGCAGCCTTGGCTGGCGGGACTGAGGGAGCAGTGGTGATCCACGAACTCGTCTCGGCAACAAATGAAGTGATCGCCACGGAGCTTGACCTTCGGTGCGGGAATCGCCTCGCCTTTTATCAGGCAGGGCGAAGGACTGATCGGGAGTGGCGCGGCTCCGGCTCGGTGTTACGGGCAGATATTTTGGATTGGGCGTGTGCAGAGGGGTTTGAGGAGTACGACCTTCTGCGAGGCGACGAGCCCTACAAGTCCGACTGGTCAGAGAATCAGCGACAGCTTGTGCGTTGCAGACTCGGAGTTGGCCTTCGAGCTCGCACCGCGCTTCACGCTGCGACTGCACAGCAACGGTTCGCAGCTGCCGCAGCCAAATCTCGGGCGGCCCTGAGCGTTCGCCTTAGCCGCGCACCTTCGAAACAAACTCAAGAAGCTCCGTCCGAGCAGAGCGACTGATACCGATTCCGATCAGGCCGCCCACCCCACCGGCTAGGACGATGAGGACCATCGAGACAAACCCGGGCTGGGTCCAGAGGCGAACTGGCAACCCACATGCCAGAACGCATAGCGCCACGATGACTCCAGGGATCAGAGCCTTCACCACCGTGATTGCGCTCGCATCCACAATGCGATTCACCACGAGTTGACGAATAATCGTGAACACCACAGCCGTCACAAGATGCACCGTGGCGACCCAGACAATTCCATACGGAGCAACAATCCACATAGCGCCAAGCATGATCGGCACCATGACCGAATTGATCCGAACCATCACGCCGGGGCGACCAATCGCAAAGAGTAGGTCGCCCGTTGCGTATCCCAACCCCACCACGCAGCCCGTGACCGAGAGGATCTGCATGGTCTGAACAGAGACCGAGGAATCACTTCCGTACATCAAGAGGATTCCATCACGTGCGACCAAGGCAAGTCCGATGCCGACCGGTATCGAGAACAATGCCACTAAGCCAAGCGCCTTATACAAGGCGTCGCGCATGGCGACTTTTCCTTCGGCGCGAATACGCGAGTACATGGGAAAGAGCACAGCCGACATCGCGTTGAGTTGAGCTCCAAGAATAAATTCTGGAAGGCGAAAGGCTTGGTAGTACATCGGGTACTGATCAGGCCGGCGATTGCCGACCACGATGTAATCCCCATTGAGCGCAAGAACACCCAATAAGCGGGTACCCGCCATGCGCCATGCATAGGCGAACAGTTCTTTCACAATCACGATGTTCCAGCGAAGCACTGGCCGGAACCTGACCACGAGCCAGGTGAGTACAAACCACACTGAGTAAGCAGCAATCATGCCGAGGATGACCGCCCATGCACCCTTGCCTGCTGCAACAAGCCCCAGGGTGACTCCCACGCGAGTGAGGTCTCGTGAGACTTCCACTCCTGCGCGAGCGCGAAAGTTCATGCTCCTCATGAACAGTGACCACGGGATCGTGGTCAGCCCCGAGAGGATCACCACCACACTCAGTGCACGAAAGATGGCCGTATATCCGTCAAGGTGGTAATACGCCGTGATGAGCGGAGCCACAAAAAATGACAGCACGGCCAAGACTGCAGTCACTCCCAGATTGGCAGTGAACGCAACCTGAACCCGCTCGGTGATCCCGGTCTCTTGTTCGTAGACCAGTGCAGCGCCCATGCCGAGGTCAAGCGCATTATCGAAGTAAAAGGTCACCACCATCAGCGTGACCATCACCGCATAGTCCGCAGTGCTCAGTGTGCGCGCGAGGACCGCTGCAAGGAGCAGCGCCGACATGTAACGCGTAAACACCCCGACGTTGGCCCAGAGAAACCCGCGAGATGCAGTGGTTCCTATCGACTCTGGATTGGGGCCAGCATCTTGAGTTTCCTGATCTCCGGCGGCCGCGCCCTCAGCGTCAATGAGCCCAGAGTCAGCGAACGCCTCGATGAAGTCTTGGTCGGGTGAATCCTTATCGGACGCACCTGGCGACACTCCCCCTGAATCACCATCAGTCATGAAACATCACGCCGTTGTCTCAAGCTCACTGACGCAGCACAATGATGCCGGAAGCTCCAGAACTGAATGAACGAAGAGTGTCCCCAGCGGCCTGGGCATCGGTCAGGGTCGTGACTCCCTCAGTCACCACCATCAAGGTGGCGTCAGCGAGTGACAGCACCTGAGCGGTAGGCACCGGTCCCGGAATGGTTGGGCCGTTTACAATCACCACATAGCGGCCCGCAAGGGCCTCGAGCACCCGATGAAAGCTGGAACGCATCTTGAGCACATTCCGGCTGGTATCCACACCGACTCCCAAGAAGCGCACCATGCCATCCGGCGGACGCATGGGTTCCACCACAGCCGGTACGCGAAGTTGAGAAAGCGGAGAAAGCGAGGCCTCCGCATCGAGCTGACCGGCAAGACATTCAGCAAGGCCCGCGCTATCGCTTGCACCAAGCATCGAGGTCAGTACCCCGTTGTCTAAGTCAGCATCGATCAGAGCGACGGGCTGACCAAAGCTGCGAGCAACCATGCAGGCCAACGCCAGGGCAATCTCTGCACGATTGACCCCCTCGTCTGACCCCACAAGCACTAACCGGTGCACGGGCTCATTCAGACTCAGTCGCTCAATGGCAGACACCACTCCGGCGATGGTGTCTTGAGGATTTGCTCCTCGAGCACTGAGCGGCGCCACCTTGGCCAAAATTGGCAAATCGATCGCGTCGGTGACGTCCTGAGAGGATTCGACCACCGGCTGTCGAAGATTGCGGATTACGAAGAACAAGAAGGGGACGAGTCCACCAAGGAGCAACCCAAAAAGGATCGCGAACCAGAGTGGAAAGGTTGAGGTGGACTGAAGTGGGCGAGCGAAGACTTCTTGGAAAATCGGCCCGGTGATTCTGCTCTCTACCGGCAGATCCTGCTGAGCACTCTCAAAAACACCGGAGAGCGCAGGAATGACCTGGGCGCTGACTTGTTCTGAGGTGGCCTTGTCGGGGTTAGAAACGACTACGTCCATGAATGCCGACTCGGGTTTGCGACTCGCACTGATCATGGCCGAGATCTGGTCAATCGATTGCGGAAGGTCCCCTCTTCGTTTGACCTCGGCTGCGAGACCTTTCGAGGTCAGCAGGCTCTCGAGCGCTCGGGTTAGCACCTCATTGTCATTCGGATTTGCCCCGGAGAGCACCAGAATGGAACGGGAAGTCTCGAAGATCGGTGGATTCGTCAGCGCAAGAGCCGCTGCAATCGCTGCAGTCACAAGCATCGAGGCCACCACAATGAGCGTCTGGACCTTGGACAGCCGAATAGAGCGTCGCGTCTCGGCCACCGCAGGCGGAGCCTCTCGTTGTTCGAGGGTCCCGGAGGTTGTGCGCATCGGCATCATCTGAGCGAAGGTCTCCTACTGAAGTACATCGAGAACCAAGTATCTCGCGGCTAGACCCAAAGCATACGGACTACCGGGCTAATTCCTACACCGCTCAGACAACGAGACTTGCGGCCAAGGCGTACCACACGTGTTGTTCGAGCAGATTATCTGAGGGTCCAACCCGATTCTGAGCTGAAAATGCGCGCTACGGGGAACCAGGGCGATATAGACGTTTTGAGTTGGCGGCATCTCTGCACCTAGAGTCAACAGCGCCATGGGCTCACTCATTAAAAAGCGCCGCAAGCGCATGCGAAAGAAAAAACACAAAAAGCTTCTGAGGCGTACGCGTCATCAGCGTCGAGCACGCGGCAAGTAGGGCTCGTTTTCTCGATCCGAGAGAACTACCGCACGAGTTCTTACTGCGGACCCACTGTGTGAGCAATCACATGACCCGGCCCTGCGTAAGCGCCTTCAACAAACCAAGTTGATCCGCTGCCCGCTAATCGCGGCTGCAGTCCCGTAGCGGAGCCAAATCGATCTCTGTATTCAGCAAGCTCTGGATAGGCAGTAAGGGCCGCTGGCTCAAGATCATTTCCGTTTTCACCTACGGGCCCGCCGAGTGCATCCCAAGCCCGATACACCAATGGGGTTGAACAATGCACTGGCGGCGTCAAGAGCGTGAAGGTCTGCTGCCGATGCGGCAGCGGACGCAAGACCTCGCCGATACCGCTGACCTCTGCGCGACCGCCCGCCAAACAGAATGCAACATCGGCGCCAATTGCAACAGCTAGGTCCGGGTCGCGTTGTTTGGCCCACCGCAAAATCGCGGCTGCATCAGAGCTTCCCCCACCAAGGCCGGCACCAGCGGGAATCTGCTTGGTCAGCACCACCCCCGCTTGAGTGTTGAGCGCACGGAGCGCCTGCTGCACGAGGTCATCAGTCTCGCCGGGCTGACGCTCCCCTTGCCTGATCACCTCGAACTCGCTCCCCTCAGGATCGATGCTCAACGTGTCATAGAGATCCAAGCTCACCATCTCGGCCAGAATCAGGTGAAACCCATCCTCACGAAGGCCGGTGACCCGAAGTGACAGTGTGAGCTTTGCTGGGGCCTGAAGCTGAATCCGCACAACGCAAGTTTAGAGCCCATCAGGTGAGAGCCCAGACTCAGGCGCTGTTTGTGCGGGGTGGTCGAGTGTCGCTTCGGTCAATCGAGCCCAAGCCGCAACGTCAAGTTCCTCCGGTCGAGCCGTGCCCGCAATCCCAGCCGCCTCGAAGGCTGATGCCGAAACAGATTTCCGCAGGGTTGCGCGCAGCATTTTGCGTCGCTGTCGATACGCACGGGCAACAAGTTCCATCAGTTGCGACTCCGTCACCCGTCCTGACGGGGGGTCTCGGCGAGTGATCCCCACCAGCGCAGAGGTGACTCGTGGTCGAGGGACAAACACTTCTGGCGGGACCGTACCGAGGAGCTCAGCTTGAGCAAACCATGCCAGGCGAATGGAGGGAATCCCAATAGTGCGGCCGCCGGGACCTGCGACAAGACGCTCTGCCACCTCGGACTGCACCATTACCACCATGCGCGTCACCATCGGCGCCTTGGAAAGTACTCCCATGATGAGCGCTACAGCTGTGTTGTAGGGAAGATTCGCTACCAGAGTCCAGGGTTGATCCTCCCCCGCTGCTGCGCCGTGCCCGGCGGAAGCCGAAGAGGCGCCCAACAACTCAGGCCAGTCAACTTCTAGGGCATCGGCTTGCACGATCTGAACACCCGAGGAGTTCTGACTATTCAACACATCGGCCAGCACCGGTATCAAACTCGCGTCTTTTTCGACCACGAGTACTCGAGCACCGGTATCGGCAAGTGCCAACGTGAGTGACCCCAGCCCGGGGCCAATCTCGACCACGTTGTCTCCGGCGCCAACCTGAGCAAGGCGTGCAATTTTCATCACGGTATTGGGATCAGCAACGAAGTTCTGACCCAACGCCTTTCGAGCCGTGAGTCCATACCGCTCAATCAACTCGTTAATCTCAGCGGCTCCAAGCATGGCGATTCAGTTCCCTGCTCCTGATGAACGAGAACCGCTTCCCCCAGTCGAATAACCCTTCAAGGTGGTTGAGGTGGTCGGCGGCAAGGTGGTGATGGTGACCGCCGGAGCACGATCTGAGTACCGACTCGAGGCCTTGGGGTACCAGTCCGGTGGCAGCTTGATTGAGGTGGTGGTCGTTAACTGCGTCGCTCGTGAAGTCTTCGGAAGTGAACTACTCGTAGAACTCGTTACGGACCTTGCCGAACTCTGGTCCTTCTGAGAGGAATCTTGATTGTTTCGAATGGCACCAATCAAAAGAATCAGCACCGCCAACAGGGTGACTGCAAGTGCTCCAATCACTCGTGGAGGGACCCGAGTCACGATGCCGCAAGCCCGTAGAACCGACTCGTAGTTGTTCTGGTTCGATTCGCGACTGTTTCAAGGTCAACACCGTGCAGGCGAGCGATCTCGGCCCCGATCAACCCAACTCGAGCAGGCGAATTGGGTGTTCCGCGATGCGGAACCGGGGTGAGGAACGGCGAGTCAGTCTCAACCATGAGCGAGTCCAAGGGTGTTTGGCACACGGCCTCTCGAACATCAGATGCACTCGGAAACGTCACGATTCCGCTGATAGAGATCAGCGCTCCCCGATCCAAACACGCAGTTGCCTCCTTCGGACCACCGGTAAAACAATGAAACACCGTGCGCGTTGGAACGGACTCGGCATCAAGAATCTCAAACGTCTCATCCCATGCGTTTCGCGTATGGATCACGAGCGGCAGGTCGAATTCATGGGCCAAGGCAATCTGTTGAGCGAATACGCTCCGCTGAACTTCTCTCGCTGAATGGTTGTAGTGATAGTCCAATCCACACTCACCGATGGCAACAAACTTCGGGTTTCCCAGGTTGCTGTTGATCACCACTCGAACCCCATCTAGGCCTTCCTCGGCATCATGAGGATGAAGTCCAACTGTTGCCCAAACCTGTTCGTGATTATTGGCAAGGGCGAGACCTGCGGCGGAAGTCGCGGCATCGGTGCCCACCGTAATCATCTGAGTCACCCTCGCCTGAGCAGAGGCGGCGAGAACCTCGCCGAGCGTGCCGTCGTTCTCCAAATGGCAATGGTTGTCAATCCACTGAACCTCTTCAGTGACGCCCATCACCTCTGCCGGCCTAATTGTTGATGCACACGATTCCTTCAGCGCCAACTGAAAAGAGCTGCACCGTACCTGCGGCATCCTCGGCATCTTGGGTTGTCGTGATGCCCTCGGTGACAGCCATGATTGACGTATCGCTCCATTCCATCAAGGCGCTTACTGAGGTGTCGCCGAGAGTGGGAGGTGCAAGCACCACCACTACAATCTCGGGACTGATCTGATCAAGCCACGCTCCTTCGATCACGTTGCGCTTGCGAGCAGATCGCGACCCAGCAGAAACAACGCGAAGGTTGTCAGCCTGTGCGGCAACAAGTTTTCGAACTTCCGGTGGCAGACGCCGAGGCGAGACTGCCCTCATCACTGCTTCCACCGTCACCACTTGCCCGCTCCCGTCCTGAGAGCTCAAATCTGCGTCCTCTAGGTCGGCCACTCCAGCGGCACGGCGAACTCCTAAACCGGCGCTCAGTCTGGGTCGAGAAAGCTGCGCATCCACCAGCAGCACTCTGCGACCTTCTGCCACACATGCGGCCGCAATCCCAAGCGCAAGTCGGCGAACCTCAACCCCACCTCGCGGCGCAGCAACCAGAATTCGACTTGGGAAGTCATCAGTGGATCCAGCATTCACTGCCGAGGTGATCACCTGCTGAAGCTGCGTTGGAGTGGACCGCTTCTTTTTGCGCGTCCCCCCGCTCACATGGGTCCAGCGATGCAGGCCGGTGAACTCAAAAACATCATCTCGTGGATCCACCCGCGGAAACCGGCTTCCGGTCATCAGAATTCCCGTGGCGAGCAATGCGCCAGTAAAAATCGCCACCAGCACTATCCAAATGACCGAAGGCTGCTCCTGGCCGAGCACTGCATCTTGATACGCGCGGATATAGAAGGTTCCCGAGTAGTAGCGGGCCTCCCCCGGAATGGTTGGACGAAGCTCATCAGCAACTTGGGCCTCGGCTGCACGGCGGCTGTTTTCAAAGATATTGTCCATGGCAGTCACCAGATAGGGCTGCACTGCCAGAACATTCGCTTGGCTGGTATCGCTGTACTGCAGTTGAACCAGCAAACCCAACTTGGGTCGAGTGGCTGACATCTTGTCGCTGATTGCAGCCACAGGGAGGTCGATCCCGGAGAGTTTCTTGAGTTCCTGCGCATACGCGAGCGATACCACGGTGGTCAGCACACCCTGCAGGCGTTCGCGATCAATGACCACGTACTCGCTCGGGACGGACCGATCGAGCCGGGGGGGAATCACTGCGGCCGTTGCGGTGAAGTGAGTCGGGAGTGTGCTGGCAACGACACCACCGAGAATGCCACTCAGGAGAGCTGCTGCAAGAATCTGGCGTCGAGCGCGTTTGGAGAATCGGAGATCCCACCTTGCGAGCGGAACCTCAGCCCCCTCACCGGTGCTTGACTCGGTGTGCTGGCCGTCAGCCTTGGCGAGTTCGATTTCGGTTCCCGCGCTCAGGTCCTCGGTTTGCCATCGCTCAAGCTGAGTAGACCCTGCCGGTGAATCTGCCAAAGGGTCGACCCAAGTGTCTGTCCAAGTTCCAGGCTGACGGGCCGAAATAGCCGCGGACCACTGCCCGGGCGAGATGATCTCTAACTCATGACCAACTGCTGGTACCACTGAGTGCCCGACTCCAGACAGACCCTTCCAACGTGATCTCCAAGAGGGCACTTGCAGACCTGCCGCTAGCCCGATCACCGCCCAAGCCAACTTGTTATTGAGGAGCGGCAAAAACATTGAGCTCGATAACACCGGCAGCAGCATCACGAACAACGTGATGGAAATCTCTTTCATCTGCAACCAGCGCGGTCTGAGCAAATTGAAAATTGTCATCAAGAAAATAGAGAGGAACATCAGTAACCCAACGGCACCAAGGTCGCCGGTCACATCCATCCACGTGTTGTGCGAGGACACGTCAGCTCGGTCCTCGTTGAGCTGCTGACTTCCTGGGGTCACCAAGAGATTTGGAGAGATCAACAGCCGCAACTGACCGAAGCCATAGCCGGTGATTGGTTGCTCCTTGATCAAGGCCACCGTAACGGTCCAGAAATCGAGGCGGCCTGCACCTCGATCAGAGAAGCCGCGCTCAAGGTTGTTTGGGTTTGCAACGAACCCAACTCCAAAGGCCATAACCGCAAGCAATAGTGCGCCGATAGCCACCCGGGACCTACGACCAGCGCTCAAACCCGGACGAGTCACCATGGTTCCAAACAGGGCAATCGCAGCACCGATCAGCCCCGAGCGACTGCCCGCCCCGGCTGCACCAGCCAATACTGCAAAAAGCGTCAAGGTATACCACCACTTGATCTTCACGGTGGTGGCGTGTCTGCGGTAATAGATGGTCAGCGGAATCATGGAGGCCATCAGGAGGCCGAAGAAGTTGGGGTCCTTACCGAACCCCACGGAGCGAGTGCCAAGGAACAGCGCCAGAATTCCGAGGGCAGCACCGAATAGCCCACCTACCCAATAGGCGCGAAGAAATTTATGCAGAGCCCGGTGACTGTCCACCATGAGCGCGGTAATACAAAAGAACACCACGCCAAGGAGGAACTGTCCCATGGTGTTGAGAAAGGAGAGTGCCTCAGCCGACCAGATCCCACTAGCGGCTGCCCAAGTAAGCAAGATAAAAATGGGAGCCCAGGTGCGCAGGGGAAGCGCTGGTGGACGCCAGCGCTGAACTACCAGTTTGTAGATCATCAACAGCCCAGCAACAAGGGCCACAGCGCGGCCCATTCGAATGGGACCTGCACCAAGTCCGTCAAAGTGAATGAGGAAGGCAACGGCTTCATAAAAAAGCAGTCCACGCTGCCAGACCCAAATGGAAAGCCCCACCGTGAGCGCAACCATCACGAGAACGAGCACTCCCCATTTGTTGAAAATCGCAAAAATCAGAAGCGGGATTGCGGCAATCGCAAGACCAATCGCCGCTGCGGTGCTCCATGGGGGACGAGGGCGTGGGGCTCGCACGGAGGTCGGTTGATCAATAGTTTGCAACCGGTTCCCCCGAGATCGGGTCGCTACGCGTTGCGACCGAGTGTTCATATCGTATCGCCAGAGGCTACGGACCCGACATCACTGAACAGGGAACTCCCAAGAACGCTTCCAAGAACTGCCCTCACTAGCTACTTAGGAAGCTGACCCACCATGATGAGCTTGTTTGTCATGCCAATTGCCCTCATCATCATGTCCACCGGCTGATACAGTGCGGGTCCGAGCTTTCCGGCACCAGTACCCGTTGAGGCCCAATGTTCGACCACGTTGGCCATCTTGGCGGTCGGAGAACGCATGCCTTGCTGATCAACCACGTTTAGCCCGCAGCGGGCCATCAGAGTGCTCAGGCCGCGACCTGAGAAGTACACCTGATGATCGGCGTAGTACAACATGTCGCTCCAACGGATCGGCTCGGCAATCTTGCGCACAGCAATCACAAACGGTCGAGCCAGGAACTGAACGTCCGGGGTCTCCATCACCACAACTCCCCCTGGCCGCAGGTAACGAACCGAGCGTTCAAGCAATCCTCGCGGATCGTGGACGTGTTCGATGACGTCCCACAAGGTGAGCAGGTCCACTGAACCTTCAGGGATTTCGTTTGGCAAGTCATCAACGTGGTAGGCGGTCAAGCCGCGTTCACGGGCGCTCCCTACTGCCCCAGCATCCACGTCGGCACCCGTTGCCTTCAATCCGCTCCGCGCAGCCCAGTCAATGAAGTTTCCAATTCCACAGCCAATATCGAGTACCGACTCAAGTGGCCCGTACGAGTCCTGCACTCCGGCCAGAATCTGCTCATAGCGGTCCTCGTAATTTGCCTGCACTAGGTCAGTTGCGTAGAGCTCAAACTTGTAGCCATCCCAATAGGTGCTCTCTACTGGGTCACGATCGGGGCTCTGCACGAGGTATTCGGTTGCGCAGAGTCTGCAGCGGAAGAGATCAAAACTCTCGATTCGGTAGTTGCGATCGCGTCCGCGGCCACCACAGGCTGGACATGTTTCTTGCTCGCTTGACCGATGCCCCATCGGGTCCTCCTTGAACGCACTCAATTCATCACCTTACAGGCAGTGGATTGACTCCCGTCTAGTTAGCAGAGAGAGCCCTGCCCTGCGCCGCCCGCGAAGACCGCCAGCCTCTGCGATGATTTGCCACTACTCCGGGAGATGACTTGTGCTGCTAACAACAATCGGATTTGATGCCGATGACACACTCTGGCATAGCGAGAATCACTTCGCTCTCACCACGCAGCGCTTCTGTGAACTGCTCAAACCCTGGAGCAGGCCTGCCAGCGCGAAAGACCCAAGCCATGAAGAGAGCTCTGCACAAGAACTCATCGAAGCTGAGCTCATCGAGGTTCAGCGCCGCAATCTGAATCTTCTTGGCTACGGTGCGAAAGCTTTCACCATGTCGATGATCGAAACGGCAATCGAAGTATCCGATGGTCAGATTCCGGCCTCAGCGCTGCAGCAGATCCTCCTCTGGGGCCACGAGTTACTCGAACATCCGGTGGAACTTCTCTCGGGGGTCGAACAGACAGTTCACGAACTCGCAGAGTCATTTGACTTGCTCCTGATCACCAAAGGCGACCTTTTGCATCAGGAGTCCAAGATTGCCCGGTCAGGAATTGCACAGATGTTTTCTGGCATTGAGATTCTGAGCAATAAGAGCGCTTCCACCTACAGCGAGATACTCAATCAACGATCCGTGCACCCATCCAATTTCCTGATGGTCGGCAACTCACTGAAATCTGATGTTCTCCCCGTCCTGCAACTCGGCGGATACGCAGTGCACGTTCCCTACCAGGTCACCTGGGCTCTTGAAGAGCACGATCCGCTCGAGCAGCCGGCCGCCGAATTCTTGACACTGCGCGCACTCTCCGACCTTCCCGCTCTCATCCAGCGGCTGCACAGCAGTCCTGCTCACGGCCAGTCCTCGGGCCACGGAGATGAGGCTGGATTCAGCTAGTGAAGAATCGAGTTGGCCAACTCTTTCAGATTCGAAACCGGTCGAGCCCCGAGGTGTGAGATCACCTCTGCAGCCGCCACGGATCCCAATGCCCCGCAGGTGGCTAGATCTAGGCCCTGGCTGACCCCATACAAAAACCCGGCGGCATATAAATCACCCGCACCGGTGGTGTCGATCAGTTGAGTTACCGGTACTGCAGCCACCTTGAGCACTTGGTCGCCATGAACCACAACAGAGCCCTGCTCGGAACGAGTCACAGCCGCTGTCACGCCGAGCTGTTTGACCTGTTCGACTGCTGTGTCGAAGGAATCCGTCAGAAAGAGAGCGCAGATCTCAGCCTCATTGGCAAAAACCAAGTCGCAATGGTTCTCCAGCAGGTCGAGGAATGCTTCGCGGTGGCGTTCTACGCAAAAACTATCGGAGAGCGTGACCGCAACGAGTCGGCCAGCCTCATGAGCACAGGCTGCAGCAGCACGAAATGCCTCTTGAGCCTCTGGCGGGTCAAACAGGTACCCCTCAAGATACAAAATCTTTGAGGCGGCAATGGCTACGGGGTCAATGTCCTGCGGCGACAAATGCACCGAGGCTCCAAGGAACGTGTTCATGGTTCGTTGCGCGTCAGGAGTGATCAGGATGAGGCAACAACCAGTAGATGGACCCGAGTCTGCCAGCTCAATCTGATAGGTCACTCCGGTGGCACGAATATCGTGAGCGAATACTTCACCGAGTTGGTCATTGCGCACCTTGCCGATGTACTGGGCGCGGCCTCCAAGGGCCGCGACTCCCACAATGGTATTCGCCGCTGAGCCGCCAGAGATTTCGATTCCAGCTCCCATTTGTTTGTACAACGAGACGGCCTTCTCCTCGTCGATCAGCGTCATCGCACCCTTCGGCACGCCGGAGTTTTGAACAAACTCATCTGACTCCTGACTGAGTACATCCACGAGTGCGTTGCCGATACCACAAATATCGTTCACGGTGTCGTCGGAGCCATTCAGCGGGAGGCGGAGAACAGGTTGGTCGGTAGTACTGGGTTCAATCACGAGAGCAACTTACCGAGTTTGCCGAGATTGGGCCATTGGGCACCTCAGCTTGGAGCTTCGAGCGAACTCAACAGACGCTTGACCCGGTTCGGAGCAACGCCGTATTGCTTCGCCACGCTGACCGCTGCATCACGGCGGGTAGCCCCAGCGCCGAGGGCTGCTTGGATCGCGCTCAGAATGAGCTCATCAGTCGCCTCAGGTAGCGGTGGGGATCCGTCAATCACCAGCACGTACTCACCTCGAGGCACAATTTCCTGACACCGCTGAACGGCCTGTTCAAGGTTGCCGCGCCAAGTTTCCTCATGCAGTTTGGTGAGTTCCCGACACAGCGCTACGAGTCGATCCTTGCCCAACACCTGCGCGAGGTCAGCCAAGGTGCGCTCAAGGCGGTGCGGGGCTTCGTACAGCACCATGATGCGAGACTCCCCAACAAGGTCTGCTAGCCGCGCTGCTCGCTCTGGCCCCTTTCTCGGCAAGAAGCCTTCAAAGCAGAACCGCCCAGATGGCTTCAATAATCCACTACCAACCAAAGCAACCGCTGCAGCAAACGGGCCGGGAATTACTTCAATCTGCATCCCAGCTTCGGCTGCGAGCGCCGCTACTCTGGCCCCGGGGTCGCTCAGGCCTGGCATGCCGGCGTCGCTAGCAACCGCCACAACTTCTCCACTCGAAATGCGTGACAGGATTTCGGGGCACAACTCAAACTCGGTGTGCTCATCTAAGCGCAGCAATTTAGGGGCTCGAACCCCGAGGTGCGCTAAGAGCTTGCCTGTTCTGCGGGTGTCTTCGCATGCCACCACGTCGGCTGCGGCAAAGGCCTCTGCCACCCGTGGCGAAAGATCGCCAAGGTTACCAATGGGAGTGCCCACCAGTACCAAGCGGGGGCTTCCGCTGCCCATTACCGGACCTCTAATCGGTCACCGGGTACAACACCCCAAGAACGAAAAGCTCCGGCGGGCGCCTCTACAGCGGAGCGGGCAGCGAGCAGTGGTCGCGTCACGCGCTGCGGAGCGAGCGTGACCACGCGCAGAACAGTTCCCTCTGCGTCACAGAAAGCAACGTCGATGGGCAACTTCATCCCAAACGTATGGACCGAACGCGCTTTCAAAATGAACACGCCATCCACCTCAGTTCGACCAAGCAGTCCGCGTCGACGATCCGCTCGAGTCTGCGCAACCTCTGCGCTCGCGAGCACGCGGCCGTCTCGCGTCAGCCAGGCCATAGCCCCGCGCTGCGTTGCCTTCGCTGGCATACGGAATCTCTACACATTGAAGCGAAAGTCCATCACATCGCCATCTGCCACAACGTACTCTTTGCCTTCGATGCGGGCCTTGCCCACCTCTCTGGCTTTTGCCCAAGAGCCCAGCTCCAGCAGTTCATCCCAATGAATGGTTTCTGCACGAATAAACCCACGCTCAAAGTCGGTGTGAATGACGCCAGCGCATTGCGGTGCTTTGGACCCGGTACGGAACGTCCACGCTCGAGTCTCTTTCTCGCCGGTGGTAAAAAAGGTTCGCAGGCCAAGCATCTGATAGGCGGCATGCAAGAACGCAGGCAACGCACCTTCTCCGAGGCCAAGTGCCTCGAGCATCTCTGAGCGGGAGTCTTCATCGAGTAGTGCCGCTTCAGCTTCGAGTTGTATGCACAGGCCAATCACTCGTTCACCACCACCCGGGCCGAATGCTTCACGCACGGGATCGAGCAGCGGCTCGGGGTCAACAAGTTGCTGCTCATCAAGGTTGACTAACGCCATCGCAGGCTTCGCCGTGAGCAAGAAGAAGGGCTTGAGTAACTGCCGCTGCGCCTCATCAAGCTGAGAGCGATAGATGGGGGTTCCTGCCTGCAGCAGTTCCAGCGCTGCATCCATAGCTGCTACTTCGTCTGCGAGTGTCTTATCGGCGCGCGCAGCCTTTCGGCGCTTGTCTGCCTGCTTTTCGAGGGTTTCAAAGTCCGCGTACACCAACTCAACCTCAAGGGTATTGAGTTGGTCGACTGGATCCGACGAGCCGTCAACATCAGTGTCGATAAAGGCGCGCAGGATAAAAACGATCGCGTCAACTTCACGAATGTGAGCCAAAAAGCGGTTCCCAAGACCCTCGCCCTGAGCGGCACCCTCAACAAGGCCGGCGATATCTACAAACTGCACGCTCGCGGGAACAATCGATTTGGTTTGACTCATGATGGCCAAGCGCTGCAGTCGGTCATCAGGAACCTTGGCTACGCCAACGTTTGGGTCAACCGTCGCGAATGCATATGGGGCCGCCAAGGCACCCCCTCCGGCAAGAGCGTTATATAGCGATGACTTCCCTGCGTTGGGTAAGCCGACAAATCCAAATCGTTCCACGTGAAGTTCCTGAAAGTGAGGTGCGGTGCGGGCTCGCACAGCATGGTCACACGGTACTTGGTCTCGGGCCCTTGCCCCATCCGAGCCGGGGCGGAGCGCCAGGTCGCTGTGGCTCGTCTGGAGTCCGAGGGGTCACCTCCACTAACATAATGATCATGTCACAACGCACGCAGAAGAAAAAAGCCAACGTGCGGCGTAAGAAGGCCAATCATGGCCGTAAGCCAAACGCCGGTCGCAACTCCTAATTCACTGAACCAACAACCTTCTGCGCTTCTCTCGGCTTCTGCCGGCGGAGGCGCAGTTGACGTTGTCGGGCTGATTTTTAGCGTGCTCTCTCTGACTCGGGAATCGGTGACCTAGTCCATCGGAGGCCGCGTCAGGTCCTCTGGAACTGCATAGATCAGCGGGATGCTCACAATTGTGGCCAGGCCTTTCACCACGATGTTCGCCCAGATAATCGACACTGCTACTGACCAGGGAAGCGTGCCACCAAAGGCGATGAGCACAAACACGATTGAGTCAATCGGGATTGCGATTGCGTTCGAGGTCAGCACTCTGCCCCATTGCATGCGATGGCCGAATCGCATGACGAAGCGGTGGTAAACCTCAGTGTCTGCCAACTCTGCAATGACCTGAGCGATGACCGAGGCCAAGACGATGCGTGTAACGGGGTTGAGCACGGGACCAAACCACTCTTGTGCCGGCCCTGGCACCTCGGAGTCAGCCGGCAAGATAGCTGCAAGGTACAACCCCAGCGCTAACACAATGTTGAAAGCAGCGGCACTCAAGATGATGACCCGAGCAGCCCATCGTCCACCGACCTTGTGGACAAGGTCTCGAAGCGTGAACGTGAGCGGGTAGGTCAGGGTTCCTGCGTCAATTGAGAAGCTTGCCCAGTCTGGGCCTATGCGAAGAATCCTTACGGACATGACGTTCGCCATCAGCGAACAGGCAACGTACCCGGCGGCTGCGATCAACAACCAGGTGAGTGCACGACGATTGAGATCTACCTCATTTGTCGCCGTGTCGGTCAGGGTCACGGTGGCCACGGTACCGTTTCGCCATGCCAGCCGACACTTTTGGTCCCCTAGAGAAGCCCGCTGTTGCCCGACCCCTTCAGCTTGAGCTGCTGAGGCTCGGAGATAGTGCTGCCGCTTGGAGCGCTGCGGGCTTCTTCGTCTCGGCAGAGGCCACGGTCACACTGGGACAGACGATTATTGAGTGCACAGGCCAAGGCGAACCCTTTCAGGGCTGGCAGATTCAGGACTGCCAGATTCAGGACTGCCAGACTCAGGGCAGCCAGATTCAGGGCAGCCAGATTCAGGGACACGACAGCGGCAGTTCAATTTCAGAGGACTCTTCCATCGATGGCCTGAAACTGCTGGCAGCTAGCGAGCAAGGTCCTTCGCTCAACTCGGTTGCACCGCAGCCTCACCCCAATGGCATTACATCGATTGACCACATCGTGGTCAGCACTGGTGACTCCCAACGCACAATCGCCGCCTTTGAGTCCGCAGGGTTTGAGGTTCGCGGCAGTCGAAGCACTTCGAGTTATGGCTCACCGATGCGCCAAACATTCTTTTGGGCAGGCGACGTAATTATCGAACTCATGGGTCCCGATCTCGGTGAGGCCACCAGCGAATCTGCTGCCCAGATCTTTGGCTTGGCGCTCGTCGCAGCCGACCTTGGCAGCACCGCAGCGGCGCTTGGTGAACTACTCGGTACCCCCAAAGCTGCAGTTCAAAAGGGACGCCAGATTGCCGGACTGCGGACGAAAAATGTTGGAATCGGGTTACCCATTGCGGTGATGAGCCCGCATCTGTCGAGTTAAGACACAGGTCGGGTCTTCACCATTTCTGCAAGAGTTCCGTTCGCCGAGGTGTTGATCAACTTACCCACCGGTAACATGGCCGCATGTACGACTACCGCGCCCCAATCAAGGATGCCCTCTTCGCGCTGCGCCACATCGGCGAGATTGAACAGCTCTCGAAAAGCACGCTCTACGCTCAGGCCGATCTAGAAACCGTTGCGTCGGTACTCGAGGAACAAGGCCGGTTTATGCAAGAGGTTTTTGGCCCGCTGAATGCCTCGGGCGATCGCGAGGGTTTGGTCTGGTCACCAGAGGGTGTGCAAACCCCAGCGGGCTTCAAAGAGGCCTACGCAAAATTTGTCGAAGCTGGATGGCAAGGCCTCAATGCAGAGGTGGACTTTGGCGGGGCCGGATTCCCAGAAGCTGTTCAAGCTTGTGCGCTTGAGTTCGAGACTGCATCCAACGGTGCGCTCACCATGTGTCCTGGCCTCACAACGGGAGCAATTGAATGCCTGCAAGAGTGGGGCACCGAGGAGCAAAAAGAGCTCTACCTGCGCAAACTGGTCACTGGGCAATGGACCGGAACCATGAACTTGACTGAGCCGCAGGCTGGATCTGACGTTGGACTCTGCACCACCAAGGCTGTTCCACAAAGCGACGGTACCTACCAGGTGACTGGTACAAAGATCTACATCTCGTTCGGCGAGCACGACATGAGTGAAAACATCATCCACTTGGTGCTGGCCCGGCTACCTGATGCACCCGCTGGAACCCGCGGAATATCTCTGTTCATTGTCCCGAAGTTCTTGCTGACCCCCGAGGGCGAACCCGGTGAGCGCAATGATCTTCGCTGTGTTTCGATCGAACACAAGATGGGCATCCACGCCTCGCCCACCTGCGTCATGAGTTTTGGCGATGAAGGTGGCGCCACTGGCTACTTGGTTGGAGAAGAGAACCAAGGCTTGCGCGCCATGTTCACCATGATGAACTCCGCCCGCATTGCCGTTGGAATCCAGGGCGTGGCACTCGGAGATGCTGCGTTCCAAAAGGCCCTTGCCTACTCTCAAGAGCGCAAGCAAGGTCGCAAAATCGGAGGCGAGTCCAAAGAGGCAGCCATGATCATCGAGCACCCTGATGTGCGTCGAATGCTGCTGTTTATGAAGAGCCATATTGAGGCCATGCGTGCCCTCATTGTCTACAACGCCGCTGCGATTGACTTCTCACGGGCACTCGAGGGCGAAGAGGCCGAACTCCAAGATGACCTCGCAGAGTTGCTCACACCTGTAACCAAGGCTTGGTGTACCGATATAGGCATGGAGGTCACCTCTACTGCGATTCAGGTATTTGGCGGCATGGGATATATCGAGGAGTCTGGCGTTGCTCAGCACTATCGCGATATGCGGATCGCACCAATCTACGAAGGCACCAACGGGATCCAAGCAATGGACCTTGTTGGGCGAAAATTGGGCCTGAGAATGGGCGCAGTGGTGAATGGTCATCTTCAGAACATGCGCGATACAGATGCGCAGCTAGAGACCGCTGGGAAAGAGTTCGAATCCATGCGTGCTGGCCTTGCCGAATCAGTACAAAGTTTGGCTGGAGTCACCGAATGGATCATGACGAACGGTCTAGCGGACCCTGTGCAGGCACTCGCCGGAGCGACACCCTATTTGCGGATCTTTGGAACCGTTACAGGCGGCTGGCTCCTGACGAAACAAGCACTTGCAGCACAGGCTGAACTTGACGCCGGCTCTACAGATACCGAGTACCTTGCAGCAAAGATCACCACAGCAAGATTCTTTGCCGAACAGATCTTGCCGCAGGCCGCCGGTCTGGTCCCTGCTGTGCAAGCAGGCGCCTCGGCCCTCTACGAAGTAGACGGCTCCTCCTTGGCATCAATCTAGGCCATCGAAGCCAGTACCCTCTCAGCAGTGAGGGAAGGCGAGTCCACAAAACCGCTATCAATTGCGCAGATGACAAGTGATCTCAAGATCAGTAGGTCCGAACTAGCAGCGCTACTCGGCGTGATCCTGAGCTTCTCCGTGGCGGTCATACACGCTCTTACCCAGCGGTGGTTCCCCGCCTCGGACGAGGCACTGATGGAACTTCTCATCCGAGGAGTACCTTCGGATGTGCCCCTTGTGGGGGTGTACTCCCGGATGGGTTGGCATCACCCTGGGCCTGCTCAACTGTTGCTGCTGGCACTGCCCTATCGGCTCATGGGTTCAGTTTCTTCGGTGCTCTCGGCCGTTATGCTGCTGGGACACCTTGGAGCAATCACCCTGGTATGGCAGGCAGCCCGCCGAATAGACCGACTCACGGCGCTGATGCTCGTGGTGGCAATGCAGCTTGCGGCCTTGTCAGTAGCAGCAACAGATCTGCGCATGATCTGGAATCCCTATGTTGCGATTCTGGGTCTCTGCGCACTAGTCGTGGTTGCATGGAGCGCAGCCGAGCGTCAGGCAATCGGGGCAGTGGCGCTGCTCCCACTTGGATCCCTCTTGGTGCAGAGCCATCTTGCGGCCGCACCAGTTTCCGCTTCGGTAACGATTGCGGCAGGTGTCGCTTTGTTCTTCCGGTTTCCGCCGAGCGCCGAAGAAGCAGATTCTCCGACCCCTCACATCCCAACGAAGGCTTGGGGCGTCGGGATCGCTGTGACCGTTGCACTCTGGATACCACCTCTAGTCGACCAAGTCAGCGGCTCGGGAAACCTCGGCAAAATCTTCGCAACCAAGGGCGACCAAGGCCCCAGAGTTGGCATTATCGGATCTGCCCAAGCGCTCTTCGATAGCTTCAGCCTCCCGGCACCCTGGATGCATCCGCTTCTCGGAGTGCAGGGCTTGGCTGCTCAGCACCTTCGGATTCCATTTCTGCTTCTCCTACCAATCGCAGGACTCCTCGTAGCAATGAGGAGGCGCGATGCGCCGATGTTGCGCGGAATAGGCATCTCGATTGCTGCGATTCTGGGCGCGGGCCTAGGTTCTGCGATCATGCAATCGCCGCTGTATGAGTATCTCGTAATCGGTCAACGCGGCCTCGCTGCGGTGACGGTTGCATTAGCACTCGGGACGATTTTTCGGGGACTCCCCGCCGGCGCAAATCGCTCACTTATTCTTGAGATCACTGCTGCTGTATCAATCTGCCTCAGCGGCATTTTGGTGGTCAGTCAACTCAACTCTTCGGTTCCAACGCCTGCCTACCAATCCTCACTGCATGAGTTTACCAATGCCGTGATCGCCGACTTGGCTGCACCTTCAGCATCTCTCCGTCCGCGTTCGCGGGTCGAGGTCACCTCGCAGGTTGGGATTGAGACGATGGCAGCGTACCCAGGCCTGCTGCTGCAGCTAGACCGAGCAGGGGTGACCACCGCTGACGGTGGCTCGTGGATGATGCCAGAGGGACCCAGGGCGAACTCGAAGGTTGAGGTGCAATATGCCGTTGTTACCCCTGACGTAGCTCAGGCTCTGAACGCCTCGGGATGGCGAATAATTGCAACGCATCGTCTCACGAAGCCGAGCCAACGGGGCACAGGTGATCAAAGCCAAGCCGAGGGGACTGCCTTGGCAGTCATTGCTCGTACTGCAGAACAGGTGCAACGGAACTAGTGAGTGTTCAACTGTCTCGACTGTCAGCGGGCCCTGCTGCTCGCGGTAGCCTGAACACAACATGTTGGACCACGTATTCACTGATGCGATTGGCGCACTACGCGATGCCATGGAGAACGCACTTCTCGAGCGGCAGGCCTTTGAAGAACGATTCCACACGGATG
>Ga0194041_10000124_pt1 | contig 28795 bp, 29 predicted proteins | sample JunL449m_MetaG_FD_160082 | JGI IMG/M metagenome (GOLD analysis project Ga0194041, IMG submission 160082) | Anoxic zone freshwater microbial communities from boreal shield lake in IISD Experimental Lakes Area, Ontario, Canada - Jun2016-L442-9m | ecosystem: Environmental > Aquatic > Freshwater >...
TAACCAGGAACCCGGCACCGATGGACTGGTGGTGACGATCATGTTCTTCTCAGCCAGCACCTTGTCGGTGATCGGCTCGTCGAAGTGAGCGGCGATCACGGTGCCGATGCCGTACTTCTGGCCCTCCTGGATGGCGAAACCGCCCTGCACCTCCAGGTAGGGATGGGCGTAGTTATAGGGCGACAACGTGTCGAAGGTGGTGGTTCGCGAAAGCGGCACCCCGCTGTTGCCCACGCTGTCGACCGTCATCGAGTAGCTGCGCGCGAAGTTCAGACGCTCCGTGGGCTGCCAGGACGTGCGGTCGGGGGAAAGTGCACCCGCCACGGTGTTGCCCCAGTCATCAGTCAGCGAGACCGCGGTGATTTTGCCGTCGATGACGTCGACCGCGGGCTTGGTCAGGGGGTTGATGTCCTCGGCGCCGTCGAATGGCGCCAGGCCCAGCAGTGGAGGCTGCGGAACCGGCGCCGGCAACTGTGCCTGGGCGGTGGCCGTGACCGTTTTGCAGCCTTCCTGGCAGCCCGGAAGCCCCGCGACGTCGCTGACCAGCACAGCCGCCAGCAACGTCACGAAGACGAGGCTCGCGGCGCGGGCGCGGCGGGGAAAGCTCACCGAATCACTCCAAGGCTTGTCGAAGGGTCAGACGTCACCGTTGACGTCCAAATCATAGACATAGAACCGGCCTCCCCCACACCCGGCGGGTGCCAGACTGATGGCCCATGACCGAACCCGGTGCGGCCCGCGTCGCGGTGTATCTCGACTTCGACAACATTGTGCTGTCGCGCTACGACCAGGTGCACGGACGCAACTCGTTCCAGCGCGACAAACCCAAGGGCCTCGACGCCGCCAAGCTGACCCGGGCGATCGTCGACGTCGGAGCGGTACTGGATTTCGCGTCGTCATTCGGCACCCTGGTGCTCACCCGCGCCTACGCGGACTGGTCGGCTGATATCAATGCCGGTTACCGCGGCCAGTTGGTGAGCCGCGCGGTGGATCTGGTCCAGCTTTTCCCCGCGGCGGCCTATGGCAAGAACGCCGCCGACATCCGACTGGCGGTGGATGCCGTGGAAGACATGTTCCGGCTGCCGGATCTGACGCATGTGGTGATTGTGGCCGGCGACTCCGACTACATCCCGCTGGCACAGCGCTGCAAACGGCTGGGCCGCTACGTGGTGGGTATCGGGGTGGCGGGATCGTCGAGTAAGTCGCTGGCCGCGGCGTGCGACGACTTCGTCATCTACGACGCCCTGCCCGGCGTTCCGGCCATCGCGGCGGCCCCGGCGGAGGACGCGGCGCCCACGATGCGTGCCCGTCAGACCAAAGCGGCCGAACCCGACGAGTCGGAGACACCTGATCCTCAGGCCGCCGCAACCGCCCTACTTCGGCGCGCGCTGCAGATCGGCCAGGACAAGGATGACGACGAGTGGTTGCACAACTCGACGGTCAAGGCGCAGATGAAGAGGATGGATCCGTCGTTCTCCGAAAAGTTTTTGGGATTCCGGTCTTTCAGCGATTTCCTACGGTCGCGCACCGATGTGGTGGAACTTGACGAGACCTCGACGACGCGGTTGGTGAAGCTGCGTTAGTCGCTGATGCCGAGGCGGCGTGCCAGGTCGGCGCCACCGATCTCGACGATCAGTGCGGGGTCCCCGCACACCACAAGTTCATCGCGGGCGCGCGACAACCCGACGTACAACCGCTCAGAGGCGCGTTCCATGTCTTTACTGTCGTTGACCACCAGAACCACGGCCCGTCGCTCCAGGCCCTTGAAGCCAAGTACGTGCCCGTAGAACACCTGCTCGGCATCCCAGAAACTTTCCCAGTAGGAGTGGGTGCCCTCAGCCTGGCGGGCCTTTTGTTCTTCATGGCGGCTGCCGGTAGTCAGCAGGGTGACGTCCTCGGGGCGCCAGCCCTCCTCGAGTAGGGCCTCAACCTGGTCGTCGCCCGCATCGAAGGCATCGTCACGCGTGCAGGGCACGAAGCGGACCTCGGGGCCATCGGCGCCGAGAAGCCGCATCGGATGGTCGACCAACGGCTCGAAAGCCCTGGCGATCTGGCGGGTGTTTCGGATGTTCTGTTCGAGGATCAGCGGCACCAGTGGCACCGGCGGAGTGCCCTTGCGGTCGAAGACGCGCTGGCCCTCGTCACTGAAGACGTAGATTCCGCCGGTCTCCGGATCGTGAAGTGCGGCCAGCAGTGGCTCCCACCAACTGTCGGCGAAGTCTTGGGCCTCGTCGATGATGATCGAGTCGAACCGGTGGCCGTCGGCCAGGTTATTGGCCAACTCCAACATCTGGGCGGGCAGATCATGCTCGAAGAACTGTTCGCTGGCGACACTGCGCTCGGACTCGTCGGGTCCTTTGTCGGCGCCCCACGCGATACCGAGGTCGTGGAACTCTCCGACGTAACCGGGCTGCTGACGTCGGCTCCATCGTGAGGTGATGCGTTTGAGGTAGGAAGCCAGGCCGTGGGAGTAGCACAGCAGCGCAACGCGCTGGCCGGAGTTGGCCAGCCGACGAGCCTGTTCGAGGGCCATGAAGGTCTTGCCGCTGCCGGCGCCGCCGCGAACTTCGACACGAGTGAGCAGTTGGATGGCGTCGAGGATCACGGCCTGACGGTCAGTGAGGACGTTGGCGGCATCCTCGTTCTCCAAAGCCCGGGCGACGACGTCGCGCTGCGGGAGCCCGCGACCGCTCAAAGTGGTCTGGAGTTGCTTGATTCCCGTTGCCCCCAGTAGCGATAGGTCCTCTTCGTGCTGGAGCGCGATAGCGCGGATACGCGCCATCATGGTCGGGAAGTCGTCACGATCGATGACCATCCACCGCGGGCAGTCGGTGAGTGCAAAGTCTTGGGAGAATTGACTATTCGGCAGAACGACGACGTGGTTCCAACGCACCCGGCCCTGTGTCCAGCGAGGATCCTTCTCGATGAATTTGCGCAGTGCGTAGCGAGCTTGGCGGACCTGGCGGACCGGTTCGATGGTTTTGATCTTGCCGCTGTGCAGCCGCTGCAGCCAGACTTGGCCGTTGTGGGTGACTTCGCCGCCCTTGACTTCGACGCAGACGATTCCTGCACCCTCGATGGCGACGACGAAGTCGATCTCGTGGTCCTTGAGATGATCAGTGACCCGCTGGCCGGCGATTACCAGGTCACCCTCGCCGAGTTGCTCTTTCAGAGCCTTCCAGACCCGCCGCTCAGTGTCATTGGCCAGGCGAGGGTCATCGGGCACCGTGATGGCCATCGGTGAATCGTAAAGCCGCTCCGAGCCTGTAGAGTGGGTTCTACGAGTCGCTTCGCCCTCAGTGCGACACCGAGCCCTGATCCGCAGATGGATTTGCTCGAGCGATTCCCCACCCCAGCCACCGCAACAGTTCGCGGCTGGGCCTGAAGACAAAGGAAACCCGTGGAAAACAGCCTCTTCTCCCACCCTGTGGAAGCCGAGAACGCAGCGCAGAAAAAGGAGCACACCGTCGAGCACTCGTCGGAGCCGGTGCAGAATCCGGTGTTCTCTGACAAGGACAAATAGCCGGTTCGCCGACAGGGACAAATAGTCGCCGACGTTGCGCTCCAACGATCTTCAATCGCGCGTGATCAGGGCCCCGTTTCCCGTGCTAGGGTGGGACGGGGCGCCCGATTTAGGCGTTCTTTCGATTGAATGAGAGAAGCAAAGAATGGCACAGGGAACTGTGAAGTGGTTCAACAGCGAAAAGGGCTTCGGCTTTATCGCACCCGACGGTGGAGCCGAGGACGTCTTCGTCCACTTCTCCGAAATCTCCGGAAGCGGCTACCGGTCGCTGGAGGAGAACCAGCGGGTCACCTTCGACATCGGCCAGGGTGCCAAGGGCCCCCAGGCTCTCGCGGTTCGCCCCGAGTAGCAAAAGCCAGCAACTAGTGGGTCGGCAGGGAAACCTGCCGGCCCACTTTTTATGTCCCGGGTCGCGAAATTGGTTGAAATGATTGGTTTTTCGCGGCCAGAGGTATTGCGAGTAGGTTGGTGAGATCGGGGAATTCCACGCACGGCCTCTCGGCTGGCGTTACCCCGAATGATTCCGGTCGGTTCCCGGCCGCAGATGGGAGCGTCTGATGACGCCAACACCGATGACGCCAACACATTCGACGCCAACACCTACCCGCGCAGTCGCCGACTGGACCCAGCCCACGCCCGAGCACACACCACGACTGCGTCTCAAGCCCAAAGCTTCCCCCACCGGTTTCGTCGACGGCGCCTGGTGGCCGGCGAGTAACGACCTACTCACCGAACTGCCGGATCTGCTCGCCGTGCTCTCGGTGCGCCTAGGCCCGATCAGCCATGTGACCTACAAATTCGGTGAGTGGGCGACGGCACCGGTCAAGACGGTGATCGGCGGTCGCGTGGTCCGACTGGCCGGCTACCGTCGCCAACCCGGCAATACCATCGAGGTTCTCGGCCTGGGCGGAGCCGGCGTTGTCCTGCTGGTCGTGCCCGCCGGCACCGACGCCGAGCAGGCGCACGACACCATGATGACAGCGGCGACACCTGAGGACGCCTCCACCACGGACGGGCTGCTGGTGGCCGCCCACCGCTAATCTGCTGGTGTGACCCAGGAACCGGAAGCCGTTGCACGCGGGAATTCCCTGGATTTGACCGCTCTGGTGGTGGTGGCACTGCTGGTGGTCGGTTTCACCTTCAGCGACGACGTCGTCGAGTTTCTCTGCGACATCACCGGCAACGGCCACGCCGCCAACGCACCGTGGCTGATCTTCGCATTCGACATGCTGTTGGTGCTGGGCACCGCAGCGTTGAAGTGGCGGATCAACGGCGGCACCACCGATCGCAGGACATTCCTGCGGCGGCTGTTCACCGGCTGGTGGGCTGCAGGTGCGGCACTGGCCGTGATAGCGCACCCGGTTCTGATCGTCACCGCCGACTGGCGTGCGGGTCTCGGTGACGCCGCGTCGGCGTGGATCAATCTGCTGGCCTCCATGGTGTTCGTGGTGGCGATGACGCTGCTGCTGCTGTCGGCTCTCGGCGAGGGGACGGCGTCGCGCGGCTGGATCGTGCCGCTGGTCATCGGGACTGCTGTTGTTCAGATCGCGACGGCGCTGTGGTACCCGGTGATCGATCTCGAAAGAGCTTGCGGCGGTGACGTTTCCCCGAGTTACTACTCCGAAATGGCGAATATCCTCGCCGTCGTGCTGCTGACCCTCGGAGTCGAGATGAACTTCGTGCGCCGCAGTGCAGCCGCGCGTGACGTGGGTCAGCGAGTCGCCCCGGTGCTCACCGTGATCCTGTTATGCATCGGCTTGGGATTGTCGTTCACCATGTTGGTGAAGGCTGACCTCGGGACACACTGTGGACTGGCCGCGACGTGGCACGAATACATCGCCTTCGCGGTCAGCACACAGGCACTGGCGGTCGGTCTCTCGACGCTGGTGTGGCTGATGCTGGTTGAGGCGGTCGACACGGGCGAACCCGGTTCACGCATGCGTGACCGCGTCGACTGACGGCCCAGTAACCGGCACCTCGGGGCCGGGACCGGCCCGCCGGGTTATCACCCCAGCAGTGCCAGAACCCGTCCCTGCTCGATCAGATAGCTGCTGCCGCCCACCGATGCGGCGGGAGTGACCCCGCCGAACAGGTTGAACAGGTTCGCGATGCCCGCGGCGACGCCGATCACGAACGTCGCCGCCGCCCCCACCACCTGGCCCACGACGAAGCCGATCGGATTGTCTCCGAAGATCGCACCTACCGCCTGGCCCACTGCGGCACCGACGGCCGCCTGCAGTGCCGGTTGGTTGATGACGGCCTGAATCACCGTGTTGGCGATGGCGTCGACCGGCGTGCCGTCGGCGATAGCGAGCGCAAGTTCGCTGATCAGGTTCTGCACGGCGGCATTACCCAGTAGCGAATCCACGACGGCCTCCGTCACGTCGCCCGCCACCGCGTCCAAGCCGAGGGTTTCGGCCGTTCCGCTGATGAGGCTGGTGACCGCATCCCGCGCCACGGCACTGACCGCGTTCTGCACGGCCGACTCGCCCAGGATCGCCCGCAATGCATCGGAGGCGAGCGCATCCACGGCGGCCGCAATGGCCGGATCGGCCTGCAGCGACGCCAAGGCGCTCTGCAGTGCGTCGGACAGCGACGCACCGGCCAGAGCCGCGGCAGTGACTTGGCCCGCGGTCTCCGACAGTGCCGCAGCGACACCGGACGCACCGAGGAACCCGGTCACGGCCGAGCTCGCCAGGTCAGCCAACCCGCCGGACGCCGCGAGGTCAGTCAGGGTCGCGACGATCATGTCGCCATAGGTGGAACCGACTAGATCGGTGATGAACGACCAGACCGCCGGGTCGGCCGTCGCCGCGGAGACCAGCACCGCGGTGGTGGCCCCCAGCGCCGAGACCAAGTCGGGGTTGGTCAGTAGTGCATTCACCGCATTGGTGACGGTGGCTACCACCGCCGGGTTGAATGCCGAATCAGCTTGCAGCCCTTGCCAAGCGGCCGCGAGAACCACCTCGGGATCAGCGCCTGCCACCAGAGCGGTGGCGGCTTGGCCGGCGATGCCTGCCACGCCTGCGGCGATACCGGGCTGACCCAGGAAGTCGACCAAAATCGAACCGGCGACGTCGGCGAGTGCACCGGTGACAGCCGGGTTGGACATCACACCGACGATGACATCACCGAGGGCCGGGGCGATCCCCGCCGCGGGAGTACCCGCGAGCGCGGCGTTCACATAGCCGGAAACCTGCTGGGCGACAATCGCCTGCAGCGCCGGGTCGCTTGCCACGCCGGAGACCACGTCTGTGACGGCTGTGCCCAGTGCCTTCACCAGACCGGAGTCGGTCAACGCCACATTCACCGCGGCGGTGACGGCGACACCTACCGCGTCCTGGAACGCTGAGTCGGCTTGTAACGACTGCCACGCGGCGTCGGCTGCGGCGGAGGGATTGCTCCCTGCTGCCACCGCGACGTACTGACCGGCCGCGTCACCCACTGCTGCGACCACGCCGGGCTGGCTCAGCAGAACGGTGACGGCTGTGCCGCCCACAACTCCGAGTCCGGCACCGGCTGCGGGGTTGGCCAGCAGGCCGACAACAGCGTCACTGACCGTCGCGGCGATCCCGGCCGCGGCCGGGTTATTGCCCATCGTTGAGGTGAGGTATCCGGTGAGCCGCTCGCCGATTGCCGCCTGCACCTGCGCATCGGCAGCCAACCCGGTGATCACCGATGTCACCGCGCCACCGACGGCCTGCGCCAGACCGGGATCGGCCAACACGATATTCCACGAGAAGTTCTGGAATAGCGGGTTGGCATCCAGAGCCGCAAGCCCGGTCTGCAGCGCCGCGGCCTCATTCCCGCCGGCAACCACCGTCAGGACGAACTGCTTGGCCGCCGCGAAGATCGCCGCCTGGGCATCGGCTTGGCTCAGCAGGTCGGTCAGCGGCGAATTCGTCACCACTGCAGCAGCGGCCGGCTCTCCGGAGCTCACCGCGGCCGCCGGGGCGGCCGTGGTGCGGGCGCCCGACAGGTCACGCCGACTCACGGCCAGCGTTGCCCAGGCGAACGGCGCGGCGAGGGGGGCCAGCGGATCGCTGCCCCCGCCCAGCCACGCGAACGGATTCAGGCCCGCGTCCGACAGTGCGCCGCGAGCGGCGGCCGTCGTCATCACCGGTGCCGCCGGCGTCGACGTGGACGTCGCGGCTGCGGGTGCGATCTGCTGGGCGGCCTCGACAGTGTCCGATGCGGCCGGCGCGGTATCAGCCGCGGCCGAAACCTGGCTCACCACAGCCGAATCGGTGGACGCGCGCGGCGCCGAGGTGACCGGCCCGCTGATGGCCGGGGCCGGCGTCGCAGTCTGATGCGAATTGGCGTGCCGTGCGGGTGCGGTACTCGCGGGGTTTGCCGCCACCCGTCCGGGCCGGCCGTTGTTGTCCGAGGGATCCGTCGATGGCGTCGCCGTGGAATCGGTCGAGCCTGTGCGGGCACCGCGGGATGGCCGTCGCGGCGCCGGCGCCGGAGACGAGTCCGTTGCGTCCGTCGCGACAGTCGAGTCCGAGCCCGCCCCGGTATCCGCCGCAGCGACGGCCGGCAGACCGGTGATCGCGGCGCCGACGCCGAGGAGTATCGCTAATGCGCCAACCCGGCCGACGTACTGGCTCGGGCGGGCAACCGGTGTCAGCGACCACTGGCCCGAAGCGTCGGAAACCAACCGCATTGAGCCGGCAGCCAATCGATGGCGACCGCCGATATTTCCGCGACGACGATCCGTTTGACCCTGTCCCATGACGCACTCCAAATCTCGGCAGCAAATTTCTCAGGTTTTTATTAGCTTACCGCAATCGCCCGGATCGTGACGCCCACGCGCAAGGATCTGCTCCCGGCACAATGGCCCTGAGCTGTGATGGCGGTGTGCGACGGCCGCCGGGATTCACCCCTCAGCAAAATTCTGGTGCGCCGGGACCGACGTGCGACAGCGTGTGGCAGGTACAGGATTCGAACCTGTGTAGGCGTTAGCCGACGGATTTACAGTCCGCTCCCATTGGCCGCTCGGGCAACCTGCCTGGAACACCTCACCGAAGTGACCCGGCATGATGCGTCTAGCAGGGTACAACGAGGATGTACCCAAGACATAAACCAGCCGATAACCGAGGAGGGATACCGAAAGTGGCGGATTCGTCGTTCGACATCGTCAGCAAGGTCGACCGCCAGGAGGTCGACAACGCACTGAATCAGGCAGCCAAGGAACTGAGCACCCGGTTCGACTTCCGCGGCACTGACACCACAATCGAGTGGAAGGGCGAGGAGGCCATCGAGATCGTCTCCTCCACCGAGGAGCGGGCCAAGGCCGCCGTCGATGTGTTCAGGGAGAAGTTGGTCCGACGCGACATTTCCATGAAGGCCTTCGACGCCGGCGACCCACAGCCGTCAGGCAAGACCTACCGCGTCAGCGGCACCCTCAAGCAAGGCATCAGCAGTGAGAACGCCAAGAAGGTCACCAAGCTGATCCGCGATGAGGGCCCCAAGGGCGTCAAAGCCCAGATCCAGGGTGAGGAGATCCGGGTCAGCTCCAAGAAGCGCGACGACCTCCAGGAAGTCATCGCCCTGCTCAAGGGTGCCGACCTCGAGGTCGCGCTGCAATTCGTCAACTACCGCTGACCACACCGGTTGACCTAAAGGCCCCTGGCCCGACCAACCGGTCAGTGCCTACAGTGGTGTGGATCACCCCGGCACTACAGCGAGGACCGCGATGACCGTCACCCCCCATGAAGACACCCGTCCCGCCGAGTCCGACGCGGGCACCTACGACTTCGTCATCATCGGCGCCGGCATCTCCGGGATCGGGGCGGCCTACCGCCTGACCGAGTCCGACCCGGCCACCCGCTACGTCATCCTCGAGCAACGCGACCGCATCGGCGGCACCTGGGACCTATTCCGCTATCCGGGTGTGCGCTCGGACTCCTCGATCTTCACGCTGTGCTGGTCGTGGGAGCCGTGGAGTGGCGACGAGTACGTGGCCGACGGCGATCAGATCCGCGACTACATGGAAAGCACCGCACGCAAGCACGGCATCTCCCCGCACATCCGCTTCCACACCCGGGTGACCTCCGCGGACTGGGACTCGGCCACCGACACCTGGACGGTGCACGTCAGCGAGAACGGCGAGCGCAAGACCTACCGCAGCCGCCTGGTGTTCTTCGGCTCCGGCTACTACAACTACGCCGAGCCCTACACCCCGGAGTTCCCCGGCATGGCCGACTTCACCGGCACGGTGGTACACCCGCAGTTCTGGCCCGACGACCTCGAATACACCGGCAAGAAGATGGTGGTCATCGGCAGCGGCGCCACCGCGGTCTCGATGGTGCCCGCACTGGCGCGCAAGGCCTCGCACGTGACCATGTTGCAGCGCTCCCCCGGGTACATGCTGTCCATGCCGCGGGTGAATCCGGCTTTATCGCCGATCCGAAAGTTCTTGCCGCGCAAGGCTTCCTACTCGATCATCCGGTCGGTCGCGCTGACGTTCGAGAAGCTGATGTGGGTGGTCGCCCGCGGCGCACCGGGCCTGGCCAAGAAGATCATCCGAGCCCAGAACGCCAGCCTGCTGCCGACGAACTACCCGGTGGACGTGAACTTCAAGCCGCGCTACAACCCGTGGGACGAGCGGATGTGCCTGGTGGCCGACGGCGATGTGTTCGAAGAGATCAGCAAGGGCACACTCGAGGTGGTTACCGACCACGTCGACCACGTCGACGCGACGGGCATCGTGCTCAAGTCCGGCAGGCACCTTGACGCCGACATCATCGTCACCGCCACCGGCCTGCAACTGCAGGCCCTCGGCGGCGTGCGGATCACCGTGGACGGCGCCGAGATCAAGCCGCAGGACCGGTTCTCCTATAAGGCGCACATGCTCGAGGACGTGCCCAACCTGATCTGGTGCATCGGCTACACCAATGCCTCATGGACGTTGCGCGCGGACATGACCGCACGCAGTGCCGCCCGATTGCTGGCACATATGAACGCCAATGGCTACACCCACGCCTATCCGCATCTGGGTGGCGGGCCGATCGCCGAGGCGCCACTGTGGAACCTGCAGGCCGGCTATGTGCTGCGCAACCCGCACGCACTGCCGAAATCGAGCACCAAGCGTCCGTGGGTGGTGCGTCAGGACTTCCTGGCCGACTCCATCGACCACCGTTTCCTAGACAAGATCGACGAGGACATGGTGTTCGGGCGGGCGTCGACGCGGGCCCTGGTCGGGTAGTCGGAGGGCCGCCGGCGGTGGACGCAGGGCGGCTGAGTGGTCATACTTATGACTATGCCAGAAACAAGCTCGCTGGCCGAGGTGAAGGCCCATCTCTCTGAGTTGGTTGCCCGCGTCGGTGCTCAACACGACCGGATCACAGTCACTGTTCATGGTCGACCTACGGCGGTATTGGTCGCCGTCGAAGATTTGGAATCCCTTGAGGAAACCATCGCCATCCTCTCCGATGTGGCGATCGTGCGGAAACTCGCTGCCGCTGATGCCGAACTGGCCCGTGGCGAAGGCGTCGGGCGCCAAGAGCTGGACGAGGCGATGCATACCCGAAGATCGCGCGATTGAACGATCTCCCCTACGAGTTGGCAGTTGCTCCGACGGCGAGACGGCAGCTAGCTGAGGAACTCTCCGAATCGGTGGCCTTCGCAGCCTATGAGTTCATCACAGGTCCGCTGCTGGAAAATCCTCATCGTGTGGGCAAACGACTGAGGGCACCGCTCGAGGATCGGCACAGCGCGCGCCGCGGCACCTATCGCGTCATCTACCGAATTGATGACGAGCGTCGAACGGTGACAGTCTTTGGTGTGTTTCACCGCGCGGACGCGTACCGGTAGACCGGGCTCGACCGCGACCGGAGTGGTTTTGAAGAACTCCCGGCGAACCCGACGGCCCGGCATTACGTTAAATCCATGACAGCTGATCGCCGCGAACCACAGGTAGTCGTTCTGGGCGGAGGGTCGTGGGGCACCACTGTCGCGTCCATCTGCGCCAGGCGCGGCCCGACGGTGCAGTGGGTGCGATCGGCGGACACCGCCGAAGACATCAATAAGAACCACCGCAACTCCCAGTACCTCGGTGAGGAGGTCGAACTTCCGGAAACTCTGCGCGCCACAAACGATTTCGCGGAGGCGGCCCACTGCGCCGACGTGATCGTGATGGGCGTCCCCTCACACGGGTTCCGGGGCGTGCTTGGCGAACTCAGCAAGGAACTGCGTCCGTGGGTGCCGGTCGTCAGCCTCGTCAAGGGCCTCGAACAGGGCACCAACATGCGAATGAGTCAGATCGTCGAAGAGGTGCTACCCGGCCACCCGGCCGGCATCCTGGCCGGACCCAATATCGCCAAGGAGGTTGCAGAAGGCTACGCAGCAGCGGCGGTGCTGGCCATGCCGGACCGCAATCTGGCGGCCAATCTGGCAAGTATGTTCCGCACCAAGCGATTTCGGACCTACACCACTGACGACGTCGTCGGCGTGGAGATCGCCGGTGCGCTCAAGAACGTCTACGCGATCGCCGTCGGCATGGGCTATGCGATGGGCATCGGCGAGAACACCCGCGCCATGGTGATGACCCGCGCGGTGCGCGAGATGAGCAAACTTGGCGAGGCCATCGGCGGCCAACGCGACACCTTCTCCGGTCTAGCCGGCATGGGCGACCTGATCGTCACCTGCACCTCGCAACGCAGTCGCAATCGCACCGTCGGCGAGGCACTGGGCTCGGGCAAACCCATCGCCGAGATCCTCGCCGGTATGAGCCAGGTCGCCGAGGGCGTCAAGGCCGTCAGCGTGATCATGGAGTTCGCCGAGAAGTACGGCATCAGCATGCCGATCGCCCGAGAGGTCGACGCGGTCATTAACCATGGCTCCACCGTCGAGGACGCCTACCAGGGACTGATGGCCGAGAAGCCCGGTCACGAAGTGGACGGGACGCGCTTCTAACCGGGCGGCAGACCTGGCAGGTAGGGGTTCGTGCCTTCCGGCCGGTCCAGCATCGGATTGAAGTCGTCGATGAAAGTGCCGGCCGGGCTCACCACGAATCCCACCTGATCGTGGCCGTTGACACAGGCCACCGCACCCGCGGCGTCGACCCCGCAACTGATCTCACGGAAGCTCAAGCGGGTGTTCGGCGGCAACGGCTTGACCGGACCGGCCGCGGCGAAGATGGTTGGGCCGGCAATGGTGAACGATGGCGGCCCGAATGGTCCGCCGCTGACCAGGTCCGCCCCGTCCGGCGCGCCGGGCAATGCGCCACTGCATCCGTACCCGACACTGATCTTATTAATCACACAGGTGACGCCAGTGGGTCCGGCGAACGCATACCAATTTCCACCCACCACCGAGTAGTCAACCGGACTGATCGGGGCATAGGCGTTCACGTTTGGCAGCGGCGGCGGGGCGGGCGCCGGATCGGGATCAGCCGCTGCCGGTACCGCTGCAGCCACCGCAGCCACCGCAGCCACCGCAGCCCCACACGCACCAAGAACGATCCTGCCCAACATCACAACACCGTACCGAACTCCGATTAGTAACACCCAGGTGTTTCAAACGGCCACGCATGCCCTAACATGAGAGGTACCTTCGGAGAACCTGAGAATCAGAAAGGCTGTCCAGCGATGAGTCGGCTCACCAACCACACGGTGCGCGCTGGCGTATCGGCCGTGGGTGTCGCCGCCATGCTGATGGCTTTGGCGTCCACCGCGCAGTCGCCGGACGGATTCACCCAGGCCAGCTTCGGCGGACCGCTCAACATCTTCAGCGACAAGTCGCCCCAGTCTGACGTGGCCATCGGTGCCGGTACTGCCGATACCGGTGAACTGTCCGCCATCTTGAACGGTCCCCTTCCGCAGGCCAGTCCGGCGTCGCCCTACCGTGAGGCCTACGAGGCAGGCGCTGGACCGCTTGCTGTCGGCGCCGTCCCGGCCGCTGACCCCGCGGCCGGCGCGCCAACGGTCAAGCAGTCGCTTGGATTGCCGCCCAAGCCTGTCGTTGACGCGATGGGCCGGGTGGACTGTACAGGCGCGGTGAGCTGCAAGACCGATCCGAATACCCAGGTAACCACGGTGACCTACCCCGATGGTGCGGTAGCGCTGGTCCAGCAGATCAACGACATGACAGTCGTTGCATACAAGACGCTCGCCGAAACGCTCCAGGACGGCGTGGAATCGATTCTGCCGGGCGTAAAGTTCCCGGGCGCGGGGTCCAACGCCGCTCCCCAACCCGCGGCGGCGCCCTCGGTTGTCGAAGCGACGGCGACGCAGACGGCCGCACCCACCGTTGACCGGGTTCCGGCCCCGGACATCAGTGCGAGCACGGTCCGGCCGCGCGGCGGAAGCCCCCGCGCGCAGAATCCGACCAACGGAAACAGCGGCTCACCGTCGGTGCCCGGCAACATCACGCTTCCCGCAGTCAAACCCACCAGGCCGACAGACGTGGTCAGGGACGTGTTCAATTCCGTCGTGAACGCCTTGACCGGCCACAGCGGCTCTCAGATCAAGAAACCAGTCCAGCCGCCTGCACCGTCAGATCCGGCACCGGAGACCACGCCCGACACCAGCGGCGACGCGGACCAGAATTCCTCAGGCGAGGGCGCTCAGTAGTTAACCCCCGGCCATCTTCTCCAGCCGGGCGATCCGGTCGGCCATCGGCGGATGCGTCGCGAACATCTTGCCCATCCGATCCCCGGCGCGGAACGGGTTGGCGATCATCAGGTGCGCCTGGTCGGCCAACTTCGGGGTCGGGGGCAACGGAGCCTGCTCCACGCCGCCGCTGATCTTGCGCAGGGCCGAGGCCAATGCCAGCGGATCGCCGGACAACTCGGCTCCGGACTGATCAGCCTGGTACTCCCGCGAACGCGAGACCGCCATTCGGATCACGGTGGCCGCCATCGGCGCGAGCATCGCAACAAGCAGCATCGCCAGCGGGTTTCCGCCGCGGCCGTTTCCGCCGCGCATACCGGAGAACATCGCCATCTGAGCCATGCCGGTGACCACCGAGGCCAACGCGCCGGCCACGCACGAGATCAGGATGTCGCGGTTGTAGACATGGGACAGCTCGTGGCCGAGCACGGCGCGAAGCTCACGTTCGTCGAGGATCTGCAGGATGCCAGTCGTGCAACACACCGCGGCGTTACGCGGATTGCGACCGGTGGCAAAGGCGTTGGGGCTAGCGGTATCGCTGATGTAGAGCTGCGGCATGGGCTGGTGCGCGGCGGTGGACAACTCGCGGACGATGGCGTGGATCTGCGGTGCCTGTACCTCGGTGACTGGTTGGGCGTTCATGGCCTTCAGGGCCAACTTGGCGCTGTTGAAATAGACGTAGGCGTTCATGCCGATCGCCATGATCACCGACATGAACATGACGTTTCGGCCGAACAGCGAGCCAATGAACACGATCAATGCCGACATTCCGACGAGCAGCACGAATGTCTTCATCCGGTTGGCGGTGGGATGCCAGGTCATGTGAGTCCTCCTACGACGGGTCTCTCGGAGACTAGCGCCTCGAAGCGACGCGCAAGTTCCCTATCGGTTAACCGTGCCGGTGCGCAAGTTCCCTATCGGTTAACCGTGCCGGTTAACGGTGTAGTCCACCAGCGAAGCCAGAGCGCGTCGGCCCGGCACATCGGGAAGCCCGGCCAGTTCCGCCCGGGCCTGCGCGGCGTACTGCGCCACGGTCGCTTTCGCCGCAGCGATGCCACCGGACGCCCGCAGCAGGTTCAGCGCCTCGGCGAGTGTCTCGTCGTCGGTGACCGGACCCTTGAGGATCTCCCGCAGCCGGTCGGCGGCGGGCCCGGTCTCCTCCAGTGCATAGAGCACGGGCAGGGTGTGCACACCCTCGCGCAGGTCGGTGCCGGGCAGTTTGCCGGACTCGTCGGGGCCGCTGGAAATATCGATGATGTCGTCGGAGATCTGGAAAACCGTCCCGACGATCGCGCCGATCCGGGACAGTCGCTCGACCTGATCGGCGTTGGCACCGGCGAACGTCCCACCGAACTGCCCGGAGGCGGCGATCAGGCAGGCGGTCTTCTCCGCGACCACCTTCAGGTAGTGCGCGACGGCATCGTCGGCGTCACCGGCACCCTTGGTCTCGCGCATCTGACCGGTGACCAGCAGGGCGAATGTCTCGGCGATGATGCGCACCGCGTCGGGACCAAGCTGGGATACCAATCGGGACGCCGTCGCGAACAGATAATCACCGGCCAGGATCGCAATGTTGTTGCCCCAGCGGGCATTTGCCGACGGAACGCCGCGGCGCATCTGGGCCTCGTCCATAACGTCATCGTGATACAGCGTGGCCAGGTGCACCAGTTCGATAACCGAACCCGCAACGGTGACCTCCCAGGCATCCGGATCCGGCCCGATCTGCGCCGACAGAACGGTGAACAACGGTCGGAACCGCTTACCGCCCGCCTCGAACAGATGCAGTACGGCCTCGGTCATCAACTCGTCACCGCTACGCAGTTCGGTGGCGATCATCTCCTCGATCCGGCCGACTCCGTCGCGGACCGATTCGGCGAACACCGGGTCGCCGAAATCCACGCCCGCCACCACGGTCGCCGGTGTCCTCACCCTGCCAACATACTGTGAGGTGTGCGCGCAGCATCATCTGAGGTCCGGGCCGAGGTCGTGGTGGTCGGTGCCGGCCCGTCCGGGTCGGCGGCCGCGGCCTGGGCGGCCCGCGCCGGTCGCGACGTACTGGTGATCGACGCGGCGGAGTTTCCCAGGGATAAGGCCTGCGGCGACGGCCTGACGCCGCGCGCGGTGGCCGAACTGCGGCACCTCGGCCTGAGCGACTGGCTGGACGGCCGGATCAGCCACCACGGCCTACGCCTGGCCGGTTTCGGCACCGAGGTTGAGGTGCGCTGGCCCGGGCTGTCTTTCCCGGTGTCCAGCAGTGCGGTGCCCCGCACCGAACTCGACGACCGCATCCGTCAGGTCGCCGAGGAGTCCGGTGCGTCAATGTTGTTGGGGCACAAGTGCGTTGACGTATCGTGGAATTCGGCGGGCCGGGTTGACGCGGTCCTGCTGGCCGACGGGACGCGGGTGGGCTGTGAGTGGCTGATCGTCGCCGACGGGGCGCGTTCGCCCCTGGGCCGGGCACTGGGCCGGCAGTGGCATCAGCAGACCGTCTATGGCGTGGCCGCGCGGGCCTATCTGAGCTCACCGCGTGCGCACGAGCCGTGGATCTCCTCGGATCTGGAATTGCGCTCGGTCGACGGCGACGTGCTGCCCGGGTACGGCTGGATCTTCCCGCTGGGAAACGGCCAGGTGAACATCGGCGTCGGCGCGCTTGCCACCGCCAAACGGCCCGCGCAGGTGGCACTGCGACCGCTGCTGAAGCACTATGCCGACCTCAAACGGCCGGCGTGGGGATTCGACGGCCCACTGCGGGCGCATGCCTCGGCGCTGCTGCCGATGGGCGGGGCGGTGTCCGGTGTGGCCGGGGCGAACTGGATGCTGGTGGGCGACGCCGCGGGGTGTGTGAACCCGCTCAACGGCGAGGGCATCGACTACGGCTTGGAGACCGGGCGGCTGGCCGCCGAGATGCTCGGCTCCGGCGATCTGAGCGCCGGCTGGCCGGCGCTGCTGGCGGCGCAGTACGGCCGCGGGTTCTCGGTGGCCCGCCGGCTGGGGCTGCTGTTGACGATGCCGAGGTTCCTGCCGGTGACCGGACCGCTGGGCATGCGCTCTGAGCGGCTGATGGGAATCGCGGTGCGGGTGATGGGAAACCTGATCAGCGATGACGACGCCGACTGGGTGGCGCGGATCTGGCGCACATTCGGCGCCGGATCCCGTCTGCTTGATCAGCGAAAGCCGTTCGGCTAGTTGGCTTTACGACCCTCGTGCAGGGCGACGATTCCACCGGTGAGGTTACGCCAGCTCACCTGTGACCAGCCGGCCTGCTCGATTCGGCGGGCCAGGGCCGGCTGGTCGGGCCAGGCCCGGATGGACTCGGCAAGATAGACGTAGGCCTCCGGGTTGCTGGAGACCGCACGCGCCACCCGGGGCAGCGCCTTCATCAGATATTCCTTGTATGCGGTGGCCAACACCGGCACCGCGGGCGTGGAGAACTCGCACACCACCAGCCGTCCGCCGGGCTTGGTGACCCGGGCCATCTCGCGCAGGCCGGCGCTGAAATCGACGACATTGCGCAGCCCGAAGCTGATCGTCACCGCATCGAACACATCGTCGCCGAACGGCAACCGGGTCGCGTCCGCGCCGACCTTCGGTACCGGACGTTGCTGCCCCGCGTGCAACATGCCGACCGAGAAGTCCGCGGCCAGACACCACGCGCCGGATTTGGCGAGTTCGACCGTCGACACCGACGTGCCGGCTGCCAGGTCGAGAACCTTGTCGCCGGGGCCGACCTGCAGTGCCGCCCGGGTGGCTCGGCGCCAGTGCCGGTCCCGCCCGGCAGACAGCACGGTGTTGGTGATGTCATAGCGCCGCGCCACGGCGTCGAACATCGACGCCACATCATGGGGGTCTTTGTCCAGGGACGCGCGGCTCATCCGGCCGACGCTACCGGCAGTCGCTGCTCGCGTCGTACCAGACCGGCCAGGATCGCCGCGCAGATCAGCCACCCGACCACGGCGGTGGATGCGGCCGGGATGATCGCCAGCGACGCGTTGCGGTTCTGTACCCGAACCAGATTGGGACTGTTGAGGTCGTACTCGACGTAGATCCGCATACCGGCGGCCAACTCCGAGGGATACAGCACCCCGAGTTCGGGCCGGTAGGTGACCCGGTCGGCGGCGACGTACTCGACGGTCGATCGGCGTGGCCCCGCGGAGAGCACCTCGGCCTCGGCCACTCCCCTGTGGCGTTCGATCTGGCGGTCGTTTCGCCATGCCCCGGCTACCAGCAGCACCGCCTGTAACGCAACAATGGCTGCGATGATCCACACGCCGGTCTTGGCCCAGCGCAACGCTTTTCGTTCACCGGTGTCGGGCAGGACGGGGTTGCGCCGGGGCAGCGCGGACTCAAGTGCGGCGCGTAACCCGCCAGTCACAGGGCCGACCTGATATCGGCGTGCAGCCGGCGCAATGTCGACCGGTCGGCCTTGACCTCCAGCACCCGCATGCCCTGATGCGGCTCGTCGAGGGCGGCGGGCAGATCGTCGACCTCGATCTGACGGGATTCCACGTGGTAGGCCCGGCACAACGCCAACACGTCGACATCGTGCGGGGTGCCGAAGATCCGCGAGGACACGTCGGCGAAACGCGGATCGCCCTGCTCGAGCAGTTCGAAGATGCCGCCGCCATTGTCGTTGGACACCACGATCGTCAGGTCGTGCGGAGTCGGTTCGGTGGGCCCGATCAGCAGGCCGGACGCGTCGTGGACGAACGTGAGATCACCGAGCAGGGCGATGGTGCGGGAGTCGTGTGCCAGGGCGGCGCCGATCGCCGTCGAGACCGTGCCGTCGATTCCGGCCACGCCCCGGTTGGACCGCACCGCGATGCCCTCGGTGTTCAGTCCGACCAGGGCGACATCGCGCACCGGGTTGGAGGCACCCAGCACCAGTTGGTCGCCCGGGCGCACCGCGGCGGCCACCGCGGCCGCGACATGCAGGCCGGTGGTCAGCGGATGAGCCGCCAGTTGGGTGCGCACGACATCGCGGGCATGGGAGTCGGCCTGCGCGCACCGGCGCAGCCAGGCCGGGTCGGGTGCGCCGACGGTATCGGCCCGAGTCCCGGTCGCCAGGCAGTTGCCCGATACGTCCGGCCAGCGCGGACCGGTGGTCAGCGCGTACACCGGGATGGCGGAATCGGCCAGCAGTGCCGACACCGACCGGTGCAGGGTGGGCCGGCCCAGCATGATGACCTGCCGGGGGCGCACCTGTGTCAGCGCAAGTGGATGCAGCGGTGTCTGCGGGTGCGGTGCGGTGGGCTCGGCGACGGTGGGCAGCGCCGCGAGGCTCGGATGTACACCGGCGCCGTGGCCGGCGATGACGACGGTGTCGGGTGTCAGATCAATGCGCAACGGCTCATCGAAGTTCACCGGCGGACTGTAGGTCCACGGCTGACCGTCGGGTCTACCGGGAGGGAAATCGGCCGGATCCGAATCCGGTTCGGGCACAAGGGGTTCGCGAAGCGGAATGTCGAACTGCACCGGCCCGGAGTTGGCGGTGCGGGCTCCGCTGGCGGCGGCCAGAACCCGGCAGGTGGCTGAACGCCACTGGGCGCTGAGCGCGTCGCGATCGGTGCCGTCTTCGGCCAGGCCCAGGCTGATCGCCGCGCGAACCTGGGTGCCGAAATATCCCATCTGCTCCATGGTCTGATTGGCGCCGGTGCCGAGCAGTTCATAGGGGCGGTTGGCGCTGAGCACGATCAGCGGGACCCGGGCGTAGTTGGCCTCGAAGACGGCCGGACCCAGATTGGCCACCGCCGTTCCCGAGGTCATCGCGATCGGGACCGGCCGGCCGCTTCCCGACGCCAAGCCGACAGCCAGGAATCCGGCGGTGCGCTCATCGATCCGAACGTGCAGCCGGACCCGGCCCGCGCGGTCGGCGTCGGCCAGGGCGAAGGCCAACGGGGCGTTACGCGATCCGGGGCACAGCACGACGTCACGGACGCCGCCGCGAATGAGTTCGTCGACGACGACCCGGGCCTGAGCCGTCGAGGGATTCACGCCTACCAGCGTGTCATATCAGCGTTCCCGCAAAAAACTGCAGCATGGCGTTGTTGACCGGATCGGGCCGTTCCAGGAATCCGAGGTGGCCGGCATTGGCGATCTGGATGTAGCGGCCGTTCGGCAGGGCATCGCCGACCTCACGGCCGAGTGCCGGCGGGGTGATGACATCGTCGGCGAAACCGATCACCAGCACCTCGGTGCTGATCGACCGGTAGGCCGGCAGCCGGTTCTCCCCGGGAACCACCGTCATCTGGGCCCGCCAGCCGGGAGTGCGCTTGAGCGGGAATGCGGTGAACATCTCGAACCACTCCCCGATCGCATCGGCGTCGTTGATGGTCTTCGGCGAGAAGTTCTCCAGGACGCGGACTTTCGCGGCGTACGCCGCCGGCAACTCGACACCGGAGGCGGCCAGTTCGAGATCCGCGGCGCGGAACGACTTGCGGGTCTCATCCACGCGGCCGCGGGTGCCCATCAGAACGGTCTGCGTCACCAGTTCCGGGCGGGCCAGCATCAGTTCCTGAGCGATGAAGGCACCCATCGACATTGCGACCACCCGGGTCGGTCCGCCGATGACGGTATCGATGATGTCGACGGTGTCGGCGATCATCTGTTCGGTGGAGAAGCCGTCGTCGTCCGCGGTGGCGCCGATGCCTCTGTTGTCGAAGGTGACGCACCGGTAACCGGCCTCGCGGAACGTCGGAATCTGGTGGATGTGCCAGGTGCGGCCGGCCCCGCCGGTGCCGGCGATGAACAGCACCGGCTCACCCGAACCGGTGTCTTCATAGGCCAGGGTGCTCACCGGCGAGAGGCTAGCAGTGCGGAGCAGGCGCGGACGCGGGCGATCCACCAGTCGCGGCGATCCGCGGGCGCGGCCAGCGCAGCCAGACGTGCCGGGTCGGGCACGACATCGGCCACCGCAATGCTGCCGTCCACCACAGTAATGTCGGCGACGTCCTCGACGAACAGACCGCCGGTGCCCAGACCGCAGGCGTACTCCAACCTCGGCAGCGCCGCCGCGGCGGCCAGGCCGGCGGCGATGCCGACGGCGGAGTCCAGCGCACTGGAGATCACGACCGGGACGTCGATCTGCGCGGCGATGTCGAGCAGGGCGCGCACCCCGCCCAGTGGGGCGACCTTGAGCACGGCGATATCGGCGGCGCGCGCCCGAACCACGGCCAGTGGGTCGGCCGCTTTGCGGATGCTCTCGTCGGCGGCCACCGGGACGTCGGTACGGGCCCGCACGGCGGCCAGTTCGGCCACGGTGGCGCAGGGCTGCTCGAGGTACTCCAGCGGGCCGTCAGCGGTCAGAGCGGCAGCGGCGGCCACCGCCTGCTCGACGGTCCAGCCGCCGTTGGCGTCGACGCGCACGGTGGGGATCTGCGCCCGCACGGCATTGACCCGGGCCACATCGTCGGCCAGGGTCTGTCCAGGTTCGGCGACCTTCACCTTCGCCGTGGTGACACCCGGAAACCGGGCCAGCACCTCGGGCACCTGCGCGGCCGGCACCGCGGGCACGGTGGCGTTGATGCGAATCCGGTCCCGCAGCGCCGGAAGCCCTGTGCCATAGGCGGATTCGATCGCGGATGCCAACCAGTGCGCGGCTTCGGCGACTTCGTACTCGAGGAACGCGCCGAATTCACCCCAGCCGGCCGGACCATCGATCAGAGCGACTTCACGCACCGTGATGCCACGGAAGCGCACCCGCATCGGCAGTGCAACAACGTGCAGACGGTCCAGAAGATCGTCTGCGTTCATCAGATGGCGCGGTCGCGGTTCTCCCAGTAGGGCTTACGCAGATCCTTCTTGAGTAGCTTGCCGGTGGGGTTGCGCGGCAGTTCCGCCATGATCTCCACGCTGCGCGGGCACTTGTAGCCGGCCAGTTTCTCCTTGCACCAGGCGATCAGTTCCTCCGGCGTGGCCTGCTGCCCGCCGGACAGTTCGACGACGGCCTTCACCGACTCACCCCACTTCTCGTCGGGGATGCCGAACACCGCCGCGTCCCCGACGGCCGGATGGTCGGTCAGCGCTCGTTCGACCTCGACGGAGTAGATGTTCTCCCCACCGGAGATGATCATGTCCTTGAGGCGGTCCTCGACGAAGATGAACCCGCCGTCGTCGACGCGGCCGATATCGCCGGTGCGGAACCAACCGTCTTCGGTGACCGCCTCGGCGGTGGCCTCCGGCTTGTTGTGGTACCCGTCCATCAACTGCGGTGTGCGGAACCACAATTCACCGGGCTGCCCCTGCGGGACATCTTCGAGGGTGTCGGGGTTGACCACTTTTACCTCGACCTTGAGCGCGGGCTGGCCGGCGCTGGTGAGGCGTTCGGGGTGGGATTGGTCGCGGTGGGCCTGCGGCGAGAGCACAGTGACCGCGCCGCACACCTCGGTCAGGCCGTACACCTGGACGAAATCGGTGTTTGGGAAGTCCTTGAGTGCCTGGTCCAGCAACGCAGGCGGCATGGGTGAGGCGCCGTAGACGAAGGTGCGAAGGCGGTTAAACAGCGCGATCACGTCCGGACCCATCTCCATCACCTTGGCCAGCACCGCCGGCACCAGGAAGGTGCGGGTGGCGCCGGCCATCATGGCCCCGGCCAGTGACGCACCATCGACCTCGCGGGTCACGAAACTGGGCACGCCGGCGTGCAGGCCCAACTGCGCGTAGGAGGAACCGCCGACGTGGAACAGCGGCATGGCCACCATGTTGATGTCGTCGGGCGCGAACTCGGCGAAGGCGCCGCCGGCGTTCAGGGTGTGCGCCACCAGGTTGCCCTGACTGAGCCTGATCCCCTTGGGGTTACCGGTGGTACCCGAGGAGTACATGATCACCGCCACGTCCTCAGGCGTGACGTCGGCGCCGCGGCCGCGCGGTGTTGCGGCGGCCAGCATGGCCTCGTACTCGTCGGAATCGCCGCCCTCGGGCGTGAGCGAGATGATGTGGGCGACGCCCGGGAGGCGGTCCCGGATCGCCTCAATCCCGGGCATGAGTTCGGTGCCGACGATCAGCAGTTTGGCACCGGAGTCGTTGAGCACGTAGTCCATCTCATCGCCGGCCAACCGGAAATTGATGATCGCCGTGGCCGCACCCAGCGATGCCGCGGCGAGCGTGGTCTCGATGCAGGCGGGATGGTTCTTATCCAGGAAGGCGACCACGTCGCCCCGGCCGATCCCGCGCTCGGCAAGCGCCCCGGCCAACCGGCGGATCCGGTCGTCGAACTGTGCCCAGGTCCATTTCCGGTCGAGGTAGATGACGGCGACGTCGTCGGGCTTGTTTTTCGCCCAGTACGCCGGTCGGTCGTCGAGGAAACGGGGTTCAGGAGGTTGCGCCATACCGTGTAGGGTGCCACGTCGGGGTTGGCCACCGCAGGGGTTTTCGACCATGCCACCAGCGGCACTGCAACACGTTCTAGTCTGGTGCCCATGACTGAGATCGACCTGCTCCGCCATCCCCTGCATGCCGGCCACCTGACCGTGGGTGCACTCAAGCGCAACAAGAACCGGCCAGTGCTGTTTCTCGGCGACACCACCATGACCGGTGGCGAACTGGCCGACCGGATCAGCTGCTACATCCAGGCCTTCGAGGAGCTCGGCGCCGGTACCGACGCAACCGTCGGCCTGCTCGCGCTGAACCGGCCGGAGGTGCTGATGATCATCGGCGCCGGCCAGACCCAGGGCTACCGGCGCACCGCGCTGCACCCGCTGGGCTCGCTGGACGATCACGCCTATGTCCTCGCCGACGGCGGTGCGACGTCGCTGATCATCGACCCGGTCCCGATGTTCGTCGAACGCGCCGTCGGACTGCTGGCGAAGGTCCCGTCGCTGAAGCAGGTCCTCACGCTGGGCCCGGTGCCGCCGGAGTTGGCCGACGTCGGCGTGGATCTGATCGCCGCGGCCGCCAAGTACCAACCCCAGCCGTTGGTCGCGGCCGACCTCCCGCCGAACCACATCGGCGGAATGACCTACACCGGCGGTACCACCGGCAAGCCCAAGGGCGTGATGGGCACGGTGGGGTCGATCCTCACGATGACGACCGCGCAACTCGCCGAATGGGAGTGGCCGGAGCATCCGCGATTCCTGATGTGCACACCGCTGTCGCACGCCGGGGCGGCGTTCTTCGTGCCGACCATCGTCAAGGGTGGCGAGTTGATCGTGCTGACCAAGTTCGACCCGGCCGAGGTGCTGCGGGTGATCGAGGAGCAGAAGATCACCGCGACCATGCTGGTGCCGTCGATGATCTACGCACTGATGGACCACCCGGACTCCCACACCCGGGATCTGTCGTCGCTGGAGACCGTGTACTACGGCGCCTCGGCGATGAACCCGGTGCGCCTGGCTGAGGCGATCCGGCGGTTCGGCCCGATCTTCGCGCAGTACTACGGCCAGTCCGAGGCGCCGATGGTGATCACCTATCTGGCCAAGGGCGACCATGACTCCAAGCGGCTGACGTCGTGTGGACGGCCCACGCTGTTCGCCCGGACCGCACTGCTGGATGCGGACGGAAAGCCGGTGTCGCAGGGCGAAATCGGCGAGATCTGCGTATCCGGTCCACTGCTGAGCGGTGGTTATTGGAACCTGCCGGAGGCCACTGCGGAAACGTTCCGCGACGGCTGGCTGCACACCGGCGATATGGCGCGCGAGGACGACGAGGGCTTCTGGTACATCGTCGACCGCGTCAAGGACATGATCGTCACCGGCGGGTTCAACGTGTTCCCCCGCGAGGTGGAGGACGTCGTCGCCGAGCACCCCGCGGTGGCGCAGGTGTGCGTCATCGGCACCCCGGACGACAAGTGGGGCGAGGCGGTGACCGCGGTGATCGTGCTGCGGCCCGACCACCCGTCCGACGACGCGGCGGTGGCGACGTTGACCGCCGAGATCCAGGAAGCGGTCAAGGAACGCAAGGGATCGGTGCAGTCGCCCAAGCAGGTGATCGTGGTGGATTCGGTTCCGGTGACGGCACTGGGCAAGCCCGACAAGAAGACCGTGCGGGCAAAGTTCTGGGAGGGCACGGGCCGGTCAGTTGGCTGACCTGCGCGCAGTCCTGTTCGACTTCTCCGGCACGCTGGCCAGTTGCGAAGCACGCGAAAACTGGTTCGCCGGCATGGGATTGGACGCCGCGCAACGCGCCGACGTGATGGACCGGTTGACACATCCCACCGCAAGTGTGACGCACCACGCGTGGGGGTACCGCGATCTGGACCCGGCACTGCACCGGGAGGCCTACCTGCATGTGCTACAGGCCTCAGGCCTGGCCGACGAACACGCCGAGCAGCTTTACCGGCGCGTCACCGACCCGGCCGAATGGGCGGTGTATCCGGACACATTCTTGGTGTTGAAGTCGCTGCGGCAGAACGGAATCCGCACCGCCGTCGTCTCCAACATCGCCTGGGATATCCGTTCGGTGTTGGCGGCTGCCGAGGTCGACGAGTTCGTGCTGTCTTTTGAAGTCGGCGCCGCCAAACCGGACCGGAGGATTTTCACCACGGCGCTGGAACGGCTCGGGGTGGCCGCCGATGAGGCATTGATGATCGGCGACAGCGAGGAGAACGACGGCGCTGCGCGGGAGGTGGGGTGCTCGTTCGCCCTCGTGGATCCGCTGCCGATCGCCGACCGGCCGACTGGCCTCATCGATGCGCTGAGAGAGCGGGGGGTAGCGCTGTGACGCCCGGGTCTCCCCCACAGGGGGCACCAATGGTGGTGTTTCCTACCTCTTAGCGACAAGAGCCCGGGAGTCTGGATGGCGCTCGGACTTTGTCGCTAAGAGGTGGGCGCACACCCACTACTGACTGGCACGCCCGGCCGCGGCCCGGTGCCGTACCTTCGTGGCTGTGAGCGACAACCCGTTCAACCCGGCCCTGTGGCAGCCCGTGACGGGCTTCACCGACCTCACCGACATCACCTATCACCGGCACGTGTTCGACGGCGTAGCGCAGCCGACGGTGCGGGTCGCGTTCAACCGCCCCGAGGTGCGCAACGCGTTCCGGCCGCACAGCGTCGATGAGCTCTATCGCGCGCTCGACCACGCCCGGATGTCGCCCGACGTCGGCGTGGTGCTGCTGACCGGTAACGGACCGTCGGCCAAGGACGGTGGGTGGGCGTTCTGTTCCGGCGGCGATCAGCGCATCCGCGGTCGCAGTGGCTACCAGTACGCCGACGGTGAGACCGCCGACACCGTGGACGCCGCCCGGGCCGGCCGGCTGCACATCCTCGAGGTGCAGAGGCTGATCCGGTTCATGCCGAAGGTGGTGATCTGTCTGGTCAACGGCTGGGCGGCGGGCGGCGGGCACAGCCTGCACGTCACCTGCGATCTGACCCTGGCCAGTCGCGAGCACGCGAGGTTCAAGCAGACCGACGCCGATGTCGGTAGTTTCGACGGCGGCTATGGCAGCGCGTATCTGGCCAAGCAGGTGGGCCAGAAGTTCGCCCGCGAGATCTTCTTCCTCGGCGAGGATTACACCGCCGAGCAGATGCACCAGATGGGCGCGGTCAATCGGGTGGTCGCGCACGCCGAGTTGGAGAATGTCGGGCTGGACTGGGCGGCGAGGATCAACGCGAAATCGCCTCAGGCACAACGGATGTTGAAGTTCGCCTTCAACCTGCTCGACGACGGCCTGGTGGGCCAGCAGATCTTCGCCGGTGAGGCCACCCGGCTGGCCTACATGACCGACGAGGCCGTCGAGGGCCGCGACGCGTTCCTGGAGAAGCGCGATCCGGACTACAGCCCGTTCCCGCGTTACTTCTGAGCATCCATAGACTCAGGGGCGTGACACTGCGCCGGAAACTCACCGAGGCGATCGCGCTGACCGGCATGCGGCCACCGCTGTCGGTGTCCGGGCGCACCCGAATTCCGCTGCGCGGCAAGCGGGTACTGATCACCGGATCGTCCTCGGGAATCGGCGAAGCCGGCGCCGAACAGTTCGCCGCCAAGGGAGCCGAGGTGATTCTCGTGGCCCGACGGGCCGACCTGCTCGACGCAGTTGCGGCGCGGATCGCCGAGAGCGGCGGCACCGCAACCGCGATTGCCTGCGACCTGTCCGACCTCGACGCTGTCGACGCACTCTGCGACACCGTCGAGCAGCGGTTCGGTGGGGTAGACATTCTGGTGAACAACGCCGGGCGGTCCATCCGCCGTTCGCTGGCCGAGTCGCTGGATCGGTGGCATGACGTCGAGCGCACCATGAGGCTGAATTACTACTCGCCGCTGCGGCTCATCCGCGGCCTGGCGCCCGGCATGATCGAACGCGGCGACGGCCACATCATCAACGTCGCGACCTGGGGTGTGCTCACCGAGGCTCCGCCGCTGTTCGGCGTCTACAACGCCTCCAAGGCCGCACTGAGCGCGGTCAGCAGGGTCATCGAAACCGAATGGGCCCGCAGGGGCGTGCATTCGACGACGCTGTACTACCCGCTAGTGGCCACCCCGATGATCGCGCCGACCAAGGCCTACGACGGTGTGCCCGCGCTGAGCCCGCAGGAGGCCGGGCGGTGGATGATCGACGCGGCCGTGCACCGTCCGGTGCGGATCGCACCGCGCTTCGGGATGGGAGCCCGGGCCCTCGACGTCGTCGCCCCCCGCGCGCTCAACAGGCTGCTGAAGCAACAGCGGATGCAGCCCTGACTGCGGCACTTAAGCTAGGGCAATGGAGATCCTCGCGAGCCGCGTCCTGCTGCGCCCGGCCGACTACGACCGCTCGTTGCGTTTCTACCGCGACGCCCTGGGCCTGGCGATCGCCCGCGAATACCCGGGCGGCACAGTGCTTTACGCCGGCCAATCGCTGATCGAGTTGGCCGGCCACGGCACCCCGGCAGAACCGGGTGGTCCGTTCCCGGGCGCGCTGTGGCTGCAGGTGCGCGACGTCTATGCCACGCAACAGGAACTCGAGGGCCGTGGTGTGGCGATTGCGCGCGAGGCACGCCAGGAGTTCTGGGGTCTGCATGAGATGCAGGTGACAGATCCCGACGGCGTCACGCTGATCTTCGTGCAGATCCCCGCCGAGCACCCGTTGCGCCGCGACATCCGCGGCTGACGGGCAGACTGCAAACGTTTTAGCGGTGACCGTTTTCTAGAGGCCAGCCCACCGACGCCAACCGGCCGGCGACCTGGTTGATCTCCTCGGGGTTGGGATCCTTGGAGATGACTTCGGCGATGGCCTCGCGGATCTGCGCCTCGGTCACCGGGGTATCGCCGTTGCTCTGCTTGAGCACCGTCGCGGCCGCCGCGACAACCTCGTCCTCGCTCAGCGACCGCAGCAGCAGAGCCAGCAGGGGGAAGTAGTCCTTCGGCGGGACGCCGTGCGGGTAGCCCTCGTGCAACCAGTCAAGGACGTTCGAGCTGAAACCGGGGGTGCCGGGGGTGCCATCGACAGTTGTCATCTCAGTCTCACTTCTTGGGGAACATCGGGAAGAGGTCGATACCGAAGTGGTGAATGATCGTGGTGCGGGTGACCCAGCCGACACCGGCGAGGATGACGAAGCCCACGACGGCGAACAGCAGGATGCCCAGGTACTTCAGCGCCGGGTTGGCCTTGTGGATCAGATGATCGGCTTCTTCACCGCCGGCCCCGTGTGAGTAGGCCAACATGCCTACCCCGAAGAGGGCCGGCAGGCCCGCGCCGAGAACAAGTCCCACCAGCAGGACCTGGCCGATACTTTCCAGATACTTACCC
>Ga0194041_10000125_pt1 | contig 28778 bp, 22 predicted proteins | sample JunL449m_MetaG_FD_160082 | JGI IMG/M metagenome (GOLD analysis project Ga0194041, IMG submission 160082) | Anoxic zone freshwater microbial communities from boreal shield lake in IISD Experimental Lakes Area, Ontario, Canada - Jun2016-L442-9m | ecosystem: Environmental > Aquatic > Freshwater >...
CAGCAATGTTGATGTGACGGTGTGGGACGTGCGCTCGTGCTCCCCGCTTGACCCAGCAATGATCGCTGACGCAATACAACACGATGCCGTAATTACCGCCGAAGACGGCATTCGTGATGGCGGCATTGGCATGACGATCGAGAACACGATCAACGACACGAGCAATAGCACGAACAAGTCTTCAATGGCGCATAAGCGCCCCATTGTTCAGGTGCTTGGCGTCCCCACAACGTTTGTGCCCACCGCCAAACCCAATGTGATTCTTCATCAAATGGGCCTCGACGCACAAGGTATTGTTGAAGCTGTGCTCAACACAATTGGTGCGAGATAACGATGCCCGAGAATTCTGGGTCAATCGTCAACATTGACGGTCGCCTACGCCGATCGTCCGCGCTCGCAACCAGAGAGAAAATACTGCAAGCTGCTGTTGCAGAAATTGCCGACCGTGGCTACGAGCGTGCCCGCCTTGTCGACATTGCCGAACGCGCCGATCTCACTGTTGGTTCGGTTTACACATGGTTTAAAAACAAGTCCGACTTGTTTAATGCCGCACTCGAGTATTCACTTGCCCAGCAACAAGAAAAAAACTTGGCTTTCGCGGACTCTGACGCAGCTCGCGAATTAGAGACCGAGCCAAACTCTCATTGGCTCGTGCTAATTGCCATGCTCGCACCTCGTCACATGATTTTCGACAAAGGACCTACCGATGCTCAAAAGCTCCTCATTGAAGCTCTGAAATCGGCTTGGCGCGACGAAGAGTCGTACGACACAGTTCGTCCTCAGATTGCCAAATTACTTGATCAGTACAAAGTAATCATTGAAAACGCAATGGAATCTGGATCAATTGACAATGCGCTCGATGCCGGATTGCTGGCTCGGTTATTTATTGCCTTTCCCGTCGGGCTTTCATTGCTCACGCTTTCAGGCTTACCCGACCCAGACCCTGCCGAATTCCTTCCGTTTTTCCAGCGCTTCGATAAGACGCTCAGGCCTCAAGAATAATTCAGCCTTAATACTGTCTGGTCGCGCGGCAGGAGCCGTCTGTCCACATATATGGAGTCGCAGGTGGACACGTTGGCGGCAAGGTAGATGTGGTGGTAGTAGCCACATAGATAGTTGTTGGTGTGGTTGGAGCCACATAGATCGTTGTTGGCGTCGTCGCTACTGGCGTTGCAACACAAATGAGTGCGACACCCGAATACTGATACGTTCCCGCATATCCACTTGCCGAGCATGCCGCCCCCGCCGTGATCCCACTAGGCGGCGCTGTAGATGCTGTAGTTGCAGTCGTCGCTATTGACGTTGCAACGCAAATAAGTGCAACACCGGAATACTGATACGTTCCCGCATATCCACCTGCCGAGCATGCCGCCCCCGCCGTGATTCCACTAGGCGGCGCTGTAGATGCTGTAGTTGCAGTCGTCGCTATTGACGTTGCAACACACATAATTGTCGTACCTACATACTGATACGAGCCAGGCACCGCACCCGACAAACAATACGAACCGAGAGCAGGCGTACCCGCCACTGGAGTCGTCGCTATTGACGTTGCAACACACATAATTGTCGCACCTACATACTGATACGAGCCAGGCACCGCACCCGACAAACAATACGAACCGAGAGCAGGCGTACCCGCCACTGGAGTCGTCACTAATGTTGTAGCTACACAAATGAGAGTTGCGCCACCCGAGTATTGATACGTTCCCGCAAAACCACTTGCAGAACAGGCGCCTCCCGGCGTGATTGCCGTGCTTGGCGCAGTAGCAACAGGCGTCGTGGCAGTCGCAACACACATAATTGTCGTACCTACATACTGATACGAGCCAGGCACCGCACCCGACAGGCAGTACGAACCAAGCGTCGGTGTAAGCGCGGTGCTCGGAGCCGTCACTGCGGTCGTTGAAGCAGCCGTATTCGGGAAGCAAACAATGTTTGCTCCTGAATAACCGTATGTACCTGGCATGCCACCCACTAAACACCCAGCACCAACCGTCATTGGAGTTGCAATATCAATTGGGGAAATACACGATCCGTTTGATGCACGCGTCCAAGTTGGTGGATAACCATCTTGCGCACATGATCTCGTATTTACTGTCGTGGTAATAGATGCAGTGACCACACATGAAATCACTGAACCCACGTACCCGATGTACCCGGCCTGACCATTTGAAGTACACGCAGACCCAAGCTGAGTCGCCGTGCCACTTGTGGTCGAACCAACTGCAGCAGAGGTCGTAGCGCTCACAGCTGCAGCTGCAGCAGACATCGGCATACACGTCAGAGTTGCGGTACCTCCCGCATACATCCAAGTACCGGGCATGCCACTCACCGAACAGCCGGCGCCTACTTGGCCACCACCGGTGGAAACACCTGATGCAATTGGAGCAACACAACTACCAGTTGCAGTCATTGACCAAGTGGCGGGAAATCCCCTACTTGCACACGAAGAAGTCGAAGCCGCAGTCATTGCAGTTGCATACCCTGCATTCGGCGAACACGAAATAGTTGTTGAACCCGTGACATATTGCCACGTACCAGTGATGCCAGCAGACGAGCATGATGACCCGATGATGCCAGCAACTGCAACTGCACCGGTGTTGCTTACGCAGTTCATATCTGCAGAACCATTTGCATATTGCCATGTTCCAGGTACACCTGCGTTGAAACATGCCGAACCTACAGGTCCGTTTGTGGTCGTCGTTACCACTACTGGTGCGGTACAAGAACCGTTCGCATTCGGAGCCCAGTTAGCGGGGAATCCTCGGCTCACACACGTTGCACTCAATGCAGCATTTGCCGTCACTGCGGCAGTTGCTGTAACAAAAGTTCCTACAGGTGGGGCTGCTGCCGAACAGTGTCCATCAGGCCACACATACCACGATGCGTTAGTACAACCGACAGCGAGCGAACCAACAGCTTGGTAGTTCACCGACTGCACTGCTGCAGCAGTTGTATACGGCATGCACACGAGGCTCGCCGAACCATTGGCGTATGTCCATGTGCCAGGCATGCCGCCTTCAGAACAACCAGTGCCTGGCGAGCGACTTGCAGCAACACCAACTACTGGTGCAATGCAACCAGTACCGCTCGGAGAAAATACCCAGAAGCTTGGAAACTCCGCCAACGTGCATGGGCTACCTGCGCGCGAAATTGCAGAGTTGGTGGCGCGCATCGGCTGACACATCAAACCTGCTCCAACATATTCCCACGTTCCAACAACACCGTATTCAGAACACGCGGTGCCCTGTCGACCAGCTACCGAACTCGCAGCCATCGCAGTTGCAGTGTTGGGCAAACATGTCACCGATCCAGCAGCGCCAAATCGAGTCCAAGTACCAGCAACACTGCCAAGCGAACATGAAGTTCCAACCGCATTTTGTGTTGCCGATGCTGCAGCAATAGTCAACGTGGGTGCAGTACAAGTTGGCGAGTTTGGCTGAATAATCCAATCAGTTGGAAAGCCCGGCAAGTCGCAAGCGCGAGATCCGACCGTATTGCTCACGATCAATCCAGCCTGTGGCACGTACGGCACGTCGGCCTGATACAGCGGGTTCGCCAAGTTGCGAGTCTCAAGAGCAGGCAAACCTGGTTTCACAATGTCTGACTGCAGTGCAGGTGGTAGCACCGTTGCAACCGTGTTGAGACCAACCGAACCCACGGCGGTTGTTACGTTTTCAGTTCCGTCACGGCGCACTTCGCGCACTTGTGTTTGGTTGTCGGCAGTTTGTGATGTGACTACGAAATTATTTGTACCACCAACATCGGTTGTATCTACTGCGCGAGCGCTCACCTGCGGTGTCTGTGCATTGACAACTACCTGAAGTTGCTGACCAGCTGACGACTCAATTGAAACATTGAGTTCATTCACTCCATAACCAACAACTGTGTTTGATCCAGCCACTGAAGCAACTAAGTTGTCGCTTGCTACGGTCAGGTTCACACTGGGGTCGTCAACAGAAATAGCGTTTTGCGAAATTACGACAGGTGCATTATCTGCTTCCGAAGACAAGACCTGCACAATGGCATTTTCTTGCATCACAAATGCACTGGTTGCTGCCGGCAAGTTCAGCTCTAAGTCAGATCCGTCAACAAACACCACGTACTCAAGGGCAGTTACATCACCAACTGCACCGCGCAACGGTTTGACGACTACACCGTCAACAGTGGTTCCTGCACCAGGTGACATTGTGCCATTTTTCGTCTTAATCGACCATGATGAATCAGTCGACTTGATCACGAGCATTGTGTTTTTTACTTTGGTGTCATTGCCGCAGAATGGGCATGTACCTGTCGCGCGCGCGGCCATCGAAGTCAAGTCCAAATACCCTTCCCCACCGGTCCAGGCTTTAGGGTCATTCGCTGGGTCTTCACCCGAAAACGAAAAGCGCCATTGTTTTTGGGCCAAGTCGATCTCAACGTAACGATTTTTTCCAGGCCAGTTTGAGTCATATACCTGCACTACCGCGTGGTCAGAGTCGGTGAAGTCAATGGCGTACGGAAGTACCGCGTGACCGCCCTTGTCTGTGTACAAACCCATCGCATATTGCGCAGAACCTGTCTTAAACGACTCGACGAGTCCATTCACTATCTGACGCAACGATTTTTTTGCCCACGAATCGGTGTCGGCTTGCGTCTCTGGCAAAAACTGAGTGGCAAATGCTCTAAAAATTCCGTGCGTGATTTCACCCTGATTAGGTAAGTCGACCGTCTTTGGGTCTACCGATGCAGCGAAGCGCGAAGCTGCTTGTACTATCAAGCCTTCGCAATGACCAGAAGCGCGAGCCTGATTAACCATGCGCGCCCACGCTGCAGCTTCAGCGGTTGGCACACAAGGGTCAACGTTGCCGCCGACACATGCACCTCCCGCAAACATCGCTACAAGATCATTTACATCAAATGTTTCAGAACTCACCGAAGCAGGAAAGTTTGGAAATGAAAAACCATCGGTGAGTGGTCTCAGAGTTGTTGAAACTGATTCAAGTTTTACCGATTCAGACGAACGAGTAACAAAAAGTCCAGCGCCGAGTCCGACCACAACCACCACGGCAACAGTTTGAATAGTTCCAAACTTGCGCTTCTTAAATACATCAAAACCGGCGAATCCAACTGCGGCCAGAACCAATACTTCAATAAGCCTCACAAGGAGGTTGCTGCCGCTTTCTGACGCACCGCTAGTTGCTTCAGAACCTGCAATCAGCGCTGCCTTCGGCTCAATACCAATTGAGAGGTTGACAACAGAACCACTGTATGGGCGTACTGCAACTTCTACCTGCGTGTCATTCTCACCGATGTTGAGTTGGGTCTCACCTTCAAGCGGATTGATCTTGGTCCACTCTTGAACACCCGATTGCACATACACGTCGGCTGCAGCAAGTTGTGCTGCTGCCAGTATTTGATCGTTATCGCTCTTATCAAACGTGAGTGCCGTGACGCCTTCTTGTAATTGAATGACACCAAGCGTTCCTATCGCGTCGGCGATCACCGTTACGCTTGCAGGTGGTGTTGCCGCAGCTGCAGGCGGAGCACTCGATGGTGTAAACACCCAAGACAATGTGAGCACACCCTGTTGTCCTAGCTTGCCGTTACTACCGCAACCGTCGGTCGCGATGTAGTACTGCTTTTCGGCTTGTACATCAACACTCGTTGAAGCAGCGCCGTGGTCGCCACCCTTGTTGGCGCCAGCGACTTTGGTCAGGTTTGAGAGACCATTGCCCGTGTACACAGCAAAGAGAGAGTCGAACGAACTACCGATGGTGTCGACATGTAATGAGCCATCTTCGGTTGGCATCCATCTAAACCAGGTGCTTCCGTGCGGCCCGAAGCATCCATGATTCGGTTCGTTGGGTTCGCTCGTTGTTGCACCCGTGTTTGCTGTTGTAGTGCCTTTTTGACCAGATAATTCGAGTGCAGCAGAGAAGGCGTCATTGGCTGGCGCAGTGCCGCCGATGACCGTTAATGAAATCGTTGCAAGAATTGGCTGCTGCGTTGTGTTGCAAAAGTTCGTAGCAGTGACGATGTAGTCGCCGGTGAACTTGGCTCGCAATTTTCCGATCGCACCATATGCCACTTCGTCCACACTGGTGCTGCCGTTAACTGTCTGCGCCAGCGAATACTCCCACCAGTTTGGGCTGGCCACCTCGACACATTCGCTTGTTGCAGTAGCAATGATCGTCTCACCGATAAGCGGTTCAGTTTTATCGAGGGAAACTGTGCCAACTTCTGGTTGCGCTGCAGCTTGTGCAGCCTGCACGGCAAACGTACCAACGTTGTCGGACGCATCAAGGTTCCATGAACCTTCTGCAACAACGATTTCACCCACCCACGCTTTGTACGAAATCGTTCGCGAGTCACCTATTGCAGCAGCCATCACACTGTTGCCGGCAACTTCTTGCCACTGGCCATCAACGAGTGGTCCAACCGACAGTCTTGTGACCGAATCACACACGCTCACATCAACTGTTGCCCCATTGTCGACAACGGTGAGAGTGCAATCGCTCACCGAGGGGTCGCTCACTGGTGCAACATTCAGCTCAGGTGCACCACTTGAACTATCTGCGCCACCGACCCCACCACAAGCATTAAGCCCAATGACCAAACAAATAACAACTAAACCGCCAACAAAACTCCTAGCGGTTCTATACATGCCAATTACGTTGTCGTTCGCGAATTCTTGGACCGAAAGTAAACACCTAGCCCAATAATCAACAACACCAACAAAATCCACAAATACATCGTTTTCGACGAGCTTGAATCAGATTCACTAGCCGATACATCATTACGAGTAACCGGAAGATTCACCACTGTCTCACGTCCGTCAGGTGCTACCACGGTGAAATCAAGTTTTACTGCGCCAGATCCAATATCAATCTTGGAGTTCTTTAGATCAGCAATCTTGACCCTCGCACCGCCATTGACCGATACGTAGACATCACCCTGTGCTACATCGGCCTGTTGCAACAACGCGGCGATACATGTTTCATCACACGAAATTTCGGTGGTGGCCTGGTCGACCACAATACCCTTCTTATCAATTGCTGTATCGGCAACAACCTGAGCAATCACTTCTCCCGTAATAACAACTGGCGTAGTTGTGGTTGTCACAACACTCGATGTCGAAGAATCCGGATTCTGACCGCCAGCGGCTGCCACTGTTGACGTTGAAGCGACCGTTGTCGTAGTTGCTTCGGTCGTGGTTGTTGCGGCTTCAGTCGTCGTAGTAGCAGCTTCAGTCGTAGTAGTTGCAGCGACCGTGGTAGTCGGAGCAACAGTCGTCGTAGTCGCCCTCACCGTCGTAGTAGTTGCAGCGACCGTAGTAGTCGGAGCAACAGTCGTCGTAGTCGGAGCAACAGTCGTCGTAGTCGCCCTCACCGTCGTAGTAGTTGCAGCGACCGTAGTAGTCGGAGCAACAGTCGTCGTAGTCACTCCTTGCTGATTAACCCTTGGGGCTTTAGTTGTCGTGGTTGAGTTGTCTTTTGTTTCTTCTTCTGTTTCTACTTCTGTAGTACTTGTTGTTGTCGCACGAACCGTTGTTGTTGTTGATATACGAACCGTCGTTGTTGACGCACTTACAGTTGAACCTGGACTTTCTTCTTGGTCTTCAACTTCTGTAGTTGTGGGACTAAAAGCCACATTCCTCGTTCGACCCGTAGTCGACTGGCTGCCACCACAAGAAGCCAATAGCAATAAAAATGATGTTGCGAGTACTAAAGATTTAGTTTCTGATGTAAATTTTTTTTTCATGATTTGTCCTCAAGCACTCCATCTACTTCGGCAGATTGAATTTAAGTTTAGTTTATTTGTAACCATTTTTCGCAATGTTTAAATTATGTTCATCACTGGTCAGAATCCGAGTGGCCTAGGGTTCTTGCCATGCCTTCGCTTCAAGATGACCTTGCTCTCGCCCATCGAGTAGCCGAAATCGCTGATGGAGTAAGCCTTTCAGGGTTTACAAGTCGACAATTTGGGGTCTCGCGTAAGGCTGATAACAGCGAGGTCACCGAAATCGATCGTGCCACCGAGCAGGCCATTGTTGAGGTCTTTACAACTGAGCGACCTAGCTACGGCATTTTTGGCGAAGAGTATGGAGTTTCTGGGCCAGCCGATGCCGAGTATCAGTGGGTCATCGACCCGATCGATGGCACGACCAACTTTGTGCGCGGCGTACCGGTGTGGGCAACGCTCATTGCCTTGGTACACAACGGCGTGCCCGTATTGGGAGTGGTCTCTGCGCCAGCAATGGGGTTTCGTTGGTGGGCATCTACAGGCGGCGGTGCCTTCTTCTCGAATGCTGGTCGCGATGCCACTCATATATATGTATCGAAAACACAGACCATCGCCGAGGCTCACGTGAGCACGACACCCAATGCGGGCTGGCAAGCAGTTGGTGGAATCCCCAAGTTGGTGCAACTGCAAACCGATGCGTTACGTGCGCGTGGCTTCGGAGATTTTTGGCAACACATGCTCGTTGCCCAAGGCGCCATAGATGTTGCAGTCGATGTGATCGGTCTACAGCCATACGATAACGCCGCCATCTACCCCATTGTGCAGGAAGCCGGCGGCACGATCACCAACCGTTTTGGTGTTGCCGACTGGCGATCTGATTCATCAATCAGCAGCAACGGAATATTGCATCCCGAAACAATCACTCGTTTGCAATAGGTTGTCTTAAATGATTCAGCACAATCAATGGGCACAGCTTTGGCAACTCGATAAATCAATCGCCTATCTCAATCACGGCAGTTACGGAAGTGTGCCGGTGCGCGTGCAAGAAGTGCAGAATGCATTTCAAGATCGTGCAAGTGCGAACCCAAACAGATGGTTTAGATCCGAGATGCCCGACTTGATGATCGAAGCACGCCACATAGTCGCCTATTGGTTTGGCGTTGCACCAGAGCACTTTGCGTTTGTACCCAACGCATCGCAAGGTGTGATCACCGCAGTGCAGGCTTTGGTCGACGATGCCACTGCCCAAAAACAACAGGCACATTTAATTGCAACATCGCTCGGTTATGGCGGCGTGCTGCACGGCATGCAACATATTGCTGCGCGCAGTAACGCAACATACAGCGTTGCCGACTTGGTGTACCCCACCGACGTAAGTGCCGAAATTATTTCGTCGCGTATTCGTGCGGTCCTGCCAGCCAACAATGCGCCAACAATTGTTGTGCTCGATCACATCACCTCCGAGACCGGCGTGTTGTTGCCCGTTACCGAGATCATTGCTTCGCTTCGTGCAACACACCCGCACATTCGCTTTGTTATCGATGCAGCGCACTCGGCAGGCATGCTCGAACAGCCGCTGCCTGTTGGGTTCGACGTATGGGTGGGCAACCTGCACAAGTGGTTATGCGCTCCACGACCAGCGGCTGCACTCATTTGTGGGTCAAACGAAGTTGCGGCATTAATGAATCCACTCGCACCCTCATGGGGTTTTGATGAAGGTTTTCCGTCTTCATTCGAGTGGCAAGGTACTAGCGATTATTCGGCGTATCTCTGTGTACCTGCTGCTATTGCATTTCAGGAACAGTGGAGTTGGACAGAGCGCAATACCCACAACCGCGGAGTTGCCGACGGTGCTGCCGCATTATTAAGGGCTGCATGGGGAGTTGAAAATCACTTGGCTGACGCGATCGAAGCACCATGGATGCGCATGATTCAATTGCCTACAACCGCGCCTCTCGACAAATCACAAGTTAATTCTCTGATTGAGCGTTGTGGCCTTGAGCTCAACGCAGAGGTCGCATGCATGACAGTGCGAGGCAACAGCTATGTGCGCATCTCTGCACACATGTATAACGAAGTTGACCAATACGAAGCGCTTGTAGGTATCACTCGGCTATTGCCGTAGCACTCGTCTTTCGTAGCTGCAGCAACATTCGTGCTGCAATAAAGATGAGAAGCACCGCAAACAAGAAGTTAGAAATCGCATCATCCATTCGCGTTGCGAGCCAACTTCCAGCAATAGCTGCAAATATTCCAGTAACACTCACAATGCCTGCAGCTGTGAGATCTGCGTTGTTGTTTCTGAAGTTCTGAAGAGTTCCCGAGAAAGCCGTAGGGATGACTACCGCGAGAGAAGTGCCTTTAGCAAGCGCGGGTGACACATGAAATAACACGACCAATATGGGAACTGTCATCAGCCCACCGCCAATGCCGAGCATTCCTGCAATTGCACCAACGATGACACCGATAAATACGAGCCACGCTGCTGTCGGTGCATTGATCACCATGACTCCTGAAGAATCGATCTTGAAGAACATGCGCACGCCCGCAATCACAAGAACTGCAATAAATGAAATAGTCAACGTTCGTTTTGACAACGTTGCCAATAAACGCGCACCAATCAGTGAGCCGCATACCGAACCAAGCGCCAGCCACAGCACAATGTGCCAATTCACTTCATCGTGTTTCCAATAAGTCAAAAAGCTTGCACATGAAATGAGAAATACCCCGCCAAGCGAAGTTCCGTGTGCGCGACGTTGATCCATCTTGAATGCGAACATGAGCCCTGGCACGATGATGATTCCCCCACCAAGACCAAACATGCCAGACAACAAGCCGGCACCGATGCCGAAGCCCATCAAGATGAGGGCGCGCTTCTTCTCTATTTTCACTTGCCTAGTTTGCTAGATAGACCGTCGCGCAACAGCATCGCAATGTCGATCACGGCCTTGGAATGCACTTGTGCCTGCGCCAAGTCGAGAGTTTTCCCTAACTCAACCACAAATGCCATACCGTCTTTCACGCTGTGGCGCTGCCAAGTGGCGGCTACGCCCGTATATCTCCCACCCGTAATCCGCTTGATCGGAATGCCCGTGAGTCGCGAATACGTCGATCGCATCGCGCCCTCAAGCCCGGTTCCTGGCGAAATGATATTGAGATCTTGGTGATACCAAATACCGAGAGTCGGCTTGATTTCGCGCATAAATGCAACGACTGCTTTGGTCTCCGGCTCTGATGCTTTACTTTTGCCAGCAAATTGCCAATACCCGGGCTTGCCCATCTTGGCCCAGTTGTACGGAAAGTTGCGATTGAGATCGACTCGATTGGCATTGCCACGTCGGTCAAGTGCGGTGCCATCCGGGTTCATGGTTGGAATCACCCACAGATCAATTCCGTTCGGCACCACCGTTTCTTGCAGTGCGTCGGTGATTAATAAACCTGCTGCTTCATTGCCATGAATTACTCCAACCACCACGACAACGACTCCACCTTTGGTTCCGAGTCGGACGGCCTCTATTGGCGTGCCAAGCACACTTGTGCCGATTACACGTCTTTCAAGAAATGAACTTGATTGTGCGTGAGCAGGAGCAACACCACTTGCGATTGCACACGCGAGCAGCAAACCTGCAGCTCGCCTCAACACGATGAAACTACTTTGACCAAATAAGTTTGGTCTTGACCTTCTTGCAGGTGAGTTTGACTTTGTTGACTGTCGTCTTGGCGCCAAGCTTCGTGCATGATCCACCTAGTTTGGCAGTTGCGGCAGTCGTTGATGTGGTTGTTGCCGTTGTTGCGGTGGTTGCGGTTGCAATCTTCAGAGTTCCACGCTTGAGCGAGTAGTCCTGACCAAGTGATGTGGTGTTGTATGAGTAATAAATACGAAACACATTCGGAGACAATTCATAACCGGTTGGGTCAAGTCGCCGCTTATCGTTTTGTGTGACAGCCTGTGGCGTTGTCCACGACAAACCATCCGTTGACGTCGTCACAAATAGCTGCTGCATCATGTTGCCGCAACTTGGACCATTTGAAGTGATCATGACCCAATCGCCATTCTTTGCCCTCAACACCTTGGGGTCTACGTAGCCACCTTCAAAACGCCATCCAACTTCTTTGGTAAACGAGATGCCGTCAGCCGAGATATAGCTTGCGATTTTTTCTGTGCAATGTGCATCGGCGTAGTCCTCAACAACGTAGAGACGCACTTGACCATCTGGTGTCACTACTGAATCAGGCACACCCCATGCCATTGCAGATTGCGGAACGGAAAGACCCGTGCTTGTCAACGTAGATGTTCCAACGTCAAGACACGAAGTAGTGGTGCACGCTGCTGTGTATACACCCTTTGTACCGTTACTTGGATTCATCGAAACAAAATATGCTCGGCGCGCACCACTCGGCAATGTAACTGCAGTGAAGTCAGACCCGAGTCGACCCACTCCGGCAACCGCGCTACACGCACCGGCATCTGTGCAATCAGATACAGCGGTGTTTGGAATTGCGGGATACCACAGACGATCGACAGATCCTGTTCGTTCCACGTGTGGAGAAACCGCACCAATTCCAAGGTTGACTGAATCTTCGGTCAACTCCCAAGAGTTTCCAGCCGAGGCATGTTGCCCCGAAGCCAACAGGCTCGCTACGAGCGCTGTGGTGACAATGAACCCTTTTCCAAATCGGCGCATGCTATTCCTCCTGCTAGGACGAAAGTATTCACCACATTATAAAGCACAACGCTTTGGCCCGGGGCGATTCGGCGCTGAGGTTCGCGCCATGTAAGGCGAATCTCGGAATCTCCTAATACTTCAGCGGTTGCGGGGATTGCCGCGCCATGAGCACTCGACTGCACGAGCACGTCAGTGTTGATACGCAATCGTTGTGCATCAGCCGCATCAGACCACACGATGTTGTTGACAACGACCGATGTGCAAAACAACTTTGACTCGTCACCCACCGTGATGCGCGCATTCGGTGTATCAACGTCGACAACGTATTGCTTTGGCCCACCACCCGGCAGACCAAGGCCCTTGCGCTGACCAATCGTTACGAGCTCAAGTGCTTCGACTCTTCCCGCTTCCGAGCCATCTTCGTTCACTACTCGTGCTGGACGAAATGGAATGCGGTTGCCCAAGAATGTTTCGCGCCCACCGGTCTTACTAATGAAGCACACGTCTTGGCTGTCTGGTTTTGTTGCAGTACGTAAACCCAATTCGACTGCTCTGTCGCGCACTTGCGCTTTGGTTAAGTGCCCAACAGGAAACATGGTGAAAGCCAACTCTTTTTGGTCGAGCATGTGCACTACATAACTTTGATCTTTCGCATCATCGGCGCCGCGAGCAAGTCGCATTGTGCCTTCGTCATCTTTTTCGATCCGAGCGTGGTGACCAGTTGCAACGGCATCAAAACCAAGCAGACGTGCTCGCTCGCTCAAGCGATCAAACTTGAGGTGGCGGTTGCACTCGATGCATGGGTTTGGTGTAAAGCCATCTACGTGAGCTTTCACGTATGGGTCAACAACATGCGTATTGAAGTCATCCGAAAAGTTGAACACCAAGTGATCAATACCAAGTTGTTGCGCAACACGGCGCGCATCGTCCACATCGGAAACCGAGCAGCAACCGGTGTCGCTCTCGCCACCCCACAAGCGCATGGTCACTCCAACTACTTCATGACCAGCATCTTTCAGTTCGGCTGCGGCGACCGACGAATCGACGCCTCCAGACATGGCCACGAGCACTTTCATACCTATCAAGGCTACGGGGATTGGCTTTGGCTGGTGCGTCAGCGACGCAATTGCGTAACAGCGCCAACAATGGTGCTGACCGCAGTATCAATGTCGGCATCAGTAGTCGTGTGACCAAGGCTCAGCCGCAGAGCACCGTTTGTCCACTCGCGAGAAAGCCCCATGGCTTCAAGCACATGAGATGGTTCCATTGCGCCACTTGCGCAAGCCGATGCGGCCGATGCGCACACGTCAGCTTGGTCGAGCAAAAACAACAATGCTTCACTTTCGATTCCTTTAATACAGAGGTGAGCAACGCCTGGCACGCGGTGTTCGCGTGGCACTGTTTCGAGCACGTCTGGCAATGCGGCAACGATGTCGTCAACAAGGCGATCGCGAAGCTTGGTGACTCGCTCAATTTCGTCTGCACGAGTGACGTCAGTGAAATGCAATGCGGTTGCTGCACCAATAATGCCAGCAACGTTGTGCGTGCCACTGCGCCTGTCGCGCTCTTGCCCACCGCCAAAAATAATTGGCTCAAGTTGTTTGCCGGCTTTCAGCACCAAGATGCCAACACCTTTTGGTCCACCAAATTTGTGTGCCGACAACGAGAGTGCGTCTACAAGTGGAGTGATCTCACGCAAGTCAAGCCAACATGCTGCTTGCACAGCGTCGGTGTGGAGCAATGCGTTCGGCGCATATTTGCGCACGATGCGAGCAACGTCACGCATTGGCGTGATTGTGCCAACTTCATTATTTACTGCCATCACCGACACCACAGTGATTGGCGTTTCTGGTGTTGCCTCTTGCAACACGCGTGTCAAATCATCAAGGTCAACAGAACCAACATTGTTCACTCGCACCACTACGCCATCTACGTGCTCAACACAATGCAACACGGCATGATGCTCGGTTGCTGTGCACACTGCTACTCCACCCAATTTGCGCACGGTGCCCAACACTGCCGAGTTATCGCCTTCCGTACCGCCACTCGTAAAAATCACTTCGCCGGCATTGCACCCCAGCGCTTCGGCCACCACATCACGGGCTTCGTCGAGTGCTTTGCGCGCCACCCGAGCAAACCGGTGCGACCCAGATGGGTTGGCATACAGATTGTCGAGAAAAGGTGTCATGGCCTCGATTGCCTCGTGGCGCATGGGCGTTGAAGCCGCGTGGTCGAGGTACGTCACCATCATCCCAAGGGTACTACTGGTTTACAGATCACAAGTGGTGGAATAGAGGTGTGGAGTATTCGCACAACCAGTACGGCGATGTGTTCGCCGACATCTATGACGACTGGTATCACGACCTCGACAACATCACCGACGTCGTTGAGTTTGTGTTGCAGCTTGCCGAAAGCAGCGCAGTTCTCGAACTTGGTGTTGGCACAGGCCGACTCGCAATTCCTATCGCTCAAGCTGGAGCAGCAAACGGAGTGCAAGTCGTTGGAGTCGATTCATCACAAGCAATGCTCGACGAGTTGCGCGCAAAGCCCGATGGTGCACTGGTCGATACATACCTCGGACACATGGTGCGCGACATGCCAAGCGGTCCATTTGGTGTTGTACTCATTGCCTACAACACACTCTTCAATTTGCTCACCGAACACGAGCAACAAGAATGCTTGCAACGTGCAGCACAATGCCTCACACCGGGCGGTCACATCGTTGTCGACTGTTTTGTGCCAGACGATTCGCTCCCCGATCAATTAACTGACGCGACACATCGAAGCACCTCGACTGGAGAGATTTTGAGCAGGTGGCAAGTTGACCGAGAAGCACAAGTCATTAGCGGCGTGTTCACCCAGGTTTCCAGCAATGCACCCGACATCTCACGCCCCTATTCCGTGCGTTACGCATCAGTTGCTCAGGTTGATGAAATGGCACATGCGGCTGGCTTGGTTGTTGAGCAACGGTGGTCGTCATATGCGCACGACGCATTTACCGATAGCAGTGTGCGACAAATCACCGTCTACGGCATCACGCCATCAGCAAGTTCCTAGTACCGTTTTCGTTATGGGAAAAATTCGCGTCAGCATTGATCTACAAGCCACACCACAGCGAGTGTGGGAAGTTGTCGAGCCAGTCGAGCGTCATATTGACTGGATGGCCGATGCAGTCGCCATTCGCTTTATCGGCGAGCAAACCCGCGACGTGGGTACATCATTTTTTTGCGACACCAAAGTTGGGCCAATCAAACTTGTCGACCGCATGGAAATTACTGAGTGGATTCCAGAGCGCGTGATGGGTGTGCGCCACGTAGGTATTGTGACCGGCACGGGCAAGTTCACACTTGATCCAATCGACAACGGCACTCGCACAAAATTCACGTGGGCCGAAGAACTGATCTTCCCGTGGTGGCTCGGCGGAGCGATCGGCTCATTCGTTGGTGGCAAGCTCGTGATGCGAGGCATCTGGAAGCGCAACTTGAAGAAGTTGAAGCAACTCGTTGAGGTTGCCGCTTAAGCAAGAGCTCACATTTAATGACAGAATAAGAGTGATGACCGACGAATCTAGCAACATCGTCAAAATTGACGGCAAAGACCGTCGTCCTTGGTCGGTCGCAAGTCGCGAGACGCTATTGCGAGCAGCGATCGCCGAAATTGCTGAGCGTGGCTTCGAACACGCTCGACTGGTAGATATTGCGGCGCGCGCCGACATGACCGTTGGTGCCATTTATAACTGGTTCGACAATAAGTCGAAGCTCTTTAAGGCCGCATTAGAGTTTGCACTTGAAAACCAACAAGCCCAAAACCTGCAATACCTCTCCACCGAAAAGGTGCAGTCAGCTACCGGTTTCCAATCCAACCACTGGTTGATTTTGATTGCCGCACTTGTTCCGCGACACGGTAACGATGCTGGCCCAACTGAGGCACAACTTATTCTCCTCGAGTCACTTCGTAGTGCATGGCGTGATGAAGACTCCAAGAAAGACCTACAAGCGCAAGTTGTCTCGCTACTTGCTCAATATGAAACCATCATCGTGCGAGCAATGGATGATGGACTTATTGATAAAAGCCTTAATCCCGCGCTCATCGCCCGAGTGTTCATGGCGTTTCCAATTGGGATGTCATCACTCTCGCTTGCGGGCGCAGCCGATATTGCAGCAAAGGAATATATTCCGTTGTTGACGCGATTAAACGAAGCATTGCTGCCCAAGAATCACGAGTAACGCAGCAACCTCAGGCAATTATCCAATTGGTGCAAACATCCGAATTGGGCGCACGTTAAATCCGTAGATCTTGCCGTAGTTGTCGCCACCACCGTTGTTGAATGCCACAGGAATTGCTTGCGTTGCCGGACTATAAGGCGAAACTGCTTCGCTTGAAGACCAATACGACTGAGTGTTTCCTGAACCGCCATACAACTGAGTCAGCGTTGTGAATCCGCCAATAGTCGTTCTTTGTGCGTACATTTGCTGAAGCTCTGCTTGCGATGGCAAGAACCAATCAGCCAAACCACCGCCTGCATATGCGCGGGCGTCAACCGCCGCACCAGCGGTACACTTCGCAACGATCGCGTTTGTATTTGCTTGACCAGTTCCAATTGCTACTCCCTGGGCAGATGCGCCAATTGCAAGATTGGTGTTATTGCACCAACGGTTGTTGATATCACTTCCCGCATTCCAAGTACCTAGTGCCGACTCAAAATACTTTCCAGTTGTATTGCCGCTCGTTGACAATGTCATAAAAATCTTGCCGCCGCCCGGGCCTGTGTCGCCAATTGCGTAAGTAACAGTAAGCGAAATCGTCGAGGACGTTGCCGAGTCGTATGTGCCGTCGCTTGCAATTGCCACTTTCAATGTGCAGGTACCCGCGGTAACAAATGAAACAACTCCAGTTGACGAACTAATTGTGCACACTGATGTCGTAGTACTTGAATACGTTTTGGTGCCCGAACCGGCGGACGCCGTGCTGGTCAAAGTTGGTGCCGTCACGTAGCGGTTGTATGAAGCAGAGTACGAACCGGCATCAATCGCGATAGTGCGAGAGGTCGCTGTAATCGAAAAACTGATTGTCGAAGAAGTTGCCGACGCAAATGTTGAATCAGCAGCGATCGATGCACTAATCGTGCATGTACCTGCGGCGACAAACGCGACCACACCAGAAGACGAACCAACAGTACAGACAGACGTGGTTGTGCTTGTATAGGTCTTGGTACCCGCACCAGCCGATGCTGTACTTGTCAACGTTGGCGGTGAGGCCGACATCGAATATGTAGAGGTATACGAACCAGAATCAATACTCAACGTGCGAGACGTCGCAGTAATCGAAAAACTGATGTTTGAAGAAGTTGCCCAGTCATATGTGGAATCAGCTTGGATAGATGCACTAATTGTGCATGTACCAGCCGCCACAAATGTAACCGCACCCGAATTCTCAACCGTGCACACTGGCTTAGTTGCACTCGTAAAGCTCTTTGCTCCACCGCCAGCAGACGTCGTGCTCGTCAACGTTGGCGGTGTAGCCGACAAAGTATATGTAGAGGTATACGAACCAGAATCAATGGCAATAGTGCGCGAAATCAATTCTGGAGCAATCGTCGTTGTGGTTGTTGATGTCGTAGTTGTCGTTGCGACAACGAGCGTTACAGAAAATTTGGCAGTGGACGATGTTGCTGGATACACCCCATCACTCGCAATCGACGCAGTGACGTAACACATTCCTGAACCAACGAATGAAACTATCCCTGACGAAGAGCCAATCGAACAGACGACTGCAGGAGAACTTGAATACGAAATTGTGCCACCACCCGCAGAAGCTGAGCCTGAGATGATCGGTGGCGAATCAGACATCGCATATGAAAGCGAAGGTGACAATCCATTGACCGCAATCCAGCGCGTCGGATCAATCACCTTGGCGATTGTGCTGGTAGTCGTAGTTGAGGTGGTGGTTGAGGTGGAAGATGTCGTGCTGGTTTTGTCGGCAGCTAAAACCATCAATTTTTGTGTCGCTGAGGCGCTTCGGTACATGCCTTCACTCGCAATCGACGCAGTGATGTAACACATACCAGGACCAACGAATGAAACCATTCCCGAAGAAGAGCCAATCGAACAAACGACTGCAGGAGAACTCGAATACGAAATCGTGCCACCACCCACCTCCGCCTTGCCGGTGATCGTCGGTGGTGAATCGGACATGAGATACGAGTACGACGACGAGATGCCTTCAATCGTTATATATCTTGATTTTGGTGTCGATTGAGCGACCGCAACTATTTTTGGAACGATGCATTCGACTGTGCTCGATCCATCGATGAATCCCCATATGCCCGCTGCATCTCCGAATGTGCAACTGGTGCCAGCCTTTTTCACTGCCGCCGCCCCAACCACCGGTGCAACGCAAGTAGCCCCCGTTGGTGAAGACACCCAACCATCGGGAAATCCAGAAAGTGTGCAGTTTGACGACGCAAGCTGCACTACTGCGTTAAGCGTTTTCGACGCTTGACACGACAGTCCAGCATCTACCGCAACGAATACTCCCGTCACTCCGTATTCGTTACAAGCCTGACCCAACTTATTTGTGACCAATACCTTTTGGGCGGCAAGAACAACCTTTGGCAAGCACACCGTAGAACCGCTTTCACCAAATGGCGACCACACGCCAGTCACACCATTATCAACACATTCGCTTCCGATCACATTTACGATCTTGGCCGCAGCAGTGATCGTGAGGAGCGGTGCGGTACAAGTTGTTGCATCAGCTTGAATGATCCAACTAGATGGAAATCCTGGCACATCACATGCTCGGGAACCGACCGTGCGACTTGCGATCACGCCTGCCTGGGGAATAAATGAAGCATCAGCCACGTAGAGAGGATTTGCAAGGTTGCGGGCCTCAAGTGATGGCAAACCTGGCTTGACCATCTCCGACTTCAAGACATCTGGCAACTTGGAAGTCACCACATTGAGATCGAGTGCCTTATCGGTCGTTGATAATTTCTCAGTTCCATCACGCGCTACTTCACGCACTTTTGTTTGATTGTCCGCAGTTTTTGTTGTGACAACGAAATCCGTGACGCCGTCCGATGTCGTTTGGTCGACTGCGCGCGCTGTTACCTGCGGTACTTCTTGGGATGCGGTCACCGTTATTTTCTGACCCGTGCTGGATTCTGTAGCAACATTAAGTTGCGTCGGCGCAATGTCGATCACCGTGTTTGCGCCAGCAACTGCGGCAACCAAGTTGTTGCTTGCGACAGTCAATGTGACGTTTGGATTATCAACTGACACCGAAGCACGCGAGATGTCAATGACTCCATTGTTGCTTTCCTGGGAGACCACCTGCACTACCGCAGTTCCCTGCATCACAAAGGCCGAAGTTGCATCTGGCAACGCCATCTGCATGTCGCTGCCCTGCACATACACCACATACTCCAGAGCCTTGTCGACGCTTACTGCGCCCCTTATCGGTCGAGCATTGATGCCCTCCACAACATTGTCTGTTGACGGCGAATATGTGCCGTTGGATGTGCTGATCGACCAATTGTCATCGATCGATTTAATCACCACCATTGAGTTCTTGACTCGCGTCTCCGAGACGCAAAACGGACACAGCGAGTTGGTTCGTGAATCGAGCGAACCAATATCCACATCACCAGCTTTTCCAGTCCACGCCTTTGCATCAGCCGCAGGATCTGGACCAGAAAACGAAAACTTCCACGTGTCTGCTTTCAAGTCGAATTCAACGAAGCGATCTTTTCCAGGCCAGTTGGAGTCATACACGCGAAGAATGGCGTGATCGGGGTCAGTGAATTCGATTGCGTATGGAAGTATGGCGTGCCCACCACGGGGTGTATACAAACCCAACGTATATTGCGTCGCACCTGACTTCAATGACATTCCAAGTTCATTGACAATCTGTCGTAGCGACTTTTTTGCCCACTTGTCTCGTTCGGCTTGTACTTCAGGAAAAAACTGAGTCGCAAACGAACGAAAAATCTTGTGCGTCACTTCTCCCTCGTTGACAAGATCAACAGTGAGCGGCTTCATCGCTGCATTAAATCGCTTTGAGGCCTCCACCACCAAACCTTCGCACGACCCGGATGCTTTTGCTTGGTTGACCATGCGTGCCCATGCTGCTGCTTCGGCCGTTGCTTCGCACGGGTCGACAACACCGCCAACACAAGCACCTTCGCCAAACATGGCAACCAAATCGCTGGCATCAAACTGCTCAGGCGTTACCGAACCAGGAAAATTGGGAAACGCAAATCCATCTGGTGATGGCCGCATTGTCGAGGCGATTGGCAGAGTTACTTGCGGTGCCGAATCTGTCGCGCCACCCGAACATCCAGCAATAATGAGCGCTGTTGCGCACACAAAACCAGACAACAGTGCACGCGGACTACGCATTACCCTGCTCGCTATTCAGGAATCCGAACTTTATTACGGCGAACAAGGCCAAACGCAATAGCTAGTGCAAGCACCGAAAGCACCACGATCAGATTGGTTGGCAACCCTTCGGATCCTTGTTTGGTTTTGACAACTGACTTTGCGCCCTCCACCATCTTGATCGGAAATGTTCGCGACGAAATCACCATCACTTCAGTCGAAAGCACCACTGGTTCACCACCATCGCTTGGCGTGACGGTCACCAGAATTTCTTTCGCTGAAGGCCGAACAGGAATGAGCGCTTTGCGAGCCCCTGGTGGTACTTCAATCACTTCGCCACCAATCTGGATAGTGACAACTCCTTCACTCACACCAGCAGCTTCACGAAGCGCCGTCAAACATCCGCTGTCACACACCACTTCAGTGACACCGGCCGGAATAAATGGGGTGAGTTCATTCGATGATTTGTCTTCATTGATTAATTCGTTCACGGGAAGTGCAAATACCGGTCTTGGTTGCTCCAAGTTGGAAGGTGGAGCTTCAAGCACTTCTACTTGGACCTGTTGTTCTTCTGGCAGGTCACCCGATGGCGTTATCTGATCAGCCGGAACAGGTACTGAACCTACTCGCAATTCCAAATCGTATCGCCCACCCCAATTTGAGTAGGTTGAGGCAACCAGGGTGTACGACCCTTCTTTCAGAAATATATAGATGCGCGAACTGGAATAGCCATAACCGTAGTCTCTACCACTGTCATCGTCTTGAACAACGATATTTCCGGCGTCATCAAAAATTTCGAGATACGAATCAACATATGACTCGGGACGATTCGTGATGGCGCGTACATCAACCTGTCTGCCACCCTCTGGAATGTCAAGCTTCATGGGACTCTCACCGTCAATTTCTCCGTTGAAAATTTCCTCCCATACCAACCCTTGGTCGCCTTCGTTAGCAATGTCACCATCTCGAGCAACACCATCACCCTCAAGCGCAACCGTTCCACTCCAAGAGATTTGCGCATCTGTGTCGGTGCGGATGACAACTTCAAATGTCTCTCCACGGGGAATACCGGAGGCATCATCTACCCGCAGCCAAACACCACATAGACCATCGCCAAGAACATGCCAGTCCGCCATGTCCTCAAATGGAACCCCACCCATAACCAACAACACCGCCTCCATTGACTGGTTTTCACACTCGGCGTACAACTCCAATGAAAAGTATGGTGCAGAATAATTATCAGGGATGGTGAAGGAGACCGTGTCTTCCCCAGTAGTTGGTTGAAAGACACCAGAAAAATACGGATCCTCTTGAGGGTCTCCGCCGAGAGACACTCCGTCACCTTCAAGTTCTACTGATCCGGTCCACCTGATTTGTGCAATTGCATCGGAGTTGATGACAACGTCATACGTCTCACCTGGAATCAGGTTTTGGCCAGACATACCGAAAATAATTACGCACATATCATTAGGTAGACCAACGGGAAAAGGCGTGTCAATAAAATCCGCAATGTAAACGCCTTGTCGGCCCACACTTGCCCCTATCGACTGACTTTCACACTCAAAGGTCAAATCTAAATAAAGATCCGTCGCGGAATAATCTTCGGGGATCGTAAAGGAAACCGAATTGTCTCCCTCCGATAGATCAATGTCTCCAGAAAAGTTTTGCGCATTCAATTCCGGCATTTCCTCTGCAATAAGAACTATAAACTCCCACGTTTCATTGACCTTCATGGGATCAGAAAATGACTGATCAAAAACTATGCCGCTTGGGGTAGACACAACGACTCTGCCAATGGTTGTTTCAGGTGGAAATTGCCACACGTATTGCCCACTAGCCGATCCGTTAAACGCCAAATCCTCGGGGGCGCCAAGGCTGGAGTAGTAGCTAGTAGCCAGATTCTCTTGGCAATCAAAACTTAGCGAACCGTTACTGAGAGTTGCACTGCAAATCACTTGGCCGGGTCCGGCTACGAGTGCCTCAGATGAACTTGAACTATTGACCGGAGCATTACCAGGTCCGCTAAAAGTACCGCCAGCATCCACCTCACCTTGAGCAATTAATGTTTCGCCAGCATAAATCGAAAAGCCAATTCCTGGAATATTGACATTGATTGGCGCATCTTTACTTTCAAATCTGATCGGAGATTTGCCCACACCCTCTTGGCCAAGAAGGGTGATGTCCCAATGAGTGAATGCATCACATGTTTCAACATGGGCCAACCAAGCTTGGTTGTTATTAACAAACCCGTTGGTATAAAGGTCTACACGCACAGAGCAATCAACTGATTCGGATTCGGCAAGTGTTGTATCGCTCACCGCTTGTGCGTCAGTGGCTGGTGGTCCATCTGTCCACTCAAAGGTCACCACTCTCGGCACGTCATAACCCATTCCGGCGAAAGTAAGTGTCGTTGCAAATACTTGAACTCCATTCGACTCTGCAGTTACCTCGCACGAATTTGAAGTTTCTGGAAGGATGCATCTTGAGAGGGTCGCGTTGCAGTCTTGAGAAGCAACAGCGTCAATACTTGGCTCTGCACTGAGCCCATCAACTAGGCCATACGTCCAACTTGCGACACACTTGTGAAATGTTGCTTGTGCGATAGACGAATTAGTTGCATCACACAATGGTGTATTCGTGGCTTGATCGAGTGCATCTTGCAACTGCTGCAACACCATGTCTCCAGTAAGTGGCACGGAAGTTTCGGTTGGAACATTGGTGGAATCGGTAGTTGGCACAGAAGTTTCGGTTGGAACATTTGTTGAATCGGTAGTTGGCACAGAAGTTTCGGTCGAGTCAACAATTGTCGAACTTGTCGAACTTGTCGAACTTGTCGAACTTGTCGAACTTGTCGAACTTGTCGAACTTGTCGAACTTGTCGAACTTGTCGAACTTGTCGAACTTGTCGAACTTGTTGTCGTCGATTCTGGCGCTGCGTACCGCATCCACCACAGTTGAGGCCCGATGAAAGCAAGATTCACTTTGCTACTTACGCCATCAGACGATGCATCTTCTAGCACTGACGGTGTGGCTTGAGCCTCAGTTAATGCTTTCTCGGCATCTGCAATTGCTTGATTCTTTAGGTCTTGCGTGTCGAAACACAGCGCCGAGTTCAGTCGGCCGTTGCGGTTACTGGTCGAATCCGACCCACCGCAGGATGACAACACAAGCGCAATGGCGCCAATGATCTTCAGGTTTCGTAATAGTCCAGAACGATGATTCATCAACACGGCAATATCTCCAAGATCAAAGATAATCTAGATTATGTCATAAAGCGTAATCCAGATTATGTCAGATGGCAACAATGCAGATATTGAGAACCCAGAGGTTTCTTGGGCGCGAGGTTGCGGCCTAATAACTCCGTGACTAGCGCAGGTCTACAGGGTCCAACTCTTGCGCCCATGCATCAAAGAAACTTCTTAAATCTTGCACCAGCGTTTGGTTGATGGGAATTTCTTGATCAGAAAATCTGCTAATTGTTCACATCATTTGGGCAAACACAGCAAAGTCCAAAGATGCCTCAAGTTCAGCTGCTCGAACTAGCAGAAGCTCTTTACCGAAATGGCTTGCAAGCACAAAGACATCAGCAAAATCACGAGCTTCAGCCCTATCAAATAGTGCCAACATTTTTCTGCCAGCAAGTTCTTCGTGGTTGAATGTTGGACCAAGCACTGAATTTTGCGACGGATATCGAGCGCCGACATCAATCGCAATATCAACTAATACTTCATCCGTTCCTTTTACATGCAATCGAACAAATGAATTGTCGCTTTGCACAACGACGCAAACCCATTGACGATTATTTGCTGCCGCGACAAATTGTGCCATCGCCTCATTGACATTGGCGAGACCCATCTCGCCAAAGAAATCAAGGTCTCGCGTAGGCCGACTGGTGAGCCCAGCCGCAAGAAGTGCACCACCTCCAGCAATCAAAAAACCATCTGATGCTGGCAATGAGAAAAATAGTTGGGCCACTTCAATCTGAAACGCTGAGGGCCCAGACATTTACGCAGCAGCTTCAATAATCAACTGCCAATGATCCCGTACATTGCGTGGAAGGACTAATTCATCCCATGAATCAACAAGCAGTGCGCCGTCAATATACGTCAGCATGTCTTGAGGCATTCCCTCACGAATTACCGTTTCATAGAGACGCGCACGTTGACGTCGATCGCGAACCTCATACTCTCGGCCAGGTTGGGACCAGTTCAACGAAAGTGGCAAAGTAACTGACTCAAAAACCTTGTTTACATCGAGTCTCCACAACCGATCCGGAACGAAAATTGATCGTCCTCGAGGTGATTTGATTTTTGAAAATTTGATGCGGTGTTGCAACGTGAGTTCGTAGCCAGCTACTTCCATCAATCTTTCAACCGTCTCAAGATTGGGTGATTTGCGTCCGTGTTCGTAGGCCGACAGCGTTGTGCGAGAAGTACCCGCCTGCTCTGCCATTGCCTGCTGAGTGAGCCCAGAAGCCAGCCTTGCTTGTTCAATCAGTTGTGCCGCCATACAGGCAGTGTATCCGATTGGATACCCCCAATTAGAGGGCGCGCAGAAACGCCGTTGTAGCGGCGCCAAGAATGACAACAACGATCAGTGGCAGTTTGCGCCACGCCGCAATGATTGCCACGCCTAAACCAATGGCTCGCTCATCGAGCGCATACGACTGACCGCTCGTAAATGAAGAGTTGAACACAAGTGCTGCCAATAGTGCGGCCGGAATCAACATCAGACAGCGCGACAACACATCGGGAAGTTTTCGTGAACCAACAACCACAAAACCAAGCATCTTGAATGCGTATGCACCTATTGAAAGCCAGATCACTAGTGCCCACGACATGTTCATTGCGCTGCCTCGGTAGTAGATGCAGCTGCAGTTGAATCTGTAGGTCGTAAGCCAACAAAGATCGCGAGTCCAGAAGCCAAAATCGGCAAGCCGATTGGTACAAACGGCGCAAGCAACACACTGATCAGTGCGCCACCGGCAGCAGCAAAACGACCGTTGATTGTTTTGAGGTGTGGAAACAACATCGCTACATATGCAGCTGTGAAACCAACATCGAGTCCAAACGTATGCGGGTCAATCGCGCTTCCCAGCACTGCACCAAGCAGTGTGCCCAGGTTCCACAATGAAAAAAGTGCAATCGCAGTAGTCCAAAATGCAATCTTTTGTAAACGTGGATTCGTTTGGGCCGTCATCATCGCAGTTGTCTCGTCAATGACGAAGTGTGCAGCAAGTAAGCGCTTGCCAAGTGACTCATTGAAATACGGCGAGAGCGCAAGGCCATACACACCGTTGCGACCAGCGAGCAACAACGCGCCACCGAGTGCACCACCCACCGAACCACCAGTGCCGATCACGGTCATCGCCGACATTTGTGATGCACCAGTAAACGTAAAGAAGCTCAATGCACATGCTTGCCACACATTTGCACCTGCCCCAACTGCAAGCACACCAAATGCAAGTGCAAAAACGCCCACTGCCCCACTTAACGCCAACGCCGATGCAACGACAGGACGAACTTCTGGTTCAAGACGAAACTTCATTGACTCTTAGGCCTTAATGCCTTTCAGCATGTCATCAGCCGCAGTCCATGGGTCAAGTTGATTCTCGAGAACTTTGTTTTGCAGTGCATCCCACTCGCTGCCCGAGCAAATTTCGCGGGCCCGGTGCTCAAGCCTGCGCTCCACAATTTCGCGCAATTCTTCACGCAAGCGAAATGATCGGCGGCGCTGCAATAAACCAGTGGTCGTGCTGTGCTCACGATGTTGAGCAACCGTATTCCACAACTCTTCCACCCCTTCGCCCGATGTTGCAGTGGTTTGCAAAATAGGTGGTCGCCATGCATCATGCGCAAGGTCAGATAAATCAAGCATCTGTTCCAGATCGCGTCGCGTTTCGTCAGCGCCTTTGCGGTCAGCCTTGTTGATCACAAAAATGTCGGCGATCTCCATGAGGCCCGCCTTGTTTGCCTGCACTGCGTCACCCCAACCTGGGTTCACAACAACAATCGTGGTGTCGGCTTTGCCTGCGATCTCTACTTCTACTTGGCCAACGCCAACTGTCTCAACCAAAATCCACGGGCAACCAACTGCGTCCAACAAACGAATCGCTTCTGTTGTTGCAAGTGACAATCCACCAAGATGTCCGCGTGTTGCCATGCTGCGAATAAAGACACCGGTATCGGTTGCATGATCTTGCATGCGCACTCTGTCACCAAGAATTGCACCACCAGTAAATGGTGAAGACGGATCAATTGCAAGCACAGCAACATTGAGATCTTGCGCACGCAAGTGTCCGATCACTGCGCTTGTGAGTGTGCTCTTACCAGCACCCGGCGCACCAGTAATTCCTACGGTGTATGCATTGCCACTTTTTGGATACGTGAGTCGACCAATTGTGCGCGCATCATCGCCGCCGCGTTCAATCAACGACAATAAACGTGCAAGCGAACCACGATCACCGTTTACTGCGCTCGCAAAAAGCGCAGTTGGATCAGTGACGCGGGATGCCACCAGTTATACCGCCACAACCTCGGTGACGCCGTCAACACGGTCACGCATAATTCGCTCGATGCCGGCTTTCAAAGTTTGGTCCGAAGCCGGGCATGTGCCGCAGGCGCCAACCAAAGTTACTTTCACGATTCCCGTTACTTCATCAACTTCTTGCAACACGATGTCGCCGCCGTCGGCCTGGAGCGCTGGCCGAATGACCTCGATTGTTTCCTCTACCTGCGTTCGCATTGTCACTGAAGTTCTCCGATTCGTTTGCTCGCCTCTACGATACGGGGGTGCTTGCTCATCAGGGTGGTTGGGACGAAATCTTGCTGGTTGCAGGGCCGATTGCCGTCATTGTGTTGGTGCTGTGGCAGGCAACACGCCGGGCCGATCGCCAAGTAGCAGAGCGCGAAAGTCTTGTGGATTCAGCGCCTACGAACGGCGAGTAACAAGGGCTCCAAGAGCAGCCAATTTGCCAACTAGGTCGTCATAACCACGATCAATGTGATGAATGTCGTTAATCACTGTCTCGCCACTCGCTACTAGGCCTGCCACAACTAGTGCTGCTCCTGCGCGAATGTCAGGAGCATTGACCGATGCACCAACAAGTTGTTCGACACCACGAATTACTGCATGATGTCCATCAATATGAATGTCGGCGCCAAGTTTTTGCAATTCATCGACATAACGAAACCGCCCGGGATACAAATTTTCGGTTGCTATCCCCGTGCCACTCGCAATGCTGAGCATGCCAACAAGCAATGGCTTGTAGTCGGTAGCAATTCCTGGATATGGCAGCGTTGCAAAATCGATTGATCGCAGACGATCAGATGCAACAACGCGCAATCCGTCAGAATGAGGTGTGATGCTGACACCCATTTCGGCATATCGGTTGAGCAACATCTCCATGTGCTCGGCGCGCGCTCCGCGCACAAATACATCTCCGCCAGTTACTGCAACCGCAGCAATATAAGTGGCGGCTTGCACTCGGTCATTAATCACTTCATGTGTCACTGCATGCAATGCTGATGGAGATACACCAGTGATCGTCAACTTGGCTGTACCAACGCCCGCAATATTTGCGCCCATCTTGTTGAGCATGTTGCACAAGTCGCCAATCTCTGGTTCGCGCGCAGCATTATCAATAACTGTCACTCCATCGGCAAGCACAGCGGCCATCAAAATATTTTCTGTTGCGCCAACACTCGGAAACTTCAATGTGATTTGCGCGCCGTGAAGATGTGTTGCGGTGGCTTTCACACCATCACGAGTTAAATCAAAAATCGCACCCATTGCTTCAAGGCCCGCAACATGCAGGTCGATTGGGCGTGATCCAAAATCATCGCCACCTGGCATCGCAATGTCAACGTGACCGTATTTGCCGAGCAACGGGCCAAGCAAGTTGATAGACGCACGAATTCGATCGACTAATTCAAACGGAGCAATCGGTGTGATGTTGCCGCTATTGATGAGCAACAACTCGTGCGCATCAAGCCGCTGTGTCGAC
>Ga0194041_10000126_pt1 | contig 28729 bp, 29 predicted proteins | sample JunL449m_MetaG_FD_160082 | JGI IMG/M metagenome (GOLD analysis project Ga0194041, IMG submission 160082) | Anoxic zone freshwater microbial communities from boreal shield lake in IISD Experimental Lakes Area, Ontario, Canada - Jun2016-L442-9m | ecosystem: Environmental > Aquatic > Freshwater >...
GTACAACAGTGAGAGGATGCAGGACTCCGAGAACCGCCCGTTCGATGCAGACAACCACTATTACGAGGCCCTCGATGCCTTCACGCGCCACCTAGACCCCGCATGGGGTGCTCGCACCTTGCAATGGGCAGAGATCAACGGCCGGCGGTACAACGTGCTTGGCGGCAAGGTTTCTCGTGCGGTGGTAAACCCCACGTTCGATCCCGTAGCAAGTCCTGGGGTGCTCAAGGACTACTTCCGGGGTAACCCCAACGGAGACAACCCGCTCGAACTCCTCAAAGCCCGGGACCGGATAAAGGCGGAGTACCGCAACCGTGATGCGCGGCTGGCAACCATGGACCAACACGGCTTAGAGAAGATTTGGCTCTTCCCCACCTTAGGCATGGTCTACGAGGAGGAGTTGCACACCGATCCCGAGGCCGTGGCAGTGATGTTTCGGGCCTTCAACCGCTGGCTGGAAGAGGATTGGGGATTCAATTATCAGAACCGGATCTTTGCATCTCCCTACATCACGCTCGCCGATATGGATATTGCCATCAGCGAACTTGAGTGGGCACTCGACAAGGGCGCTCGAACCATTGTTATGCGTCCAGCCGCGCCCACAACAGCGCTGGGTCGGCGATCACCAACTGACCTGCAGTTTGACCCGTTCTGGGCGCGGGTTGACGAGGCTGGCATCACGGTGGTGGTGCATGCGGGCGACTCGGGCTACTCGGCGAATGGGTACGCCACCGATGGATTCAGCTCAAACTTCGCCAACTCGGTTCCGCAACCCATCAAGATGCTGCAACTCGAACGCCCAATCGAAGACTTTTTGGCTTCGCTCATTACTGATCAACTCTTCCATCGCTTTCCCAACCTGCGAGTTGCCTCGGTTGAAAACGGCGCTGGATTTCTGCGCGGGCTGTTTCACCGATTGGATGCCCTCGGTCATAAAATGTCGGGATGGTTCCCTGAAGACCCGATCGAAACCTTCCGCCGGCACATTTGGATCAACCCGTTCTGGGAGGACAACGTGCATGAGCTTCTTGAACTGATGGGACCGGAGCGAGTGATCTTTGGTTCGGACTGGCCACATATCGAGGGCATGCCCCTGCCACTGGATTACTTGGAAGAACTGACTGGCCTAGAACAAAAAGTCGTGGATCTTGTGACTCGTGAGAACACTGAAGCGCTCAATGAGTTACGCCCCGCCTGAGTCCGTAGGAGATCGACTCAGCAACAATTCTTGCTTTTTGCTTGCACGACTCAACCGCAGGCACTTAGCTATCAACGTAGAAGTTTGCACACTGGGCGAAGTCATCATTTTGGGGGGCAAAGTGAAATCATCACGTAACCTGTTTGTTCTTGCAGTGGCCACGGCTGCACTGGCCATGAGTTTGGGTGCGTGTACACCTGCTGGGCCGCCAAACAGCAGCTGGCTCGCTGCAGGCTGCTATAACTCCTCGGTAGTTGGCGCACCCGATTTTGCCTTCACGGGCACCCCAAATGTGGCTGGCAACCTGACCGTGGCGCTAGACATCGCAACCCTTACGCTTTCTGAAAATGGCAGCTGTGCGGGGATCCCGCTTGCTGCGCCCTATACCTTCACCTTGGTACGAGGATCGGGCAATCTTGCCGCCGGTGCAATCTGCGCAGGCCTCGGGTTTGGTAATGGAGTCGGGCAGATTCAATCTGACTACCCAGCCTTCCCAGCTGATGCCTGGGTCTGCAATCCGCCAGCTACAACCTGACGGGCACAGCAGCGCTGCGACAAACTAAGGCTCGCGCAAAACCTTTAGTCCGTTGAGCGCGCCACCATGACGAGGCGATTATCGCTCGTGGTCAATCGAGCCAATGTTCCAATGCCGGTGATGCTCGCTGAGATGACGACACCAGCAAGGATCACGTACATCAAGGCGAGCTGAGTGCGAACAGCCGCAAACGGGTCCACCCCGGCCAGAATGAGCCCGGTCATGGTGCCAGGCAAAACAATGATCCCCAGAGCAGCAGTCTGTTCGACTTGCGGCGAGATTGCAGTGCGTAGTGAGGAACGGATGAATCGCTGAGAGGCCAACTTGACGGTCATGCCGAGTGCTAAACCAGCCTCGATCTCTCTGCGCTGATTCGATACGGAATCACTGATTCGGTTGGCCGCGACCACTGCCGCGTTCATGGAATTACCGATAACCATTCCAGCCACGGGAACAAGCGTGCGACCCTGCAGCTCAAGCACTCCCAATCCAAACACGATTGCTAACCCTACGAATCCCACGGTGGTCAGTGCCAGCAGTGCGATACCAAAAATCCCCGGAATGTGCCGAGTCCGGCGAGCAGTCGTTGCGGCTGCGAAGAACACAATGACGACCACCCAAATCCAAGACCAGATCATTGGGGTGGCGGGGTTGACAATGGGTACGAGCGCAAACCCCACAATCATCATCTGCCCTAAGGAACGAACGAGAGCAACCAGAATCGGGCGCGTTAAGCCCAGATGCTCACCGGCAGTTACCGCAACGGCTATCAGCACAAAGAGCAGCGAGACCACGAGTGAACTCCAGCCAACCACTTGTTCAGTCATTTCGTACCTCCACTAGTTCTTTTCGTTGAACCATGACTCATCAATTGCAGACTCAGCGTTGGGATCCTGAGGCGACCCTGAGAACACCAGCTCTCCAGCGCGCAGCACCACTAAATTCTGAGCCAGACGCCAAATCTGGGGGCGGTCGTGAGTTACCCACACCACCGGGATCCCCTCGGCCACGAGCGAGGTAGCAAGCCCCTCGAGTTGCCGCGTTGCCGCATCGTCAAGTGCCGAAGTGGGCTCATCTGCAAGCAACACGCTCGGCCGAGTGGCAAGTGCCCGAGCAAGGATCATGCGCTGCGCCTCACCACCCGAGAGCGAGTCAGCTTCGCGGTCGAGTAACTCGGGATTGAGGCCTACTCGCTGACACAACTGCTCTGCATCTTGGCGAGGAAGTTCTGGACACCCCGCCTGAAGGTTCTGAAAAACCGACCCAGGGAAGGGCGCAGGATGTTGAAACACCATGGCCACGCTCCGACGATGCGCCAGTGGGTCGAGTGCCGAGATGTCTTTGCCCAGGTACAGCAACGTGCCCGAACTTGGCACCTCGAGACGATTGCAACAGCGAAGCAATGTGGACTTCCCAGAACCTGATGCGCCGGCAACAACAGTGAGTCCGGCATCTGGAATGATAAAGTTCAGATTCTGCAACAAGCCATGGCCGTTATTTCGAACCGTCAGGTTCTGAAACTCAAAGAGCGGCTTCACCCTTGGGGGCAGTTCGGTGAAATGGTCACTTGCTCACGCTAACCGCCCGTTCCACCGTGCCGTCGGACTGCCATCAGGCCTACTGTCTTTGCATATGACCGAACGCAGAAGCTTGGCCACACGTGTCCTTCAGGCAATTCTGGCACTTCCCGACCCGATCATGGATCGAGTTATCGGAGCACCGCCCATTGTTCTCGATGGTCGGGTGCTCAACCGGCGCGTGCAGGCGATGCTTGTTCTGTCAGAACGTCTCGGCCTTCGCAGTGATGGACAGCCGGAGTCGGTAGCGGAGAGACGCACAGCTATGCGTCGCGCGGCCGCCATTGGCATGCCACTACGTACTGGGCTTCATGTGGTTGACCGCCGAGTTCCTGGCCCGGCGGCCGAGATTCCGATTCGCATCTATCGCCGTTTCGGCCTGCCCGAAACAGCCCCCGCAATCGTGTACCTCCACGGGGGCGGCTGGGTAACAGGTGACCTCGACACACACGACGGATCCTGTCGCTTACTTGCCGATGAAAGCGAATGCATTGTCATTTCGGTTGACTACCGACTTGCTCCTGAACATCCGTTTCCGGCAGCGATTGACGATGTCGTGGCCGCATACCGGTGGGTCAATGATCATGCAGCGGAACTTTCGATTGAGCCTGGGCGAGTGGGCGTCATGGGCGATAGTGCTGGAGCCAACTTGGCGGCGGTGATTGCTCAAGTGACTCGCGATACCGATGTGCCCGCCCCCGTAGCGCAATGTCTGATTTACCCCGCCACTGATCTCTTCCTGCGTGAAGCTTCACATGAGATTTTTGCGACCGGTTTCTTCTTGACTCGTGAATCTATGGACTGGTTTCGTGCACAGTACCTGCCCGATCTGAGCGATTGGGACTCACCGCTCGCTTCACCGATTGAGCAGAAGGATCTCTCTGGAGTTGCCCCGGCACTGATCGTGACTGCTGGTTTTGACCCGCTACGCGATGAGGGGCGGCGTTATGCGGAAATGCTTGTTGAGGCGGGAGTACCCACTCGGTATCGGTGCTACGACGATATGGTCCACGGGTTTTTTGGTATGGGGATTTTGCCCGGAGGGATGGCGATGGCCACCGAGATTTGCTTGGGAATGGGCGACCTGATGCACGACACTCCGTAACCGCTACGCAACAACTACTGCGATGGCCCAAGCAGTCAGTGCGGAACTCCACTTATGACTGACTCATGATTCGGTGCGAGTGGCAGTCATGTCTGCGGTGCCGGCTCGGCGCTGAATCATCGAAGAGAGCCCAGGGGCCAGACTCCCCAGAGTGGCGACCAAGCGCAGTTCGATAGGAGCTACGAATGATTCCGCAGGATTCGACTCAATGGTCTTGGCCACACAGCGCCCAACATCGGCTGGTGTCTTCATACGGACCGCAGCAGGTAGGTCAATCCCCGAGGTTGCAAACATGCCGGCCTCGGAAATGAACCCTGGCTCCACGATCGATACGCCGATACCGGCACTTGACAGGTCCTCGCGTAGGGAGAGGGAAAATCCGCGCAGGCCAAACTTGGTTGCGTTATACATCCGCGTATTAGGGGTCGCCACGACCCCCGAAAGCGATCCGATAAAGACAATCTGCCCCGCTGCTTGACGCTGAAGGTGCGCTTGAGCGAACTCGGTGGCCATCAGAATCGGTCCACGAAGGTTGACATCAATCGACTGGTCGACCTCAACAGCAGTCATCTCGGCGATGGCCACGTCGGAACCCATACCAGCATTTGCGATCAGGACATCGCAATCACGAGATGCTGCAAGGACGAGGTCGAGTCCGTCCGGCTCGCACAGGTCAGCCACAAGGACCTGAGCCTGGGTTTGTTCAGCGAGTGCCTCGAGCTCTTCAACACGCCGACCCGTGAGCGTGAGTCTGGCCCCGCGCTGATGCAGTTCTTTGGCAATGGCCTGACCGAGACCTCCGCTCGCACCAGTCAGCAGCACATTTCGACCATAAATATTCATGTTTCGACCGTAGCCCATGGGCCTACTTAGACAAGAAACAACTCTCGAATGTCGAGCACAGCCATCACAAGTAGAGCCACAAAAATACTGCCACCTACGATCAAATATCCCCACCGCCACTTGTGATTCGAAGCGAAGAATCTGCGCATTGATAATGCAATTGCCGTCATGGAGATAGCACCAAGCAGCAGCCCAACAATTGGCTTGGTGACTCCGTGAGTGAGATCAACAATTGGAGCGAGGAGCGGCAACAACAGATAGGTCACGGTGCAGCGCATGGCCGAGACTGCAATGGACTTACCAAACGCATTTTCTGATCCAAAGATGCTTTTGGGTGGAGCCGCCGGATTGATGCGTAAGAGTCGAAGCATGACAAGGTCAGCGGATGAACGCTGCGGTAGGAGAGGTTCTGCCGGTGTTGCCTTGACTGATTCCATCAGGCACTGACTTTACGCTGGGCACAGGACAGAAGCACATCTCGCTGCTTCAATCTGCCAAAGAATCCCTTCGACACTCAGCACCGATGTGGGCCAAGCGGCTCAAAAACACGCTGAGCAACTCGTAGCAGTAGAAATCCTCATCGAATTATCAACAAGTGCCGCTAAGTGGGCGATACTTGGAACGTGCACGACCGATCAGACGCCGAATCAGAAGAGCAGCTGCTGCGGCTTGGGCGAGCAGTATCTCGGGCAAACGGGCATTTCTCGGTCATGATCGACCGAAATTTTCAAATCGAATGGGCCTCTGAGACTTCCTACCTGATCTTTGGGTGGTCCAGCCTTGTGGGTCGAAACATGACCGAATTGATTCATCCTGAAGACTTTGAGTTAGCCGCTCAGTCCATTGAGTTCCACGTGGATCACGCTTCGGATTATCAGGCAAACTTTGACCCTGCCTGGAGACCGGATTCCACGAGCATTCGAATCGCAACTGCAGAAGGTGACTACATCCGCGCCGATGTGCAGCTCTGCAACTTTCTAGACGACCCAGAGATTGGAGGCCTGCTCGGCCTTGGTCGCTTTGGCCGTGACCTGAGCGACCTTGCAACTGCTATTGACCTACTTGGCCAGAGTGCGCCACTTTACAGCGTCCTACCGGTGCTTGCTCGCCTAGTGGACTGCAGCGTTGATGGCACCCGCACACAGATTGTCTACTGGGAGGACGGTGCTACTACCTCCCACACCGCTCCGGATTCCGAGGACCTGCCCGATGCTCCGACTGAATTGTTGACTCTGGCGCGAGAGACGGGTCAGGTTCAGCAGAGCCTTGATCTGCAGGGGCAGGCAACCAAAGACCTAGGAGAGAAGTTTGGTGCCGTGATTCTGCTACCCGTGGCGCTGCCGGGGTCAGAGCAAATCGGAGCATGCATTGTTCTGTGGAGCGAGCCCGCCATGGGTTTAATCTCGGGTCCTCAGCGCCTGATACACCAGGCAGTCCGGCTCACGGCTCTGGCCGTAGCGGACCATCAGTCAAAGGGTGCGCTGCGCTTTGATGCACAGCACGATGGACTCACGGGGCTCCTGAATCGTAAAGGTTTGAGTCAAGTATTTGCAGCCCAGCAAGGTCCTATTGCAGTGCTCTATATCGACCTTGATGACTTCAAGCCCGTCAACGACGAGTACGGCCATGAGGTCGGCGATCTGATGCTGGTCGAAATTTCTCGGCGGATCAACGACTCAGTCAGGGAAATCGATTTTGTGGCTCGCTTAGGCGGTGATGAGTTCGCAGTTCTCTGCCCCGGAATCACTGACTCGCGCGAGGCTACAGTCATCGCAGAACGACTGATTAGCGCGGTGGCTCTGCCAGCAGCTGTTGGGGCATTCACCGGCAGCGTCGGTGCGAGCGCAGGAGTTGCTCTGGGCGACAGCAAGAGTGACCCAGCAACCCTTCTTCGAACAGCAGATGTTGCGCTCTACCAAGCCAAGGCGAGTGGCAAGCAGCGCGTTGCTGTCACCAACGGCCCAACTCTGACCGTGGGGTAGCTCATTCGCTCGTCCTGCCACTTGGCAGGATTAGACCTCTTCAGGACGAGACCTGTACAGGATTAGACTTCTTCGGGCCGATCAAGCTTGTTGACGTCAACGCGAATCCCAGGTCCCATGGTTGAGGACAGCGTGACCTTCTTGAAGTAGCGCCCCTTCGAGGATGAGGGCTTTGCTTTCTGCAGTTCTTCGATCACTGCCAAGAAGTTCTCATTCAGCGCAGTGGGCTCAAAGCTGGCACGCCCAATTGGCACATGCACGTTGCCGTGGCGGTCCGTTCGGTACTCCACCTTGCCGCCCTTGAATTCCTCAACTGCTTTAGCAGGATCAGAGGTTACGGTGCCGGTCTTTGGGTTTGGCATCAAGCCACGCGGCCCGAGTGCCCTACCTAGGCGGCCGACCAGCGGCATTAAGTCAGGCGTGGCAATGGTGACATCAAAGTCCATCATGCCGCCCTCGATGAGGGCTGCAAGGTCTTCGGCGCCGACAAACTCTGCTCCGGCAGCCGTAGCCGCTGCTGCTGCTTCGCCATGGGCAAACACCGCTACTCGGACGTCCTTGCCGGTACCTGCAGGGAGGGCCACGGTGCCGCGAACCATCTGGTCAGGCTTGCGTGGGTCAACACCAAGGCGGATCGCTAAGTCCACTGACTCGTCAAAGTTCTTCGTTGCGATGGTTTTGACTACCGCTACTGCCTCTGCGGGCGTGTGGAAGTTGTCTCGGTCGAAACGCTTTGCAGCGTCATCAAACTTCTTGCCGTGAAATGTCATGTCGATCTCCCTAGTGGATGGTCTCCCTCATGTCGGCGAAACCGGAGGCGAGGTCTTCCTCCCGGGGCCGTACTGCCAAGAACGTATTGATTGAGCGAATTACTCAGCGATGCGGATACCCATAGAGCGAGCGGTTCCAGCAATCTGAAGCTTTGCGGCTTCGAGATCGTCGGTGTTCAGGTCTGGCAGCTTAATTTTTGCGATGTCTTCAAGCTGGCTGTCGGTGATTTCTGCAATCGATCCACGCCCGGGGGTTTCTGATCCCTTTGCTAGGCCAAGCGCCTCGCGAATCAGCACAGGCGCTGGAGGGGTTTTGGTGACGAAGCTAAAGGTGCGATCCTCAAAGATGGAGATCTCTACGGGAACGATGGTTCCGCGTTGCGCTTCGGTTCTTGCGTTGTACTCCTTGCAGAAGTCCATGATTGCCACACCGTGGGGACCGAGCGCGGTTCCAACGGGCGGTGCAGGCGATGCCTGACCGGCAGGGATCTGGATCTTTACGAGGGCTACGACCTTTTTCTTGGCCATTTTTCACTTCCTGCAGAAGGGCAACTACCCGTAAGCAAACGCGTTACGGAGCCCGGGGACGACGTGTAAGTGTGGTGCATAGAGTGCCTCGGTAGCAACCCGAGGCGCTCCTCGGGCGGTCGAGGACTCGGATTAGAGCTTTGCCACCTGCGAGAATTCGAGTTCAACCGGTGTTTCACGACCGAAGATATTCACGAGGACCTTCATCTTCATGTGGTCTTCATCGATATCAACCACCGATCCAGAGAAGTCCGCAAACGGGCCTTCTTTCACGCGCACCGTTTCGTTCAATTCGTATTCAAGACGAGGACGTGCACGCTTCGGAGAGTCGTCTGTGGGGCTATCGGCGGTGCGGATGAACTCCTCGACCTCTCTGCGCGATAACGGCGAAGGTTTGTTGCCAGCACCAACGAATCCGGTAACTCCAGGGGTATTTCGAATCACATACCAGCTGTCATCATCGAGCGAGCAACGGATAATTAAGTAACCGGGAAACATCTTTTTCATTGCGATGACTTTTTTGCCAGCTTTGAACTCGGTCACTTCCTCCATGGGAATGGCTACCTCATGGATCTTTGCATCCATCGCCATGGAGCGGGTTCGTGCCTCGATGTTTTGACGAACCTTGTTCTCGTAGCCTGACTGCGTATGCAGGACATACCACTTACCCGGCTTGTCATACGGAGAGATTCCCGCCTCTGCTGCAGCAGCCGCCTGGGCAAGTAACTCTTCCTCAGCGACAACTGCGGCAGCCTCTTCTTCGATGATCTCCTCGACAATTGCTTCCTCGATCAACTCTTCGATGATCTCCTCGACAATTGCTTCCTCGATCAACTCTTCGATGATCTCCTCGACAATTGCTTCTTCGATCAACTCTTCGATGATCTCCTCGACAATTGCTTCTTCGATCTGGTCTTCGCTCTTTGTCACACTTGCTCCGTCATCATCAGTCATTCGTTCAGGTTCTCCGTAGTCAGCGCTGTTGGATCAATCGGGGTCGGGGGAAGAGTCAGCAGTTCGGGTTAGTAGCGGCTAGCGACGAGAGCCGAAACATGGCTCACCGTGGCTCCAACAGCACCCTCGGCGGCAGGATCAGTAATAAACCTAAAGAGCCGCTCGAAGAGAAAGTCAATCCCAAACACAAAGGCTGTAAACACGATCAGCGCTGCGAGCACGATGATGGAATAGCGACGCACCTCGTCACGAGTCGGCCAAGCAACCTTCTTCAGCTCGGCTCGCACCTCTCGGATAAACTGCATGGGTTTGGTTCGCTCAGACTTCAGATGCTGAGTGGGGGCTTTGCGATCACGCACGGTGGTCTGCGAGCCGTCAGGATTGTCCTGACCGCCCTTTTGTGCGGCTCGTTTTTGCTCTCTATTCATCGACACGACGAGTACCTCTCCAGAAGTTTTATATTTCTGCTGAATCCCAGACTCGAAAGTCTCGAACAAACAACAGCAACCAATGCGCAGGGCAGGTGGGACTCGAACCCACAACCGCCGGTGTTGGAGACCGGTGCTCTAGCCAATTGAGCCACTGCCCTTTGTACTGATCTTGCCCATAGTGGAACAAGGGTTCCACGTCCGAGCCAGTTCAGACTGCCCTAGGTTAGACCGAGATGCGCCGAAGGGCTATCTGAGCGCGAGTTCGGCCCTTCAACTCCATCGCAAAGAAGTACTTCTCGGGCTACAACCTCGAACCGACTGGACTCCTTTGTTGCAGTTCTAGGCCGAAGCTGGTCTACGAACTCGAGAGGCGATCACCAGCGCTCCAGCAGCAGTTGCTGCAGCCGCAGTCGCAGTGGCTGCTGCCATATAGGCCACTCGGTGCCTATCGAGGGCAGTCCGAAGGGGATTGCGAGAGCCATGAGTCTGCAGATACTCGAATATCTCGGAGACCAGTTGCGGCCCAGGATCGATCTGAGCTGAACGCAAGCTACCCATTGCGCGAAAAATCTTTTTGTACTGAGCTTGCTCCGCCTGACAGCGAAGGCACTGCTGCACATGACGCGAGGCATGTTTTGGCATGGCCAACTCGGCCTCAATCGACTCTGATACTGCTACTGCGGCATGTTCACATCGCACGAGATTCCACCTGGTCGAGTTCGGGGAACAGTTCTGAACGCAAGCGGTGCCGAGCGCGATGCAATCGAACTTTTGCCGCAGTGCCAGAAATTCCGAGTTCAGAAGCAATGTCTTCGTGCGACATCTCATAGACATCTCGCAGGACGACCACTGCTCGCAACTTGGGCGGCAAAGTATCAAGCGCAAGCAAGAGTCGGCTCCGCAAATCTCCTGCTTCGGCCCGCAACTCGGGGCTGTACTCAGAGCGCAGATCGATCAGAACGTCACTGTCGAGAAGTTCTCCGTGACGATGACGGCCACCTCGTTTCAATTGCGTGGCAGCACAGTTAGCCGTAATTCGGTACATCCAGGTTGAGAATTGGGAATCTCCTCGAAACTTGGGTAGGGCTCGATACGCCCGAAGATACGCATCTTGAGTCACGTCTCGTGCATCCTCTTGACTGCCCGTCAACCGGAAGGCCAACGTGTACGTCTGGACGTACGTGGCCTGAACAAGCTGCTCGAAAGCTGCGTCATCTCCGGCCTGAGCCGCTTCAACCAAGCTAGAGAGTTCATCCTGAACCAAGGCTTTGGACTGAGCGGGAGTGCCAAAAGTTACCCCGGAATCCAGAGAGTTCTCGCCTCGACGATGCATATCAGGCGGAGCTAACGGATCTGATCTCTAGCGAGTTTCTTTGTGCATGGTGTGCTTACGATCGAACCTGCAGTACTTGTTCAGTTCGATTCGCTCGCGGTCATTAATCTTGGACTTCTTGGTGATGTAGTTACGACGCTTGCACTCGGTGCACTCGAGCGTCACTTTGATGCGCTTGTCGGAGGCCATCTGGTATTGCTCCTGTTACGAGGGTTCAGCCCGGCCGAACGGCTACAAGGCAGACCCATAGTGTGGCGGCATATGCGCCTCAGAACAAACCCAAGATTTCTGAGGCCATCCCAACGGGCATAGAAACACGCGAAAACGCCAGATGAGCAATCTGAAACCCAGCATTTCGGGATTCGGATTGCTCACTCTGGCTTGACTACTGCTGGAGTAGCGGCGGCCGGACTTGAACCGGCGACCCCTCGATTATGAGCCGAGTGCTCTGACCATCTGAGCTACGCCGCCCTGTGGGCACAGTCCACTTTACTCATGGGTCCCGATTACTCAGGGCCGAACTGCGAGCCCCCTGTCAGAATTGAACTGACGACCTCTTCCTTACCATGGAAGCGCTCTACCGACTGAGCTAAGGGGGCGTGGCCGTAGCGCAAGGCAACGAACCGATTTCTGAGACTAGCGGGACAAGGTCGAGGGCGCCAAGAAGCTGGGCCGATTCGATCCCAAATCCCTAGGCGCTCAAGGATCAGAGTTCACGAGTCGATACACCGCTTGTGCAGTTCGAACGCCTCGTCATCGAATCCGGAGATAACAGCATCTCTGTTGATCTTCATCCGCGCTTAACCGTGATCGCGGGGTTAAGCCAGATGGAGCGAGATGGACTCGTCAACGAATTTGTGGGGGCGCTTGGCAACTCTCGAAACGGCGTTCACCTTGAACTGCTCGCAGGTAACGGCAACCGATTCGCAATCTTTCGCCCGAACCATGCGCCGCACCGAGTCATTGACGTTGACGCACGACTTGACGTGACTGATCAGTTCACTGATGTCAACGGCGAGATCAACCTCTTGTCGCGTGCAGGCCTTGATCATCATCAGGCTCGTCGCAGCATGAGATTCAACGCGCAAGACCTTGCCGAGTCGGCTGCACGAGACAGCCTCATTCAGCAACTCGCTCGGGTTGATCAGAAGCAACTGTGGGTAGCGGCGGAATCGCTCCGCACTGCTCAGCGACGCCTCGAGGAAGAGGCCGATGCAGTCGGGTCAAGCGTGGAGGACGCCGCCGTCATCGAACGCATAGAAACCCACCACGAAAACTTTGAGCGATCACAAGATCAGAGTGAAACAGTTCGACGCTCCACGTTTATGGTGGCAGGTTTCGCAGCGCTGCTCTCGGTGCCAACGGCGAGGATTGTTGGAACCGTCGGTGTGATCCCCTTGGCCTTTCTTGCAACGGCCGCAGTACTGGTGTCTTTTGTGTACTGGAGGCGCATGGAATCAGCGCGCAAGCGCGAAGCCGCTGCGCTCGCCGAAGCCGGGGCCCAGTCATATTTGGGGTTCCATTTGCAGCGAGTCAACAGCCTTCTCTCCTCTGACTCTGGTCGGCGACGCCTGATTGCTGCAGCTGAGGAACACCGTGGCGCAGCGCAGCGTTGGGTTGTGTTAGCCGGCCCGATCGATGTGGAGTGGGCCGACGAAAACCATCAAGAGATCACCGCAGCTGCCAACCTGCGCCAACTCGTTCAACCTGCGGGGTTCAAAGAGGAGAGCCTTGGTATCGATGACACAGCCGCATCCGCTCATGCGCTCGTGACCCACCTTGGAGATCTCCGTAATCTCGGATCATCAGGTGAGAGTTTCCCGGCACTGTTCGACGAACCCTTCGTCAATATCGAGTCTGGCGTGCTCCCTGCTTTGCTCGAAGTGATCGTCCGTGGGTCAGAGCACCAACAGATCATCCTGCTAACAGATTCTCCGAGCGTGACCTCATGGGCTCAGCTTGAGGAGATGACTGGTGCGCTCAAAATCATCGAGCCCACGGCCCTGATCAACGCTGCTCCAAGCCCGCTCTAGGCTGAATCGCACCTCGGGGCTGCAGCGGGGGGGTACCTTGAACCCGTGAAGATCAGAGACGCTGTAGCCAAAGACGCCGAAGAGATGATGGCGATCTATAACCCCGTGGTGCTGAGCTCGACCGCGACATTTGATCTTGTACCGCGGAGTTTGGCAGAGCAACAGGAGTGGATTGAAAACCGCTCGGGGGCGAGGATTGTGCTCGTTGCGGTCAATGACGCAGGCCTCGTGGCGGGCTACTCAGCGCTCTCCCCCTACCGCGACCGCGCCGCCTACGCAACCACCGTCGAAGACTCGGTCTACGTCCATGAAGAGTTCCAGCAACTCGGGATTGGCAAACTCCTACTGAGCTCACTGATCGATCGAGGTCGAGCTCATGGGTTCCACGCAATGATGGCCAGAATCGTGGCAAGTCATGAAGCCTCCATTGCACTGCATTCCCAATGCGGGTTTGAGGCCGTGGGGTACGAACGTGAGGTGGGACGAAAGTTTGGAAAGTGGCTTGATGTGACGCTCATGGAGCTGCTGCTCTGATCATCAAATCTGCTCATCAAATCTGGTTGGGCCCTCGCCCGTCAGACAAAAAGAAACGACGCCTCCGAAGAGGCGTCGTAGTGGGCCGGGAAGGATTCGAACCTTCGTAGGCAATGCCGGCAGGTTTACAGCCTGCTCCCTTTGGCCGCTCGGGCACCGACCCAGTGGGCGGTCACGATAGCGTTGCTCAGCCTCACTCAGAAAGCCGAGAGCCGAGTCTTGTGAATCTCCCGCCAGAATCCGGGGGGTTTGCCGCCGTTTCTGACAAAATCACCGCACAGCAATCACCACGGAGATTTTCAAATATTCCGCAACTAACAGGAGGATTGGCCATCATGCCTAGCTTCGATATCACCTCAGAAGTAGACCACCAGGAGATCCGCAACGCGGTAGATCAGGCCATGCGAGAGATCGTCAATCGTTTCGACTTCAAGAACACCAACTCCACCATTGAACTCGAGGAGTCAACGATTACTCTGCGCTCGGCGAGCACAGATCGCTTGGGTGCAGTGCGGCAGGTTTTGGAGGAGAAGCTCGTGAAAAGGCAGGTCTCTCTGAAAGCGTTGAGCTACGACAAAGTCGAAGAAGCCTCGGGTGGTACAGCACGTCAGATCGTCAATTTGGTAGCAGGGATTAGCTCTGACAAGGCCCGGCAACTGAACAAGTTCATCAAAGAACTCGGAATCAAAGGGTCACAATCTCAAACCCAGGGTGAGCAGATTCGAGTAACAGCCAAGAAGCGCGATGACCTTCAAGCCGTCATCGCAGCATGTAAGGAACATGACTTCGAGATTCCCCTGCAGTTTGGAAACTTCCGGGACTAGCTGCCGAGTGAGGCCCTCATGAGGTCTGCGGACCACCTAAGAGTTGAGCCAAGAATTGTTGCGGAGGCGGGCGATACGATCGGCCGTCGGCGGGTGCGTAGAGAAGAGATTTCCCAGCATTTCGCCTCGGATCGGATTCACGATATATGCCGAAGCTTCGGCTGGATTGACGTTCGACGGAATCCGACTGGCCCCAGACTCAAGCTTTTCGAGTGCACGAGCGAGTGGTTCACCTGTTCCCAAAATGCGCGCTGCAGAAGCGTCAGCTTCATACTCCCGGCTGCGACTGATTGAGGATCGAATGAGCGCTGCGGCCACCGGAGCGAGAATCATCATCAGGAGGGCAACGAGGGGGTTGCTGTCACGACCGTTGCCGTGTCCGCGCCCGCCAAGAATCAAAGCCCAACGGGCCATGCTCGCCGCAAAAGTAATTCCCATTGCGATGGCGGCCACAACCGAACCAATGAGTATGTCTCGATTGCGCACGTGCGAAAGTTCGTGCGCCAGTACACCTTGAATCTCGTCCCAAGTCAGGGTTTGTAGCAGGCCCTCGGTAACGCATACTGCAGCATGTTGCGGGTTTCTACCCGTTGCGAACGCATTGGGCTGAGGATTGCGGGAAACATACAGGCCGGGCATCGGCATGTTCACGCTGCGACACAATTCCTGAACGATCTGGTGGTACTGCGGCATCTGCTGCGCGCTCACTTCGACTGCGCGAGCCGATCGCAACGCCAGTTTCTCTGACCCCCAATATGACCCGCCGCACATGCACAGCCCAATCAACAAGCCGATGGTGAGTCCGCCAACACCGCCGAAGAGGTAGCCCACCGCCATACAGAGCCCACCTAGGCCCGCCAGCAAAATTGCGGTTTTCAGATTATTCATCACGGTGAGAAAGACCCATCTCCACACAGGACCTCGCGAAGTCGCTGCTGCGAGGGCACCGTTAACATAGAGGGACCTGATCGGGAGGAAGTCTCACAAGGCGGCAGGCGCTGAAGCAATCCTCAGCAAGACCAAATGAATTCGAAGGGGGCCCTCATTTCACTCGTAGTAACCCGAGTGGATATACACGCAGGGCACACCCTCACTGTGGAACATATGCACGTTTCGAGGATCATCTTCAAAGGCAAGCCTCAGATCGAACCCACGCTGACGCAATTCACGAACGGTTCGCTGCTTGAACGTCCGCGCCGCCATGTAGTCGCCAAACTCACGCATGATGAGTGCATCCCAGCGCAGGCCGTACCGCTCAAGCCATCCCAGAGTTTGCGACTGCACCTTCATCGGCCGTGCGGTGAGCAACACAATGCGATGAGCAGCATCAATCACCTCGAGCATGCGTGCCACCTCGTCGATAACGGCATCGTTACCACAGGCCTGAAAAAATGCATCCCAGTCGGCGAACGGCTCGTTGATGTAGTGCTGCCTCGTGCTGGCGTCTGAAAGCACCCCGTCCATATCAAAGATCACCGCGGGTCCATCGCTGAAGGATTGCTCCCGCCAGAGCCAGTTCGAATATGTCTGATCCCAGAGCGGCACAACTGCAGGTTAGCAACGGTGAGGAACACCCTCGTTCCGTCCCTCGTGCGCATGGGGATTGGCCGGGCTAGTCCTCGTCTGCGGGCTGTTCTTGGGCGCGCGCTCTCAATGCTTCCACCACTGATTCGTCTGCCAAGGTTGTGGTGTCGCCAAGGGCTCGGCCCTCGACCACGTCTCGGAGCAACCTTCGCATGATCTTCCCGGAGCGAGTCTTGGGCAAGTCTGGAACGATGATGACCGCCCGCGGCCTCGCAATTGCGCCGAGCTTCTTATCAACATGGCGGCGGATTTCCTCGCGAAGCTCATCGCTTGACTCGAAGGTTCCACGAAGAATGACGTAAGCCACAATTGCCTGACCAGTCGTGGGGTCAGTTGCGCCAACCACTGCCGCCTCTGCCACGGCTGGGTGATCGACCAGTGCAGATTCAACCTCGGTAGTTGAGATGCGGTGCCCCGAGACGTTCATGACGTCATCGACTCGGCCGAGTAGCCAGAGGTAGCCCTGCTCATCCAACTTGGCTCCGTCCCCGGCAAAGTAGCGACCAGGAAAGCGCGACCAGTAGGTCTCTTCGTAGCGCTCAGGCGCACCCCAGATGCCACGAAGCATCGCTGGCCACGGCTGGGAAATAGTCAGGTAACCACCACCTACGGTGAGCACGGTACCGGCATCGTCAACGAGTTCTACGCCGATCCCAGGAAGTGCCGCACAGGCCGAGCCAGGTTTCGTGGCCGTAATACCGGGCAGGGGTGAAATCATGTGTCCGCCCGTCTCGGTCTGCCACCACGTGTCGACAATCGGGCACTGCTCCGACCCAATGTGTCGGTGATACCACATCCATGCCTCTGGGTTGATCGGCTCACCGACACTTCCCAGCACACGCAGCGAACTCAGGTCATGCCGTTTTGGTTCCTGATCTCCCCACTTCATAAACGTGCGTATGGCAGTGGGTGCCGTGTAGAGCTGCGTGACCTTGTAGCGCTCGATGATGTCCCAGAAGCGATCCTTGGGCCACAGGGTATGGTCAGCGTTGCGCTCAGACTCACGCGGAGTATCTGGTGTGCCCTCGTACATGACGGATGTAGCCCCATTAGCAAGCGGCCCATAAACGATGTAGCTGTGCCCCGTCACCCAGCCCACATCTGCGGCACACCAGTAAATGTCGGTCTCTGCTTTGAGGTCAAAGACTTGGCGGTGAGTCCACGCTGCTTGGGTGAGGTATCCGCCCGTGGTGTGCACAATTCCTTTGGGCTTGGCTGTCGTCCCAGAGGTGTACAAGATGTACAGAACCTGTTCGCTATCGAGATGGGCTGGGGGGCAAATCGGGTTGGCCTCCGAGACCATCTCGTCCCACCAGTGATCGCGTCCAGAGGTCATCTCAACCTCGGTGCCACAGCGATCCACGACCACAACGCTGCGCATGGTGGGGCAGGAGGGAAGTGCCAGATCAAGATTATTCTTCAGAGCAGAGGGCTGGCCTCTGCGGTAGCCAGCATCGGCGGTAATAGCTACAACAGCGCCCGCATCGTTGATGCGATCAACCAAAGAGTCCGGGCTAAATCCGCCGAAGACTAGTGTGTGAATCGCCCCGATTCGAGCGCAGGCAAGCATTGCAATAACGGCTTCTGGAATCATCGGCATGTAGATGCACACGCGATCGTCACGCCGAACTCCAAGTTCTAATAAGACGTTCGCGAAGCGCTGAACCTGGTCCAATAAGTCGGCATAGGTCAACGTTCGGGTATCGCCGGGCTCGCCTTCCCAGTGGATGGCAACCTTCTGGCCGCGCCCAGCCTCAACATGGCGATCGAGACAGTTGTATGAGACGTTGAGCTTGCCGCCGACAAACCACTTGGCGTTGGGAAGCTCCCACTCGAGCGTCGTATGAAAGTCCTCGAACCAACTCAGCGAGTTTCGGGCTTGCTCGGCCCAAAAAGCCTCTGGGTTCTGAGCGGCCTGAGCATAGATTCCTGGGTCAGAGAGGTTTGCAGCAGCTACAAAAGCCTCTGAGGGAGCGAAGGTTCGCGTCTCTTGGAAGTAATCCTCGATGGTTGCAGCCTCGGTCGGTGCAGCGGCTGATCCTGCCGCCGAGGTGTTGTCCGCACCATCCGGTACTGCGTTGGATTCTGCCTGCATGAGATCCCCTACCACTCGAAGACTGACTGACGAATGGTAGACCGAACCGGATTTCGCTGCAGATGGAATGCCAGGGTTCCAAGCCCAGCGAGCCAGCACTACTGTCGAAGCGGATGAACCTGATCGACAGATACGAGCTCAACCGCCGAAGCTTCCAACTCTTGGGCCGACGCCTTGATGACAACCAGAGCCGGCTGATGGTTCCCGCCACTTTAGAGTGGACCGTGTGCGACACGTTTGCGCACATGGCGGGAGTCGCTGATGACATCCTGGCTGGCCGGATGGAAGGAGTTGCAACCGATCCGTGGACCGAGGCGCAGGTTCAACGCAGACGTGGTCGTACGCTGAGCGAGTTGCTCGACGAGTGGGAAGAATCCGCACCGCGCCTTGAAGAGCTCCTCAAGCCCATGGCCGATCAGATCGACCCGCGTTTGGTCATCGACTTGTGGACCCATGAGCAAGATGTGCGAGGTGCCGTTGGAATCCACGGCGGCGACCACGGCGAGACGTTGAACTGGATCGCGAGGCATATATTGGCGGGTTGGCGCAAAGCAGTTGAGCGCTCCACGCTGCCACTCGTGCAGATCGAGTCGGTGCCAGCAGAGGCCAAACTCGGCGATCAGCCAGAACCGAGCGACTCAGAGGAGCGGGCGGCATACCTTCGGATTGCCCCCTATGAAATTGCGCGTATGGGAGTCGGCCGCAGAAGTCGCTCGCAGATTCTGAGCTACGAATGGTCCGGGGTTGCTGACCCCTCTGCGTACATCGACTTACTTGTTGCATTTACTCCCGCTACCCAAGACATCATGGATGCCTAGGGTTCTCGCCGCAGCGCCAACTGCAGCGAGCGAATCTGCCTATAACGAGCAGATATAGCCGGTACGCGGGTCAGCCGTGCCAGCGAGCAAGTCCACATACGCAGCCGTCACCTCATCTGCACCCTGAGCTTGTTGGTAGTCGACCCAGCCATCGGCCCACTCAACATAACGGTCCCAGGCACTACTCACGCGAGCATCGAGTCGTTCGCTCCCCCACTCCTTGGTGCGCTTGGCGATCTGCGTTGGAGCAAAAAAGAATTGTGGCTCTGGAGAAGGGATTTGCATCGAAGCTTCAGCGGCTGCGTGGTCCCAGTGGGTTCCGCCAACCGTCATTGAATACTCAAGCACTCCTTGAAGATGAGCGTGAGCAGAAAACAACACATCGCGATTGCCAGCAATGTCTACATAGACGGACCGCTGCCGCTCAATCTGGTCGATCTGGTCATAGGCGAGTACTTGGTCGTACATCTCGAGGCCTTCAACGAAACCAACGTGTACGGGAGAGGTGAGTCCGACTACCCTCACCCCGCGCTCAGAACCAAGGTGGGCAAGCCCAAGGGCAGTCTTGCTTGAAGCGCTCGAAACAACGACCTGCTCCGATCCAAAATCCTGCTGATCGAGTAGAAAATCATCAATCAGGAACGAAGTGAAAAACAAGGGATACAACAGCGCCTGCTGCTGCTCACGGTCCGGCCGGTAGATCGGGTCAGAAGCACAGCGCGAATATCTGCTGTAGGCGCTTGCAAGCCCCGATCGATTCGGCGACATGTCGGTCAGGCCGAGCGAATCAGAGCGACCTGGCATGATCACCAACTCTGAAGACATGGGAAAGTAGCCGTAGAAAACCTCACCCACACCCGCATCCGGGGACTGAGACTCGATCACCTCACCAAACCCCCAGACGGGTATGCGACCCCAGTCCGTGGCGTCGCTTTGAGCCACTGGGAAGAACTGCCAATAGCTCAGCATCTCACCGAACACCGCATAGGTGATGTTGTTGGAGGAGAGTGCAAAGGCGGTCACCCGGAGCCGTGCTTGGCCCTCTTCAAGGGGAAGAACTTCAGGGGAACCAACTCGAACCTCAGCCAAATTTTTCTTCGCAACTTCAATGTTCATGTCAGGTCTCATTCCCTGCTTTTTGGCCTCTTATTGGCGGCTTTGTCGCTAGTTCTGCTCTCCTAGCCTATGCGCCACTCAAGCACCTCAAAGCCACCCAAACCCCCCGGATCGAGCAATGCTTCGGCCTCGGCTACTCGACTTCGTCCTCGAACTGCCGCCAGGTTTCCCGCTGCAGCACCCTCGCTCCAGATCTGACGGCCCTCATCCACAAAGCGCTCAATCCCCCAACGCCGTAACCAGTCGGCTTGGGTGCAACGCTGGAAAGCTGCAGAGAACCGCTCCAACTGATCAACAGCAACCTCACAGGTAATGTCTTGGGTGCCCGGAACCATGAGCGGGTTGCTGCCCCGGCCGTGGGACCGATAGGTACGCAACCATTCCTCGCTGCGACGCTCAGCCATATCTTGTGAGCTCGCGCAGTAATCAATCACCAGCACAGAACCCGCTTGAGTTACCCCGAGGGCCTGATACATCCAGTGCACTGCTTGGGATTGAAGTGGAATCCGCACGCCTAGGAGCGCTTGTGGCAGTAGCTCATCTGCGGCGCGCTGCACTGAGGGGTCAGCTGGAACGAGCAGTTCCTCGAGTTCACCATCGGCCAAGGTCACCCGCAGTTCGAACCATCCATTCTGGGTGCGCTCAAGAATGCGAATTGGCAAGTTATCGAGCAACTCATTCGCAATCACCACACCTCGGATGGCTTCGGCGGGAAGGTCCGCTAGGGAACAAAACAAAGGCCCGATACCTTGGTCAACAGCTCGCAAGCCAACATCCTCATCAGATGCAGGGCCGAAAATCTCAAAGGGGTGTACCAGCGGCAAATACCTAGCTTGGCGGTCTCGCAGCAACTCCGATCGCTCTACAAGGACATAGCGCAGCGCCGCGGAACACGCTGGTTCAGCTGCGCGGATCGCCAAAGCAAGCGCCCCACGCCCCGCTGCAGCCTCGATGACAACGAACGGATCAGGGCATCCGAGCTCCTGCCAACGCGCATCAAGAAATTCCGCTACGACTGCGCCGAAAAGCGGGCCAACCTCGGGGCTGGTAATAAAATCTGCACTGGCTCGACCCGCTCCCCCACCGCTACCAAAGAACCCGCCATCGGGGTAATAGAGCGCCAGTTCCATGTACTCGTCAAAGCGAATCGATCCATTACGAACAATTCGCTCGGTGAGTTCCTCAAAAAGAGGTCTGGCCAGTTCGACCACGAGGTCGACCTAGCGACCGAGGGCTGCAGCTACTGGGCTGAAATTGCTGATGTTCGTGAGCAGTCCGGGAAGCACACCAAACAGAACAGTGGCTACAACGGCTATGCCCATGGCACCAATCAGAGTGAAAGGAATCTTGACGGGGGTGGTATCGCCATCGGGGGCCTCGTCGAACCACATGGTCTTTGCCACATTCAGGTAGTAATACGCAGCGATCACGGTGTTGATGGCCATGATGATCGCGAGCGCATAGCCGAGAGCCGTATTGCCGCCAATGAGTGCTTGCCAGATTCCAAACTTGGCATACCACCCGCCAAAGGGTGGAATTCCAGCGAGTGATGCCAAGAAGATCGTCATGGCAACGGTCAGTCCAGGCATGTAGCTGAAGAGTCCGCCAAGGGAGCTGATCTCGGCGGAACGAGTCTTGCGCGAGATTGCGATGATCACCGCAAAAGCACCTAGGTTCATGGCCGCATAGATGACAAGGTAGGTCACGATCGCCGAAAGCGCTTGCGCGCGATTCGTCTCGATCACGGCGAATGGCGCCAGCATAAATCCAGCCTGCGCAATTCCTGAGTAGGCCAACATGCGCACCACGTTGGTCTGCTTGAGCGCAATCAAATTGCCAACCGTCATCGACAGAATCGCCAGCACAGCGAACACGGGCTGGATGATGTCGGGGCGGGCGGCAAAGCAGTAGAAAACAATCTGAATGAGCGCAACGAATCCAGCGGTCTTCGAGGCCACAGCCAAAAAGGCAGTTACGGGAGTGGGGGCACCTTCGTAGGTATCTGGAGCCCAGGTGTGGAACGGCACCGCCGAAACCTTGAAGGCAAAACCGATGACAACAAAGATCATCGCAATGGTGACAATCGGCGCGCCGCGACCATCGCCGATTCGCATCAGGTTCTCGGCAATGACGTCAAGGCGAGTTGACCGGCCCACCCCGTACACCAGCGACATTCCGTAGAGCAACACCGCAGAGGCGAATACGCCCATGAGGTAGTACTTCAGTCCCGCCTCGTTCGACTTTTCATCACCCTTGCGCCAAGCGGCGAGCATGTAGGCCGGGATGGAGAGCAGCTCAAGGGCAACAAAAATCATCAGCAGATCGCGAGCCGAACACATCACCAACATGCCGAGCACCGCAGCCACGATCAGCGAGTAGTACTCGCTCTCCCAGTAGTCGCCATCGGCTACATAGTTCGTGGACATCAGCACGACCATGTATGCCGAGACCAAGAACAGGGCTTGCAGAACCAGAGACATTGAGTCAACAACGTACGAGCCACCAAAGAGCACCCGTGTGCGGCCGTCCACGGCCAAGGTGATGAGGGGAATGAGAGCGCCGAGCAACACCAAGCTGGCGAGCGTGGGCATGAAGGGCTTGACCCGATCCAGCTTGATCGAATCAAGCAAGATCAACAGCAAACTCCCGACCAGAATCACCATCTCGGGCGCGATGGCATGCCAGTCGATCGTTGGCGAAATAAATTCCGCGTCTGGGAGGAGTTGCAGGAGCGTGGCAATCACAGAGGGTCAGCCCCCAACCGATCTTGCAATGACTTCAACGGCTGGACCAGCCACGTTGAAGATGAGGCCAGGGAAGAACCCGAGAATCACAATTCCCGCCAAGATGGGCGACCATGCGAGCCACTCAAACTTGTTGACATCGGTGATGTTGGGATCGTTCGCAAACTCTTCACTCGGTGTGCCGAACGCAGTGCGCTGATACAGCCAGAGCAGGTAGCCCGCTGCCAGAACGGTACCAACTGCAGCTATCACCATGAGCGTGCGGAACAGGGCCACGTTGAGACCCACCGCCGGGTCATAGGCCGACAGAATTGCAGGGAACTCTCCCCAGAAACCGGCCAAACCGGGAAGACCGAGTGAAGCCATCGTCGCGAATCCCAAGATCCAGCCCATCTTCGGCGCCGAGATGAGCAGCCCGCCGAGCCGCTTGATATCGAGTGTGTGATAGCGCTCCTTGACTGAGCCCGCCACGAAGAACAGCAGACCAGTAATCAGACCGTGAGCCACCATGCCAAACACTGCTGCATTCAGACCAAAGGCCGTGAGAGTCGAGATCCCTAACATCGTGTAGCCCATATGCGCCACCGATGAGAAGGCAATAAGGCGCTTCATGTCAGTCTGCGCCAAACAGCCAAGGGCGCCGTAGATGATTCCAATCACGGCCAAGATGCCGATCAGCGGGGCCCATGCTCGGGCGGCGATGGGCAGGATTGGAATAGCAATTCGGATAAACCCATACGTTCCCAACTTGAGCAGTACCGCAGCCAGAATGACCGAGCCCTGTGTGGGTGCCTGAGTGTGAGCGTCTGGCAACCAAGTATGGAAGGGGAACATCGGCACCTTGATGCCGAAGCCCAAGAACATCCCGCCAAAGATGACAATCGCCGTGGTCTTGGCGATGCCGGAAGCACCCGAGTAGGTGAGCGCCTGCATGCCGAAGGAATGCAGCGGATCTCCCGCTCGCATATGCGCATAACTCCCGCCGAGGTGGCGCAGTTGTTCAAGCGCGAGTCCCGAGGGGGCCTTGGCAAGGAAGTAGAGCGCAACAAAAGCCACGATCATGAAGGCCGACCCGAAGAGCGTGTACAGGAAGAACTTAATTGAGGCGTATCTGCGCTGCTCGCCACCCCAAACACCAATCAGGAAGTACATCGGCAACAGCGTGACCTCGAAGAACACGAAGAACAGAATCAGATCCTGAGCAAGGAACGAGCCCAGCATTGCGGTCTCGAGAATGAGCATGAGCGTGAAGAAGGCCTTGGGATTACCCGGGCTTGGCACATGCTGCCAGCTGTAAATCACTACCAGCGGAACGATGAACAACGTCAGCGCTAACAGCGGTAGTGACAGGCCGTCGAGGCCCAGTATGAAGTTGCTGTTGATCAGTTCGATCCAGTTCTTATTGACCATGTACTGCAAGTGCTGCGAGTCCCCATAGTCAAAGTTGATCATCAACAAGATGCCCATGAACGCCGCAGCTAGCGGTGCGCCCAAGGCCACAAGCTTGATGGCACCCTCGGATTGTTTGGGTATGGCCATCATCACGAATGCCCCTGCCAGTGGCAGGAAAATAGTGAGGACAAGACCCCAGTCGTTCAAGAAATTCATCATCGGATTCGGCTCTCCCTGTCGTTCATCAGCCGATTACCACCACGAACACGCCGACCAAAATTGCTACAGCGGCGAAGAACAGTGCTGCGTACTGCTGGATCCGTCCGGTCTGAGTGAGACGCAAATATGCGCCAGCACCACTCGCAGATGACCCGGCACCATTGACGGCGCCGTCGACGACCTTTTGGTCGACGTTCTTATAAACCCAATTGCCCGAACCAACAGCGGTCTTACCGACCAGGTTCACCGCGCCGTCAATGACGTGAGCGCTGAACCAATTGGCTGCCCGGGCGAGCGGGCCTTTCACGAATCCCACGATGACTGTGGTGTACAGCCAATCGAAGTAGTACTTGTTGACCAAGATGTTCTTGAAGAACGCAGCAACTTTGTTGCGATCTGCCAAACCGTGCAGGCCTGCGAACGCGTCCTTGAAGAAGTACAGGTAGGCCAGACCAATACCTGCGGCTCCCACCGCAACCGAAACCAGCGCAAGCACGGGGTTAAACGAGGCGTGCGTGATTGCCGGGAAGTACAGACCGACGGGTTCCACATAGTGTTCGAAGCGAGTTTGAGTTCCTTCGGGCAAGAAATCGAAAGCGGCGGGAAGGTTGACAATGCCCGCAATTGCGCCGAGCGAAGCCAAAATAATCAGCGGGGTAGTAATGCGAGGGCCGGACTCGTGCGGGGTTCCGTGGCCTCGGTATTCACCGTAGAAGGCGTACCAGATTGTGCGGGTCATGTATGCAGCGGTGCAGAAGGCTGCCAGCAACAACATCACCAACATGACGTGGTATTCGCCGTTTGCACCCTGGGTTCCGGGGAAGGACCCAGTGCCCGCAAGAATCTCATCTTTCGACCAGAACCCCGAGAGTGGAAACACGCCAGCGAGCGCCGCTGTAGCGACAAGGTAGGTCCAGAAGGTTTTGGGCATGACCTTGCGCAGACCACCCATGTCATCAACCATGTTGAAGCTGTGATGCGATGCATGGCTGAGCGAGCCAGCACCGAGGAACAGGCAGGCCTTAAAGAATGCGTGCGTAAACAAATGGAACAGCGCCGCAGTCCACGCACCGACTCCAAGAGCTGTGACCATGAAGCCAAGTTGTGAGACTGTTGAGTAGGCCAACACCTTCTTGATGTCTTTCTGCACAAAGGCCAACATGGCGCCGAAGAGTGCAGTGATGGCTCCCACCATCGACAGCGCATTGACCGAGGACCCAGAGATGGAAAGGCCCTCAAAGAACACGGGATACAACCGGGCAACCATGTAGACGCCAGCAACCACCATCGTGGCGGCGTGAATAAGCGCCGAGACCGGGGTCGGGCCGGCCATGGCGTCAGGCAGCCAGGTATGCAATATGAACTGCCCGGACTTCGACATCACCGCGGTGATGAGGCATAACGATCCAATCAGCAAAAGGTTGTGAGAGATTCCGCCCTCATTCGACAAGATATTGAGGTCCATAATGGAGAAAGATTTCCCCGCCGCGAAGTACAACACAATCACGCCCACGAGTAAGCCGATGTCTCCCACACGGTTGGTCAGGAAGGCCTTGAGGGCGGCATCGGAGTTGGGTTTCTCTTCCCACCAATGGCCGATCAACGCAAAGGAGCAGACTCCAACCAACTCCCATCCAACAATCATCTGCAAGGTGTTCTCGCTGAGCACGAAGAACAACATCGAGGCGGTGAACAGACTCAGGAAAGCGAAGTAGTGCGTGTATCGACGGTCTCCATGCACGTAATCGGTGCTGAACACATGCACGAGTAACGAAATCAGGGTCACGACCACGAGCAACAAGACGGACTGTCCGTCGATCAGGGTGCCAATTGAGATCGTTTGATCGCCGTTCTTAAACCAGTTAATGCAAGAAACAACTGGTCTTGTCGAGATCTCTTCGTGAGCAGCAGCTCCACCCGTAGCTTCTCCAGCTGCAGCAGCGGTGCCACCTGCGGTAGCGGCAACTTTGCCCTCCACATGTTCAACCCCAGTGCCGAGCGCGGCGGCCTCGGCGGCCACGCTCGAACAACTTGGATCAACATTGGCAAGCGCTGCGCCCTCGGCAGCAGGCCCGTGGCCTTCGGGGTTGTCATTGCTCCACGCAATCCAGTTACCCGCCGTAAGCAACGCCAGCACAAAAGCTGCCCCCACAAAGAAGATGCCAATCTCGGCACCCTTCTTGGGCATCTTCTTGCCAAAGAACAAGATGAGCAGGAAGGACAACGCCATGAGCGCCGGGATAATCCAAACATGTGTGAAGAACCACATAGCGCTCAGCCCTTCAACTCGTCGAGCTCGTCGATATCGACCGAGCGTTGGTTCCGATAAATCAGCAACACAATGGCCAAGCCAACGCCAACCTCGGCTGCGGCAATAGCAATCGTGAATAGGGCAAACACCTGACCAGCGATTCCCCAGTAGGTACTGAAGACAATCAAGTTGATGTTCACAGCGTTGAGCACAAGCTCAATCGACATCAACACCAGCACGCCGTTCTTACGCACGATGACGCCATAGACACCAATGGTGAACAAGATCGCAGACAGCAAAAGGAATTGATTGAGCAGCATGATTCGGTGTCCTCCCCTCAGTCCCGGCGAGCCAGGACGATGGCCCCAATCAGGGCGGCGAGTAGGAGCAGGGACAGCATCTCAAATGGAATCAAGTACTGCCCAAAAATGGCATCCGAAACGGCTTGGGTTCGGCCGTTGGTATTTGGTCCAGCAACGCCCTCGTAGGCAGCGAAGGTGAGTTTGGAGCGGCCGAAGGATTCAATCAGCGCGTAGGACAGAACACCTAGCAGCGCCACCCCAACCCCAATGCCGATCTTCTTTTGGTTGTTATCCAAGTCATCAGAGACACCAAGTGGCGCCCGGGTCAACATCACTCCGAAAAGGAACAGCACAATGACCGCGCCGAGGTACACCAAGAACTGCGTAACGGCCACAAACTCAGCCTGTAGAAGTATGTAATTCAGTCCTACTCCGCCAAGCACGACCACCAACCACAGCGCTGCGTGAACAATGTTTTTGGTGGTGACAACGCGAATAGCTGCGAAAATCATCACCACGGCCTGAACGGCAAAAACCACATTCGCCGGCACGTCGAAGGTGGTCTCCCGCGTCACACGCGGTACAACCTCAGCAATGATCAGCGCTGCGGAGTTCATCGCGGCACCTTCTTCACTTTTACCTCGGAGCCTGCTTCGAGGGGTTCAAAATCTGGAACCGTTTCCATCCATTCATCAAGACGGGACTTGTCATGAAGGAGGTCCTGAATGCGCACCTCGGAGTACTCGTATTCGGGGGACCAGAACAGCGCCTCAAAGGGGCAGACCTCTACGCAGATCCCGCAATACATGCAGAGCGAGTAGTCAATGTCAAAGCGATCGAGTGCATTAACCGAGCGTGGCTTTCCGCCTTCTCGGCGCGGTGGAGCGAGTGTCTTGTGCGCCTCGATATAGATGCACCAGTCCGGGCACTCTCGGGCGCAGAGCATGCACGAGGTGCAGTTCTCTTCCTTCAGCGCAATCACGCCGCGGGCACGAGCAACGGGCTCTTCTTTTTCATGCGGGTACTGAACAGTTGCAGCACCCTTTGCAGGAGAAGGCAGACGCAAAAGACCATCGGGAAACATGGTTTCCACAGCTGTCTTCATGGTGATACCAAGACCTTTGACAATCCCTGGAACTTTGGGCTTGTTTGCCATTAGAACACCACCTTCATGACGCCAGTAACCACGATATTTGCCAAGGCCAAGGGAATGAGGACCTTCCAAGCAAGCTTCTGCAACTGGTCCTCACGAAAGCGAGGAAGGCTGAAGCGAACCCAGAACACTACGCCCACCAAGAGCACTGCCTTGATGGAGATCATGATTGGCCCGATTGCGTTCATGGCGCCGTCAGAAATTCCCCAAGCGCCAGGCAATTGCCATCCACCTAGGAACAACGTTGAGGCCACCGCTGCGAACGCCACTGCAGTTGCAAACTCAGCAATGAAATACACCAGAAATCGAATTCCGGTGTATTCAACCTGGTAACCAGCAACAAGTTCGGACTCGGCAATGGGCATATCGAACGGGGTCTGGGTGAGCTCAGCCTGCACTGCTATCAAG
>Ga0194041_10000127_pt1 | contig 28635 bp, 29 predicted proteins | sample JunL449m_MetaG_FD_160082 | JGI IMG/M metagenome (GOLD analysis project Ga0194041, IMG submission 160082) | Anoxic zone freshwater microbial communities from boreal shield lake in IISD Experimental Lakes Area, Ontario, Canada - Jun2016-L442-9m | ecosystem: Environmental > Aquatic > Freshwater >...
ACTACCTACTGCGTGGGCTGAGCCTGCTGGTGCTCGACCCGATGCTCAACATGAAGGGTTGGGGCCTACTTGGCTTCATGATGTTTTACGGACTCGACTGGGTTGCAACCGTGCCACCAACAGTTGCGTTATGCGCGCAACGCTTTGGCCCACAACGTGGGCCACTTGTGTATGGATGGGTGTTTGCAGGCCACCAAGTTGGCGCAGCAGTTGCCGCTTTTGGCGCAGGCTATTTGCGCGATGTCACCGGCAGTTACAAGTCGTCCTTCATCATTTCTGGCACGTGTTGTTTGATTGCTGCCTACGGCGTCACGCGCATTGACGGCAAAACACCCTTTAACGAACCTCAGACGACGAAATAGTCAATGAAGCAGTCAGCGAAGTAGTCAACGATGCCAATCCTCTTGAAACAGTCTCTGTCAATCAACTATGAGATCTTTGGAAGTGGTCCACGAGTGTTGTTTTTTAACGGTTCGGGCGGGTCTATCGAAGGCTCACAACTACTCATCAAAGCATTTGCAAAAACATTTCAAGTCCTTGTGCATGATCAGCGTGGTCTTGGAAAAACTTCAGTACCAGAAGGGCCATACACCATGGCCGATTATGCCAATGATGCTGCGGCATTGCTCGAGCATGTCGGATGGCAGACCACAAATGTTATTGGTCTGAGTTTTGGTGGCATGGTTGCCCAAGAATTTGCTGTCACATTTCCTGATCGAATTCAACGGCTAGTACTGATGTGCACCTCTGCTGGTGGCATTGCTGGGTCGTCATATCCACTGCACCAACTTGCACGACTCCCAACATTTGAGCGAAACACAGCGTTGCGGCTGCTGACCGACACTCGATTTACCGATGAATGGCTTGCAGAGCATCCCGTAGACGCCGAAATCATGCGCTTTCAAGAAGACCGCCCAGATACGCAGAAAACCAAACTTCAGATACTTGGCGAGCGTCTGCAACTTGAAGCGCGCATGGGCCACGATGTTGCCGATCGGCTACATCTCATTTCGGCACCGACATTGATTACTGCCGGCAGATTTGATGGCATTGCGCCGATGGCAAATTCGCAAGCAATTGCCGAACGAATTCCGAACTCAACGCTCAACGTGTATGAGGGCGGTCACCCATTTTTGTCCCAAGATCGCCAGGCAATGCGAGACATTCGCGCTTTTCTTGCCAGTTGACGGCCAAAAAATTATTCCACTGCAGAACTCGACATCGCTTCTTGCGCAAGCAGCTTGGCGCCAGGGTAATCGGCTTTGCCATTTGGAGCACGCGGCACCTCTCCTACAACAATGACTCGCTTGGGCGCCTTATAACCAGAGAGTTGTGTCTTGACAAAGGCGATCACATCGGGTTCCACAACGCTCACACCCAACTCAACCGATGCGACGGCCACAACAATCTGACCGAACTTATCGTCGGGTAGACCAATAACAAGACAGTCCTGCACACCCCGATAGCGCTTGACTGCTTCCTCAACTTCTTCTGGAAATACTTTCTCACCAGCAGTATTAATTACCTGACTTCCCCGACCGAGCAGCACAAATTGTCCATCGGCATCAAATGTGGCGAGGTCTCCCGGAAACGAATAGCGCACGCCATTGATGGTCCTAAACGTCCGTGCCGATTTCTCTGCATCTTTGAAGTACCCCACCGGAACAAGCCCCCCATTGGCGACTTTGCCCGTGCGTCCATCACCAGGAACCACCTCTTTGTCATCGTCATCAAACACCTTCGTGGTTGGATTCATTGCAAACTTGGCAGTCTCAACACGCGTTTGATTCGTGGTGACGCTCAGCGCCATTCCACCCTCAGTCGCACCCATACCATCGACAAGCATCACCTGCGGCACATGGTCGAGCAACCGTTGCTTCACCTCCATCGTCCACATCACACCGGAGGATGTCATTCGCAGCAACGACGAGAGGTCATAAATCTTTCCACTGCGCTTGGCCGCATCCAACGCATCGGCGATTGGCCGAGCAAATGCGTCGCCCACAATGACGGCCAGATTGACGCGTTGCTTTTCTATTAACTCGAGGAGTTCATTGGCGTCAAATTTGCGCTGCGTCAACAAGGCAACTGTTGCACCGACGCAATGAGGCATCATCGCACCAAGCCACATTCCTGTCCCATGCATCAGAGGGCAGCATGGCACCGATACAAAGTCGCCAAATTCGCGCCGCTGCGCAACGACATCGTTGACGAGTGCACGCCAGTCAGCGCCAAGCGACAAGCCAAGGGCTGCAGTTCCACTGCTGGTAAAGCCACGGGTTATCTCGCCCATCCGATACATCACACCCTTTGGCATACCAGTAGTGCCCCCTGTGTAAAGCATGTAGATATCGTCTTGTGCACGCTCTATGCGAGCTGCAGGTTGAGAGCGGGCGATGAGGTCCTCGTAGTCGATCTTGCCAGGCACAATTGCTGTGGCTGGTCCATCATTCACCTCAACAAGTAGCACCAACTTGGGCAACTTGGCCACCACTTGCGCCACGCGATCGGCAAGCGACGAATGATAAAACAACGCCTTGCAGTCAGCGTTATTCAGCAAGTATTCGAGTTCGCTACCTAAATAACGAAAATTGACGTTGATTGGAACAACTCGCTGTTTAAACGATGCAAATTGTGCCTCGAGATACTCAGTCGAATTGTAGAGATACAAGCCAGCCTTGTCATCTGGCCCGAGTCCGCTGGCCGTGAGCGCAGAGGCCAATTTTGCCGCGCGTATCTCATAGTCGCACCACGACAAACGCTTGTCGCCCATAAGCACAGCCGACACATCTGGTGTGGCGTCGGCATACGCCTCCCACAGTGTTGCAAAATCCATCTCCAACATCTTTCCCCCCCCAAAAAATAAAAATAGTTAGATCTTTGTATTCCGTTTCTGCGTCTGCGTCTGCGTCTGCGACCAGGTCATGCCCGAGAGCACATCTGCATCGTGCGGCAAACCAAGAGCACGTTCGGCCACGATATTGCGTTGCACCTCGCCGGTTCCTCCGCCGATAGTGAGCGAGCGAGCAAACATGTAACCATCAAACCAGCCAGGGTGATCGAGCGCCCGCATACCTACGCCACCGCCACCACCAAGTCCGGTGTGTTGCCCGCGCTCACTCTTTTCACCTGTTGATCTGAGCATTCCATTGGCACCCAACAAGTCTCTTGCCACTTCCATCACATGCTGGCCATGCTCGTCAGCCAGGATCTTGCGGATACTCGCTTCTGGTCCAGGTTGCTCACCCCGCAAGCGTGCCGACAGAGTTCGCATCCGAATCAGATCCAACAACACATGTTCGGTATAAATGCCTGCAAGCCGTTGGCGCATAATCGGATCAGCAACTACCCCGCGCGCTCGAACCGCATCCAACATCTCGAGAGCAGTTGGTCCACTGCCCCACAACACTCCACCCGTCGACAGCGATACTCGTTCGTTACCAAGTGTGACCTTGGCGAGTCGCCAGCCCTCGTCTTGCTCACCAACCAAGTTGGCAGCAGGTAGTCGAACATCAGTGAAAAAGACTTCATTGAAAGTGCTCGCTCCTGTCATCTCTCTAATTGGTCGGATTTCAATTCCGGGCAGATTCATCGGACAGATGAAGTACGAAACACCTTTGTGTTTTGGCGCGTCAGGATTGGTGCGGGCGATCAAGATTCCAAAAGTCGCGTATTGGGCCCCACTCGTCCAAATTTTCTGACCATTGATGATGTATTCATCACCATCGCGAACGGCTCGTGTGGAGAGATTGGCCAGATCGCTTCCACTGTTAGGTTCGCTAAATAATTGGCACCAAAAATCTTCGCCCGAGAGCAACCGCGGTAGATATGTATTCTTTTGTTTCTCCGTACCTGCAAACACGATGGTCGGTCCAGCCCATCCGATACCGATTGGGTTGGCTGGCCTGCGGATTCCGGCGCGGGAAAGTTCGTCATCAATAATGATTTGATGAATCGGGTCAGCGTCCAGACCAAACGGTGACGGCCAATGGGGCGCCACATAACCAGCGTCGGCCAAAGTTCGTGCGCTGGGATTCGGATGCGCGACGATCCACTGACGCACAGTGATACGGCGTGGGTCGTCCTCTGGGGGCAACACAAAGTCCATCGGCAAACCTTATGCGCAAGGCGTGAGGCGGCCATAACCGATAAACTGAAATTTCCTTCGCGGGTGTAGCTCAATGGCTAGAGTCCGAGTTTTCCAAACTCGTTATGCGGGTTCGATCCCCGTCACCCGCTCTCAGTGGTAATGCCCAACGGTTGATTAATGCAATAGCGATGTTTGCGCCCGCAGCAGCGGTGAGCGCAGTACTGACTCCATATTTGGACGCAACCAACCCCCACGTAAATGCACCGATCGATGCGCCGAGCCACACCATCAGCATCGCGAGCGACGAACCACGACCGCGCACCCAATCGGGCAACTGCACCATGAAGGTCGAAAACATCGTGGTCAGCATTGCCATGGTGCCAAGACCGCACACCAAGATCGCGCCAATAGCAACCGAGATGTGAGACGTGTTGGCAAACACTGCAGTTCCCAGAGACCAGACAGCCGCCGCACTGATCACGACCATCTCTGTCGACAGCATGGCACGCACACGCGGCATCACCCACACCGCCGCAACCGAACCAACGCCAAGCGCACCCGAGAGTAAGCCGAACCCGCTTGCCGACACATGCAGGCTCTTGCGCGCAACAACCGGCATCACCGAAGTGAGAGCCGACGTAGCGCCGAGTACCACCGTAAGTCGCAGCGCAACGTTGCGCAGATGTGCCGCTCCAACAATGTGTTTGATGCCTTCACCAATCGCATGATTAACACCCTGCTGGCGAGGCTCACGGACTGCTGTCGACTTGAATCGCTGTGTCACAACAACGATACCGATGAACGAAATTGCATTGAGAGCAAACACCGCCCCAGGGTTGAACAGGGCAATCAGTAGACCAGCGAGTGCAGGCCCTACCGATTGAGCGATGTTGCGCGAAATCGAATCGAGTCCGATTGCTTGAGGCAAGTGCTCAACATCAACGATCTCGGGTGTAAGAGCCATAAATGCTGGAGCTGAAATTGTGAGTGCAACCGACTCTAAAAAAGTGCCAGCAAGCAGCCAGTTGACCGACAACAGATCGCTCCATTGCATCGCTGCGAGTGCGCCAGCAATAAACAGTGCAACGATCTGTGTAATCGCGATGAGTCGACGCCTGTCAACCATGTCGGCAAAAGCACCCGCGTGCAGCGCAAGCAAAAAACCTGGCACCGCCCACGCCGTTTGCACCAGCCCAACAAGTGTTGGCGATTCAGTCAGAGTCGTCATCGTCCATCCAGCGGCCGCGATGTGCATAAATGTGCCAACGTTGGACACCAAGCCGGCAATCCAGAGCGCTCTAAAAACTCGTATTTTTAGTGGCGACCAAGGGCTAGACATGCGTCATAATATACCCATGCCTGCAGACGAGGATGTTGTGACGTCACGCGGCCTTGTCGTTGCCTTTGCCTCTCTCAACTGGACATTTGCTCGCTCAACCGGGGCAGGCGGTCAGCACGTCAACAAAACGTCCTCAAAGACCACGTTGACTGTCACGACATCTGAGGTAACTGGCCCCGACTTGGCAGTCGAGCGCGTGCGATCGCTTCTTCCGGCAGAGATTCGGATTACGGTTCAAAAAAGCCGCAGCCAGTGGCGCAATCGACAACTCTGTATGACTCAATTACGCGACATGCTCGATACCGCAGCGATGCCTCCGGCACCACCGCGCAGAAAATCACGCCCCACGCGTGGATCAGTTGAGCGCCGCCTCGAAAGCAAGCGTCGCGAGAGCAGCAAAAAAGAATCGCGCCGCACCGACAATTGGTAGGCGATGTCAAAAATGCTCTGTAATACGACTGTAATCTTATAAAACCCATACCAAATATGGCTCACAGTGGGTATCCACCACTTGTACAAACATGCTTCTTACCGTTGAATATGTAGACATCCCGTCTACAGAACTGGGGAAATACGAATATGTACACACTTGGATACCTACTCCTGGCAGCTGCTCTGCTTGGTGCCGTAACGACCGTCGTCGATTCGGTATTGGGCACTGTTCAGTTATCAGCAATCATCAAGAAGATTCCAATCATTGGTTCAAACTGGGGCCTCATCGTTGCAATCGCAATGTGCTGGTACCTCAAGATGACACCAGCCGCTGGTTGGGGCATGAGCTTCTCCGATGACTGGATGACATACACCGCAAACGGCGCAATCGTGATGGGAATGATTCCTGTCAAGGATGCTGTCATTTCAATGGTTGGCAAGGGATTGCGCGCTTAATTCGCGTTAATCAAAGCGAACTCGAAAAGCCGTCGGCGCAAGCCGGCGGCTTTTCTATTTATATCGTTAATCTGCACTACAAGTTCCGGCAACTAGCGTGAGGAGAATGACGCTCGACCCAAACCTCGTTGCTACGTACAAGCGAGATGGCGTGGTGGTATTGCGCAATCTCGTTTCACCTGACGCGCTTGAACAGCTGCGACAAGGGGTCCTGACCAACATGAAGTCTCCTGGCCCTTGGGCAAACGAATACACCCCAGTAGGTGCCAGCGGCCGATTCTTTGACGACTATGTCAACTGGCAGAGAATTTCGCAATTTGAGCAAGTGGGAAATCATGGTTCGGTCCCTCAGGCCGCACTCAAACTCATGGCCACTCAGACTGCCCGCATGTTTCACGAGCATGTGCTTGTCAAAGAAGCTCAGACACGCGAAGTGACGCCGTGGCACCACGACGACCCGTACTACAGCATTGATGGCATGGACAACGTCAGCATTTGGATTCCGCTCGACCCAATCCCCGAATCAGTTGCGTTGCGATTCATCGTCGGTAGTCATCTGTGGGATAAGCGTTTTATCCCCCGCCGATTTGCTGATCAATCTGCATATGTCGACAAGGCAACGGACTTTGTAACCATGCCCGACCAAAGCGAACTAGACAAAATGCCATCTCGTACCTGTCCAGTTGATCTCGGTGATGCAGTGGCGTTTCACTATCGCACCCTGCACTCGGCCCCGGGCACGCTCGGCACACAAGTGAATCTGAGGCGTGCAGTCAGTTTTCGCTACGTCGGCGACGACGCAGTGTTCGCCTCGCGCCCGTGGCGCACTTCGCCGCCACTTGAAGGCAATGGCTTGTCATTTGGCGATCAATTGAATGATCCGCGATTTCCTATCGTTGCAACTCGATAACCAACCGAGATTTACGCACCATCACGCACTGGCGCACCCATTGGCTTAAACGAAAACTTGCGGAACACTTCGGCGTAGCCACCTTCGTACAACAACCCTGCCTCGCGAGCGCGCTCTACAGCGTTGACGCGCACCGACAAGTTTGGCACTTCGTACCACGCAACTCCGGGCTGTTCGTGATGGGCGACATGCAAATTATTGTTGAGCATCAGCAGGCTCATAAATGGCCCCGCCATGACCATCGCGGTTCGCGTCTCTTCCTCTGCCTGATATTTGTGTTCTGGAAATGGACGAATCGCATTGAGGATTCGCCCACCGTAAGTAGTGCCGAGCGCAAATTGCCAGAGCGGCATTCCCGCAACTGACTGAACGAGAGAGACGACCACAACAAGACCAACTGCATGGACTGCCATCGCAAACCAAGCCTGCTTATCCCCTCGCAGCATCAGGCGAATCTTGGACCACAGATATGTCACCGTGCTGACAATTGTCCATACGAACATACGGAACAAAATGGTGCGGTTAGCCCAGTAGGCAGCCCTACGAATTGGACCCGCACTCGCCCAAGCTTCTGGCGACACGTAATAGCTCTCGTTGTCGAGACCTGGGTGCGTGAGATCCGACCGATGGTGCTCGACATGGTCTTTTTTAAAACTGAAATAGGGAATCCACAGCGTGACAGGAATTGATCCGATGACATCATTGATCCACTGACGTCGAAATGGATGACCATGGATTGTTTCGTGTTGCATGCTGAGGTGCCAGGCGCCAAGCACGCTCAAGAATGGAATGGTCAACCAAGGCGTCAATACTTCGCGACGCATCACAGTAAGAATTGTGAGCCCATAGACCGCAACAATTACGGCGAGCGTACGCCACTCACCTCGCCCATTGAGCAGTGATTTTCGGGAACCAGGGGCTTGTGACACGCCTCCATTCTACAATGTGACAGTGCCCCGACTAGTTGCTCTCGCCAAAACTTATGGTCCAGGACTTGTATTTGTCGGCGTAGTGACATTTGTCGGTTTTGTTATCCATTGGAATTTCAAAAACATTTCTCCACTTGTCGCATCACTGGTGTTGGGTGTGCTTATTGGAAATATTATTTCGATCCCAAAAATATTTGTAACCGGACAGAAGTTTGCGGCAAAAAAGGTCTTGCGGTTTGGCATCGTGCTCCTCGGCACACAGCTCGCCCTCAAACAGGTCGTGGATCTCGGTGGTCGCGAATTAATCGTTGTTGTCGGTGTTGTTGCGCTCACATTTCTCGGAACATTGTGGCTTGGTCCACGACTTGGAGTATCAAAATCACTTTCGCTTCTCATCGCAACAGGATTCTCTATCTGCGGTGCTTCTGCTGTCGCGGCGATGGAGGGCGTTGTTGATGCCGACGAAGAAGAGGTCACATACGCAATTGCGCTTGTGACACTGTGTGGAAGTTTGGCGATTGTGCTGCTGCCACTCTTACGCAACGTCCTTGGTCTTTCAGATCCACAAATGTTCGGCTCTTGGGTTGGGGCAAGCGTTCACGATGTTGCCCAGGTGATTGCAACTTCGTCCACTGGTGGAGAAACCGCAGTGCATGCAGCAACTGTCGTCAAACTTTCACGGGTTGTGCTACTTGCACCACTTGTCGCCAGCATCAGTATCTGGGTACGCCGCCCATCGAGCGGCCTCGTGGCCAAAGCAGACAAAAAACATGTCAGCGTTGTTCCACTTTTTGTAATCGGATTTCTTGTGATGATCGCGGTACGCACGACCGGTGTCATTCCCGACAACTGGCTCACGACGCTCAAGACAATCGAACAAATTTGTCTTGCAAGTGCACTGGTGGGTTTGGGTTCTGATGTGCGCATCGCCAGGCTCATCAAAGTTGGCGGCCGGCCTCTGTTGCTTGCACTGATCAGTTGGTTTGGAATTGCGGTTGTCTCGCTGATCGGCGTACGACTCGTTGCCTAACAGCCTGCCCGGTAGTTAGAGCGCGCCAACCACACACTTGCCACCGCGCACAACAGCGCGGGTTTGATTCACGCCCGGTCGGTATGCCAAGTGAATGTGACTCGGAGCATCCAACACAACCAAGTCGGCTCGCGAGCCAGCACACAGGTTGCCAACGTCGTTACGTCGCAATGCCTGAGCACCGCCCTGCGTAGACGACCACAGCGCCTGATCAGGCGTCATGCCCATCAAGATCACTGCAAGTGACATCACAAATGGCATCGATGTGGTGTACGAAGAGCCAGGATTGCAGTCGGTTGCAAGAGCCACCGTTACACCCTGTTCGATCATGTGCCGAGCGTGTGGAAACGGTGAACGCGTGCACAACTCGGCTGCAGGCAACAACGTTGCCACCGTCGTTTTATTGGCACTCGACAGTGCCTCAATGTCTTTTTCGGTGAGGTGGGTGCAGTGGTCGCATGAAGCGACGCCCAGCTCGACACCGAGTTGTACTCCGCCACCCCTTTGCAACTGATTGGCATGAATGCGGGTACCAAGACCGGCCTTTGCGCCAGCCTTCAAGATCTCTCGCGACTGATCGACATCGAATGCGCCGCGATCACAAAACACATCAATCCACTTTGCATGAGGCAGACAAGCATTCAACATTTCACCGACTACAAGATCAACATAATCTTCTTGCTTGACATCAGTCGGATAAAGGTGCGCACCGAGAAATGTTGTCTCGGTCGTAATTGAACGCGCAATGCGCATTGATCGTTCTTCGTCTCTAACTGATAATCCGTATCCAGACTTGACCTCAAGGGTCGTGGTACCCGAGCACAACGCCTCATAGGCAAGGTGTGCTGCATTGGAAGCCAACAACTCGTCGCTTGCCGACCGCGTGGCCATCATGGTGCTCTGAATACCGCCAGCGGCGTACGGGAGACCCTCCATGCGAGCCTCAAACTCAGCCGCCCTGTCGCCAGCGAACACGATGTGGGTGTGGCTGTCAACAAAGCCAGGAATGATGGCGCATCCGTCACAACTGATTGGTTGCGCTTCGGTGTATTGATCGATCTGATCTTGTGGGCCGCACCAAACAATCTTGCCTTCGTCGTCGGCTACTAAGCCTGCATTGTTGATAATGCCAAGCGGGCCGTTGCCAATTGACGGGTCGTTAGTAACAAGGTGCCCGATGTTGTTGAGCGCGAGAGTCATGAACCGTGCTTTGCAACAAGTGCTTTGGCGCGCTCTACAAACGCGTCGTGATGAAAAAGATTAAACGAATCCCACGTAGTCAACGTTCCCGCGTCAATCACTTTGTCGAGAAACAACAAGCCATCTAGGTGATCAACTTCGTGTTGAAACGTGCACGCCGTAAGACCAAGAATGTCCTTATCAATCGGGTTGCCGTCTCTGTCCCATGCGGTCAAGTGCAGACGGGTATGACGAGCCACCTCACCACGAATGCCGGGAACCGACAAGCAGCCCTCCATGTTTTTAAACATGTCGTCGTCGAGTGGTGTAAGCACGGGATTGACCAAAATGGTCAGAGGTACTCGCGGCTTGTATGGGTAGCGCGGGTTGTTGTCGACTTCGACCGCACAGATGCGTTGATGTCGCAGCACTTGCGTTGCGGCAAGACCAGCACCATTTGCATGACGCATCGTCTCGATGAGGTCATCAATAAACGCTTGAGTCTCGGACAATGCAAGTTGCTCGCGAGTTACTTCTTTTGCCACCCACTTGAGCTCTGGGTGACCCACTGTTGCTATCGGTAGGACGGTCATAAGCCTTACAGTGTAACGACTGAGGCAATTGCCCTTCCAAGTCCGCCCACCACGTCAGACAGGCTGAGATGTTGGTGATCTTGCACTATTTGACGCCCAGCCACCCAAACATCGCGCACATCTGCTGGCGAAGCCGCATGCACAATATGGGCGGCGGCATTTGCGGCATCAAACGACGCGAGGCGCACCGAATCAAGCGACAATGCAATGAAGTCTGCTGGAGCACCCACCTGAATGCCGTGTTGCCCCCATCCAAGTGCAGTCGCCCCACCCGAAGTTGCCGCAATTAACAAGCTTGCAGGAGCATGTACTCCGCGCTTGCCGGTCACTAAACGCTCATCGGTTTCTACTGCGCGTACTTCTTCAAACATGTCAATAAATGCATTCGAGTCGGTGCCAATCGACAGCACTGCCCCGCACGCACTCAACGAACTTGCGGGGCCAACACCATCGGCCAAATCGCGCTCGGTGGTTGGGCACATACAAACTCCACTGTGACTCGACCCAAGTAATGAAATGTCGGTTGCAGTCAAGTGCGTTGCGTGCACTGCGGTGAAATGCCTGCCAAGCATGCCCACATCAGACAACACCTGGGTCGGCGTCTTGCCTGTCGCAGCAATGCACGCAGCATTTTCTGCTGGCTGTTCGCTCACATGCACGTGCACAACTTTGCCGTGACGATTTGCAACTACTTCTTCCAACTCAGCTGGGTGTACTGCGCGCACGCTGTGCGGCGCCATGCCGACTGTCCAGAGTTCACCGCCCTCGCCAAGCGCATCAACTCTGTCGAGCCAGTTGTCGATCGTGCCATCAGAAAAACGTTTCTGTTCGGCCAGCGGCTCAGGTTTGTCGAGGCCACCGTGCAAGTAAGCAACATCGAGCAGTGCCATGCGAATACCCGCACGTTGTGATGCTTCAACCATTGCAAGACCCATCTCGTTTGGGTTTGCATATCGCTTGCCATCTTGCTGATGATGAATGTAATGAAACTCGCCGACACCGGTGATGCCGCTCAACGCCATTTCTGCAAATGTCATTGCTGCGAGTTCACCATAAGTTTCTGGTGTTAAACGATTGGCAATCTCGTACATCGGTGTTCGCCACGACCAAAAATCGCCTGCACCTCCGTGCGTGCGCCCGCGCAGTGCCCGATGAAACGCGTGGCTGTGTGCATTCACGAAACCTGGCATCACGACACCAGTAATACGAACATCGGTTGCTTGCGCCTCCACACCATCTTCAACACTCGTAATCACGCCGTTACTCACCCCAATACGTACGTTGGCAACGGCAGATTCAGCGCCCCGCCAGGCCCACTGTGCATGAAATGTTTGAGTCGTCATGTTGCGTGCTCGCTCAGCCTTCGCGCATTGGTAAGCGCACTCCGCGTTGGTCTGCAACTTCGATAGCCCTGTCGTACCCAGCATCTGCGTGGCGAATAACGCCCATGCCTGGGTCGGTCACCAGCACGCGCGCAAGCTTTTCTGCGGCTAAATCAGTGCCATCGGCAACCGCAACCATGCCGGCGTGAATACTGCGGCCAATGCCCACTCCACCGCCATGATGAATGCTCACCCACGTTGCGCCGCTCGCGGTGTTGACGAGCGCATTCAGTAGTGGCCAGTCGGCAATGGCATCCGAGCCATCAATCATCGATTCGGTTTCGCGATACGGCGAAGCCACTGAGCCAGAGTCCAAATGATCGCGACCAATCACGATCGGCGCCTTCAGTTGCCCCTTTTTCACCATCTCGTTAAATCGCAGACCGAGACGATGCCGTTCGCCGTAACCGAGCCAACAGATGCGCGCTGGCAGACCCTGAAATGCAACACGTTCTTTAGCCAAGTGAATCCACTTTGCCAAACCTTCGTCGTCAGGAAACTCTTCCATCGCTGCCGCATCGGTCGCTGCAATGTCTGCCGGGTCGCCCGACAACGCAACCCAACGGAATGGTCCGCGACCTTCACAAAACTGCGGACGAATATATGCGGGCAAGAAGCCTGGATAATCGAACGCTCTGTCGTACCCACCCAGTTGTGCCTCGCGACGTAGCGAGTTGCCATAGTCAAACACTTCCGCACCAGCATCCATAAAACCAACCATTGCCGCACACTGCTCGGCCATTGCCAAGCGAGAACGCCTGATGTATTCGGCAGGGTTTGTGGCCAGCAAATTCTTCGCAGCATCTTCGCTCACATCATTTGGCACATACGACAGCGGGTCGTGCGCGCTCGTTTGATCGGTCACGATGTCTGCCGGAAAACCCATTGCCAGCAACTTTGGAAACACATCAGCCGCGTTGGCCACAAGCCCAACCGACAATCGTCGTCGCTCTTTTTTTGCGGCCAGACATTGCGCAACTGCATCTTCAAGCGAAGTTGCAACAACATCAAGATAACGAGTTTCAACACGACGATTGACACGCCATGCGTCAACGTCGACACACAATGCGACACCGTCGTTCATCGTGATCGCAAGTGGCTGAGCACCGCCCATTCCGCCAAGGCCACCAGTAAGCGTGATCGTGCCGGCAAGTGTGTTACCAAACTTGCGACGTGCAATCTCTGCAAAACATTCGTACGTGCCCTGCAAGATTCCCTGTGTACCGATGTAGATCCAGGACCCCGCGGTCATCTGACCGTACATCGTGAGCCCAAGATCTTCTAAGCGACGAAATTCGTCCCAGTTTGCCCAGTCACCCACCAAGTTGCTGTTTGCGAGCAATACTCGCGGTGCCCACTCATGCGTGCGAAACACACCCACAGGTTTGCCAGACTGCACGAGCATCGTTTCGTCTGGCTTGAGGCTGGTCATTGTGCGCAACATCGCGTCGTACGCATCCCAACTGCGTGCCGCACGGCCCGTGCCGCCATAGACAACAAGGTCGTCAGGGCGCTCGGCCACCGCAGGGTCGAGATTGTTCTGCAGCATCCGGTACGGCGCCTCAATCTGCCAATTAGCGCAAGTGAGCTTGTTGCCCGTAGGCGCCTTAACTGGACGAGGACCTGACATCAAATTTCCGATCTGTTTTTTGTAACTACTTACGTGGCAACACTACCTCGGCTATTTTCACCAAGTCGCTCAACATGTCATAGTCGCTATTTGCCAGGCGCACAAAGCCACTAATACCAATTTGGTCGAGGGCTTCTTGCAAACTCGGACGCTGAAACGCTTCTTCAACAGCCTGAAAAACTTTACCAGTGGAAACCCCACAAGTTTTCGAAACTATAAATGGCGTTGCAGGAACAAGAGGGCCATAACCAATCACTCGCACATTTTTTACGAGTGCAGGGCGATGTCGGCTGAGCAAACGAAATGTCGCAGCATCTATTGATGCAATATCTGCCTCATTGTCTTGCAACTTCTGCAAACTTTTTGCATGTCCCCCGCTTTGAGTAAATGGCTGCACAAAAGACGGCTCAGTCGTTACTTCACTGAGCGCCACCCCAAGACTGCACCATCCACTCAAACTTTGCGTATTGCTCACCACGGGGCGCAACCCACCTACCTCGGCAATGCTTGAAACACCTAGCGACTCGCGCACGACAATCACTGTTTGATATCGACCGCGTTCGTCACTCACATCCGTCCACGTTGGCGTGCCAATGACATTCACGAACTGATGTAGTTCCTCCATAAACGGCAAACCACATGACTGGCTCAGCACCATGTCTTTACTGCGCCACATTTTCATCAGTTCTGCGTGTACCGAACTATCAGGAGTCTGGACGTGTGCCGTTTCATTGCACGACTCAAGTGCCCCAACAAGAGCCACGAGTAATTTCTCTGTCGAGTTTTGTACTTCAGGAAAGTCGTACATGGGCAGCGAAACGCTGCGAGATTCAGAATTAATCGGCTGCAACAAACTTGGGCTTTGCAAACACCGCACGCACACGGTCTTCGAAGTGTTCTAAAGGCAATGTGTCATAACTTGGGTCAAATGCTTTTTGATCCCACTCATCTGCAAATTTTGCAGCCAAGTCATAAGCCGGATGACCCTCATGCTTTTTACGTGCGTCTGGGTTCATGCCAAAGTGTCCGTAATAGTGGCGGCCCTGAAAATCTTGGTGCGCCTCGATCATGAAGTGCACTTCAGGCCGCACGTATGGCTTCAAGATTGCTGCAGCAATTGCTGGATGGTTAGGCACGCTGATGGCCTTTCCAATGTCGTGACACAGTGACGCGACAACGACTTCGTCGTCGGCACCGGCGCGCTCTGCCATTGTTGCGGTCTGCAGTGCGTGGGTCAGTTGATCTGTTACGAAACCATCAACGATCGTGTCCATGCCGCGCAGCATGTTCAGAATTCCTTCTGCAACACGTGGTTGATTTTTAGCGGTCTCGGCACCAATATTCATCCACTCTTCTTTGGTCGACACATCCATGCTGGTAAAAGTGGCATTGGTCATCTCTCAATTCCACCATTGTTCCGGTCAATAGTCAAGACCAAAGACTCATAGCCTTGCTGGTGTGAAGCGCTTGATCATCAGTATCAGTCTTGTCATCGGGCTCGCTGCCTGCGCCAACGGCGAGAGCTCCAAAGCACCTGCGTCTACGTCTACGTCTACAGCGTTCCCCAACCCGACCACTTCAACACTCGTGCCCCCAGACGGCAAGCAGTCTGATGAACGCACACTCACTCTGGTTGACACCATCGCCAACGACAACTTGCAGCCAAAGAGCATCGTGCACTCTGGTACCGGATTGTTCTTTGCACAAAACATGATGTACCGGCACAACATCAGCGTGTTTGATCGACAAAGCAACTTAATTGCAACTATTGATGACAAAGTTGATCTCAAGGATTTCGGTGTCGAAGTCGTTGGCAGATCTTCAGTTGTGCGCGGCTCTCCAGTCGAGGCTGCATTTTCCCCTGATGCAAAATATGCCTATGTCTCCAACTACGCCATGTATGGCACTGGATGGGACCCAAGTGCAATTGACACATGTCAAGGCAAAGACCGCGACCAAAGCTTTGTCTACCGCATAGACACAACCACATTCAAAATTGACCAGGTGGTCCTGGTTGGTGCTGTACCCAAGTATCTTGCTGTCTCGCCCGACAACAAGTACGTCGTTGTTTCCAACTTTTGTTCACTCGATGTGTCAATCATTGATGTCTCAACGAACAAAGAAGTAAAGCGCGTCAATGTTGGGTTGCACCCACGCGGCATTGCCATCACAAATGATTCATCAACTGCGTACGTGACAGTCATGGGTGGTGGCGTCATCATTGCAATCAACTTGCACGACTTCACCACACGCACTATTACAAGTGCTGGCTACACACCACGACACGTAGTGCTTTCGCCCGATAATTCTGTTCTATATATCACCAACAACAAGGCTGGTCAGGTTCGTGCCATCAACCCCAAGACCGACACGCTGATCAAGTCTGTTGCCACTGGCGTCGAACCACGCAGCATGGCGATTTCCGACGATGGTTTGAGTCTGTACGTGGTCAACTACATGAGCGACACAATGGTCAAGATCCGCACGAGCGATATGCGTGTGATGCAAACAGTAACGACTGGTCACCATCCTGTGGGAATTACATATGACGCACAAATGCGTCGAGTATGGGTTGCCAACTACACGGGCAGCCTCTTTATTTTTGACGACAAGTAACGAGTGAGTTATTGATTAAACAGTTGCGTGGCCTGAAGCCATGCGCTTGCCAACTTTGGCAATGCGAGCCATGCGCTTAAACAACGAATCGCGAGCCACTTCTGCTTCGTCGCTCAAACCTGTGACATTCTCAATTTTCCAGTGCTTCATGATGACAGGCTCAAGAATTTGGTCGTGATGGATTTGTAAGTCATAAATGCCAGCCTTGGCGATTTCTTTTGACAAACGATCGAAGTCTGGAATACCGAGACCCGGCATTGAGAATGTGCGAACCGCACGCTCGATGCCAAGCACCGTTGACGACGGATCAACCTCGAGTGCCGCTGCTGTGAGGTCGCGATAAAACAAGTAATGCAAGTTTTCGTCGTTGCCCACGCGCGACATGATTGCGGTGCCCAACTCGTCTTTCATGAGCTTGCCAGTGTTGCGATGCGAAATACGTGTGGCAAGTTCTTGCATGCTCACATACGCAAGTGCTTCAAAAGCATCATGTGGTGTTGGCACCTGACCACCGCGTACCTGAATCATGCGCGCGCGCTCAAGTGCAATCGGGTCGACGGCTCGTGTGACAGTGAAATAGTCGCGCATCACGATTGAGTGACGTCCCTCTTCGGCTGTCCAGTTGCGTGCCCACTCACCAAATGCAGTGTCGCTTCCAAACAGGCGGTCAATATCACGAAAGTAAAACGGCAAATTATCTTCGGTCAGCAAGTTAACAAACAGGGCAGCGCGAACTGCTTCGTCGATCTCAGTGTCGCCACCGCCAAAATCGGCATCTTCAGGCACCCACTGCTTGCCTGGTTCGAAATCTTTGCCCCGGCTGTACGGCACCATCTCGTGTGGAAACCATTCCTTAGCAACACCCTGATGACGCTCATACAACTTGGCCGCAACGGGCTCGAGCTCAATCAGCAGTTGCTCTTGATTCATAACAACAACCCTACCCTCGCTCGTTGCGCTGAATCTGTGACACCAATCGCGCTAGAGGCACGCGAAAATCGGGGAGCAATTCAATGCCAGCATGTTTCAGACTTGTGTTGTTGAGCACCGAATTAAACGGGCGCTTTGCTGGTCGCGGTGGCTGCAATTCGTGAGTCTTTATAGGTGCAACCTTGTTGGCATCAAACCCAGCAGCCATCAATACTTCGCGGGCAAATTCATACCAACTCACATCACCCTGATTGGTGACATGCCATGTACCTGATCGCTTTTCGGTTGCGATGCGCACGATCATTTCTGCTGCATCGTCTGCAAAAGTAGGGTTGCCTATCTGGTCGTCAACAAACTTGAGTTGGGGCTGTTCGGCCAACCGCAAAATCGTCTTAACCATGTTGCTTCCGTAAAACCCACACACCCACGCAATGCGCACAATTGCATCGTTTGGCCCTAGCGCTCGCTCGCCCTCCAATTTGCTCGCGCCATACACGCTCTGTGGGTTTGGAGTGTCTCCCTCGTCATATGCCGAAGTCTTGCTGCCGTCAAACACGTAGTCGGTAGAAATGTAAACAACGTGTGCGCCAACAGCATGTGCTGCGTCTGCGATGTATTTCGTTGCGGTGCCATTGACCAGCATTGCTTTGTCGGGGTCGCTCTCGCATGCATCAACCGCTGTCCATGCAGCAGCGTGAATGACAACGTCAGGTCGTGCTGCATGGATCGCAGCATCAACTGCTGACTTGTCAGTGATGTCGAGTGTCTCGTGCGAAGTTGCAACAACTTCGTGCCCTGCGGCAACAGTTGCGCGCACGAGTTCGTGACCAAGTTGCCCATTGGCCCCCGTGATCAACACTTTCAACACTTGGATACCTTGCATTACTTGTTTGCCTTGAGGGGCTCCCACCACCAACGGTTGTCGCGATACCACGCAACTGTCTGCTCAAGTGCTTCGTCTAGCGAACGAGCGCGCTTCCAGCCAAGCGCAGTGATCTTTGCAATGTCGACCGAATACCTGCGATCGTGCCCAAGTCGGTCGGCAACATAGTTGACACTTGAGTCGTCTTTACCCAGCAATGCGAGCAACTTGTCGACAAGCACCCTGTTTGCGGTCTCGTTGCCAGCACCAATGTTGTAAATCTCGCCAACAATGCCCTTTTCTAAAACCAAATGCACACCCGTGCAGTGGTCGTCTACATACAACCAATCGCGCTCGTTAAGCCCGTCGCCGTACAAGGGAATCTTCTTGCCGTCAAGCAAGTTGGTCGTAAATAGTGGAATCGCTTTTTCTGGATATTGAAATGGTCCAAAATTATTGGTGCAACGCGTGACTACAACCGGCACACCGTGCGTCGCGTGATAACTGAGCGCAATGAGGTCAGAGCCGGCTTTGGATGCCGAATAGGGCGAGCGTGGCTCCAGCGGGTCGGTCTCCTTAGACGAACCAACTTCGACAGAGCCGTACACCTCGTCGGTGCCAATATGCACGACGCGCGAGACTTCAAGTTGACGCGCTGCGTCCATGATCACGTTGGTGCCAAAGCAGTTAGTGAGAATGAAGTCTTCGCTACCTACGATCGAGCGATCGACATGGCTCTCTGCCGCAAAGTGAACAACAGAGTCGTGACCCTTCATTGCAGCCATAACATCGCCCGGTTGGCAGATGTTGCCCTTGACAAACGAATACCTTGGGTTGTCGTCAACATCTTTGAGCGTCGACATATTGCCCGCATACGTGAGTGAGTCGTACACCGTTACCGAATGATCGGTATTGGCTAACACCCAACGCACATAGTTTGAGCCAATAAAGCCGGCTGCGCCAGTTACAAAAATCTTCACGTTGTTACCTCAGGTGCGCAAGCCAAAATGCGGCTGAAATTGTTTGTCGATCTGGCCACGCTGTGGGTTTTCTTGATCGCGCTTTGACAAGATCGGGTCGGCGATGCCCCAGTCTGCTTTGACGCCTGGATCATTCCATGCAAGACCACGCTCGTCGGTTGGGTTGTAATAACTGTCAACCAAATATGTGATGGTCATGTCGGTCAACGATGCAAAACCATGAGCAACACCTGGCGGAATAAAAATACCTCGGTGGTCATGCGTGCCATCGGCTCGTGCTCCTAAATCAACAACTTGCGTTGCCCCATCGGTTGGCGAGCCAGTGCGCAAGTCGTGCAACACCACTCTGCACGTACCGTACGGCACGTACCAGTAGTCGCTCTGGTGTAGGTGATAGTGCAACCCAACGATGCAACCCTTTTGGCGGTCTCCACGATTGCCCTGCACCATTTCGCGACCAAGTGGAAACCATTGGCGACGATATGTCTCGATGAAGTAGCCGCGGTCGTCTTTAAACATCGACGGCTCAACGATCTGTACTCCAGAAATAATTGTTGACTCAGTAATTGTTGGCATTTACTCCAGCTCCACTTTCGAATCATCGCCCAACATCAAACGCAATGCGCGGGGCTTTTGCTCAGACCTTGTTACCGCAACATCACGACCAATGAGCGAATCGGTGAGGCGCGCAATGCCGATAATGCTCGAGCCGTCGAGCACAACCGAATGCTCCATCTCTGAATGCTCTACTTTGCAGTTGCGGCCTAGTGATGTGTATGGCCCGATGTAGCTGTGATCAACCACCGAGCCGCTACCGATCACCACTGGTCCGCGAATGCGCGAGCCTTTGATAACAGCGCCCTTTTCGATCACAACTCGCCCCTCGATCTGTGAAGCGCTATCCACTTCGCCGTCATTGCGAGGCTCAAGCACTTCAAGTACCAAACGATTGCATTCGAGCAGTGGATCTTTTTTGCCGGTGTCAATCCACCAACCCTGCAGTACTTGGTGATGCACAACCTTTTTTTGATCAACAAGCCACTGAATAGCATCGGTGATTTCGAGCTCTCCGCGTGGCGAAGGATTGATGGCGCGCACTGCTTCATTAATTGTCTTGTCAAACAAGTACACACCAACGAGTGCTAGATCACTTGGCGGGTTCTCTGGTTTTTCAACCAGGCGCACAACGTGGCCGTCTTTATCAACCTCTGCAACACCAAACTGTTTCGGATTCTCGACGTGGCACAACAAGATCTGTGCAGTCGGTGCCTTTGGTCCGCCAGCAGCACGAGCATTCTTGAAGTCATCCACAAACTGTGTGAGCCCTTGCTCAAGCATGTTGTCGCCCAGGTACATCACAAAGTCTTCATCACCCAAAAACTCCTGAGCAATCACAACGCAATGTGCAAGGCCCAACGGCGCATCTTGCGGAATGTAGGTGACCGTCACACCAAATTTGGATCCGTCTCCGACTGCAGAACGGATCTCTTTGCCGGTCTCACCAATGATGATCCCGATCTCGGTGATCCCCGCCTTGGCCATTGCCTCGATGCCGTAAAACAGGATCGGCTTATTGGCTATAGGCACCAGTTGCTTGGCACTGGTGTGCGTAATCGGTCGCAGACGCGTGCCAGCACCACCAGAGAGAATCAGGCCTTTCATACCGTCTACAGGTTAGGCGAAACAACGACCCACAACCCCTAATAACTCCCCTGCCAACTAGCGTTGCAGCCATGACCGACGCCCTCTTGCACGCCTTTGCCAAGCCCACCAAAACCGATTTTGTGCGCATTGTGAGGGGCAAGGGCTCGTTGTTGTGGGACGACAAGGGCAACGAATACATCGATGGCATCGGCAGCCTTTGGTACAGCCAGGTGGGTCATGGGCGAGACGAGATCGCTCAAGCCGTAGCCGAGCAGATCTCGACTCTTGAAACGTATTCGACTTTTGATCCGTTTAGTAATGACATTGCCGAAAAACTTGCAGCCAAGTTGCAAACAATTTCGCCGATGAAAGACGCACGAGTGTTTTTGTGCGGCAGCGGTTCAGAGTCCGTCGATACTGCAATGAAACTTGCTCGTGTTGCCCAAGTGCAGGCTGGTCACCCCGAGCGCACCATCATCATCTCGCGCATGCGCGGATACCACGGCACCAACTATGGCGGCACGAGCGCGCAAGGTTTGCCTCTGAACAAAGTTGGTTTTGGTCAGTTGCTTCCAGAAGTCGTGCAAGTCGACAGCGACAACATTGAAGACCTTGCCAAGTTCATGAGTGAAAACAGTTCACGCATTGCCGCTGTGATTGTTGAACCACTGCAAGGTGCTGGCGGAGTATGGCCACCGGCTCCTGGATATTTGGAAAGTGCACGCAAGTTGTGCGACCAACATGGTGCGTTTCTTATTTTTGACGAAGTCATTTCTGGCTTCGGTCGCATGGGCACTTGGTTTGCAGCAAACTTTTACAACGTTGCTCCAGATTTGTTGTGCTTCGCAAAAGGTGTCACGTCTGGCTATCAACCACTCGGTGGAGTTTTCGTTTCACGCAATGTGTGCGATGCCCTCGAGTCTGATCCAAACTTTTTCTTGCGTCATGGCTACACATACTCCGGTCACTCTGCTGTGTGCGCTGCCGCATTAAAGAACCTCGAGATCATCGAACGTGAAGGCTTGCTGGAGCGCGCCAAACATATTGGTGCAGTGTTGAGCGCCGGGCTCAAGGCTCTCGCCCAAGATGGAACGATCGACCATGCGCGCGGTGACGGCGCAGTCTGGGCTGCCGGGCTCAAGCCAGATCAAAATGCTGTCGCTATTCGCGACCGCATGATTCAGTTGGGTTCGATTGCACGCGCAATCAATACCGACACGATTGCGTTTTGCCCTCCACTAGTAATCACCGACGCCGAACTTGGCAGACTGATGGACGCGTTCGCCGCAGCGGCGCAAGGCAAATAAGCTTTTTCAACAAGCAGAATTTGAGGAATCATGTCGGGAAATCTAGATGTCCAGTTAACTAGTCAGTTAACTGGTCAACGCGCATTCATTACTGGTGGAGCAAGTGGCATAGGTGCCGAGATGGCTCGCCGTTTCACCCGCGAAGGCGCGAGCGTTGTTATCGCTGATGTCAACGACACCCTCGGTAAGGCCATTGCCGTCGAAGTAGGTGGCGAATATGTGCATCTCGATGTCACCGACTCGACAGCATGGGAAAAGATCATCACCAAGCACAAACCGTTTGACATCGTGTGCCTTAATGCGGGCGTGGCAACCAAAACTGATGTGTTTGGTGCAACAGTCGACTATCCGTTTCAGCACCTTGACAATGATGCATATCAACACATCATGAGCATCAATGTTGACGGTGTCGTGTTTGGTGCACGTGCAGTAATCCCTGGCATGGTTGATCGAAAGTCTGGCCATATTCTTGTCACCGCTTCACTTGCCGGAATCGTGGCAATTGCAGCAGACCCGATTTATGGTCTCACAAAGCACGCGATGGTTGGTCTCACCAAGTCACTCGGTGCAGCACTCGAACCACACGGAGTCTGTGTGAGCGCGCTGTGCCCCGCGTTTCTCGACACACCATTGCTCAGCGATAACACCCGCAAAAATCTCAGCTTGCTAGGCCTTGGCATCATGGATGTTTCGATTGCAGGCGACTTGGCAATGAGAGCACTGACCGAGCGCGTCTCTGGCTCACAATGGATCGTCATGGACGGTCAATCAATTTCGCAATACATTCCTGCAGCACCGTTTGCTTAAATGACTGCACCAGTCTTCAATCCGTTTGATCCGGCATTTCGCGCCAACCCGTATCCGTATTACGACGCGCTGCGCACGCATGAGCCTGTGCACACCACTGCATTTGGCATGGTCGTGCTCACTCGCTACGAAGACGTGTCGACAACACTTAAAAGTGCAGACTTTTCTCGCGACATCGAAAAGTATTCAACACAGGCATCATCCGAAGCACGTCAGGCACGTCGAGACCGCCAAGAATCCCGCACCAAATCAATCCTCAATCTTGACCCTCCCGATCACACGCGTTTGCGCCGCATTGTCTCCAAGTCATTTACACCTTCTGCAATGGAGCGATTGCGGCCGCGCATCCAACAACTTGTTGACAATGTTCTCGATCACGCACAAGAAGCTGGCAATATTGAATTAATAGATGATCTTGCTTTTCCAGTGCCTTTTCAAGTCATCTCCGATCTTCTCGACATGCCAACTGATCGCTCCATCGAGTTGCGCGAGTGGTCACAACTGATCACAAACTCACTCGAGCCAACCGCCACCGATGAAGAACTTGTGCGCTCCGAAGACGCGATCGCCCAACTCGTGCCCTACCTGACCACCATCATCGAACACCGCCGCAAGCACTTGAGTGACGACATGCTTTCATCCTTGATCACAGCCGAAGAGTCTGGCGAACAAATGACCACCGAAGAGCTGATGGCATTCGTGGTGCTCTTGTATATCGCCGGGCACGAAACAACTGTCAATCTCATCGGCAATGGCACACTTGCGCTGCTCAACAACCCAGAGCAACAAGCCATCGTCCATCACAACGGTCTCACCCAATCGCACATCGACGAACTATTGCGCTTTGATGGTCCGGTGCAACACACCGTGCGCGTGCCACTTGTGCCAGTGCGTTACATGGTCGACAACGAGCAAATAACTGTGCAACCGGGCACCATGGTGCTCACTTCGCTCGGTGGAGCAAACCACGATCCATCAATGTTCGAAAACCCAAATGATCTAAATCTCAATCGCCCCAACTCCAACCGCCACATGGCGTTTGCATCAGGCATTCACTATTGTCTTGGAGCATCATTGGCAAAACTCGAAACCGAGATTGCAGTTGGCTCACTCATCAAACGCTTCGCTCAGATCGAAATTGTTGGCACACCGTCTTGGCGAGACCGACTCACCATTCGCGGCGTCAACAAGTTGCGGCTTTCAGTCAGTTAAGCGGGCAATCAAACTGCTGGTGTCCCAGCGCTTGCCACCCATGGCAACTACTTCTTCATAAAACCTGTCGACCATTTCGGTCATTGGTAATTGCGCGCCGTTGCGTGACGCCTCGTCGAAACAGATACCCAAATCTTTGCGCATCCACTCAACAGCGAAGCCAAACTCAAACTCATTACGCACCATTGTCTTCGCACGATTTTCCATTTGCCACGACTGTGCTGCACCTTTTGAAATCACGTCGACAACATCATCTGGGTTGAGGCCTGCGCGCATTGCAAAGTTGAGTGCTTCCGACAAACCCTGAGCAATACCCGCGATACAAATCTGGTTGACCATCTTTGCCAATTGCCCAGATCCTGCTGTGCCCAAAAGTTTGCTTCGTTTTGCATATGCAGCAATAACCGGTTCAATCGCATCGAAAGTTGCTGAGTCGTTGGTGCCGCACATGATCGTCAGTTGTCCGTTTTCGGCGCCTGCCTGGCCACCAGACACTGGTGCATCCACAAAGCCGCAGCCCTGCTTTGTGCACGCATCGGCAATCTCGCGAGCGATAGTCGCAGAAGCAGTTGTGTGATCGACCAAGATTCCACCGGTCTTGAGTCCTGCCAAAATTCCGTCTGAGCCAAACACCACTGATCGCACGTCATCATCATTGCCAACACACATCAACACAACATCAGATGATTGAGCGACTTCTCGCGGTGTCAGCACTCGTGCTCCACCATGTTGCTCAACCCACGCATCAGCTTTTGCAGTTGTGCGGTTGTACACCGTCATCGAGTGTTTGGCAGTTGCGAGATGGCGAGCCATTGGCCCACCCATGATTCCTAAACCGACGTAACCGAGGCGTGCCATCTTCGGCTATTTCTTTTTAGCGACTGCCTTGGCTGGAGCCTTGGCAACTTTTGCCACAGTTTTAACGGCAGATTTTTCTACGGGCTTCGGCGCAGTTTTTGCAGCCTGCTTTACCAACTTGGCGCCCTTAGAAGGCTTGAGCACACCCTGTTCGAGTGCCGCATCGAGCCACACCTGTGCGGCATCGGTCGACACTTTGAGTGCAGGCGAAATTTCGGAGATCAAGTTGATGCGTGCGCGGTCGTACATCGTTTTTTCGGCTGCCGACAATGCAGAGTCGCGATCGCGTGCAGCCAAGTTACGCACTACTTCGGCTACTTGGTACACATCTCCGCTCTTGAGTTTTTCTTGGTGATTCTTAAAACGTCGCGACCAGTTTGCAGGCACGCGTGGGTCGGCTTTCGACAACACTGAGCGCAAGTCTTCGAGCTCCGACTTGGACACCGGTGGACGCACGCCCACCTGGTTTGCCATGGCGGTTGGCACCGAAAGAGTCATCTCATTGATCACGGTCTTCAAGATGAGATACTCCTGAACAGATCCAAAAGCCTTCATCCGCTTGATGCCGTGGACGATGCATGCACCGTGTTGTGGATAGATGACGGTGTCGCCTTTTTTGAATTTCAAGTGAAGACCTCTCTCAAGTCTGACCCCGAAAGGATAGACGATGAGACCCCAAAACCCACAAACGCTGAGTGTTTTGTTTGATTGTCATAGTCGTGCCCCTCGCCTCGCCATTTACACTCAACAGATGAGCGCAATGGCCTCCTTCGACAACTGGATGGATCCTCCACACAATCGTTGGGCGTTCCATCATGTAGCGGACTTGTTAAAAACTGCTCCAATCTCAAACCAAGGTGACTTCGTAAGCGCACTTCCCCGTCGCCCCATTGAACTGGACAACATCTCGTTTACCGCTATGGATGGCACAACCACAAACTGGAATCGCCACTTGAGCGAAACCTACTGCGACGCCATCTGCGTGATCCACGATGGCCACATCGTTGACGAGCGTTACTTCAATGGACTTCATGAAGGAAGTTTGCATCTGTTGATGAGCGTCACCAAATCGATAACTGCCGCTGCATTGGGTGTTGCCATTGGTCGGGGTCTTCTTCTCAGCAATGACCAAGTCACCACCATTGCGCCGGAGTTTGTTGGCACCAGTCTCGAAGGATGCACTGTTCGACACCTCATCGACATGACTGCAGGTACAGATTTTGTCGAAGATTACGATTTATATCTCGAACCCGACTCGGATTCTGTGCTTATCGAATACGAACGACAAGCCGGTTATCGACCACTGGGAAATAGCCCCGCCATTGGTGTGCTGAAACACTTCGCTACGTATGCCAACGCGCGACCACACGGAACTCGTTTTGACTACCGCTCACCGCTCACCAACATCGTTGCGCGCATTCTCGAGATCGTCAATGGCATTTCGTTCAGCGATGTTTTGTCGCGAGATATTTGGGGCCCTTTCGGAATGGAACACCGCGCCGACATCTTGGTTGATCCGCTTGGTTTCCCCGCTGCAGAGGGTGGCATGTCCTGCTCGATTCGCGATCTCGCTCGATTTGGTCTGGCGTATCTCAACGACGGAGCGATCAATGGTCACGCCGTGTTACCAGAGAGTTGGGTGCAAGACACACGCGAAGGCGACGAAGATGCGCGCAACTGTTACACGAATTATGTCCAAACTTCTCCCGACACAAGCTTTGAAGGAGACAACTGGAGCATGTATCACAACGCGTTTTGGGTAGTTGAACGCAATCAACAATTTTCAGGACTCGGTATCTTCGGTCAATACTGTTGGATCCATCGCCCGAGTCGCACCGTCATCGCCCGATTCTCCACATACCCAAGCGCTTCGCCATCCGCTCTTTCGGCAGAGACGATCCGTGGTTTTAATGCCGTTGCCCAAGCATTAATTTCGCGCCCCCGGTAGGAATCGAACCTACGACCTACGGATTAGAAGTCCGCCGCTCTATCCAACTGAGCTACAGGAGCATTGCTCACCTCAAATCTACAGGCGCACCAACTACGGTTCTTTCCATGCGCTCTCGCCATCTCGTTGTGTTGGCGGCTGTGTGTTTTGCCACCACGGGCACGGCACAACAACTTGGGCCAGACGGTTCATCTCCTCTTGGGGTCGCCACCTTCCGGTTTTTCATTGGGTCACTCGTGTTGTTCGTCATTGCTTTTTTGCGACCCAGTCGTACTCGCACAGTCGAGCGTGCACCTCTTGCCGCTCGAGTATGGATAGCAACAGCATTTGGGCAAGCGCTATACGGCGCCGCATTTTTTAGTGCAGTGCGTTCTACGGGCGTGGCAGTTGGAACGGTTGTTGCTCTCGGTTCGGCACCGCTCATCACAGGCGCCATCTCGGCGATGTCATTGCGAAAAGTCCCTGCGCTTTCATGGCTCGGCACCACAGTGTTTGCAATTATTGGCATGATTCTGATTGTCGGTTCAGGTAAAGAATCTCAGGTCACAATGTCGGGTGTTGCGCTCGCGCTGTGCGCTGGTTTTGGCTACGCCATCTTTGCACTTGGCAGCAAAACCATTCTTTCAAGTGGAGTCGCAAGCGAACTCGCAATGGCACGAGTGTTTGGCATCGCTTCCGTCATGCTTACGCCAACATTATTTTTTGTCAATCTGAAGTGGCTTTCGAATGGCGATGCAATCGTGATGGTGTTGTGGCTCGGTATTGTCACGCTCGCCCTCGCCTATTGGTCGTATGCAACTGGTTTGCGCCACCTCGAACCCAGTCAGACAACGCTGATCACTCTCGTAGAACCAGTTGTCGCAACCGTTCTCGGAGTGGTGGTTTTGAGCGAACGACCATCGACCGTTGCATGGCTAGGGGTACTTGTAGTGATTGCTTCGTTGCTCGCAGAATCACGCACGCCAAGCAAAAATATGCGACACTAAGCCAGTGCCCCGCGCGTTACTCAGTGTGTTCGACAAAACAGGTGTCGTGGATTTTGCGCGCGCATTACACGACCTAGGTTGGGAGTTGTTGTCGAGCGGGGGCACAGCAAAAGTGATTGCCGATGTGATCTATCAACTCGTTGGTGGTTTGCGCTCGGGCATGGGATATGCGGGTGCTGCCACGTTGCCCGAGTTGCACCAACGCGCGCGCTTCATGCGCGTGACCACTGCTGGTCGCGAAGAGAGCCACCCACACGATGTGACCATCACTCACGAGGCTCCCAACTACCACAGCAGTTAGGCCCTACCTCCCGCACACACTGCGGGTATGAAAACAATTGCCCAAAAAGTTATACCAAAAGTTATACCAATTTGCTACGATCTCTTCATGACGCAAAAAGTCGGTCCAAAAGGGCAAGTGGTCATTCCAAAAAAAATCCGGGATGAACTCGGCATCGAGCCAGGTGATGAAGTCATTGTCACCCTTGCCCCTCAAGGAGTATTCATTCAGTCAG
>Ga0194041_10000134_pt1 | contig 27698 bp, 46 predicted proteins | sample JunL449m_MetaG_FD_160082 | JGI IMG/M metagenome (GOLD analysis project Ga0194041, IMG submission 160082) | Anoxic zone freshwater microbial communities from boreal shield lake in IISD Experimental Lakes Area, Ontario, Canada - Jun2016-L442-9m | ecosystem: Environmental > Aquatic > Freshwater >...
CTTTGAAGGTAAGTATTTTAAATAAAAAAATATTAAAATTTTAATTAACCCTCACATAACAGTGGGGGTTTTTTGTAATATTTATATAATATGAAAAATTTAATTAAAAAAATTATAATAGAAAGTTTATTATTGTTTGAAGATGAAAAACATGTTAAACAACTATTCACCAATTGGGCCAATAAAAAATCTGGTAATCCTGAGTTAGCAATGTCCTTGATGGACGACTTCTTAAAATACCAAAAAAGATTAAAACGTGATTTCATTTCATTCTCTTCAGCTGAAGAAATGAAACAAGTTATAAACAAAGTACGTCAATCAGAAGACGAAAAACAAAAATCATCTGATGCTGTTAAGATTTTTGAAAACAATCAAGTTCTTGTTATAGCGGCTAACACACATCAAGCTTCTTGTCGTTATGCGGCAGGAACAAAATGGTGTACAGGAGCTGCTGATACAGATGAATATTGGAAAAGACATAATAGAACTGGAACCGAATTTATTTGGATTCTTAAAGGTTTAAAAGAAGACAACCCAAATTATAAATTTTCACTTCATTTTAAATGGGGAAAAACAAATCGTATAAGTCAATCACCATCACAAGAATTTGATTCTGATTGGTGTAACGCTCAAAATAGATGTGGTGAAATGATACCTAATATTTTACTTGATTTATTTTCTGACGATTTATTCACCAATATTTTTGATAAATGTATGGGTTACCATAAAAAAAGACTTGGGGAGAGGGTTGTTAAAAGTTCTGGTGGGTTGACGGTAAAAATAAAGAACCATATTAGTGATAGTATAGGATATCATTTTGATTTTGCTGTTGAAGATTTATTACAAGAATTTTCAGATTATGTTTTTGATACTGTTTTTAATGGGTTAGAACTTGAGGAAAAAGAAGCAAGGGTGATTGAAGAAGAATATATTACTTTTATAAAAGAAAAAATGCAAGAAATTTTATCAAATGTTACTGCCACGGTAATGAATGACATAGAAAATTTAAATGAAGAAGAACTAACCGAAGATTTTCAATTTAATCAAGTTAATTATGACCAAACAGAAGAAGAATTTATTGAACAATGGGGTGATGATTATCTAGCAGACCAATTACATGAAATGGTACACGAAGAGTTGTCATTACTACAAACAGAATTTTTAGACAGTAAAGGTATTTAATTATGAAAAATTTAAATAAAAAAATATTAACCAACCCTCACAGTAATGTGGGGGTTTTTTGTTATATTTGTGTTATGATAATTACATTATTAATAACCTCAATTATAGTTAACATAATTCTTTTTATTGTTACTGGTTCCTTAAACAAAGAATCCAAAGTAATAATGAAAACCCCTTCTGTAGTTTATAAGGACAGGATTGTTTATGTAGATAGAGTTATTGAGAAACCTATTACAAAAGTAGTTTATAAAACTAAAACAGTAGAGAAACCTGTTGTAAAAGAAGTGGAAAAAATAGTTTATGTAGATAGACCTGTTACTACTATTACACACGAATTTACAAAAAAAGAAGTTCCACAAGTTAGCCCACAAAAAATTGGATTAATGAAAGAATTGGAGTTGCTTAAATCTAAAAAGAAAAAAGATAAAAAAGATTTAGAAAACATCTATACATTAGAGAAAGTTATTCCCAATCTAAAATAAAATTAGTATATTTGTAATATGTTACAAAAGTTAAATAAATATTATGAAGATGGATTGTTGTATAAACAAACACATCCAACACTTCCTTTAACTATTTGGAACTACACTGAAAAGGTTCAGTATGAAGGTCTTTTTGATGATGTGACGTTACAAACTCGTGGGTTAGTTACTGACGACAAAGGTAATGTTGTTGCTCGACCATTTCGTAAATTTTTTAACATCGAGGAGAACAAACACACTCCAACCTCCGACTTTGATGTGTACTCTAAAATGGACGGCTCATTGGGTATATTATTCAATTACGAAGGTGAGTGGGTATTTGCAACTCGTGGTTCTTTTACTTCTGACCAAGCGGTAAAAGGTATGGAAATGTTATCTAAATATGATTACAACCGATTAAACAAAGGTTATACTTATTTGTTTGAGATAATATATGGTGAGAATAGAATAGTTTGCCAATATAACTTTGAGGATGTTGTTTTACTTGGTATTGTTGAAACTAACAATGGTACTGAGGTTGATTTACACGGTGAAAAGGATATAAGATTAAGAAATTTAATAAATAACCTTGGATTCCGAGTAGTTAAAAAATATGATGGTATCAAAGATTATTCTGTTTTAAAAGGAATGGTTAAAGATACTGAAGAAGGTTTTATAGTTCTTTTCTCTAATGGTGATAGAATGAAAGTTAAAGGTGAAGAATATCTTCGTTTACATAAAATAATGACCAACTTATCTACTACTGCTGTATGGGAAGTTTTAAGTTCTGGTGGTAATATGGAAGATTTATTAAAAGATGTTCCTGATGAATTTTATAAAAAAATAAAAGAATATGAAAAAACTTTAAGATATGGGTTTTATCAAGTATCAGAATATAGTGGAAAGGCTCACGATTATTTTAGATATGGTAAATACAATGATAAAGACCCCGAACCAACTAAGAAAGAATTCGCGGAACATGTTATGAAGAACATTCATCCGCCATTTAAATCAGTTATGTTTGCAATGTGGGATAAAAAACCTTACGACCATATAATATGGAGAATAATAAAACCTGAATTTAAAAAATTATAATATTATGGAATATAAAGCAGAAGACTACATAGACTTTATTGAAAGTGGTAGACGAGATAAAATAAGTCCAAATGGACTTGAACTAATAGCTTCAAGATTTAGAGAACTTGAACAAATTAAACCATCAAAATTAGATATAATAGAAGAATTGGTTAATTTATTTCCTAACGACATTGATTTAGGTTCTTATATAAGAAAACTAGTTAATTTTGAAAGGGAAAACAAGGATATTAATACGAAGTAAAATAGAAATGAAAGCAAACGAATTAAGGGTAGGAAACTTAGTAGACCTAGGTAAGTACTATTCAAGATATGAGAAATAAGGGGTAGATATTTATTAGTATGAAAAAAATTATAATATTCATACTAATAATTTATAGTTTTAAATCATATTCACAACTTAATAAAAAAAAACCTGAGACACACAAAATCAATCTACATCTTATTAAACAACATGATAGAGATTTAGAAATAGTAACTTTAAGACCTATAAATAGGGTTAAATTTACATTTAAAGCTGGACTCAATTACTCCAATAATAAAGATTTAGAGTTTGGTGAGTTTTACCAAATGATAGGTTATGAATATAGAATTAAATATTATATTAACAAAAAACTAAGGATAGTGTTTAAAGACCAAGTTTTAACAATCGGTCAGGACAACTACTATCTAGGCTTTCAAATAAAATTTTAAAATCCATGGATAAAGATAAAGTTAAAAAATTAATAGAAGAATTTCACCAAATAGATTCAAGATATACTTTAGAAGAAATTATTACATCAATTATAGATGATACTAATTTAACTGATGAAAATAAAATTAAATTTATTAGAATCAGATTGGGAATGGATAAGGCCAATAAAGAAATATTAGAGTTATTAACACAGGAATACCTTAAATGAGAGAAGAATTAGAACAAATATTAAGTAGATATGCTTTTGAATTTAACACAGAAGATACTAGGTTAGAAATTAAATCTGTGTTAAATAACTATCTTACAACTAAAGTGGATAATAGTAGTATTTTCGATTTCAAAGTTGAGGATAGAACCCATTTAATTGAAAATAACCTTTATTTTCAGGTATATTACCAACCAACAAGAACACCAAATATAATGATTATGGATATCACATTGGTTTCAGGCGGTATAAAGGTAACAAATTTTGAAAAAAATGTTATAGGGGATAGAAATATTCAAAAATTAAACTTAAATTTATAAAATGAATGAGATAGAATGCATATGTCCAAACTGTGGTGAAAAAGAAAATTTTCACTTCAATTATGACTATAGTAAGCCAAATTTACCTATAGAAGAAGTTCTATGTAATGAATGTGGAACTTTTTTTGAATATTTAAAACAATGAAAAATATATTATTAACACTCTTGATTTGCTCTACACTAAGTGTAAATGCACAGTATAAAAAACAAAAACAAAGCAATCCAGATAAGCCAGGTACTGGTTTAATGGTAGCAGGATGCATTGCAATGAGCATTGGATTCCTTTTACCTGATGGTTCTGAGTGGACATTTGCAAATGGGTATAACTCTCAACGTATAGTCAAACCATTTTACAAAAATCCAGCTCGTGTTGCGTGTATTGGAATTGGGTTGACTTTAACGATTGGAGGAGCCACTTACAACAAAACAAATCGATAAAAACTATGACAATATGAGTTATACAGTAAGACACAAAGGTAATGGTGAATTTGAGGCCATTATGGATAATGGTGAAATAAAAGAAGTTGGTCCCAATATACAAGGGATGATAAGATATACTTTCTTTGAAGATTTTACTTTACCACCAATTAACTGGGAAGTAACTCAAAAAGAATTATTGGAAACTTACCAACCAAAGGTAATGAAAGATATTACTGAAGGTAAGATAAAACCTGGTAAACACGAATTTGGCGAAACAGATTGGATTGAGGTTATTAAATAAAAACAATACATGAAAGGTAGATTGTATAAAATAGAAAATGAATGGCAAGTTAGGTACCCTAAATATGATTTAACCAATACATCCATACAAGGTACCAAATTTGATGAGGATTATTTTGAGACTTTACCTTTAATAGATAATGGCCATATAGATGGACTAAAGTTGTATGACTCTAATCATGGGATAGAGGTGGAGTTTAAAATAATAGAACAATTTATGCCTTATGACAATTTTAAACCAATCCATAAATTCGCTAAAATAATATAAAACAATAGAGAAAATATTATCTAATATTAAGTAATATACCAATATTTATTTACATGGAACAAGATGAATACCCAGATTTTATAGAAAACTTCTAATATGAGAAATCTAATTAGACAAATATTAAAGGAAGAACTGGAATCAATCAAAGGTACACCAATATATCATTTCACAACGGTTGATAATGCATTAAAGATATTGGAAAGTAACGAACTAATAGGAACATTACCATCAGGTGAATATCTTAGTCTTGATAAAAGATTAGCAAAAACAAAATATCAGATGAGTATTTCATTTACTCGTGATAAAAACTTTAAAGGCGACCAATCATTGGCAGGTGAGTCAAAACAACCTTTGGATGTAATCTTAGTTTTGGATAGAAATAAATTAAAAACAAGATATAAACTAGAACCATTTAATTATAATTCAATCGATGATGACGACTTATATAAGATGAAGAATAAAGAATTAGAAGAAAGAGTTTTAAACCAAAAGATTTATCCTGTAAGTAATTATCTAATCGATATTATCTACAAAGGTAATAACCTTGAGATAAAAGAAATGTTAGAAAAATATAAACCCTGAGATAATTCGGGGTTTTTTTATGCAAGACGGTTCCGGAGATATATTTCCTTATTCCACAGAAATGATTATATTTGTAATATGAGAAACGAAGAAATAATAGAAATCAGCGGAATATACACCAAACCATTTAATAGGTTTAGTTATAAAATACCATTGGATAAATTAATTGATTTATTAATAGAATCAAAAGAAAAGTGTAAAGAAAAGGGATATACAAATTTAACTTTATGGGTGAGTGAAGATACTGGTTTAGTAGATATGAGTATTCATGGTGATAGAGATTTTACTGAAGAAGAAAAAGATGTTATAGAAAGAGTAAAAGTAATTGCTAGAGTAAAAGATAGAACTTCCAAGGGCTTAACAAGGGATGAATTATTAAAGTAAAATAAGAATATGCCAACAAGGATAATTAGAACAGAAGAAGAATTAAAATTATATCAGTATGAAGTACGTATTAGACAATACGAAAATAATCCTGTAACGGTAGAGTTTGTTAATGATTTTGATTATGAATTGAACAAAGGGTGTATAAAGGTAACAAGAATAAACAATCATGAAACAATAGAATATATAAGAACTAATAACTTAATATTAGAATATCTAAGATACCCACATATATTCAATTATTATAATTTACCTGAAGAAAAGATTTATATATAAAACACAATAGAAAGTTATGAATAAAAAAGAAATAAATAATAACCCTGAGTAATATCAGGGTTTTTTCTTGCTTTACTTTACAACATAAAAAATAATTCTTATCATTATAACAGATTCGTAAGCCCAAAGTGTTGGTAGAATCTATTATTAAATTTTTAAAAGGAAAAATTATGACAGAAGAATTAATGGCAATTTATGCCAAAATGAAAGACCTCTATCCTGAGGCAAAAACAATTAACTTTGTTTTCGAAATCCCAACCAATAAACCAAAAGAAGAAATGTTTTTACATTTTAATAGGCCATTAGATGAAAATCATGTAAGAAACCTAATGGAAGATATTTCAGTAAGAGGACAAAGAGTTCCTGGTAATATAGACCAAGATGGTAAACTAACCGAATGTCAACATAGATATGTTGCTTGCCAAAGATTAGGAAAACCGTTAAAGGTTATTTTAACCGATGATACAAGAAAAGATATTTTAGGTATTAATCAAAATCAAAAATCTTGGAACATGGAAGCGTATATGAGTAGTTTTATTAGTATGTATGAAAAAGAAGGTATTACAGAATATGCTGATTATGTTAAGTTTAGAGAATTTATGGTAAATACTGGACATGAGATAAATAACGCACTTGGTCTAGTATTGAATATTGAAACCATGGGTAAAGTTTATCCAAATAGAAATAATATACAAAAGATTTTTAAAGACGGTGAATTAAAAGTTAATGATGAAGATTGGGTTAAAGCTTATGATTATTCAAATAAGATTTCTGAGATAGGTAAATATAATAAAGAGGTTGGTAAGAAAAAAATATTTATCTTAGCTTATCAAAAGGCTTTAAATACTGAAAACTTTAGACATAAAAGAATGTTGGAAAAGATTGCACAATCACCTTATGAGTTAAGACCGTGTACAACTACTGAACATTACTTAGAAATGTTTCAAGGAATATACAATAGGAATTTACCTGTAGACAATAGAGTTTGGTTGGTCTAATAGAATAAGAACCCTGATTACATCAGGGTTTTTTTATGCCAGTTAATTACACTTTAATAGTACCTTAATTGACTAAATGTGTGGATACCCTCGATCCGGTTAATAGGCAACGCCCGCTGCCAAATGTACTAAAAATGACGATTTTGGTGCAGTTGCATAGGCAAAATAGGCAAGGGTGTGGTAAATAGTGGTAGAATGTGGTGAAAAGTGTATAGGAAATGTTCTGTAAAGTGGGGGCAAGCCAAAAGGGAACCGAGCTCTTCGCGAGTCTCCCTAAAATTTTCCCGACAAAATGACATGGATCCGTGGACTGACAATATGACAGGCCAAAAAAACAGCTTGTACCGTAATACGCTTTTAAAGTTTAAGTGACAGACTGTCATACGGTAGCAACACCTAGAGGACAATCTGTCATATCTTAAACCTGGTACTCTTTTTAAGTCGGGCTGTAATCCAAGTTGAGCGACAACTTATTTCCCTGGAACGAGGTAAACTGTTCACACTTGTTAAGGTACAAGTACACTTACTAAAACCCCATACTCTATTATTGATCCTCAACCCGAAGGGAGTTCTACCTTACTAATTTTAGTTTTTATTAGAGAGTGGTACATTCGGTTGTCTCGGCTGGACGAGATATTATTCATTCCACTCTTACCTCTACAAAGATAGTTATTATTTCTTTCACTATCAAGAGAAAAAAATTAAATTTTCTCTATTTTGTATTTTTCTACGTAGACATTATCGTCCATGCCGTAGTGTTCGGCTCTAGCCCGAGCGAAGTCGGGGTTTGGCGTCCAAACTTTGGTTGTCCCTACATAGTAATAATATAAGGACGTATATTCTGTTTCGTTTATCATACTGTAAAGATAAGTATTTTTTTTGATGTAGACAAGATATTTATTAAGAGATTATTCATCCTTGTAGATGTTAAAGAATAGTTCTGAGGAACTTCCTTCTGATAATCAAAAAACAAATTAAAGAACTATTTTTATTAACTTAGACTTATTACCTTTATATACAAGGTAATTTTGTTGTGCCTTATTAACAGTACAAATATAAGTAATAACTTTGAGATAGACAAGATATTTATTAAGCATATGAAAGAATTAATCCGTAAGATAATAAAAGAATCTATTGATGAATTTGATTGGGTTGATGTTAACCCTAATACATATAGTTCAGGCCAAGGATTATTTAATCTTATACAAGAGTTTCTTCAATCAGAAACAAATGGCGAGTATTATCTTAGTAAACATCAAGGTACTATTGAACTTTGTGATAGTACAGGTATCTACTACACCTACAATAGTATGGAAGATTTTACTATTGAGAATATAGTTCGTGATTTTGAACGTACACTTAATTATCATAGGCTTTCAAGAAAAATATTTGTTGATAAACCAGAAATTGGGGAAGAGTATCATCAATTGGCCAAAATTCTTGAGCCAATTATCGGGCCAATTAATTCTAGTATAAATGAATCGGAGGAGTTTGATTGGGTTGATGTTGGTACTTCCAACTTATCAGGCCAAAATTTATATGAAATGATTCAAGAGTTATTTAATTGGAATAATAATATGTATCAGATTAAATACTACGGTAATAATGACATCATTGAAATTTTTGATTCCATTAATAATTATTTGGATTACGCCATGGAAGACTTTACGGTTAATAATATACATAAAGATTTATCTAAAATCATTAATAAATTTACTACCGGTGGACAACAAGGATCAAGACCTTCAGTTAGACTAGACTATATAAACTTAGCCAAAATTCTTGAGCCAATCATCGGACCAATTAATATCAGGGTATAACCTGATAAATAGAAATTAATTTAAGGGTATAACCTGATTTTTAAAAAAAAAGGGCACGCTCTCCCCTGATTGCCTCTCACATCCTTAATACAAAGATACATAAAATAAATTTAATGGCCAAATAAATCTTATCTGACAATGTGTCAGATATTAGAATATAAGGCACGCTTGGCGCCGGATTCCCTCCTGTTGCGATTGGCCAATCGATAGACAAATATAAAAAAATTTTCTTATAGTGTCAAATAATTTCGTATATTTGTATACACTAAAAAAATAAGAAACTATGAGAGGTTATTGGAAAAACGGTGCTAGACCCATATCGGCTACACCACAACAAATATTTGAGAACTACAGTATATTCCTACCGGCTAATCCATTAATCCTTGTTGTTATCTTGATGGCTATTGTATTGTTCGTTAGTAGCATCTTCCATCCGACCTATACCTTTAAGTCTGATGTTAACTCTAAGATAGTTAGAGTTGAATATCAAAAATGGGCCGGATCAAATGAAGTACACGGTATGTTATACTACTCTTATGAAAGTAACTCAGGTGATTATGACCGTTATAAATGTGAGACCGCCTTTAAAGGCACCATCAACGGTAATACGTTAAACATTACCTTAAAGAACCCCACCATTAATTCAGTACTTAGTGGTGATAATGGTTCGTTATCTAAACAACTAACCATTAACATTGATAACAACACCATTAGCCTTAATAATGTGTTAGCTTCAGGTGGTAGAGGATTATTTAGTTTACCTTGGACGGACCAAGCTTACGAGTTTTAGTTGATACTACGGATAAATTTGTTTACATTTATTATATGTTTAATAAAGGACAAAGGTTTCTACATACAAGAACAGGACATCATGCCGAAATCAAAGCGGTAAGCACTAAGGATGATATTAAAACCTATAAGGTAGAAGGTTTAACAACAGGCGAAGCTGTTACAATGAGACAAGACGAACTAAACGATTGGCTTGATATGAATGTATTACAAGTAAAAGAATTAAGGCCACATGGATTTCAGTAGAGGTGATGTTTATGTTAATATATATTCAGGCACTAAGTGCTTAATAGAATGGGTGAAGGATGATAAGGTTAAGATACTATGGTCATTCAAATGTAAGTTAGGCGGTTCAAAGAATTGGCCTAGAGTAATACACGGTAATGAATCAGCAGTGGATGGTCCCGATGCTTATGTAGAGTATGCTTGTATTAAATCACCACACCTTATTGAGGCAGAGATATCAGGTAATCATATAAAAAGAATTTATAAGGCTAAAGATAATCCAATAATGTTTTGGATACCTCAACATTCTTTTGTATCTTTGTAGTATGAAACACAAGAAGAAAAATAAAGCCAATAAGAAAAATAAAGCCAATAAGAAGAAGAAAGTATTCTTATGGTTAGAAGTATAATAAGATGATAGAAATAATAATAGCTAGTACAGTACCATCGGTATTGTTTATATTAGCCCTAGTGGCTTTATATAAAGAACGTAAAAAATAAAGTACTGACAATATGACATATATGTAATTTTGGTACGGCTGGGGGGGGCCTATGTTTATACATGGCCAGCCCCCCCCATATACCTGGCCCGTATCCCCCCTCCTCTGGGGGCGGTGGCAGGGGGCCGAAAAGGGGGGCTCGGATATCCGTTTAAATCCGGGGTTTCTACAAAAAAATTTTCCGGGAAAAATTTCCCAAAAAAAGCGTTCCCAACTTATAATAGAAATTAATTCTCACACTTTAACCGATATAAAACAAGACAATGAAAACACTATTTAAAATATCACTTCTAGCAATTTTGCTTACTTCTTGCGGTAGATATGACACTGAATATAATTGCTCAAAAGGTACTATAACTGTATTAAATAAACAAAAATCTGCTTGTGCAAGAGGTGGAGGTTGGTGTTATTTTAAAATGTACCTATACAACGGAACAGAAGCTAATTGGTATAGTACAAATGAAATGACTTATGATACCTACAACATAAATGATACCCTACCAACTATTGTATTAACTATTATAAAAAAAGACAAATGAAAACACAAAAAGAAATAGAACAGTTAGCTGAACAATATGTTTGGGGAGGAGTATACCTGACTGAACAAGAAAAGCAACAAACAGAAATTGCTTATATGACTGGTTATGCTCAATGCCAACAAGATATGGCTGAGAAATATACAGAGCAAGATATGATTAAATTTGCATTTGATAATTACTACCAAGAGGATATGGCTAAGAAATACACAGAAGAAGATATGATTGATGCTATTATTTATGGTTCATCATTAACAACTAGCAATGTAAAACTTTATGCTCATAACTACATCAACTCACTAAACAAACAAGACTAATGACACCAAAAGAAAAAGCAAAGGATTTAATAAATTCATTCTATTATGCTCTACCAAACAACGGAAGCGAAACGGGATTAAACAGTACTACGGAAAGATATAAAGAGGCGATTCAATGTGCATTGATAGCAGTAGATGAAATATTAAGTGATTATAAAAATTATTTGTTGCACGAAAATACAGCATATAAAGGTTTAATGTATTGGCAAGAAGTAAAACAAGAAATAAACAAACAATACAAATGAAACAAACAGCAGTAGAATGGTTTAATGATAATCACTGATATTTATTCTTAAACAATATTATTATGAAAAAAAATACAAAGGTAATTAGACTAACTGAGAATGATTTAGAAAAAATTGTTAAACGTATTATAAAGGAAGATAATTCTGAAGAAGATGAATTTGAATGGGCAAAAGATTCTTTACAAGCAAAAGAAGGTTTTAATTGGTTGTTGTATGAAGCATTGGATAATTTGGTTGGTTTAAGATTTGATTGGGACGGTAATTTATATGAAGTTACAGCCGCGTTTGAAGATGAAGATGATACTTGGTTAAATGTTCTTGACCCTGAAACTGGTGAGGACTATGATGATTCGATTCCACTTGACGCATTGGTTGCTGATTTGGAAAAAGGTATTGCTTCTTTTATTGATTAACCCCTCATAAAATAGTATTTTATGACTGACCCCTTCCTTTGTGTTGGGGTTTCTTTTTTATGTGGATTGAATTTTCTGATCCCCGGATACGTCTTTTTTTAACCCCGACCCCTTTTTTGTTTGGTTTTTTAAAATATTCTTATTATATTTGTATTATAAATAATATTAACATAACAAAAAAAAGAAAAAATGGGAAAAGAAAAACAAAAAGGTCGTTACATCTGTAAAGTTGGTTTTTATGATGTTTATGCAAAAGATTCAATGAGAAAAGTTGTGGGACGAGGTGAAAAAACGGAAGTTGGTGCAACCGAATATTATTTATATCATGCTAAAAAATTAATTGAAAAGGGAATGAAAACAAAAGATTTGGCGGTATCTAAGGCGAAAGACTTATTGGGACTTAAAAAAATTTAAACCCCTAAAACACAAATAGAATCATAAACATGAAAGGAACATTAAGTAAAACAGAAAGTGGTTGGGTTGTACAGTATTGGGAGATTAATCCTTATCAAAAAGGCCCAGCTGGACAGGTATTAGAAAGAGTGAATGAACTACCTCTAATAGACAATGGTCATATCGATGGATTAAAGTTGTATGCCTCCAATGAAGGATTAGAAGTAGACTTTGAGATAGTCATTGATATTGACAACAACGGACCTGATCACTTTCCTAAATTTGCTAAGATACTTAAAAAAGACTCTTTAAAGGATTGGGATAAACAAAAGTTGGTAAAAAAATGGGAATCAAGTGGGTTATTAGAAGGACTTAAAGGTGAATCTAGTAATACTGATATGGTTAAGTTGTTAAAATGTAAGGCAACACAATTATTAGATGAACCATACATTTCAGATGACTTTCAAATTGGTCCTGATGGAGCTTATGAACACACCCAAGGATTGAATATATTACCGAGAGAAAAAGCATCTGAGTTAATTGTGGGTTATCAAATTAAAGTTAAGTCACTAGATTATAATGAAGCTAAACAATGCGCTTTAGTTATGGTGGATGAAATTAAAAGAATATTATATGACCAAGACTTAATGATACGTTATGACTATTGGTTTGAAGTAAAAAAAGAAATAGAAAAGTTATGACACCAAAAGAAAAGGCGAATGATATATTAGATAATTTTTGGTTAATGGACAAAGTTGAGCCAATGCTTAATGAAGAACAAGCTAAACAATGTACATTGATTGCAGTTGATGAGATAATCAGAACACTTAACGAGGACATTAAGGATATTGATGTAAGGGGTAATATCTTATTAAACTTAATTGAATATTGGCAAGAAGTAAAAACTAAAATATAAACAAACAAGAATAATATGAAACAAACAGCGGTAGAATGGTTAGAAGAAATATACCTAACAACAGGAAACGTAAATTTTAAACAGGCCAAAAAAATGGAAAAGGAGTTGATTAAGGATGCTTATGATGCGGGATTATTTGATGGTTCAATGGATGATGTAAATGATAGAATACATAAAGAATATTATAATGAAACCTTTAAACAAGACTAGTGACAACACTTAATTTTATATTAATGCTTATAGGCTTTGGTCTTTGGTTTTATGCTGGATATTGTATAGGTAAAGCTAATAATAAACAAGACTAACATGGGAAAAATAATATTAGAGTTTAACTCCGAAGAAGAGTCAAATGACGCTAGAACAGCATTAGATGGCCACAAGTGGAAAGCGGCTATGTGGGAATTAGACCAAAAATTAAGAAGTACTACTAAATATGCCCAAAGTATAATCCATAATGAATCGGAAGCACCTGAATTTGAACAGGACATTGCAGAAAAGTATAGAGAGATGATTAGAGAAATTATAGAATCACATGGGCTTTCACTTGATTAAGTTTTCTAATCTCCGGATACTTTTTTGTTTGTTTTTTTAAATTATTTTTATTATGTTTGTATTATGAAATCACGAAATGAACTTGAATTGATAGCGTCTGAGAAGTATTCTAATTCAGCTTTTTCTTACGCACAAGAAGGTCCTTATATTTCTGGGTATATGGAATGTCAGGAAGAAATGGGTAAGATGTATACGTTGGAAGAAATACAAAAAGTGTTGGATGGTTTTACTGGTGACGCTCCTGGGTTTTATATAAAAACAAATTTTATTGAACTATTAAAAAAATTGGGTTGATTGGGGAAAGCTGCTCATGCGGAAGAGGAGACTGAATGAAGTCAAAGTAATGCCAATCATAAAAACAGATGTCCACACACCCATCTTCTGTTTTCCTAATGTAAAGGTGTCTTGGTACGCTCTGGTTTCGGCTAACGACAAGGTCTCGGTAGACAGAAGGCCTCTGATTCTACCCACAAATGTGTTGTTCCTTTGAGAAAGGAGTCAGTTAGGATGGCAAGGTTTGGCTCACAACACAGAGGACTTCTCATCCTCAAAATAGTCAGGTGGTGAAACGGGAAACACAAAGGGCGCTGCTCTAAATGTACAGGTTCGAATCCTGTTCTGACTACAAAAAATTAAAAGTTATGAAAAAAGTATTAATTATGTTGGGGTTTGTATCCCTTGTTAGTTGTTCTGTTGATAAAGAAATCATCAGTAAAAGTGAATTTATTAAATGGTGTGTAAATGGTGATACGATTTATTATGAAAATAAATCTGTGGCTGTTTATGACCATTCTGAATATGAATTAAATCCTGGACATGGTAGACACGCCAAAACTATTCAAGAGTTATCCATAACCCAATTAGTGTTGGATGTTAAAACAGATGAATTAATTAAATACATTCACACATTACATAACAATCAAAAAGTAGAAATTGTAGTACCACGTCATTAAAAAATAACTTATGGAAAGAGAAATTAATTTTAAAGAAGTCTTTGAACAGATGTGTCAAACGTTTGATGAAATTCGTTATATGAATGGTGATATCTCGGATGTTGGTAATGAAATTGGTTATGCTTTGGGCAAGGTTTTGGAAAATTTACAAGAAGATGAAATTAAAGATTTAATTCATGGTATTCGTCATGGTATAAGTTTAACTAATGGTACACATTAACAATGCAAGTTAAAATTATTAAAGCAAGTGCATCTACTTATTGGTACGCCAAATATATTGGTCAAGTTTTTACTGTTGACTCTTATTCGGTTAAAGATAAAGAATTTACTCTTAACAGACTTCCTGATAATGCATATTTGTATAACGAACCTATAGTTCATTATATTGATTTTAACGATTGTATTGTTGTATCAGGGGATGTTAAACACGATACCCGTGGTGATTCTAAATTAAAATTTTATTTTGTATAATGGAAATAGGAAGAAAGTATAAATTTAAAGATTCATTACACTTTGAGTCTATTAGAGGTTATGAATTTATCTTTTTGGGTTTTACTGGCCGACACAATGATACTTGTGTTGCCAACCTTATTGTTGGCGGATTACCTAGTCCTGTTTGTAAACATTTTAATAAAACATCATGGGATTTATTAGTTGAACCCGATTATGTAGTCCCAATACAAGGTGAATCAAAATTAATTTTTAGATTTATTCGTTAATGGAAATTGTTAAGGTTATAGTTAGAAAGGCATTACTACCAACTTATTGGTATGCCGATAAAATAGGACAAGTTTTCGAATGTTATCAACGTGGCTCAAATCAATACCAAGTTGTGGAACATAAAGGTTCGGTTCTTTTTATTGCTGCCGAGGATGGTATCCCTAATGATTTTATTGGCCGTAAACCTATTAAAAAATTAAAATTAATATGAAAGATAATTTGGGTAGGTATAAATTTATGGATATTGTTTATATCTGGGTTAATAGTTTTAGATTTGAAAATAACCGTATTTATTATTTATTGGAGGCTGAAATTCCTAATTCAGGATCTTGGTGGATTGAAAATTCTGATTTTCAAAGATTATTAAATGGTGGTGAGTTTATTAAACAAGAATACACTTTTGAACCTAGAAAATGTATTAAAGAATTAAGATTGATATGAAATTTATTTGTTTAATAATATATTTAATTTTTATTGGTTATGTTATCAATAAAATGTTTGATGATTTTAAATAATATAGAAAAGTATTTAAACAACAAATATAGAAAATTTATTTGGGATAAGTCTAAAGATTTAATCACAAAAATATCTACTGTAATTGATATAGACACAGTAACAGTGTTAGGAAGTTTCACAACTAAAAAGGAAAGGCCGGCTGATGTTGATTTTATTGTAATGATTAAATCCATCCACAAAATTCGGTACAATTATTGATGCTGAAAAATGGATTGAAGAAAAATACGGTAAGGGTAACGACCAAGTAACGACCAAGTAACGAACAATTAACGAACAATTAAAAGAAATTGGGTTATGAATAAAGAACAACAAGGTTTTAAATGAGTTAAACACGGTTATAAATGAGTTAAATAATTAATAAATATAATTTAAATTAATAATTATAATAAAACCAATTATTATGAAAAAAATTCTAATTACTTTACTAATATTTTTAGCAATTATCCCTACAATTGTTTTTACACAAATAAAAGTAGGACCTATATTAATAGACCAAATAAATCCAGTTCATTTGCCGGGCACCCCTTGTCATAACTCTCCTTGGGCAGACACTACAGCTATTTTAAACTTGAGACCGATAGGGAACTCAACAAATAACGTAATGAATGGTAATGGTGTTATCGCAACCAGCTATACTCAAACAGCTTGTGGATTGGGTTATACACAGGTTTCGGCCCGTTTACATAAAAGAGTTTTTAGCGGAGTTCCTCCAGGAACCGGTACAACTCAACCTTGTCCTATTATTGTTTCTGGAATACCTGTAGGAGCTATTATTCAAGCAGCTTTTTTGTATGCCGGTGGTTCTGGCCCAACGGGTTCAGGTAATTTTAACGCTACTTTAATAAATCCTTCTGCTGTTAGTCAGGTTTTTGCAATGACACAAATTGGTTTTCATACTGATAAGTGCTGGGGTTATGGTGGCACTTGGACTTCTCGTGCTAATGTAACTGCAGTTATTACTGGTAATGGTACTTATACAATTTCTGGTTGTCCGGTTATGCCACAAGCTCCCTCAAAGGATACTGATGGTGCAACTTTATTTATAGTATATATTGACCCTGCTTTAAACATTACTGGTAGTATTGTTATTGCCGATGGCTGTCAGGTAGGTGTTGGCGGTACAGTTAACAGTTTAATTACTGGTTTTAATGTTTGTGGTAATCCTACAACAACTCAAAATTTTATGTTGGTAGGAGATTTACAAAGGATTTCTTCTCCTAACTTACGTATGAATAGCCTTGTAAATAATGCAGGGTTCCCTATTGCAAGCCAACAAATATGGGATTATATTCCTGCACCTGGTGCTCCTGCAGTAAACGGACAAACAACCGCAAACTACGGTGTTACAAGTACCGGCGACTGTTATTCATTAAATATGGCTGGTATGTTTTGGCAAACTGGTCCTTGTTTAACTGTTACTGCTTTAAGCACACCATCTTGTCCTACATCTAATGCAACTGTTACTGTTTTAGGCGGTAATCCAGCGTATACATATACTTGGGTTCCTACAAACCAAAACACACAAGTGGCTACAGGTTTGACTTCTGGTACTTACACTGTTAATGTTGCTGATAACCTTGGTTGTAAAACAGGTACAGCTGTTGTTTCAGTTACTACAACTCCATTAAATCCTATTACAATTACCAGTGGTACAATTTGTTCGGGAAATACATCTGCCTTAACTGCCAACGGTGCCCCAACATACACTTGGGCTCCACCAGCAACCTTAAATACTATTAGTGGACCTAACGTTATTGCGAATCCAATTGCATCAACTATTTATTCAGTTTCATTTACAAATACAGCTGGTTGTGTTGGAACTCAAACAACTCAGGTAACTGTTAATCCTACTCCTACCATAACATCAGTGTCAAATACGGGTCCTGTATGTCAAGGCTCTCCAGTTACACTATCTGTTACAACAAGCTTTGTTGGTACAACAAGTTACTCATGGTTTGGTCCTAACGGATTTAATTCAATTTCTTCAACTCCATTAATTGTAAGTTCAATTCCAAACAACACTGGAACTTACTCTGTTACGGTAGTAAATACATTTACAAATGGTGGTGTTTGTATTTCAACTTCAAATAGTAATTTAGTAATAGTACCTATAGCACAAGTATCTGTAATTTCTACCTACACTCAATGTCAAGGTACAAATGTAAACTTAAATGCAAGTGTATTAGGAGCAAATTCATTTAGTTGGACAGGACCTAATTATAATAATAATCAACAAAATCCTATTTTAACATCAATAACACCTGCTAACTCAGGTAACTATTCTGTTACAGCTACGTTTACAAGTCCTAGTACTACCTTAGTTTGTTCTTCGACAGCAGTATCAAATGTATCTGTTGTTCCAATGAATCAGATTTCTGTTATACCATTTCAAAATGCTTGCCCAAACACAAACATATCAATAACAGCTACAGCAGCAGGAAATCCTAATTATATTTGGACTTCCACAAACGGATTTACAGGAACATTACCTTCATATACATTTAATGCTCAACCAAACTTAAATGGAACTTATAGTATAGCAGCGGTATTTAGTATTGGATCAGTTTCTTGTACAACTTATAACACAACAAATCTTTCTATAGTACTAGTTAACTCTATAACTGTTATACCACAAATAATTGTTTGTGAAAACAACAATGCTGCTTTAACGGCAACAGCTCAAGGAGCTATTTCATACACTTGGGCCGGTCCAAACAATTTTAATGGACCCCAACCAATAACATATTTCCAAAATTTAAATTCAAGTTGGAATGGAAATTATACAGTTACAGCTGCATTTACAAATGGAAATATAACTTGTTATAACACAAATACAACTACATTATTAGTTAATCCTAAAATTAATTTTACATTAACCCCATACATTCAGTTATGTTACAATAGTAATTATAATGTTACTGGTCCATTAGGAGCTTCTTCATATACTTGGACGGGTCCGGGATATAATTCAACTACACAAAATTTATTTATACCTAATGTTAATTTATTAAACATAGGAACCTATAACTTAACTGTTGATTTAAACGGATGTAAAACTTATGGTAGTACTAACTTACAAGTATTAAATCCTATTGTTTGGCAAAATACTCCTTCAAATAAAACAATTTGTAAAGGAGATAGTTTTACTATAACCGCACAAGCAGGAAATGGAAGTGGAAATTATGCTTACAATTGGATACCAGAAGTAGGACTATCTAGCACAAACGGAAGTATACAAATTGGTACAAGTATTGGAACAATGGTTTACAATATATCTGTGTTTGATGTTTCTTGCCCTCAATATACTCTAAACCATACTTTTACATTAAATGTAAATAGCGCTCCTATTCCTAACTTTCAAGTAAATGCTGATAAATGTGAACCGTTTTGTGCATTATATAACTCAAAAATAAAAGATGTTGGGTTTGTAAATTATGTATTTAATAAAGATAGAGTTTATTATGGTGATAGTATTACTATTTGTTTACCTGCAGGAAGTTACACTTTAGAAACAGTGTCAACTGGTACTAATGGCTGTCGTGAAATATTCAAATATCCAAACGTTATAAATGTTTATCCAACTCCAATTGCTAATTTTATATGGGATCCGCAAGATCCAACCACCGTTTCTAAAAATAAAGTAACGTTTTATCCTTCACCATTAAATAAAAATTATACTTACAATTGGGAATTTAGTAATGTAGACACTCCAAACGAATTCACTCCAACAAGAATTTATGATGTGCAAGATAAATTTCCAATTACTATGGTTGTAACTACAGAGTTTGGATGTAAAGACACAATAACTAAAATACTTGAAATTAAAGACGAATTCTTACTATATATTCCAAATGCTTTTACTCCTAATGGTGATAGTGAAAATGATGTATTTAAACCAAAAGGATTTGGTATTAAAACATACAATCTATTAATTTATGATAGATGGGGTGAGCAAATATTTGTAAGTACTGATATTACTAAGGGATGGGATGGAACATTTAAAGGTATAGATTGCCAAAATGGAGTATATGTATATGTAATAATAGCAATAAACAATGCTAATATAAAAATAGAAAAAGTAGGACATGTTACTTTATTAAAATAAAACAACTATTAATAATAATATTTACTTTAATAACTTATTTACTTTTTTTAAATTCAGTTAAAACATTTTTTATTAACTTCCTACTTCCTTCTAACTGATTTAATTGATTAAAAATATCTTCTGTGTTTGGTAAATTGTTTAAAAATAAACGGCCATCACGGAACGGTTCATAACAACTGTTATTGTAACACCATCTTTTAATACTCTCTAAATTATCTAAAGCGTATTCACCGTGTCCATCTTCATCATCAGCTTCATCAGTATTCTGCCAACCCTTAATTTCATTGTGAGCAACATCAAGCCATAATAAGTTTGGATTATTCTTCAAATGGAAAGGAGAAGTTATTGAGTTTGAAATAGTTTTATTACCCTTAATATGACCAAATAAATCGTGTAATTCTCTAATTTCAGGTTCAATTAATGGTGGATCAAAATAATAAGTACCATTTAATAGTTTACCTGTTTCATAAAAGTGTTCAATATGTTCCATACCATTTTCTGCCATGGCTATAAATACGATTTAATAACTTTTCTTATTGCCTCATCCAATGAATTAAATATAGAATCAGTATCTTCGTTAAGACCTAAATGTTCCCTACCATCTACAACCGAATCACCAAAACCTATACCATGTTTATTAGCTATATCAATAAATTCTTTATGATTTTTAAACCTACCATAATTTAAACCGCCGGTATTAGTTTCAGGTAATAATAGACTATTGATTGGGTCAGCTTCACCATCATATCCTGGTATTTTAAAAGGGTTAAACATATCAAGTGATACGCCACTTTGCCATTCTAATCTAGGATATAAAATTTTAAGGGCCTCAATTACTAGAGGCCATTCATTAGAGTTTATACTTGGTTCAAAATAAAGTAACATACTAATAAATAGTTTACAATAATTAACTATTACCTTTTTTATTTTTTTACTGAATATTTATTAATTGATGAGTATTAGGAAAATTATTAAAGAAGAGGTTGATGAATTTGAATGGGCTAAACAAATTAATGTTCCTGATGTTTATGCCGTTTATTGGGGTAGTTTCAACCAAGGAAGTATAGGAAATTTAGAAGGCTACTTTACAAAAGACGCTTTTGAACGTTATTTAAATGAACGTAATCAAGACCGTGAACATGAAGGTGAAGAACTTGAAGTGATGGATGAATTTGTTTTTAAAAAAATTAATATTAATTGGTGATGAAATATTCAGAAACAGATTTAAAAATACTTTATGACGCTAAAACGTTATTTTACGAAATTGGCCATAACGACCAACCTGTAAAACATTCCAATATTGTTGGTGATAACCATGGTAACCTATTACATATTGGTATTCGTGATGGTGAATATAATATTTGTTATTATATTTTTGTTGGTGATGGTGAGGTTGAAGAATGTATTGCCGGTCAAAAATTATTATTGAAGATTTTGAACAACGGTAATATAGAACCGATTGAACCAAGTCTTGATACTGAAAATATTTTTAACCAATTAAGTGAGTCTGAAGAAAAGCATCAACCAAAATTATATTTAAGATTTGAGCCAGCAATAGAAAACGATACTATAGGTATAAGTCAATTAAATAAAATTTTATATATAATTGGGTTAGAATATCCAGAAACTAAATGGTTTAGGGGTAATGAGGCTGCCAGTTTTAACCCTTTTACTGATTATGAGGATGGGGAAATAGCCGACCAAATTAGATCTTTAACAATTGGCTATTGGCCAGATTTAACAGATAGAATAACTTACGGTCAGTGGGATGATAATGATGAAGGATATACAAATGCTATAGATGGTTGGGAATGGTATAAAGAACGTGATATTAATTTAGATGTAACAAATTCAATTTTTGATTCTTTAACAGAAGGTAAAAAAAAGAAAAAAGAAAAAAAAGAGTATAAACCAAAGTTAAATTTATCTTTTGACCCACCAATAATGGATGGGGAAGAATTCCACAGAATAATGATTGCTATTGAAGCTCGTTATCCAAAAGTTAGGTGGATTGGTGGTAATCTTGATGAAAAACCTACAGCTTGGAATCCTTTTAAAATGGTCGGCACAGCAACGACCAAAGAAACTGAAGAAAATGGTGTTCATCTTATTATTGTTGGTAATGATGAAAGTGAAAAAAATGAATTATCATATTCTTGTGGTGACTATAAGACAAATTACGAAACAAAGGATGGTTGGAAATGGTATAATAAAAAAGGTTATGTTGATACTGAATCAATTTTTGATTCTTTAAATGAATCGGAATCTAATACAATACCAAACATAACTTTTTCATTTGAACCACCTATTGAAGAACCTGAAGAACTTAAAATGGTTTTATATGTTTTAAACACAATTTATCCCGGTTTAGAATGGGTAAACAGTGAATCAGTGTTAACATATGATATATATAATGAAGTATTTCATGATACAAGTGGGCCACATGGTGATAAATGGCCAGATGTTGTTGGCGGACTTAGTATTGGTCACTTCGAAGAAAATCCAAACCAACTGTCTTGGTCATCTTACGCGGACCCTTCAGAACATAAAAATTTAGTTGACGGCTGGAAATTTGTTGAAGAACATAGTATTGATACTGAAAGTATTTTCAACCAATTAAATGAATCAACACGTCAACCAAAATTAAATTTAAGATTTGAGGACGGTATTTCTGACGCTAATGAACTTGATAAAGTATTAAAAGTTTTAGAAATTGTTTATCCAGGATTAACATGGTTGGGTAATGACCCTGTCGGTACTCACAATGTTATTCGTAATAGTAATGAAGAGGATTTTTTATACGACCCAATTTATTATTTAACAATTGGTTATTTTTCTTATGCCCCAGATAAACTTACTTATACAAGTGGACCTGATGACGATATTGACTTAGCCGATGAAGAACAACATAATTATAATTGGGTTGAAGGTTGGCAATGGGTTAGAGATAATGAAATTAATTATGATGAAACAACCGATATTTTCAATCAATTAAATGAATCATATGATTTTCTTAAAACAACAAGTTTAATTGGTTATAGTTTTAAAGCTGTATCTAGTACCGATTCTAGATATTGGATTATTCGTCATGTTTTTAATGATAAAGACGGTCATGTAACTGTTACTATGGAATATTCAAAGACTTGGCTTGAAAATATAGGGATAGAAGGCTTCCCAACAACAAAAACAATAGAAAAAGATAAGGTTATTGATTTTGTTAATTCTGGTAAATGGGAAATTGTTGGACTACCTGTCGATAATAATACTTTTGACACTTTCGATATTTTTGATAAATTAAACGAATCGAAATACTTTTTTATTCGACTTTAATTTATTATCTTTATTGAAATAATTAAAACTATGATGCGTACTGTTACTGTGACCTATAAAGGTCTTGAATTAAACTGTAAAGGGTATTACACCCCATATAAATCTAACGGTTGGGATAATCCACCAGATAGTGAATGTTTTGAAATAGAAACCGTTATTTGGAACGATGTTGATATTTTAGAAGTACTTGATGCTTTAAATATTGATTGGCGTGATTTAGAAGAATGTTGTATTGAATCTTTACGTGATTAAAAAATGATTAATTTTTCTATAGGACCAAATGATAAGTCATCCCATTACCAAGTTTTAAGTTGGTTATTTGATAGACCTGAATATAAAGTAATTAGTATTAATTTTAATGGTGAACATTATTCAGAAATTTACGTTAATGGTGATTATAATTTAGCGTATTCCGAATTAACATCTATCCACCATATTTCCATCGAACACTGGGAAGAATAACTACCCCTTTTATTATTTTGACATATTTATTAGTATGTCAACGCCTAAAGAAATTATAAAAATTATTGAGTCCTTAAGGGGTAAACCGTTTTATGTTAATTATAACTTGCTTCAAGATCAGGGAGTTGAATCTGATGAAGTTGCTAATTTATATTATATAGGTTTAGTAAAAGAATTTGAGGGTGAAGATATTGTTGAAATTTATTGGCATGATATAGGTGTAAATGGTGATATAATACGTAAAGGTCAACACGAATACTCCGTTGGTGATTGTATTTTCTATTTTATTAATGGTACATGGATTTTAAAAGATACCTATAAAACAGGTATAGAATTTACAGATGTTATCAATTCTATAACAGCATTTGATACTGAATCGACCTTTAATAATATAAACGAATCGGTTGATAAAACTTTAATTAATAAAAAAATTTGGTTCAATTATCCAACCGATAGAGAAGATATTGAATCAATAAATCAGTTTTTAATTAACAATAGTTTTCGTGGTTTAGGTAATGAACAGATAGATGAGTTTGAGGATTTTATTTATAATCATGATATGGGTTATTTTCATTTAAAACAACACGATTCACCATTACATTCAGAAGAAGGTAGAAGACCTTATGTTGATTATGGTTATACTGAAGATTCTATTGAAGAAATAAAAGAAAACCCAAATTGGATTTACTACGCAGATGTTCTAAACATGATGGGTAATGCCTATAATACTTTTTCCAATTTAAATTCTAATTTAACTGAATCAAAAAAAAATATGAAACCTGAAGTAGGAGATTATCTTGTATGTCATAAAGAACTGGTAATGGAAAACGGAGAAGTTTCAAACACTGTTGGTAAGGAATACCCTATTATTAAGGTAGAAGGTAATAATGTGGTTAAAGTTTATATAATAGATGATGCTAATGATGAACACGCATTCTTTGATTATGATAAATGGTTTTATTTAGTTAAAATGGAAGATAAATTTGATACTTTTGATATTTTTGATAAATTAAACGAATCGATAGAAAATACAGGACCAATACCAAAAGTAGGTGATTATCTTTTATGTAAAAAAGATTTAATCATGGACTATGGTAATGAAGAAAAAGAAGCTACTAAAGGTTTATTGTATGAAATTATAAAAGCTAATGGTAATCCGTCAGAAGCTATAGGGTCAGTATATATTGTAAATGATTCTAAAGGGGAACATAGTTTTGACAAAGATCCTAATGAAAGTTCTTATTACGGTAAATGGTTTGATTTAATCCCCAAAGAACACAAAGAAGCAATTGAATCAATGAATACTGACGATATTTTTAAAACTATAAACGAATCTAAAGTAAACAATATTGATTATAGTTTTTTACGTAATGTAACCATAATAGGTTTATCTTTTTATAACCCAGCAGAATATCAAGAAGATGGTATTTTTTATACAATAACAAACCAAAGTGATGTTGATGTTGATTTTAATTGGTATGAAAAAGAAGATGATGATTATGAACATTCTTCTATGCCTTGGGAAGATTTTATCGAACATTTAATTACAGGTTTTTTTAAGATTAAAGACATTAACATAAAAGGTTTTAATGATATGTTAACTAACGTTTGGGATTAAAATTACCTACTACACACTAATTTCCAAAACAACTTACTTTTACCAATAAAAAAATATATTTATGATATATAACATATTCTAATTAACCAATATCATGGATGATAATAAGAAATATACAACAAGAGCACTTTATGAGGTTATTAAAAATAACCTTTTAATAAAAGATAGAGATTTGGTTCATTTTATAAGGACGATGAATGATAACATTAAGTCTGATTTTAAAAAAATTAAAAATAATAATAAAATTACTATAGAGGAAATAATGAATCGTTTTGAAAACTATACAATAGTTTACATGATGGTTAAAAGCATAATGCACGAAGCCAATATTTCTTCATACCAAGAAAAAACTCGTGAAATAACAGATTTTTTATTAACTGATGAGTTAACTAAAAATAAACCAGAAAAACCACAGTCATCTATTTACGATGCTGATGAATGACATATTTATAAACAATGAAAGATGTAATTAAATATATAATCTTAGAACAACTAATAACAGAAGGTAGGTTAGAAGATGCTAAACAAAAATACCCATGTCTTCCACCAAAGTTGGTTGATTATTTCTCCGAAAAGGACCCTTCACGTAATAACAAATATGTTGAATGGATGTGTAAACAAATTTGGGATGAAGATGAAGTTATTGGAGATTTTGGTGATTATGGATCAACAATTTATAGTTGGTTGGACAGTGAGGGTGGTAATGTAAATTCCTGTAAACAAGATTGGCTTAAATTTGCTAAAAATAATATTAGTGCTTTAAAAAACATAACATCTTTTGAAGAAATTGGTGTGGTTGATTGGATTAAGGGTATGGCTGACATGATAATTGAAGAGGTTGTGGCGTTTCATAAATTTTCTAGTGGTTTAGAAAAGAAAGACATCAACCAATATAATTATGATGAATTAGTTAAGGTTTTAGCAATTAAAAAACTTAAATCTCAAGAGAAAAGTTTAGCCAAAGATGTTACTAAAATTTATGAAGATGATGAATGGTTAATAGTATCACCAAAAACTCACCAAGCGTCTTGCGCTTATGGTGCTCATACTAAATGGTGTGTTACCCAAAGGGACGATGACCATTATTTTAAAAATTATACACAAGGTAACTCTTATTTAATGTTTGTTATCAATAAAAAAGATAATGATAAATGGGCTATTAACACAGACAGACAGTTAGGTTCGGAACAAAAAGATATTGAGGTTAATATGCCTTGGCACAGAGAAATTAATTTACGTAATAGTAAACCAAGAGAAAGATTTACAGCAGCTAGACATAATTCAAGAGTTGAGCGTGAATTACGAAATGTATACGGCAATAATCAAACTTCTTATTATAATGCCACAGATGATGAAATATCTTGGAATGATTTAATAGAAGAATCTGATTTACCGGTTAAATTACAAGAACTTTTAAAGTTTGTAGAATCTAAAGTTAAAATTAATTTTGCTAGAAAGAAAAAAACTGATATTGCTTATGAAAGTAATGAAAACCCTATAAGACTTAAAAAAGGTGATAAAGTTAAATTATTAGCTAGTGGTCATGGTTATTTACGTGGTGATGAAGGTTATGTCCTTAAAACAATATCTGGAGCTTTCCCGGCAACAGGAAAAAATGTTAACCCCGAACTTGCTGGTCTTTATGCTGTTTATGTCCCAAATAGAAAAAATTATGGTGGCGACAACGGTACTGGCTATCGTGAATATGTAAGACTTAAAAAAGGCGATAAACTTTTACCTAAAATAGACATTACAGTACCAGAAGATAGTGTGCATACCGATGATATAACTACCTTAGTGATTAATGGTGTATACTTAAAGAAAATAAGTTAATATGAGAAAAATTTTAATAACAGAATCACAATACACAAAACTTAGAAAATCTATATTAGAATCTAAATTAAAATCATATACTTACGATTGGGATGATAATATTCTAAGAATGCCCACCAAGGTTAGTATAGAAAAAAATGAAAACGGTAAATGGGTACCTATAAAAGTTTCTACCGAAGAATTTGCTCATTTTAGATCGGACCCACAGTACAGAACCACACCAAACTCATTTGTAGATTTTAGTGATAACGAACCTTTTTTGGTGGATGC
>Ga0194041_10000135_pt1 | contig 27562 bp, 22 predicted proteins | sample JunL449m_MetaG_FD_160082 | JGI IMG/M metagenome (GOLD analysis project Ga0194041, IMG submission 160082) | Anoxic zone freshwater microbial communities from boreal shield lake in IISD Experimental Lakes Area, Ontario, Canada - Jun2016-L442-9m | ecosystem: Environmental > Aquatic > Freshwater >...
CACCGCCTTCATCCCGCAAAAAGCGGTCTTGATGTTTTTGCCGAATGGCCGAGTCTAAGCCGGCGTGGTAGGGCAGTGCATCAATGCCAGTTTGAGCCAACATTTCGGCCACCTCTTCAACGCGTTTGCGCGACTGACAATAGACCACACCCGCTTCGCCTTCATGCTCGCGTTCAATGAACCGAAGCAATTGCGCTGAGGCATCTTTTTTTTCAACAATGGTGTAGCGAATGTTGGGGCGGTCAAAACTGCTGATGAAAAGCCTGGCGTTTTCAAGCTGAAGACGCTCAATGATGTCTGCGCGGGTCAGCGCATCGGCAGTGGCCGTGAGCGCAACCCGCGGCACATCTGGAAATCGCTCGTGCAAAACGGTGAGACTTCGGTATTCCGGCCGAAAATCGTGGCCCCACTGGCTGACGCAATGGGCTTCATCGATTGCAAACAAACTTAAAGAACCTTGCGCATAAAGCGCATCCAGCTGCGCTAAAAACCGAGGCGTATTAATGCGCTCTGGCGCTGCATAAAGCAAAGTAACTTCACCCCTGCGCAAGCGCAGCTCAATGTTTTGTGTTTCTTCGGGTGAGAGCGTGGAATTTAAAAAGGCAGCACTGACGCCCGCCTCATGCAAGGCACCAACTTGGTCGTGCATGAGTGCAATGAGGGGTGACACCACAATGGTGATGCCCTGCCCAGCGCTTTGCCTGGCAATGGCCGGTATTTGATAACACAAGCTTTTGCCGCCGCCTGTGGGCATGAGTACCAAGGCGTCGTGGCCGCTGGTGACATGCTCGATGATGGCTTGCTGTGGGCCTCTGAAAGACTCATAGCCAAAAACCTCGCTGAGGACACTCAGAATGTGGGTGGACGGTTTCAGAATGGCAGAGGTTGGCACGATGCCTATTGTCCACCATGTCAAACGGCTATCTTGGAGCGTGCTTCATTTATCAGTCAATGCAAGCTCGCCAAGCACGGTGAGCATTTTTCAAGACGTCTTGAATTGAGTGGCTTTGATCACGCTGGTCCAACGGACCACTTCCTCTGCAATGAACTTTTCAGGGTCGGACAAAGTGAAGGGATCAGCGCCTGCTTTTTCAAGATCGAGCAAGAAGCCAGGATCGTTTCTAACTTTGATGTGTGTTGCCCGCAAAAACTCAAGAACATCGCGCGGAAGGCCTGCAGGTGAGAAGACGGCGTTGAAAACCTGAACGCGCATGTCTGGCACGCCGGCTTCTACCGACGTGGGAATATCGGGAGCAGCTTTCAGTCGGGCATCGCTGTTGACACCCAAAATACGCGCACGACCGGCACGGTGTTGTGCAAGGACGGCTGAGGACATGATGGGGGTGATCATGGGAACGTGCCCTGCAACCAAATCTTGCATGGCAGGGCCGCCGCCTTTGTAAGGCACGTGCTGAACATCCAATTTGCCGGCTTGGAGTTTTAAAAGCTCGCCGGTTAAGTTGGTAATGGTTCCCGGTCCTGCAGAACCGTAGGCGTATTTGCCAGGATTGGCCTTGATCAAACTGATCAACTCTTTCAAATTGTTGGCGGGCACACTGGGATTGACCACGATGCAGGTCGGATTGATGCTGACCATGCCGACCAAACTGAAATCTTTGATGGCGTCGTAGCTTGTGGTGCCAGATGCCAAGGGGTTGATGATTTGGGTGGAGGATGTGCCTAAAAGGAGGGTGTAACCGTCAGCTTTGGCCCTAGAGGCCTCGGCGGCTCCGATGGCGCCGCCTGCGCCGGCTTTGTTGTCAACAACAAAGTTAGCGCCGGTGTGTGCCATGGCATATTTAACCCACAAACGACCAATGATGTCGCCATCGCCAGCGGGTGCGAAAGGCACAATGACGCGGATGGGACGCTCAGGGTATTTGGACTGCGCAAGCGTTGTTTGAGAGGCCAGACCAGACAAAAGCGCGGAGCCACTGAGGGCTAAAAAATGACGTTTTTTCATGTCTCGAATATAGAGACAATGCCTCACCCCATCAATTGGGTGAAGGCCTAATTGTGACGAATTCTCATGAGTCTGTTTGATTTTCTACAATAGCGCCATGAAAGACCTGAACTACACCCGCGCCAAAGCCTTGCCAGCCATTCTGGAAAAACGCATTGCCATTCTCGATGGCGCCATGGGCACCATGATTCAGCGCTTTAAATTGAGCGAGGCCGATTACCGCGGTGAGCGATTCAAAGACTTTCCCAAGGACATCAAGGGCAACAACGAATTGCTCAGCCTGACGCGCCCCGATGTGATTCGCGATATTCACGAAGGCTATTTGGCGGCTGGCGCCGACCTGATTGAAACCAACACCTTTGGCGCCACCACCATTGCGCAAGCCGACTACGACATGGCCTACTTGGCCATTGAAATGAACCATGCTTCGGCCGCATTGGCTCGTGCAGCCTGCGACAAGTTTTCAACCCCCGACAAACCACGTTATGCCGTGGGCGCCTTGGGCCCCACCCCCAAGACCGCCAGCATCAGCCCCGATGTGAACGACCCCGGCGCGCGCAATGTGGACTTTGAAACTTTGCGCAAAGCCTATTACGAACAAACACAAGCCTTGGTGGAAGGCGGTGTGGACGTGTTGTTGGTGGAAACCATCTTTGACACACTCAATGCCAAAGCCGCGCTGTTTGCCATCGAAGAATATTTTGAAGCCAGTGGTGAGCGCTTGCCCCTGATCATCAGCGGCACAGTGACCGATGCTTCGGGCCGCATCTTGAGCGGCCAAACCGTCACCGCGTTTTGGCACAGCGTGCGCCATGCGCGGCCCTTGGCCATTGGCTTGAACTGCGCATTGGGCGCAACCTTGATGCGCCCCTACATTCAAGAGTTGGCCAAAGTGGCGGGCGACACCTTCATCAGCTGCTACCCCAATGCCGGCTTGCCCAATCCCATGAGCGACACTGGCTTTGATGAAACGCCCGAGGTCACCAGCCGGCTGTTGCATGAATTTGCAGCAGAGGGCTTGGTGAACATTGTGGGCGGGTGCTGCGGTACCACGCCGGATCACATTGGCGCAATCCAAAAGGCAGTCGGGCCCCTTGCGCCAAGGGGATTGCATGTTGGGGCGTTTTACAAAGAAGCCGCTTGAGTTGGTGCCATCGCCAAAGCTTCCGCACCAAATTGAGCTGCGCACAATGGCTCGGTGCGCCGCATTGGTGCGTTTCATGCCTGATAGCTACAGCGCCTTGATCTTTCGCTAGGGCTAAATCGCGCAGTCACAAAGTAAACAAGGCCGACGGAAAGTTGGCGCGTTGTTTGCATAGTGCCTCTTGTCTTCCACGAAAAGAGGTTGTGATGTCTGAGTTCTTTGATCCGTACAACGCCGATCGTCCTTTGATGCTGAAATGCAGCTGTGGGCGCGATCACTCTCCTGCCGATCACCACGCTGAAGTGTCTGCAGATGCCGCGGCCGCAACATTGCGTGCTCGTTCTGAAACAGCGGAGTTTGAAGCCTACAGCCAAGCCTTCATTGAAGCCACGTTGGTGAAGGCCTTGTTTCCACACGATCAAGAGCGGCGCAACTTCTTGCGCGCAGTGGGCAAGAAAACTGCCATGGCCGCCATTGCAAGTGTTTTGCCCGTGGCCAGCTTGCAAGCCATGGCCCAAGACAAAGGCCCGCTTGAAAAACCCAATTTGAAAATTGGCTTCATCCCAATCACTTGTGCCACGCCACTCATCATGGCGCACCCCTTAGGCTTTTACAGCAAGCAAGGTTTGAATGTGGAAGTGACCAAAACGGCTGGCTGGGCCTTGATTCGCGACAAAATGATCAACAAGGAATACGACGCTTCTCATTTCTTGTCTCCCATGCCCTTGGCCATCAGCATGGGACTCGGTGCCAACGCCACGCCCATGAACGTGGCCACCATTCAAAACGTCAATGGGCAAGCCATCACCTTAAGCCTCAAGCACAAAGACAATCGCGATCCTAAAAACTGGAAGGGCTTTAAGTTTGGTGTGCCCTTTGATTATTCGATGCACAACTTTTTGCTGCGTTACTACTTGGCAGAAAACGGTTTAAACCCCGACACCGATGTACAAATTCGCGTGATACCACCTGCCGAAATGGTGGCCAATTTGCGTGCTGGCAACATCGATGGTTTTTTAGGCCCTGATCCTTTCAATCAACGCGCAGTGTTTGATGAGGTGGGTTTCATTCACATGCTCACCAAAGACTTGTGGAATGGCCATCCATGCTGCGCCTTTGGCACCAGCACTGAATTCATCCAAAAGAACCCCAATACATTTGCAGCGCTTTACAGGGCTGTGCTGACTGCAGCTGCCATGGCGCGCTTGCCTGGCAATCGGGAGTTGATTGCCAAAGTGATCTCACCGACACAGTACTTAAACCAACCCGAAGCAGTGATCAGTCAAGTGTTGACGGGTAAGTTTGCAGATGGCTTAGGCAAGATTCAAAACGTACCGGATCGAGCCGACTTTGATCCCATGCCTTGGCAGAGTTTGGCTGTTTGGATGCTCACGCAAATGAAACGTTGGGGCTACATCAAAGGCAATGTGGATTACAAACAAATTGCCGAAAAAGTTTTCCTCATCACCGATGCACGCAAGCACATGAAAGACCTGGGGCAGACGGTGCCATCAGGACCTGCTTATATCAAGCACAAGATCATGGGCAAAGAATTTGATGCTTCAAAACCAGAAGAGTATTTGAAATCTTTTGCCATTCACAAAATGGGCTGATGGATTGTGAACACCCTTTCTGTCAATTTGCGGGCGGCCTTGGTCTCCTGCCTCATCATGGTTTTTTTCTTGGGAGCGTGGCAACTTTCAACGCAAGGCCCTGCCATTGGCGCTGCAACCAAAGCAGGCGCTAGCGCAGAAGAAATTGAGTATTTGAAAATGATGGGCAAGGACCCTGGTGCCAGCAAAAGCACAGGTTTCCCGCCGCCCATCGAAGTGGCGAAGGCGACGCTGAAGCAATTGTCCAATCCGTTTTACGACAACGGGCCGAATGACAAAGGCATCGGCATTCAGCTGGCACATTCCTTGGGCCGCGTGGGCCTGGGATTCTTGTTGGCTGTGATGGTGGCCTTGCCTTTGGGATTTTTAATTGGCATGTCGCCGCTCATGCACAAGGCCATTGACCCTTTTATTCAAGTGCTCAAACCCATTAGCCCGCTTGCATGGATGCCCTTGGCTTTGTACACCTTGAAGGACTCTAGCATCAGCGGTATTTTTGTGATCTTCATTTGTTCGGTCTGGCCCATGCTGATCAACACCGCGTTTGGTGTGGCATCTGTTAAGCGCGAATGGTTGAACGTGGCCAACACTTTGGAGGTCAAGCCACTGCGCAAAGCGTTCTTGGTGATCTTGCCTGCTGCAGCGCCCACTATTGTCACAGGCATGCGCATCAGCATGGGCATTGCTTGGTTGGTGATTGTGGCGGCTGAAATGTTGGTCGGCGGTACAGGCATTGGCTACTTTGTTTGGAACGAATGGAACAACCTTTCTTTGGTGAATGTGATCTTTGCCGTCTTGGTGATAGGGGTGGTGGGCATGTTGCTTGACATGGCTTTTTCGAAGCTACAAAAAGGCGTGAGCTATGTGGAGTGAACAAAGCGAGCGCGCAGGTAGTCTTGCGCAACCCAATTTCCTCCAAATTGAAAAATTGGGAAAGGCCTATCAGACAGACAAACCTGTGTTTGCAGATGTTTCATTTTCTGTGGCGCGAGGTGAGTTTGTTTGCATCATTGGCCATTCAGGCTGCGGCAAAACAACCATCTTGAATGTGTTGGCTGGCTTGGACTCTGCCAGTGTCGGGCATGCCTTCATGGATGGCCGTGAAATAGCGGGGCCCAGTTTAGAGCGCGGCGTGGTGTTTCAAAGCCACGCCTTAATGCCTTGGCTCACCGTGCGTCAAAACATCGCGTTTGCCGTGAAGTCAAAGTGGCCCAACTGGAAAACACCCGAGGTCAATGCGCACGTGGAAAAGCATGTGGACATGGTGGGCTTGTTGCCTGCCATTGACAAAAAGCCCAGCCAGTTGTCGGGCGGCATGAAGCAACGCGTGGGCATTGCGAGAGCTTTTGCCATTCAACCCAAGATGCTTTTGCTAGACGAGCCCTTTGGTGCATTGGACGCCCTGACTCGAGGCACCATTCAAGACGAACTCATGGGCATTGTTCGCCAAACACAGCAAACGGTTTTCATGATCACACACGATGTGGACGAAGCCATTTTGTTGTCGGACAGAATTTTGCTGATGAGCAATGGCAACGAGCACAAGGGGCATTACGTGCCTGGCGGTTTAGCCGAGGTGGTGGTCAATCCCTTGCCGCGTGATCGAACGCGCGCTCAATTGCACCATTTGCCGGGCTATTACGAGGTTCGAAATCACATTGTTGATTTCTTGGTTTCTCGTGCCAAGGCCCATTGAGCCAGACACCCTGCATTGAATATTTTTAATTAACTCTTTTTCACGAGGAACATCATGAATCGCTTAGACGTGACAGAAAAAATCATCAGCACCAAAGTGTCCAAAGGCATCAAGTGGAGTGATGTGGCAGACAAAGTAGGTTTGTCCAAGGAGTGGGTCACGGCCGCTTGCTTGGGCCAAATGACGCTTGATGCCAAACAGGCCAAAGTGCTTGGCAAAATCTTTGGCCTGACGGTAGAGGAGCAAAAGTGGTTGCAAGTGGTGCCCTACAAAGGCTCATTGCCCACAGCGGTGCCCACAGACCCGCTGATTTACCGCTGGTACGAAATTGTGAGTGTGTATGGCACCACCATCAAAGAACTCATCCATGAGGAATTTGGCGACGGCATCATGAGCGCCATTGATTTCAGCATGGACATTGTGCGTGAACCCGACCCCAAAGGCGACCGCGTGAATGTGGTGTTGTCGGGCAAATTTTTGCCTTACAAACAGTATTGATATCTCGAACTCCTTGGGCGTGGTTAAAATACGCACATTCCCAAGGAGCGTTGCAGCCCGCCAGCCATTTCGGCCGCGGGTCAGGCTTGGGGCTCAATGTGGGGCTTGGCCCCCTTCCTATTGCAAACCACGCTCACCTGCGATCCAAGGGGTGAGTTTTGTTGTCTGCTTCTGTTTCTAATGCTGTCTCTCCACTGAAGCTGTCTGGTCTAGAGCCCGTCTCGATTGGTGCTGACGCTTTGTTTGTGAACATTGGTGAGCGCACCAACGTCACGGGCTCCAAAGCCTTTGCTCGCATGATTTTGAATGGCGAGTACGAGCAAGCTTTGGCAGTGGCCCGTCAGCAAGTTGAAAACGGCGCGCAGATCATTGACATCAACATGGACGAAGCCATGTTGGACAGCCAAGCGGCCATGGTTCGTTTTTTGAACCTCATCGCTTCTGAGCCCGATATTTCCCGTGTGCCCATCATGATTGACTCTTCCAAGTGGAGTGTCATTGAAGCCGGTTTGCGCTGCATACAAGGCAAGGGCATCGTCAATTCCATCAGCATGAAAGAAGGCGTTGAAGGCTTCAAGCAGCAAGCACTTTTAATCAAACGCTATGGCGCTGCAGCGGTGATCATGGCGTTTGATGAAAAAGGCCAAGCTGATACCTACCAACGCAAGATTGAAATTTGCGAACGCGCCTACCGTGTGTTGGTAGACGAGGTGGACTTTCCGCCTGAAGACATCATTTTTGACCCCAACATTTTTGCCATTGCCACCGGCATTGAAGAGCACAACAACTACGCCGTCGATTTCATTGAAGCTACGCGCTGGATCAAACAGAATTTGCCAGGTGCCAAGGTATCTGGCGGTGTGTCCAATGTGTCTTTTAGTTTTCGCGGCAACGACCCCGTGCGCGAAGCCATTCACACGGTATTTTTGTACCACGCCATTCAAGCGGGCATGGACATGGGCATTGTCAATGCGGGCATGGTGGGTGTGTACGACGAGCTCGAACCCGACTTGCGTGAACGTGTAGAAGACGTGGTCTTGAACCGCCGCCCTGATGCGGGCGAGCGTTTGGTAGAAGTGGCCGAGAACGCCAAAGGCGCAGCCAAAGACAACTCCCAAAAGTTGGCTTGGCGCGGCACATCTGATGCACCTGTTACCGTGTCGGCACGTTTGTCTCATGCCTTAGTGCATGGTATTACCGACTTCATTACCGAAGACACTGAAGAGGCGTACCAAGAAATTCTGGCCAAGAACGGTCGGCCTTTGCATGTGATCGAAGGCCCGCTCATGGACGGCATGAACGTGGTGGGCGATTTGTTTGGCCAAGGCAAGATGTTCTTGCCGCAGGTGGTGAAGTCTGCGCGCGTCATGAAGCAAGCCGTGGCGCATTTAGTGCCCTACATTGAAGAAGAAAAACGCCAACAAGAAGCCGCTGGCCAAGACGTGAAATCCAAGGGCAAAATTGTGATTGCCACCGTAAAGGGCGACGTGCACGACATTGGCAAAAACATTGTGACGGTGGTGCTTCAGTGCAACAACTTCGATGTGGTCAACATGGGCGTGATGGTGCCGTGTCACGAAATTTTGGCCAAGGCCAAAGAAGAAAACGCCGACATCATTGGCTTGTCAGGTCTTATTACCCCCAGCTTGGAAGAGATGCAGTACGTGGCCAGTGAAATGCAAAAAGATGCGCATTTCCGCTTGCGCAAAATGCCCTTGCTGATTGGCGGCGCCACCACCAGCCGCGTTCACACCGCCGTCAAAATTGCACCACACTACGAAGGCCCTGTGGTCTATGTGCCCGATGCGTCACGCAGCGTGAGCGTGGCGCAGGGTTTGTTGTCTGACCACGCCGCCACCTACATCGATGAACTGAACGCAGACTACGCCAAAGTGCGTGAGATGCATGCCAACAAAAAGCAAACGCCCATGTGGCCCTTGGCTAAAGCGCGCGGCAATAAAACAGCAGTTGACTGGCTTGCGTTCAAATCACCCACACCCAAATTCATTGGCCGCCGCGTGTTCAAAAACTTTGACTTGGCCGAATTGGCGCGCTACATCGACTGGGGCCCCTTCTTCCAAACTTGGGATTTGGCCGGACCTTACCCCGCCATTTTGAAAGACGAAGTGGTGGGCGTTGAAGCGCAAAAAGTTTTCAACGATGCGCAAAAGATGTTGCAAAAAATCATTGAAGGCCGCTGGATCACAGCGCATGGCGTGATGGGCTTGTACCCTGCCAACAGCGTGAACCACGATGACATTGCCTTGTACGCCGATGAGGCGCGTGAAACACCCGTGCTCACTTGGCATGGCCTGCGCCAACAAACAGAAAAACAAGCCGGTAAACCCAGCCGATGTTTGGCTGATTTTGTGGCGCCACATCTGGATGCACAAGGCAAACCCACTCAGTTCAAAGACTATGTGGGTGTGTTTGCTGTCACTGCCGGCATCGGCGTAGAAAAGCGCGAGCAAGCTTTTGAGGCTGCGCACGATGACTACAGTGCCATCATGCTCAAAGCCTTGGCCGACCGATTTGCAGAAGCCTTTGCGGAATGCATGCACGAGCGCGTGCGCAAAGATTTGTGGGGCTATGCCGCCAAAGAAAATTCTTTACTTGAAGCCTTGGTTGCAGAAAAATACCAAGGCATTCGCCCTGCACCAGGCTACCCTGCATGCCCCGACCATTCTGTGAAAAAACAAATGTTCAATCTCTTGCAGTGTGAAGACATTGGCATGGGCCTCACTGAAAGCTTGGCCATGACACCTGCCGCCAGCGTGTCAGGTTTTTACCTCAGCCACCCGGACAGCCAATACTTCAATGTGGGCAAAGTGGGCGAAGACCAAGTGCATGATTTGGCCAAGCGACAGAATTTAAAAGTGACGGACATTCAGCGTTTGTTGGCGCCCAATTTGTAAGCGCTCATTTGCGCCCACCACAAACACGCGACACCCAAAACGCCAGCCACCAAAAGCCAGCGCAAGCCGTGTGTGTAGCCCACCTCGGGCGTCCACATCAAACCCAAAGCAAAGGGCGCTACCGCGCGGCCCAGGGCCAGTGGCACACCCAGCACACCATTGAGTTGGCCCACGTGTTCCCGACTCACATATTGCGCCATGGCCGTGCCTTTCACGATGGTGTTCAGGCCGTTGCCTAAGCCATAAAAGGTGACAAACATCAAAGCGGCCCAAGGCGCCAAACCGCCCGCCACCAAAAACAACAAACCCAAAGGCACCAAACAAGGAATCCATTTGTTGGCGGCATGAACATCTAAATGTTTTTCAAAGACAAACAGCAAAAACCGACCTAAGACTTGAATGGCACCAATCGAGGCCGGAATGGCAATGACCCAAGCAGGAGACAACTGTGCCTCTTCCAGAAGGCTCACCATGTGAGCAGGCAGGGCTGAACTCACAAGCGCCGTCATCAACATGAAACCCGCCAGCAACCAAAATGGCGCGCTTTTTAAGTGAACCTTGATGGCGTCAGAGGGCCCTTGTGGGGGTTGTATCTCTGCAGAGGTCGGCGTCTGAATTGCATTTTCAGGATCAGGATTCACGCTCATTTTTTTCTTGGCACCGCGCAACAACCAAGCGTGCAATGGCCAACAGATCAGCCATTGAAACAGCGCCAAAACCCACAAGGCATGCCGCCAACCCAAAGATTGAATCAACCAAGATGACAGCGGAATGAACACCGTACTGGCCAGCCCCCCTAAAAACGTCATGATGATGATGGCTCGCCTGAAGTCATTTGGAAATCTGCGGGTAACTATGGCAAACACAGGGGCATACAGTGTGGCCGACATGCCTAAACCCAATGCCAGCCATACGCCATAAAACCCCGCCAAGGAGTCGATGAAACTGTGGGCCAACAAACAAGCACCCACCCAAACAGAGCCCCATGTCATTACGCGGCGTTCATGGCCGCGATCAATCAGTCGACCAATGGGATAGGCCATAAGGCCATCGGCCAACAAGGCCAAGCTAAAGCCCAAGGAGGCCTCGGCGCGGCTGAAACCTAACTCCCGCTCGACAGGCCCCATGAGCAAAGAGAAAGTGTAAAACACACTTCCCCATGTAATGAGTTGCGCCCAAGACAGCCATACCGCGAAAGGGCCGAGTTCGGGGGCTTGGGTGCTTATTCGGGTGAGGTCCCAATAGGGCCGATATGTGCGCATGGCCACATTATCAATGCCCTGCAACGGGCCTTCTGTATTGCACGGCCTCGGCGATGTGCGCCGTTTCAATGTTGGCACTCTGTGCTAAATCTGCAATGGTTCTTGCAATTTTTAAAACGCGGTGTGAACTGCGGCCGCTCCATCCAAAATGCGATGCAACTTGGGTGATGTAAGCCAAGGCATCTTGCCTCAAGGCCGCGTGTTTGTCCAAGGTGGCGCCGCTCAAAGCATGGTTGCTGCAGCCTTGCCTTTGCGTCGCTAACAAGCGTGCGTGATGGCATCGCTTTTTGAGGACGGCAGTGCTTTCGCCAGCGGGTGCGTTAATGAGCAAGGCAGCGTTTTGGCCAGGGACCTCGATGTGCAAATCAATGCGGTCTAAAAGGGGGCCACTTACTTTGCTGCTGTAGCGGTGCACTTGATCTGGTGTGCAGCGACACACAGGGCCGCTTTGGCCAGGACTTCTGGCGTGTCCTGCATAGCCACAGGGGCAGGGGTTCATGGCGGCAATCAATTGAAACCGAGCTGGAAACTCTGCGCTTTGCGCGGAGCGAGAGATGGTGACGCAGCCCGACTCCATGGGCTCACGCAATGCCTCCAAAGCCGCTCTGGGAAACTCTGGCAGCTCGTCTAAAAATAAAACGCCATGGTGAGCCAAAGAAATTTCTCCCGGCCTAGGCGGTGATCCACCACCGACCAAGGCCACGGCACTGGCAGAGTGGTGTGGCTGGCGTGTGGCCCTTACCAACCATTGCGACAATTGAAAGCGCCCTGCCAAACTGGCCACAGACGCGGCCTCCAAAGCTTCTTGCACGCTAAGCGGCGGTAAGAGTCCCGCAAATCTGAGCGCCAACATGGACTTGCCTGAACCAGGCGGCCCCACCATCAAAAGGCTGTGACCGCCCGCCGCCGCAATTTCAAGGGCACGTTTGGCACCAGCTTGGCCCTTAACGTCGGCCAAGTCTGCATAGGAGGTCTCGGTATTCAAAAGCGGACTTGGTGCGTGGCTCATTCGCGACCAACCATCCGGGTTGGTGGGTGACTGCGCTGCAGCCATTTGGCCTGCCAAACAAAACTGATCGGCCACATCGCGCAAATGGCGTGCTCTGTAAACCTTTGCATCAGGCACCAAAGCGGCTTCTTCGGCGCTGCCAGGCGGCAATACCAAAGCATGTGCTTTGGCCTGTTGGTACAAAGCCAATCCCATGACCAAAGCGCCTCGGACCGGTCGCAAGGCCCCCGACAGAGATAACTCTCCAGCAAATTCGTATTCATTGAAGCGGGCCCCATCTATTTGACCGCTGGCCGCCAAGATGCCCAAGGCAATGGGCAAATCAAACCGGCCAGAGTCTTTGGGCAAGTCGGCGGGTGCCAAGTTGACCGTGATGCGCTGATTGCTTGGAAACTCAAAACCTGAGTTTTGAAGCGCAGAGCGAACGCGTTCCCGGGCCTCTTTTACTTCGACATCTGCCAGGCCGACCAAGCTAAAGCTGGGCAAACCATTGGCCAGGTGCACTTCGACCGTGACGGAAGGCGCTTGAAGACCTAGCAAAGCCCGACTTTGCACCAAAGATAAACGCATACTTGCTCCGCGCACCAAACGGGTGCAATATCTGTCAGATTTTTTATAACTCAGACCTAGGGGGGTGCAATTGGCATTGGAACACCTGTGCCGCAAAAAAACCATTTCAGAGTGATGACAATGACTTGCACTGATGCAGTGCAGCATTGGCATGCTAAATGCTTAAAAACACCAGTCTCATTCTCATTCAATAGGAACTTCTCATGAAAAAAATCGTTACCCCCCTGATGTTGGCCATGTCTTTGGCAATTGCTGGAAATGCATTCGCTCAAGCAGCACCCGCTGCCCCCGCAGAGCCAGAATCAACTTTGTCGTTCAATGTGGGCGGTTTCAATGAATACCGCTACCGCGGCATTTCACAAAGCCGTATCGACCCCGCATTGCAAGGCGGTGCAGATTACGCCGATAAGAGCGGTGCCTATGTTGGCATTTGGGGCTCTAGCATCAAGTGGATCAAAGACGCTGGCGGCAAGGCCAATGCCGAAGTTGACTACTACGGCGGCTACAAATTCACCGTCAGTGAAGTGGGTTATGACATTGGTTTCCTGCACTACGAGTATTCTGGCAATGCACTGAAGCCTAGCGCCAACACCAATGAGTTGTACGGTGCCGTCACCATGGGCCCCGCCACTTTGAAGTACTCACAAAGCACTGGCAACTTGTTCGGCTTTGCCAAAAGCAAGGGCAGCTCTTACGTTGACCTCACTGCCACATTCGACTTGGGCGAAGGCTATTCATTCACCCCCCACCTCGGTTATCAAAGTGTGAAGGGTGCTGGCAACGGCATTTACGCCTACACAGATACTGCGCTGACATTGGGCAAAGATTTGGGCAATGGCTTGGCTGCATCTGCCGCCGTCATTGGGACCAACGCCAAAGCAGGTTCGTACATTTATACCGCCGGTAAAACTGTGACGCAACTGGGCAAATCAGGCTTGGTTGTTGGCCTGAAATACAGCTTCTAATTTTTTTTGTATTACCAAGGAACCATCATGAAACTGGTGACCGCCATCATTAAACCCTTCAAGCTGGATGAAGTGCGTGAAGCACTCTCCGCCATCGGCGTCCAAGGCATTACTGTGACCGAAGTCAAAGGCTTTGGCCGTCAAAAGGGTCACACCGAGTTATATCGGGGTGCTGAATACGTGGTTGATTTCTTGCCCAAGGTCAAGATTGAAGCTGCTGTTTCAACCGATCAAGTTGAACGAGTCATCGAAGCAATTGAAGCCGGTGCACGCACCGGCAAAATTGGCGATGGCAAAGTGTTTGTTTACGACTTGGAACAAGTTGTGCGCATTCGTACCGGTGAAACTGGGGCTGAAGCCCTTTGATGCCCCAGAAAGAGAGAACAGAATGAAAAAAATACTTGCCTCCCTCGCGTTGGGATTAACCTTGTGCTTTGGCGGTGCTGCATTTGCACAAACCGCTCCCGCAGCAGAAGCCAAAGTTGAAGCCAAGGCTGAAGCAAAAGCTGAAGCTGCCGCACCTGCAACGGCCCCTGCTGCAGCGCCCGCTGCTGCAGAAGCTGCCCCTGCCATTGTTCCTAACAAAGGCGACACAGCTTGGATGATGGTTTCCACCATCTTGGTCATCATGATGGTGGTGCCTGGCTTGGCTTTGTTCTACGGCGGCTTGGTTCGCAGCAAGAACATGTTGTCTGTGCTGATGCAAGTCATGGTCACGTTCTCGTTGATCACCGTCTTGTGGTTTATCTACGGTTACAGCTTGGCTTTTACCGAAGGCAATGCCTACATTGGCGGACTTGACCGCTTGTTCATGAACGGCATTTGGGACAACGCTGCCGGCACATTTGCCAATGCAGCCACCTTCAGCAAAGGCGTGGCCATTCCTGAAATTACCTTCGCAGGCTTCCAAGCCACTTTCGCTGGCATCACTTGCGCCTTGATCGTGGGTGCATTTGCTGAGCGCATCAAGTTCTCCGCAGTTTTGATCTTCATGACTTTGTGGTTCACTTTCAGCTACTTGCCAATCGCTCACATGGTTTGGTTCTGGATGGGCCCTGACGCCTACACAGCGAAAGAAGTTGTCGACGAAATGAATGGCAAAGCCGGCATGATCTGGCAGTGGGGTGCACTTGACTTCGCTGGCGGTACCGTGGTTCACATCAACGCTGCGGTGGCTGGTTTGGTCGGTGCCTTCATGGTTGGCAAGCGAATTGGTTATGGCCGTGAAGCCATGACACCGCACTCCTTGACATTGACCATGGTCGGTGCCTCCTTGTTGTGGGTGGGCTGGTTCGGTTTTAACGCTGGCTCTGCTTTGGAAGCCAACGGTTTTGCAGCACTTGCTTTCGTGAACACTTTGTTGGCCACGGCAGCCGCAGTGTTGGCCTGGTGTGTGGGTGAAGCCCTGATGCGCGGCAAAGCTTCTATGCTGGGCGCGGCCTCTGGTGCTGTGGCTGGTTTGGTGGCCATTACGCCAGCAGCCGGTAACGTCGGTATCGGCGGCGGCTTGGTGATTGGCATTGTTGCTGGCTTTGCATGCTTGTGGGGCGTTAACGGCCTCAAGAAAATGCTGGGCGCAGACGACACATTGGACGTCTTCGGCGTGCACGGTGTGGGCGGTATTGTGGGCGCGTTGCTGACAGGCGTGTTCAACTCACCCGCCTTGGGTGGCCCTGGCTTTGTGGCCGACTGGGTGACTGCAACGGGCATCACTGCCGCTGATTACTCCATCGCAGCGCAAGTTTGGACGCAAGCCAAAGCCATTCTCGTGACCATTGTCTGGTCAGGCGTGGTGTCCTTGGTCTCCTTCAAGCTGGTTGATTTGACAGTGGGTCTGCGTGTTTCTGAAGAAGCAGAGCGCGAAGGCTTGGACATCACATCCCACGGCGAAACTGCTTATCATGGTTAATCTCTAAAGATTTCCCAAAGACTTTCCGAGAAGTTAGTCCTCAACCTCACAGCCCGCTTCGGCGGGCTTTTTTTCGCCTTCAAGCAGGCTTGTGTTAAGTTGCATCGAATTCGTAACTCACAATTTCAACATTCCCTCACCCCATTTAGAAATGAACACAAGGCCAAAATTGATCCTTCCAAAATGGCAGCGTGTCACGTCACAGGCTGATGGTTTGGGCGAGTCTCCATTTTGGCATCCTGTAGAAAAACGTTTGTATTGGCTCGACATACCGGGCCAACGCTTGCGCCGCATGGCCATTACGGCAGATTTGTCGTTCGAGAAAAAAGTCGAAGACTGGCCCTTAGGTGAGGAGCCAGGATGCTTTGCGCCGGCAGCCCAAGGTGGTTGGGTGATGGCCACGCGCAGCGGTGTTTATCGCGCTCGCACTTGGGGCGGCCCAAGACATTTGTTGGCAGACGCACCCTATGACACAACACGGTTGCGATGCAACGATGGCAAGTGCGATCCTGCGGGCAACTTTTGGTGTGGCTCCATGTTTGAGCCACGCGATCAAGCCGCTGCTGTGCTGTATGCATTGCAGGCGGATGGCCGCTTAGAAGTCAAGGCAGGCCATGCCACCGTGGCCAATGGCTTGGCATGGTCACCCGATGGCCGCACCCTTTATTGGTCGGACACAGGCGCCCATTGCATCAGAGCTTGGGACTATGACGCAGACACTCAAACAATGAGCCGGGAGCGGGTATTTGCCCAATTCCCGCTCAAGCCAGAAAACTGGGCCTATGGCACCGCCAGTGCCCAAGCTTATTTGGGCCGGCCCGATGGCGCGGCAGTGGATGCAAAAGGTTTCTACTACTCAGCCATGTACGAGGGCCATCGCTTGGCCAAACTTGCGCCAGATGGGCGTTGCGTGGCCTTCATTGAGACGCCTGTTCAGTGCCCCACCATGCCCTGCTTTGGTGGTGATGATTTGTGCACTTTGTTCATCACCACTTCGGCCCATGGCCGCAGCCCTCAGGAACTGCAAGCCTTGCCAGATTCTGGTTGTGTGTTTGCAACGCGCGTAGAGACACCTGGCTTGCCTGTGAGTTTTTTCAACAACTGAATTGACCTATTTCTTGAAGGCAAAAGCGCAAGAAAGCGTCTAAAGTGGGTGCAGCCGTTTAACATGGGCACATGCATGAACGCCCCCAATCTGGCCAAAGCGCAGATCTGTTCCCCGATCTGCCAACACTTTTGGACACCATTCGATCTGCCGCGGCGCAAGCTCCGGCGCAGCGAAAGACGCTTCGCATTCACGGCTCGGGCAGCCACGATTTTTATGGCGAGTCATTGAAGGGCGAGTTGCTTGAAACACGGGGACTCAAGGGCATCGTTCAATACGAGCCCAGTGAGTTGGTCGTGACGGTTGCAGCTGGCACACCCCTGCACGAGTTAGAGGCTGTATTGGCAGAGCAGGGGCAATGCTTGGCTTTTGAGCCACCTCATTTTCAAGTCAACGCTGGCATCAAGCAGCAAAGCCATGTCACTGTTGGCGGTATGGTGGCAGCCGGTTTAAGCGGCCCTGCCAGAGCCAGTGCAGGATCGGTTCGAGACTTTGTTTTGGGTTTGAGGTTTATCAATGGCCGCGGCGAGCATCTCACTTTTGGTGGGCAGGTGATGAAAAATGTGGCGGGCTATGACGTCAGCCGATTGCTGGCTGGCAGTTGGGGCACGCTGGGTTTGATCACGGAGGTGTCTCTCAAGGTCTTGCCAATTGCCCCGGCTGAAGCTTTTTTGATGTGCGCACTGCCGCAAGCACAAGCCTTGAATTTATTGCACCAATGGGGAGGCCAGCCCTTGCCATTGAATGCCAGTTGTTGGGTCAAAGACACCACCCAAGCTGGCGCTCCAGAAATGTTGTTTGTTCGTTTGCGTGGCGCGCTTGCGGCGGTGCAAGCGGCCAAGCTGCGCATGTCGCAAGAAGTTGCCAAGTTGAACAGCGAATTGATGGAGCAGTCGGCTGAATCTGCTGCCCAAGATTGGGCCTTGTGCCGAGATCAAGCCTTGCCATTTTTCACAGAACACAGCAGTTCCAAAGACATGGCGCTTTGGCGCTTGTCAGTGCCGCAAACGGCACCTGTTTTGAATTTGCCAAACAGTGCAAGCGAGGCTCTCATTGAGTGGCATGGTGCACAGCGTTGGATCTGGGCACCGCTCAGTGAAGTGCAAGCTATTCGGCAAGCTGCAGAGAAGGTGGGTGGGCAAGCCACTTTGTTTAGGCGGCCTCAGCAAGCCAGTGCTGCAGTGAATGTGAACACCTCCGTATTTGCACCACTTGATGTGGTGCAGCAACGCATTCAACAAGCATTGAAAAATGAATTTGACCCTGCGGGTATTTTCAGCCCCCGAAGACTGAACGCGTATTTCTGAGGCTCACCATGCAAACCCAACTCGCACCTGAGTTTCAAAACACCCTGATCGGCCAACAAGCCGAAGCCATTCTGCGCCAATGTGTGCATTGTGGATTTTGCTCAGCCACATGCCCTACCTACCAACTGATGGGCGATGAACTAGATGGGCCTCGAGGTCGCATCTACCTTATGAAGCAAGTTTTTGAAGGGGCAGAGCCCACGCGCAAAACACAGCTGCATTTAGACCGATGCCTCACGTGTCGCAATTGCGAAAGCACATGCCCCAGCGGCGTTGAATACGGCCATTTGGTTGACTTGGGTCGCAAAGTGGTCGATGCCAAAGTGCAAAGACCCCTGAAGGAGCGCGCACTGCGCTGGGCACTCAAAGAAGGACTCACCTCTCCCCTGTTTGCACCTGCCATGAAGTTGGGACAAAGCGTTAGGGGACTATTGCCTGCGGCCTTGAAAGCCAAAGTGCCTGCACCACAAAATGCTGGTGCTTGGCCGCAAGAAACCCATGCTCGCAAGGTCTTGATGTTGGCCGGTTGTGTGCAGCCTGCCATGATGCCCAACATCAATTCGGCCACAGCCCGTGTGCTCAACGCGTGTGGCATTCAGGTCGTCGTGCCCCCAGCTGCGGGCTGTTGTGGTGCAGTCAAGTTTCACTTGAACGATCAAGTGGGTGGCTTAGACCACATGCGCCAAAACATCGATGCGTGGTGGCCTTGGGTTGAACAAGGCATTGAAGCCATTGTGATGAACGTCTCCGGTTGCGGTGTGACTGTGAAGGAGTATGGCCATCTGCTGCAACATGATGCGCAATATGCTGAGAAGGCCAGGCGCATTTCTGAACTCACGCGCGACTTGAGTGAGTTGCTGCCCATGTGTTTACCAGAACTTCAAAAGCAATTGAAGCCTGAGCTTGTGGCTGAAACAGGCGTGCTGGCGTATCACCCGCCTTGTACTTTGCAGCACGGTCAACAGCTCAAAGGGGGTGTGGAATTACAACTGGGCCAGCTTGGATTTAAGTTGCGTGTGGCCGAAGCTGAATCTCATTTGTGCTGCGGCTCTGCTGGCACATACTCAGTGCTGCAAGCCGATACAGCGTATGCCTTGCGTGATCGCAAATTGGGGCATTTGAAAAACTTACAAGCCACGGCCATTTTGAGCGCCAACATTGGCTGCATCACGCATTTACAAAGTGGTGCCGATGTGCCGGTTCGGCATTGGGTGGAATTGATCGACGAAGTGCTTTCAAAAAGCCATTGAAGCCGTTTTAAACTGCCAGTGCGGCCTCAATGTCTTGGGCCATTTTCTCGGGCTTGTCCATGGAGGCATAGCGCTTGAGCACCCGGCCATCTCGTCCCACCAAAAACTTGGTGAAGTTCCATTTGATGGCCTTGCTGCCCAACACGCCTGGAGCCTCAGCGCACAACCATTGGTATAGCGGATGCGCATCGGTGCCATTGACATTGACCTTCTGCATCATGGTGAAACTCACGCCGTAATTGACTTGGCAAAAATCGGCAATGACTTCGTTGCTAGCAGGATCTTGGTTGCCAAACTGATTGCATGGAAAACCTAAAACAGCCAATCCTTGGTCATTGTAGGCTTGGTGGATTTTTTCAAGACCGCCAAATTGAGGTGTGAAACCGCAGGCGCTGGCGGTGTTCACAATCAGCATGACCTTGCCTTGTAATTCGCCCAAGGCCATGTGTTTCCCGTTCATTTGAACAGCTTCAAAATCGTAAATTGTTTTCATGGAATAAGTCTTCAATGATATGAATCAAACTGTTCATCAACCATGCAGTTGATCATTTTTAGCCACATCGATCAAGTGCTTCAACTCTTCACTGTGATCTTGCATATTGCGCTCGTGCCAGCGTTTGATGAGCCACATGAAGCTGGCCACCACCAAGCCAAAGGCGGTGATGGCACTAAAGGCAGAAAGCCCCATGCCTGTTGAGAAACTGTACAAGCCACCCAGCAGCAAAATACAGAGTTGTTCATTGAAGTTTTGAACCGCAATAGATCTGCCGGCACCCATCAGGTTGTGCCCTCGGTGTTGCAACAGCGCATTCATGGGGACCACCAAAAAGCCACCCAGTGCGCCCAATAAAATCAAGAAAGGTGCGGCCACCCACACGTTCTCAATGAAGTTCATGCCAACAACAAGCAAGCCCATCCCAACGCCCAAAGGCATGACCCGCGTTGCTTGGTGCAACTTCATTCGCACGGAGGCTACCACCGCACCAACAGCGGTGCCAATGGCAACGACACCGACCAAACTAGAGGCTTGCGTGGTGGAATAGCCTAAAGCAGACGCGCTCCAAGCCAAGACGATGTAGCGCAAGTTACCCGACACGCCCCAAAACAAGGTGGTGGTTGCCAACGAGATTTGACCCAAACGGTCTTTCCAAAGGCGTGTATTGCAACCCCAAAAATCGGGCAGCAGGGCCCCTAAATTTGGAGGCATGCTGCGCATGGCCACGCCTGTGTTGGGGATTCGTGTGTTGAACCAAGCTGCCATAGCATAAAAGAGAATCAATAACAAAATGGCGGCTTCGGGGGGCGTGTCGATGCCCGTTTCTAAAAACGGGAAGTCAAAACTCAACAAGTACTCAGAAACATGAGAGCCTACCAATTGCCCACCGATCAAGACACCCAAGATGATGGACGCAATGGTCAATCCTTCGATCCAGCCATTGGCTTTGACCAGTTGGGAGGCGGGCAGCAACTCGGTCAAGATGCCGTATTTGGCAGGCGAGTAAGCCGCAGCGCCTAGGCCCACGATGGCATAAGACAGCAAGGGGTGCGTGCCAAATAGCATCATCAAACAGCCCACCACCTTGATGGTATTGCTGATGAACATGACTTGGCCTTTGGGTCTGGAGTCGGCAAACGCACCGACAAAAGGGGCGAGCACAACGTAAAACAAGGCGAACATGGGCACCAAAGCAGCGCGTTGCCACTCAGGGCCGCCACTGGTGCGGATGAGTTCAACAGCCGCGACAAACAGCGCATTGTCGGCCAGTGAGCTGAAAAACTGGGCCGCCATGATGGTGTAAAAACCGCGCTTCATGAAATCATGCAGTGAGTCGATAGGGCATAGGGCCGAAGTCGAAAATATGAAAATGGAACAAAGCAACAACTGCTTTGCAGTTGTTGGCCTAAGTTTCATTTATATCACGCTCTGAAGTGACACAATCTAGGCTACACACTTTGCGATAGATCTTTGTTTTTGAACGACTCGACATGCCTAGACCGATTCAGGCCACCATTGACCTTCAAGCCTTGCGCCACAACTTAGCGCTCATTAAATCGACCGCACCCGATGCCTTGGTTTGGGGGGTTGTCAAAGCCAATGCTTATGGCCACGGCATTGAAAGAATTTTTGAAGGTTTGCGAGCGGTCGATGGCATTGCACTTCTAGACTTGTCAGAAGCCGAGCGGGTCCGGCAGATGGGCTGGCGCGGCCCCATCCTTTTGTTGGAGGGTGTTTTTGAAACCCGCGATCTAGAGCTTTGTTCGCGACTTAATTTGTGGCACGTGGTGCATTGTGAAGCGCAAATTGACATGCTGGCTATTCACAAAACCCATTTAGGCCATCGCGTATTCCTCAAAATGAATACGGGTATGAACCGTTTGGGATTTGCCCCGCAAGCATTTCGAGCCGCTTGGACACGCTTGAATGCACTGCCCCAAGTCGATGAAATCTCGCTCATGTCGCATTTCAGTGATGCTGATACCGACAAAGGGATTGCGGCAGCCATGGCAATTTTTCAAGAATACACCCACGATTTATCGGGCGAACGCAGCCTGTGTAACAGCGCCGCCACCTTGCGCCATGCCAAAGATTTAAAGGTCCGCTCAGATTGGGTGCGACCAGGCATTGCGCTGTATGGCAGCTCACCAGACCATCCAGCCCATACCGCAGATCAGTGGGGTCTGAAACCGGTCATGAGTTTGAATGCCGACATCATCGGTGTGCAGCATTTGCAAGTCGGTGACTCGGTGGGCTATGGCTCTTTGTTTGTGGCAGACCGTCCCATGCGAATTGGCGTTGTGGCCTGTGGCTATGCTGATGGCTACCCCCGCCACGCGCCCACTGGCACGCCCGTTTGCGTCGATGGCGTTCGATCACGGACATTGGGCCGCGTCAGCATGGACATGATCACGGTCGACATCACCGATTTGCCGCAAGCCGACATGGGCAGTGAAGTCACCTTGTGGGGTCAGCCGCAAAAAATCAGCAACCCCACTGGTGGTGTTTCGATCGATGAAGTGGCCAGCGCCGCAGGCACTTTGGGCTATGAGTTGATGTGTGCTTTGGCGGCGCGCGTTCCTGTCACGGTGATGGACACGCTTTGAACGTCAAGAAGCAAAACACCTTGGCCTTGATGGCCGCATTTGTTTTAATTTTGATTTGGGGTGCCAACTTCAGCGTTCAAAAGTATTTGCTGGACACGTTGTCACCCAGTGGTTTTTTGCTGGGCCGTTACATCATCATGCCGACATGCGCATTGATCATGATGCGCGTCACGCTGGGCCGCTTCTTTCCACCGATGGCGCGAAAAGACATTTTTGAACTGGCGAGTTTGGGCTTTGTCGGACACAGCTTGCATGTGGGCATTGTTTGTTATGGCATTCATTTGTCGACGCCCTTTTCAAGCTCTGTGATCCTAGCGTGTGGCCCCATTTTTACCTTGCTCATTTTGAGATGGAAGGGGCACGAAAAACTTCAGCGCTACCAAGTTTTGGGTGTCACGATCGCCTTCACCGGCGTGTTGCTGTTTCTTTCCGAAAAAATCATGAAAGGTGATTTGCGCGCGACAGGTGGCGACTTGGTCTTGTTTGTAGCCTCTGTTTTATTTTCTTATTACACCGTGCAAGCCAAACCACTGCTGGAAAAACATGGCAGCGTTTTGACCATGGGTTATGCCACCTTGTTGGGCGGCTTGCCTGTCATGTTGTTGTCAATCCCATCGGGACTTGAAGCACCGTGGGCCACTCTGGGTGTTCAGGGATGGGCGGCCATGGGCTGGTCTGTTTTGATTTCTGCCTTTGGTGGCTGGTTTGTGTGGGGCTGGATCAACCAAGTCAGAGGCGTCGCCAGAACAGCGCCTCTCATGTACCTCATGCCACCTGTCGCTGGCTTTTTTGCTTGGGTCATGACAGGTGAGCAATACACCGCAAGCAAATTGGTGGGTGCTGCTATTGCCTTGTTAGGCGTGGCTTTTGCACAATTTGCCCCTCAGCGAAAAAATCCATCGTAGGCTGTTTTCAAAATCAGAGCGCCCACAACGGCCAAGAAGGCATAGCGCACAAAGCCCGCACCATGCTTCAGTGCCAGTCGAGTTCCAATGAGGCTACCAACGACATTGGCCAAGGCCATGGGCACGGCCAAGTGCCACCACACATGGCCCTGCCAAGTGAACAGAGCCAAGGCTGAAAAGTTGGTGGCGGTGTTCATCAGCTTGGCCGAGGCCGAGGCGTTCAAGAAGTCATAGCCCAGCAAACGAACGTAGGCAAAGACAAAAAAGCTGCCTGTGCCTGGTCCAAAAAACCCATCGTAAAAACCAATCAACAAGCCGATTGAAGCGGCTGCAAGGGACTCACTTCGGCCCTGAAACCGAGGCGCATGCAATTGCCCCATTTCTTTTTTGACGACGGTGTAAATGAGCAAGCCTAAAAGCAAAAATGGCAAGGCTTTACGCAAAAAGCTGGGGTCCACTTGGGTCACGGTCCATGCGCCACACGCCGAGCCTATTAGGCCTGCTGCTGCTGCAGGAAACAAAGCAGCCCATCGCATGTCAACTTTTTTGCTGAACTGGTAGGTGGCAAATGCCGTGCCCCAAATGGCCGCGCTTTTATTGGTGCCAACCAAAGTGGCTGGGGGGGCTGTAGGAAAGGTGGCAAACAGGGCGGGGATCAAAATCAGACCGCCGCCACCCACGATGGAGTCGACCATGCCGGCAAACAAGGAGGCCAGAGAGACGAGCAATATTTCCATCAAAAAAAAGCGCCGCTTTCGCGACGCTTGTAAAAAGTCACATCTCGTTTTGGATGTTTATGTTCGATTAGTTTGGGTGTCTCCTCTGCCCTCAAAACGAACCCAAACAGCAGTTCATCGAGTGAATGAAATGTACAAGGCTGCATCAGACAATGCCATCAGGGATTTCCCGTGGCAAACCCCTGCGCATCTTTGGCCATCCAGTGCGCCGCCTTTTCAGCAATCATCAAGGTGGGGCTGTTGGTATTGCCGCTGGTAATGCTGGGCATGACGCCCGCATCAACCACCCGCAAGCCGCGAACACCGAGAACTTGCAATTGGCTGTTGACCACCGCCATGGGGTCGTCTTCGCGCCCCATGCGCGTGGTGCCAACAGGGTGAAAAATGGTGCTGGCAATGTCGCCTGCAAGCTTGGCCAATTCTTCATCCGATTGGTATTGAACTCCTGGCTTGAACTCTTCGGGTTCAAAGGCGGCCATGGCGGGTTGCGACATGATGCGCCGAGTCACACGCAGACTGTCAGCCGCCACTTTTCTGTCTTCATCGGTGCTCAAATAATTGGGCGCAATGGCGGGCGCCACATTGAAGTCCGGACTCTTTAAAGTCACACTGCCTCGACTGCTTGGATTCAAATTGCAAACGCTGGCGGTGATGGCGGGAAATGTGTGCAAAGGTTCACCAAATGCGTCCAAACTCAATGGTTGCACATGGTATTGAATATTGGCCCATTCACGGCTTGGATCGCTTTTGGTGAAGGCGCCCAATTGACTGGGCGCCATGCTCATGGGGCCGGACCTGGACACGGCATATTCCAAACCAATTTTGGCCTTGCCCCACCAACTGTTGGCCAAGGTGTTCAGTGTTTTGGCATGCTTCACTTTGTAAACAGAACGAATTTGCAAATGGTCTTGCAAATTGGCGCCAACGCCTGGCAAGTCGTGCGTCACTTCCACGCCGTTTTGTTTCAAACTGTTGGCAGCCCCAATGCCAGAGAGTTGCAAAATGTGAGCTGAGCCAATGCTGCCTGCACTCAGCGCCACTTCGCGCGTGGCGGTGGCGGTGACCAGTTGCTGGCCATCCCACACCTTCACGCCAGTGCATCGTTTGCTGCCATCGGCATCGGTTTCAATGACCAAGCTGGCGACTTGTGCTTGCGTCCAAAGCTCAAAGTTAGGGCGGGCATAGCAAGTGGGCCTGAGAAACGCCTGAGCCGTGTTCCAGCGCCAGCCGCTTTTTTGATTCACTTCAAAATAGCCCACGCCTTCATTGTTGCCCTGATTGAAGTCAGTTGAAGCGGGTATGCCTGCTTGTTGTGCGGCTTGTGCAAAGGCATCTAAAACGCCCCAACTTAAACGCTGTTTTTCGATGCGCCACTCACCTCCGGCTTTGCGCGCTTTGAGGACTCTGAAGTATTCGGCTGAAGCGGCATCGTGGTGCGCTTTCGGATTTAACAATGCTGCCTCGACCCCATGCGTGCCATGCGTTGAATTGGCGCCTAGGTGGTGGTCTTCGTGAAATTGAAAATAAGGTAGGCATTGATCCCAGCGCCACTGCTTGTCGTCTGTGATGGCGGACCAATTGTCGTAATCGCGAGACTGTCCGCGCATGTAAATCATGCCGTTGATGCTGCTGCAACCCCCCAACACCTTGCCCCTTGGGTACCGCAGTGTTCTGCCGTTCAAACCTGCAGCCGCTTCCGTTTCGTACAGCCAGTCGGTGCGAGGATTGCCGATGCAATACAAATAACCAACAGGGATGTGAATCCAGTGGTAATCGTCTCGCTTGCCCGCTTCAATCAGCAAAACACGCTTGCTGGCATCGGCTGATAAGCGATTGGCCAACAGACATCCTGCAGTGCCAGCGCCGACGATGATGTAGTCAAAAGTGCTGTCGTTCATGGCGCTCTCAAGTGAGAAGAATGTTGCTTACTTGGCAGTCGGCATGGCGAATTCTGCACCCTTGCCAATGCTCTCTGGCCAGCGTTGCATGATCGATTTTTGTTTGGTGTAAAAGCGCACACCTTCTTCGCCATAAGCGTGCATGTCGCCAAACAAACTGCGCTTCCATCCGCCAAAACCATGCCACGCCATGGGCACAGGAATGGGCACATTGATGCCCACCATGCCGACTTGAATTCGGCGCGAAAACTCGCGTGCCACATTGCCATCGCGGGTGAAGCAACTCACGCCATTGCCAAACTCATGGTCATTGATGATTTGAATGGCTGCGCCCAAATCTTTCACGCGAACGCATGACAAGACGGGACCGAAAATTTCTTCTTTGTAAATTTTCATGTCGGTCTTGACATGATCGAACAGGGTGCCGCCTAACCAGAAACCTTTGTCGCAGCCTTCGCCTGCTTTGGCACCATCAAACTGACGGCCATCGACCAACAACTGGGCGCCCTCAGCCACACCTGCATCGATGTAACCCGTGATGCGTTGCTTGGCAGCCGCCGTCACAATGGGGCCCATTTCTGCCGCCAAGTTGGTGCCGTTCAGCACTTTGAGTGTGCGTGTTTTCTCGAGCAACAAGGGCATGAGGCGCTCGGCCACATCGCCCACCAACACGGCCACGCTGATGGCCATGCAGCGCTCGCCTGCCGAGCCGTAAGCGGCGCCGATAAGCGCATCGACGGCTTGTTCAATGTCGGCATCAGGCATGACGACCATGTGGTTCTTGGCGCCGCCTAAAGCTTGCACGCGTTTGCCATGGCGTGCACCGTTTTCATACAAGCTGTTGGCAATGGGTGTTGAGCCTACAAAACTCACGGCTTTGACATCGGGATGAGCCACCAAGGCATCGACGGCCTCTTTGTCGCCTTGCACCACGTTGAATACACCTTCGGGCAGGCCCGCTTGGTGAAGAAGCTCTGCCATGAACAAGCTGGGGCTGGGATCAAGTGGGCTTGGCTTTAAAACAAAGGCGTTGCCACAGGCAATGGCCACCGGAAACATCCACATGGGCACCATGACTGGAAAGTTGAAGGGCGTAACGCCCGCCACAACACCCAATGGTTGGCGCAATGTCCAGTTGTCGATGCCGGTTGAAACTTGGTCTGTAAAGTCGCCCTTGAGCAATTGCGGGATGCCGCAGGCAAATTCCACAATGTCGATGCCGCGCGTCACTTCACCCTGAGCATCTGTGAAGACCTTGCCGTGTTCGGCGGTGATCATGTGAGCCAGTTTGTCGCGGTTCAGGTTGAGCAACTCCAGAAACTTGAACATCACGCGCGCGCGCTTTAAGGGCGGCGTGTCGGCCCATGCTGGAAACGCAGCTTGGGCGGAGGCGACAGCCTGATCGACATCTTGTGTGTTGGCCAAACTCACACGGCCCGTGACTGCACCTGTGGCTGGATTGAAAACGTCTTGAGCACGGGAAGAGGAACCCAAGACTTTGTGACCTGAAATGAAATGAGCAATGGTGGTGGCAGTCATATAGAGTCCTAATGGCCTGAAAGGTGTGTGAATGTTAATCGGTGTTGGCAGGGGTTGCGGCGGGATGGCGCCGCCTGAACATGCCCCAACCCTCCATTTGGAGCACGCAGTCGCCGTTTTGGTTGTGCATGACCCACTGGGTTCGCACCAGGCCCACATCGGGTTTGGATCGCAT
>Ga0194041_10000136_pt1 | contig 27455 bp, 21 predicted proteins | sample JunL449m_MetaG_FD_160082 | JGI IMG/M metagenome (GOLD analysis project Ga0194041, IMG submission 160082) | Anoxic zone freshwater microbial communities from boreal shield lake in IISD Experimental Lakes Area, Ontario, Canada - Jun2016-L442-9m | ecosystem: Environmental > Aquatic > Freshwater >...
GGCTCTCGGACACTGCAGACTCGGCGGGCTCGGCGGGCTCTCGGACACTGCACTGTAGGCCCGGTTGGGCAGCCACCGGCCCAGAACTGCCACGAGACGGCAAGCGTCGGCGACTACCGTGTCAGTCTGCTGGCCGCCTACAGCGCCGCACGCCAGAAGATCAGCCGGAGGAATTCATGCGGGACCCAGGGGTCAACCGAGCCGGGCCGCAGGGTTCCGAATCAGGGCACGTAGACGTTCGATCGGCACGCCGGGGCTTCTCGTTGTCCACCGTCACGGCCCTGTCCCTGGTCAATCTTCGACCGATCGCCATCTTCGCCATCGTCCCCTCGGTGGTCGCCCTGGGTGGGTTGGGGTCGTGGATCGCCTTTCCGGTCCTGTTGGCGCTGGTGCTGGTGGTGGCGCTGGTGTTCGCCGAGCTGTCGTCGAAGTGGCCGCTCGAGGGATCGGTCTACGAGTGGTCGCGCCAATTGATCGGACCGCGCTCGGGTTGGATGACCGGCTGGCTCTATCTGTGCGCCTACACGGTGATCAGCACCTACTTGGCCTGTTCGGTCAGCCAGCGGATCTTCACCTTGTTCGATGATCCTGCACCGGGATGGCTCCCGGTCGCCCTGGTGGCGGCCGCGCTCGTGGTGGTCGCCATGCTCGTGAACTCGGCGGGCCGATCCGTGGTCAAGTGGCTGGTCCTGGTCGTGGCCGGGCTCTCGGTGGCCGTCTGTGTGGGAGTGAGCACGGTGCTCCTCGTCGCCCACCAGATCCATCCGTTCAGTTCGCTCTTTCAGTTTTCGTCCAACGGGGTCCACGGCATCTCCTGGTGGACCGGCCCGTTCCTGGTGGCCGCGGCCGCCGCCGGAGTGTTCCGAGGATTCGAGATGCCGGCCGAGGTGGCCGAGGAGGTCAACGATCCCGAGCGCAACGTCCCCCGGGCCATCGTCTGGTCCTTCAGCATCGCCTCGGTGCTCGTGCTGTACAGCGCCATAGCGCTCTTCCTGGCCAATCCGACCGAAGTGGCGGTGACCAGGGGAGCGGCCACCATCGGGACGATCGACGCAGTGACCGGAGCGCTGGGTGTGGGCTATGGCCGAGCCATGTCGGCCATGGTGGTCCTGGGGTTCTTCGCCACACTGGTGATCGCTCAGATGGCGGCGTCTCGGACGGTGTGGAGCACGGCAAGGGATCGGGTGTTCCCCGCCCACCGGTTCTTCGAGTCCCTGTCCCGCCGGGACCGGCTACCCCTCCGGGCCATCGGGCTGGTCGGGCTGGTGGCCCTGGTGCTGCCATTCATCTTCTCTACCAACAGCCGGGTCGTCTTCTACGGTGCGGCGGTGGGCGCGTTGTTGTTTGCGTACCTGATCCCGATCCTGGGTGCGCTGCGGTCCCGGCTGTCGGGTACCTGGCGACCGGGACCGTGGACGCTCGGTTGGTTCGGCGTCCCGGCCATCGTGGTGGCGGCCGGGTGGTTGGTGGTCGTCACCGTCAACGCCATGTGGCCCCGCCACTCGATGTACGGCCTGGGGTTTGGTCGCTTCAGCCCACTGGTTCTATTGGGTGCGACCCTTGTGTCCGGTCTGGCCATCAGCTTCTGGGCCTTCCGCGATCACGGGATCCATACCCGGCACTTCGATCACGTGGAACTCGACATGGAACCGAGCCGGCTGCTGCATGCCGGAACCTGTGCGTCCTGTTTTAGGGTGCTGACCACAGAGATCGATGTCTATGTCGATCCCGTGCTCCACACCACCACGTGTGACCACTGCCATGACTTGGCGCTCCACGTGCGTGACAACCCGGGAGCAACGGATGCAGACATGCTGGAGGTAGCGGGACACGATCCGTCGGGCTCCACGTTGGAACGGGTCCGACATCGGGGCTGGCATCCTGACCACGGCGCCCATCCGCACCATGCATGGAAGGCGAAGCAGTGAGGGTGGGCCTGATGCAGAGGACTCCACAGGAGGAGAGCGTCGTGGGTGTCGCTCCGGGCTGGATCGGATCGCACGTTGCCACCGTGGTGGCGGTAGCGCTGCTGCTGGCCGCGCCTCTGCTCACTGCGTGTGGCTCGTCGGCATCGAGCGGCGGCTCGAGTGGCGGGTCTGGATCGACGACACCCACGACCACCGCCAGCTCGCCGCCGACCGCCACGACCTTCCGCATCTGCGATCGTCCCGCAGCGGGCTCGGGATCTGATCAGGGGACCCTGGTGTGCGGCGGATGCGTGATCACCGCATCGGCCCAGTGCCCGGGAGCCGACCTGTCGCGCTACGCGCTCGGTGGCCAAGAGATGCAAAAGGCCGACTTCACCGGCACCAACCTGTCGGGCGCCAACCTGTCGCAGACAGTGCTGTCGGGCGCCAACCTGACCGGCGCCAACCTGACCGGTGCCAACCTGTCACAGGCCGACCTGACCGGCGCCAACCTCACCGGCGCCAACCTGTCGGGCGCCACCGTGGACGGGGCCTACTGGTCAGCCACCATCTGCCCTGACGGCAGCGCCACTGATGTGGCTGGGGGCACCTGCGTGTCCGGTGTGCCCAGCCCGGCCTAGCCAGGTCGAGCACGATGGCCATTTAGAAGGCGTAGCCGACGCTGGTCTCCCATGTGGTGTCGAGGTGGAACATACCGGATGCATCCGGGACAACTACAGCGACCGACGGCGGCACCCGGTCTCCGGTCTTGGCCGCGAACTTGACCCGTCCCGTCCAACCGCGCCAGCCGGACTCGGCGTCGAGGGCGGCGAGCAACTTCATGGAGTCGAAGCCGCCAGCCTTGGTGGCTGCGTCGAGCAGGATGTTCACCGAGTCGTAAGCATAGGGCGACCAGGTCCCCGGTACTGCCTTGTACAGCGATTGGAACTGGGTGATCAGGCTGGCCGAACCCGGGAAGTCCTCAGGGGCGGGCACTCCGACCACCGGGCAGTTCTGGGCGGCCGGGATGCCGGCGGCGGTGACGAATCCGTTGTCATAGCCCCCGAAGTCGGTCAGGCACTTGGCCGGGGACTTGGCGTCATACATGGCCTTGGCGATCAACCCGGCCTCGGGGTAGTAGGTCACCACATAGACCAGCTGCGGATGACGGGCGGTGACGGCGGCCACCGTCGAGGCGTACGACTTCTTTCCGGGGGTGATGGCGGTGTCCGACACGACAGTCACCCCCGCCTTGGCCAGGTCCGACTTCATGGCGGCGTTGGCATCGGTGGTGTATTCCTGAGTCTTGTCGTAGATGAGAGCGACCGAGGTGGCCTTCTGCCAGGTGGTGATGGCCGTGGTGGCGACCGGGGCGATCTGGCTGGTCATGGGCTGCAGGGTCACCCCCATGCCTTCGGTGGTATTGGCAGAAGTCAGGCGGATAGGCACCAGGCCAGCCGACAGATAGAGCGGAAGGGTCTTTGCACCGACGCCAGAGTTATACGGGCCGACTACTCCGGTGAGCCCGCTGGCGATGGCGGACTTGGCTGCCGCCACCCCAGCCACCGGGTCAGCCTTGTCATCGATGGGGACGATGGTCACGGTCTTGCCCATGGCCCCGCCGCTGGCATTGACGTTGGCTGCCGCCATCTGTGCGGCCTGCAGCATGCCGATGCCGACACTGCTCTGGTCGCCGGTGAGCGGTCCTTCGAGGCCGATCCGGATCTCGTTGGCCGGCACTGTTCCTGTGGTGGTGGGACTCGGTGGTGTCGTCGAGGTGGTGGATGCCGATGACGACGAGGTCGACGACGAGGAACAGGCGCCCAGGCACACGCTGAGCAGGCCGGCACCGGCGAGGGCGGCGAGTTGGCGGCGATGAATCATGGAGACACCCTTTGCTGGATCTGGATCTGGATCTGGGACGGGCCGGATGGGTTCGGTCCCTCGGTTCGCCATGACACTAATGGGCACGTCCAGGATGCCGGCCGATCGGTGAGTGCGCCGGGAGCGGAAGGAGGGAAGGGAGTTCGTGGCTTCAACCGATCCAGATCAGGCGACGGTGATGCCCCGCATGATCAAGTCGGTCATGTCGTCGCCGTGGCGCTCGGGATCGAGTGGGCCGTCTACGGGGTCGAAGGCGGCCGACAAGGCGGCCAGTGTGTAGGGGGCCTCGGCCCCGTGGGTAACCAAGAAGAACAGTGCTCGGGCCGTGATGGGTCGGATGCGGCCGTTGGCATGCAGGCGGTCGAGCAGGATCCCTACGGTTTCGAGCATGGGCAGGATGACCGAGCCGACGATGTGGTCGAGTCGCCTGGTCGACTGCAGTCCTTCTTGGTTCATCAGTCGTCCGAGCTCGGGACGGAGGAGGGCTGCTCCCAAGAAGGCCCGGATGGTGGCCCGCAGTTCGCCCAGATCGTCGCCATGGTTACCAGTGTCTTCACCAGTGTGTCCGCTTGGGGCATCGCTTGGGGCATCGTTTGGGGCATCGCCTGCGTGGTCGTCAGCACCTTGTTGGTCGGCGAGCAGATGGCGCCTGCGTTGGTCGATGTCTGCGACGAATGTGGCAAACCCCAGGTCGACGGCGGCGAAGTACAGGCGCTCCTTGCTTCCGAACCGCTGGCTGATGGTGCCGTGGCTGAGGCCCAGATCGGCGTTGAGCGCCCGCAACGACATGGCGTCGTATCCTTGAGCTGCGAACGCTTTCAGCGCTGCATCCAGGATCTCGGCATCTTGTCGGATGCGCGGCCGACCCCTGGTTTCGGTGCGGCCCACGATGGAGACCGGGGCCATCGGGGCCGTAATGTGCGTCGTGAGACCATCGGGCATACCTGTGACTGTACCCACCTGACTGCTCCCACGTCCGCCTGACAGACAGGGGTGCCCGATTGGGCGACGCACGCCGCACCCGGCGCCGTTGGTGCTGATTGACAGGTGACTAGTTAAAATCTAACGTCCGGGTGATCAATGGATCGCTCTATCGAGGAGGTGCGCCGTGCCGCTGCACTCGCTGCTAGATCTTCAGTTGACTGTGCCTGACCCAGATGGATTGGTGGACTTCTGGGGTGACCTCGGCCTGGTCGTGACGGACGGAACCACCCTTGGAACTGCGGATCGGCCGTCACAGCTGCGGTTGGCCGAGGGCACCTACCGCCATGTATCCGAGATGCGACTCGGTTGCTCGGACGAGTCCGACCTGGTGGCTATCAGGGCCAGTCTCGAAGCCCTGGGCGTCGCATCCACCCTGTCCGACGGTGTGCTGCGCTGTGCGGACCCGCTGGGCGACCACGACGTCGTGGTCGAGGTGGCCGAGGTGCCACCGCTGACTACCCCGCCGACGCGAGTCCTCAACCGCCCCGGCACTCTGGACCGGGTCAACCGTCGGTCGACGGCCGCCGTGCGCGAGGTGCCCACCCCTCCTCGCCGTGTCGGCCATGTGGTGTTCGGGACCACGGATGTGGCCGCCGGCGCCGCCTTCTACCGGGACGGGCTCGGGTTCAAGGTGTCGGACACCGTGGCAGACGGAATCGGTGTGTTTCTGCGGTGCTCCACCGATCACCACAACCTGCTGCTCATGCCGGCCCCGGTGCCGTGCATGAACCACTACGCCGTGGAGATGGACGACGTCGACGCCATCGGCCTGGCTGGCATGCGGGTTGTGGCCGGCCGCCCGGATGCGTCGATCTACGGGATCGGGCGCCACGTGGTGGGTTCCAACCAGTTCTGGTATCTGTTGGATCCGGCCGGGGGGATGTTCGAGCTGTTTGCTGACATGGACCAGATCACCGACGACGAGGCGTGGGCCACCGAGCAGTACCGCGACGACTGGGATCCCTTCACCATCGCCTCCTGGGAGCCGGGTGCTTCCAAGATCGACTTCTTCTTGCCCTCCGACATCGAGCAGTTGGCTGCGGCCCGCCAGGCGGCAGGTCGCTGACGTGGATCTCGGGATCGGCGGGCGCACGGCCCTGATCTGCGCATCGACCAAGGGCCTCGGGTGGGCCTGCGCCCAGACGCTGGCCGCTGAAGGGGTGACGGTCGTCATCAACGGCCGTAGCGCCGATGGCGTCGAGGAAGCGGTCCGCTCGCTGGCCGAACGCTTCGAGGTGCCGGTTCTAGGGGTGGCCGCTGACCTCGACACGTACCCCGGTCGACGCACCCTGCTCGAGGCCTGCCCCGACCCGGACATCCTGATCACCAACAACGCCGGGCCGTCGCCGGCATCCTTCGTGGAGGTGACTCCCGAGGCCTGGACGGCTGCAGTGCAAGCCAACATGCTCGGGCCCATCGAACTGGTCCAGGCGGTGCTGCCCGGTATGCGTTCGCGGCGGTTCGGCAGGATCGTCAACATCACGAGCGCCATGGTGAAGACTCCCCACCCGTTCATGACGCCGTCGGTGGGAGCCCGGGCCGGGCTCACTGGCGTCATGAAGGCAGTGGCTCGTGAGGTGGTGGTCGACAACGTGACCATCAACAATCTCCTGCCCGAGCGGATCGATACAGCCCGGCAGCGCCAGATGGCCGAGTTGGCGGTCGCAATCCGGGGTATCACCCTCGAGGAGGCCTACGCAGAGATTGCCGCCACCATCCCGGCCGGACGGCTGGGCCGCCCCGAAGAGGTAGGCGATGCCTGCGCCTTCTTGTGTGCCGACCGGTCCGGATACATCACGGGCCAGAACCTGCAGCTCGACGGCGGAGCGTATGAGGGACTCATCTGATGCCGGGGACGACGGGAGTGACGGGGACGACGGGAGTGACGGGGACGACGGGGACGACGGGGGTTGCCGGGTTGCCGGAGCGGACCACGGTGCTGGTGGTCGGGGGCGGCCCAGTCGGTCTGGTCGCCTCGCTCCTCTTGACCCAACAGGGGATCGACCATGTGGTGGTGGAGCGCCGACTAGGAGCACAGCCAGCACCAGCCGCCCATGTGGTCAACGCTCGGACCTTTGAGATACTGCGGTCGGCCGGGGCCGATATGGATCCCGTGCTGGCGGCATGTCAGACGCCTGACGAGGGGGCCTGGGTCCGATGGGTGACCACCCTGGTTGGTGACGAGTTGGGACGGGTCCCCTTCGAGATGCTGGATCGGCCCCACGAACTCGATGGAGTGACCCCCACCCCGCTACGGAACTTGTCGCAGCACCGGCTCGAGCGTGTCCTACGTGACCAGATCGACCGTCTGTTCGACGGCGTGCAGTGGGTCGAAGCCAGCCAGGACGACGACCAGGTCGTCAGCACACTGCACCACGTGCCCTCGGGATCCACTACCACGATCACGTCCGACTACGTGATCGCCGCCGACGGGGCGGGCAGCCGGGTGCGGTCCTGGCTGGGCATCCCCATGGAGGGGCCCGACGTACTCCAGTCCTTCGTCATGATCCACGTCACCGCTGATCTGCGCCACCTGGTCGGATCCCGACCGGCCACCTTGTACTGGACCCTCGACCCCGACGCTCGGGGGGTATTCGTGGCCCACGACCTCGGTACTACCTGGGTCTACATGCAGGAGTGGGACCCTGACGCTGAACCATTGGAGTCGTACACGCCGCAACGGTGCGAGGCACTGTTTCGAGCCGCGGTCGGCACCGACGACTTCGACCTGGTGATGGAGAACATCGGGCCGTGGCGCATGACGTGCCAGATCGCCGAGCGCTACAGCGAGGGTCGGGTCTTCCTGGTCGGGGATGCCGCCCACCGCTTCCCACCCACCGGCGGCCTCGGGCTGAACACCGGCGTGGCCGATGTACACAACCTGGTGTGGAAGCTGGCCGCCACCGAACAGCGCTGGGCTCCCGACGGGCTCCTCGCTTCGTATGGTGCGGAACGGCGACCGGTGGCCGCAGTCAACGCCGACAAGAGCCTGGAGAATGCCCTGGGCCTGTTCGAGGTATTCCTGGCGTGCGGGGTGTCCGACTCGTTGGAGGAGTCGCGAGCCAACTACGACGCCGTCATGGCTACGGCAGAGGGACGAGCCAGCATCACCAGGGCGGCTGAGGGACTCGACGAGCACTTCGACATGCTGGGGATGCAGCTCGGCTTCTCCTACCCGCCTGGCCTCGGCACGGTGGTCGACGATGGGTCCCAGGCTGCAGTGGTCGACAACCCGGTCCGCCAATACGTGCCCACCACTCGACCGGGCGGCCGGCTTCCGCACGCGTGGGTGACCCGGGACGGGCGACGGGTGTCGACGCTCGACATGGTGCCACCCGGCCGGTTCCTCTTGCTCACCTCGTCGTCTTCCTGGGCGGACGCTGCGGGCGACCTGGCGGGTGGGCCGGTCCCGCTGTCGGTGGTGCTGGTGGGACGCGACGTCCTCGACGTCGACGGTGGTTGGAGCGAAGTGTCGGGAATCGGAGCCGATGGTGCCATCCTGGTGCGGCCCGACCAGCATGTGGCCTGGCGGTCGATGGGATCGGTCGTCGATCCCAGCAGTGTGCTCACAGACGTGCTGTACGAGTTCGGAGGTCGGACATGAAGTTGGGGAACATCGATGGGCGAGCCGTCTTGATCGAAGGGTCAAAGGCGGTCGATGTAGCCACGCTGTCCGATGGCCGGTTCGGCCCTGGGCTCGATGCGGTCTACGACCGGTGGGAAGAGTTCGTGACGTTCGCCGGCCAAGCAGAGGTCACCGGTGGGGTCCCGTTCGTCCTGTCTGACCTCGGCTGTCCGTCACCAATGCCCCGGCAGGTGTTCGCCATCGGACTGAACTATCAGTCCCACGCCGACGAGTCCGGGATGCAGCCCCCGTCGATCCCGGCCGTGTTCACCAAGTTCCCGGCCAGCCTGGCCGGCCCGGACTCGGTGGTGGAGCTGCCAGCCGACACCGTCGACTGGGAGGTGGAGATGGTGGTGGTCATCGGCCGCCGTGCCGACCGGGTAGGCGCGAACCAGGCCTGGTCGCATGTGGCCGGGTTGTGCGTCGGCCAGGACCTGTCGGAGCGGACCGTGCAGTTCGCGGCGGGCATGCAGTTTTCGCTGGGGAAGTCCTACCGAGGGTTCGGACCGTTCGGGCCCTACCTGGTCACCCCCGACGAGGTGGACGATCCGGACGATCTGGGCCTGGGCTGCACCATCAACGGTGAGACCGTCCAAGACGGCCGGACCTCGGATCTGATCTTCGACGTCTCGTCTCTCATCGCCCAGATGTCCGATGTGTTACCTCTGCTGCCTGGCGACGTCATCTTCACCGGCACCCCGTCCGGGGTGGGACAGGGGAGGACGCCACCGCGGTTCTTGGTGCCGGGAGACGTGATCGAGAGCTGGGTCGATGGAGTGGGCCGGATCCGCACGACGTGCGTGGCCCCCACCCCGGCTAGGGCTTCCTAGGCCTCGGCTTCTTCGGCCAGGGCCAGCCACTGCTCTTCTGTGGCGGCCAGTTGGTGGGTGACGGCCTGCAACTCGGCCCCCAACCGGGTGAGTTCGACGTGGTCGGTGGTGGTCACCAAGGTGTCGTGCAGCTTGTCGCGCTGTCGGGCCAACTTGGCCATCTCCTTCTCGGTGTCGCGTAGGAGACGACCAACGGATGGCCCTCCGGCGGCACGGGCTGGCTTGGGTGCGGCTGGCTTGGATCCGGCTTGATTGGATCCGGCTGGCTTGGATCCGGCTTGATTGGAGGCGACCGGCTTTGATGCACCCGTCTTGGAGGTACCCGACCCTCGGGTCGATGGAGCCAGCAGGTCGGCCATCCACGCCTCGAGCCCACCGGCCACCGGTGCCACTCCATCGGGCCTGACCACGACGACAGCCTCGATGGTGCGGTCCAAGAAGGCCCGGTCGTGGCTGACCACGATGAGGGTGCCTGGCCAGTCGTCGAGGAAGTCCTCGAGGATGCGCAGCGTGTCGAGGTCGAGGTCGTTGGTGGGCTCGTCGAGGAGGAGCACGTTGGGCTGGCGGGCCAGCACGGCGAGCAGTTGCAGCCGCCTGCGTTCGCCACCGGACAGGTTGCCGACTCGGGTGAAGGGGAGGGTGCCGGTGAACCAGAACCGCTTCATCAAGGCGACGTCGCTCAGCGAACCCGGCGTCCGGTGGGGACCAGCCACCACCTCTTGCACCCGGGCTTGCGGGTCGAGCTCTTGGCCGTGCTGGTCGTAGTAGCCGACGACCACGGTCGGGCCGAACTCGACGGTGCCGGTGGTGGGAATGGTGCGGCCGGCCAGTAGGTCGAGGAAGGTCGACTTGCCAGTGCCGTTGGCCCCCACCACCCCGAGCCGGTCGCCCGGGCCGATCAGCAGGTCGACGTTGCGGAAAATAGGGGTCGCCGGGTCGTAGGAGAAACCGACCCCGGTGCACTCGATGACCTTGTCGCCGAGCCTGGCCATGCGGACCTCAAGTTCGAGGTCGTCGGGCCGGGCGGCGTCAGCTGCTTTCTGGCCAATCAGGGCCTTGGCTGCGGTGACCCGGGCCTGAGGCTTGCGGCTCCTGGCCTTGGCCCCTCTGCGTAGCCAGGCCAGCTCGGTGCGGGCCAGGTTGCGCCGGGTGGACTCGGCCGAGGCGGCGTGCTCCTCGCGTTCGGCCTTGCCCTCGAGGTAGGAGGCGTAGCCGCCGTCGTGGAGGTAGCTGGCCCCGCGGTCGAGTTCCAGCATCCGGGTGGTGACCCGGTCGAGCAAGTACCGGTCGTGGGAGACGACGACCAGGCCGCCCGGGTAGTTGATCATCCACTCTTCCAACCAGGCCACGGCCGACAGGTCGAGGTGGTTGGTCGGCTCGTCCAAGATGAGCAGCTCACTGGGTTCAGCCAGCACGCGAGCCAGGGCGACTCGCTTGGCCTGGCCCCCGGACAGGGTGGTGACCTCGGCATCGACGAACTCGGCCATTCCCAGCCGGTCGAGGGCTGCGGCAGCCTCCCAACCATCCCCGACGGCTGCGCGCACGGTGCCAGCCGGAAGGTCGGGGGTCTGATCGAGGAAGACGGTACGGGTGCCCCGGCCCCGTCGAACGATGCCGGCATCGGGATCGAGCTGGTCGGCCATCACCCGCAGCAGGGTCGATTTTCCGGTTCCGTTGATGCCCACCACACCGATCCGGTCGCCGGTGCTGACGGTGGCCGAGAGGTCAGTGAAGAGGGCCCGGTCGCCCATGGTCACGGCTACGCCCTGCAGATCGACGAGCACGGTCACCGGACATACGGTACTGCCGGTGCGCAGTGGCTCCGACGAGGGCGCATGCACCGGCGGCTGCTGGACCTGAGCTGGCGCCGGTTGCTCGCTCCTACTGGGTCTCTAAGCCCTGCAGTTGGGAGGCCGCCCGCCGGCCCGACCGCAGTGCACCTTCCATCAGCCCTGACCACTCCGCGCTCGTGTGCTCCCCGGCGATGAGTACCCGACCGAACGGTTGGAACAGGAGCTCGTTGTCTTCGGCCAGCACGCTGGTGCTGGTCACCGAGTAGGACTCACCGGCCAGGGGATTGTCGACCCAGGTGGTGAGTTCGGCGGCATCCAACTCCAGGTCCAACTCGGGCCGCAGCTCAGCCACCCGTCGGGCCCAGGTGGCCGGGCCCTGGTCGACCTCGAGGCGCTCGAGGGCCTGGGGCGATCCGCCGAAGGCGTGGAGCACCGGCTGCACCTGGCCGCTGGCATCGGTCGCCGTCCACGTCCAGAACCGGTGCGGCACCGACAACACGGCGGACGGAACCGTGGGCGCCCGCAGCGGAATGTGCAGCTTGGCGTTGTGGCCGAGCGTGGCCCGTCCCCATGCCGCGGTGATCCGCGGGGGAGGGGCTGGGGAGATGGGGAGGTGGCGGAGCACGGCCATGGGGATGGTGAGGATGACGGCATCGGCCTCCACCGTGCCAGTAGCGGTGCGCACCCGGACCCCGTCGGGGCCGTGCTCCACCCCGGTGACGGCGGTGTCGAGGTGGACGGCACTGCCGAGGCGGGCGGCCAGCGCCAGGGCAATCCCCTGGTTCCCTCCGGCCACCCGCTGCGAGGGGATGGGCAAGAAGCCGCTCATCGCTCCGAGTGTCACGGCCGAGGAGAGCACGTCGGCTTGCTCACCGTTGGTCAGTTCCAGTCGGGAGAGACAGGCTTCGAGAGCCGCCGGGTCCTGGTCGAACGAGGCGGCCACCTCGGCCAGCGACGTGTCCGGGCCCACCCGCTCGGCGGCTTGGCCCAGGAGACGGGCGATGGCCGCCATCGACCCCAGATCGGTCGGGGCACCGCCCCGGGGCTCGCGCACGTAGTAGGACATGCCAGCACTGGCCAAGTTGAGTCCGAGCAGGTCGACCACGGCGTGCAGTTCGCGATAGCCGTCGAGGACGAACTCGGCACCTCGCTCGACGATGGTCCGATCGTCACCGGGCACCAGCGCTTGAGACCACACCCGTCCACCCACCCGCTCGCCGGCCTCGAGGACGATGACCTCATGGCCTAGGCCGGCAGCATCGAAGGCCGCCATCAGGCCGGAAAAGCCAGCCCCCACCACGACCACCTTCATCGGTGCCCCAGTTTGCTCGGGTTACTCAGGCTACTCAGGCTACTCAGGCGGCTCGGGCTAGTCAGGCGGCTCGACGCAGACGGTGTCACTGCCAAGGCCTCCTCGTGGGTATCACTGACTGCAGACGTTTGCATACACTGAATGACCAGTCAATGCTCGGGGGCCCGTCCGATCGTGAGCCAACGAGCACCCACCGACCTGCACCAACGAGGAGTGTCCTGCCATGTACAACCTGTCGCCCGCCGACCTCGAGATCCAGGCCCGGGCCATCTCGTTCGCCGATGAGTTGATCCCCTATGAGGAGTTCGCCGAGTTCCACGAGGGCGACCTGCCCGATGGGGTGGACGCCACCATGCGGGCCCGAGTGCACGAACTGGGCCTGCACTCGACCAACATGCCCGTGGATCTGGGTGGCCAGGGGTGCACCATGCTGCAACAGGTGCTGGTCCAAGAGCAGACCGGTCGGGTCACCAACGCTCTGGCCTGGATCATGGCCACACCACCGGCCTGGCTGCCCGAGGTGGCCACTGACGAGCAGATCGAGCGCTATATCAAGCCGGCCATCCGAGGAGAGAAAGAGGAGGCGTACGCCATCACCGAAGAGTTCGCCGGCTCCGACGTCGACGCCATCACCTCGACCGCTCGACGAGAGGGAGACGAGTACGTCCTGAACGGGGTGAAATGGCACGTCACCTCCTTCAACTCGGCCTCGTTCGTGTTCTTCCAGGGCAAGTTGACCGAGGGCGCCCATGCGGGCGAGCACGCCATGTTCATCATCGACCTCCCTCACCCCGGCGTGGTAGTGGACCGCACGCCCGCCTATACCCACACCATCAACCACCACCACCCGATCGTCTCGTTCAACGACGTCCGGGTCCCGGCTGGCGCCATGGTCGGCAATGAGGGCGACGGTATGGGCTTCGCCTACGAGTGGTTCCGCTTCGAACGCATGATGGTGTCGGCCCGCTGCCTCGGCGGTGCTCAGCGCCTGATCGACGAGACCACCGCCTTCGCCAAGGAGCGGATCGTCAACGGCCGTCCGATCACCGAGTTCGGTGCGGTGTCGATGATGCTGGCCAACTCGCTCACTGAGCTGTTTGCCGCCCGCTCCATGGTCTACGAGACGGCCAAGAACATCGATGCGGGGGCCGATATCAAGATCCAGCACACCCAGTGCTCGATGGCCAAGCTGTTCGCCTCGGAGATGGCGGGCCGGGTGGCTGACCGGTGTGTCCAGATCTACGCCGGCCGGGGCTACATGCGCGAAAACGTGGCTGAGCGGCTCTTCCGCGAGTTGCGGGTGGAGCGGATATGGGAGGGGACCAGCGAGGTCCAACAAGCGATCATCGCCGACCAGATGGTCAAGCGAGGCCCATCGACGTTCGTGTGATCCCACGGTGCTGATCCCACGGTGCTGACCCCACGGTGCTGACCCAGCGGGCAGGGCCTAGCGGTGCTGGCCTAGCGGACAGGGCCTAGCGGTGCTGGCCTAGCGGACAGGGCCGCTGGGCTGTCCTCAGGAGAGGCGTGCCGGCACCTTGACGTTGCGGACAGGCTCGCCCTTGTAACCGCGGGCGACCATGGTCACGAAGTCGTAGACGGCCTCTTCTTCGGTGGAGAGCATCCCGGGCACGGCATGGGGCGACGACAGCCCCCGGTGCACCGAGGAGCATGCCTCCCAGTCCTGCTGGTTGGTCAGGTCCCAGAAGTTGACGCCATACGAGGGATCGAATCCCTTCTTCTCGAACGACTCGGGGGCGAAGGCCCAGATGCACTCGATCCGGGTGGCATCGGCAGCCAGGGGGGTCAGCCGGTGCATCATCACGTAGTCGGGATGGAGGCTGATCAGGACGTCGGGGAAGACGTTGATGTAGATGACGATCCGCCTCTGCTCTTCGGACAGACCACGGAGCATCACCCCGCTTGAGCGACCGTCCATCGACATGGTTTCCATGCCCTCCTTGATGTCCATCGTTCCTCCGGCCCATGGACCGTCGGTGGAGTAGATCATCCCGCTTTCTGGGTCGCTCACCTCACATAGCTGGGGGTGAATCTTGGTGCAGTGGTAGCACTCGTGGTAGTTCTCGGTGAGGGTCTTCCAGTTGGCGGCCACTACGTAGTCGTGCCGATCGGCGATGATCAACCGCTCGGGCTCGTAGGGGGCGACGATCTCACTCAGGTCGGCCAGCTGCTCGGCCAGCGGCGGAGCCTCACCCGAGGCGTCCAAGAAGATCAGTCCGTGCCACTCGACGCACGGCAACTGGTTCAGGCCGTGCTCTGACTTGACGAACCCCTCCACCCCGCTGAAGCTCGGTGCGGTGGCCAACTTGCCTTCGAGGTCGTAGGCCCACGAGTGGTACGGGCAGATGACCCGCCCGTGGTGGGCGGTCTCCCCACACGGGAGCAGCTCGTGGCCCCGATGACTGCACACGTTGGCGAATGCCCGCAGGACGCCGTCCTGGGCTCGTATCAGCAGCACGCCACCGATGCCGGTGGACTCGGCCCGCTGATCGCCCGGCTGGGCGATATCGGCCGAGAACCCGATGCACATCCAGCCCCGCTCCAAGAAGTTGCGCTTCTCCCAGTCGAAGACGTCCGGGTCGATGTAGGCAGCCACCGGCAGCATCCGGCTGTGCCCGAACGCTGCCAGCGAACGCTCGAGTTCGCCAGGGTCCAATGGGGCGATGCTCGGTGTCGTTTGAACGGCCATATAGCCAATCCTATGATTCGGGCGATGATGAGTCCAGCGGTCGCCGGATTGTCCGGGGCCAGAACGGAGAACACGGTGTCGTCGACGGTACGAGGGGTAGTGGCCATGGCCAAGGGCGAGCCGGTCCAGACGGTCGACATCATCGTGCCCGACCCGGGCCCGGGTGAGGCCGTGGTGGCCATCCAGTCGTGCGGTGTATGCCATACCGACCTCCACTACCGAGAGGGCGGCATCAATGACGACTTCCCGTTTTTGCTCGGCCATGAGGCCGCCGGCATCGTCGAGGCGGTCGGGCCCGACGTCACTTCGGTCGCCCCTGGCGACTTCGTCGTCCTCAACTGGCGGGCCGTATGCGGCGAGTGCCGGTCGTGCCTGCACGGCACACCGCAGTACTGCTTCAGCACCTTCAATGCCACCCAGAAGATGACCCTGGTGGATGGGACCGAGCTGTCACCGGCCCTCGGGATCGGGGCGTTCGCCGAAAAGACATTGGTGGCTGCCGGTCAGTGCACCAAGGTCGATCCGTCGGCCCGCCCTGAGGCAGTGGGGTTGCTCGGGTGCGGGGTCATGGCTGGGCTGGGTGCGGCCATGCATACCGGCGAAGTCGGCATGGGCGACTCGGTGGCCGTGTTCGGCTGCGGCGGCGTGGGCTGCGCGGCGGTGGCCGGTTCCGTCCTGGCCGGAGCAGGCACGATCATCGCCATCGACCTCGACGACCGCAAGTTGGAGCTGGCCCGCCAGTTCGGCGCCACCCACACCATCAACGCCTCTGAGGGCGACGTCGTCGAGGCCGTGCGCGCCCTTACCGGGGGCAACGGCGCCGATGTCTGCATCGAGGCGGTGGGCAACCCGGCCGTGTTCCTGCAGGCGTTTTATGCCCGGGACCTAGCTGGCACCGTGGTACTGGTCGGCGTGCCCACCCCGGACATGGTCCTGGAGATCCCCATGATCGAACTGTTCGGCCGTGGTGGTCGGATCAAGCCCAGTTGGTATGGCGACTGCCTGCCGTCGCGTGACTTCCCCGACCTAGTCGATCTGTACCTGCAGGGCCGGCTCGACCTCGACCGCTTCGTCACCGAGACCATCGACCTCGATGCTGTGGAGGCCGCCTTTGCGCGCATGCACGGCGGCGACGTCCTCCGTTCCGTCGTGGTCCTGTGACCATCGAGCGAGTCGTCACCTCCGGCACCTTCTCCCTCGACGGCCAGGACTTCGCCGTGGAGAACAACGTGTGGTTGGTCGGTGACGACGCCGAAGTGGCAGTCATCGATGCCGCCCATGCGGCGGCGCCCATCATCGAGGCCATCGGGGGACGCCGGGTCACCGCAGTGATCTCCACCCACGGCCACAACGACCACATCAACGCTGCTGCCGCCCTGGCCGATGCAGTGGGTGCCCCGATCCTCGTGCACCCGGCCGACGCCATGCTGTGGCAGGAGGTCTACCCCAATCGTCCACCCGACGGCGACCTGGCCGACGGCATGGTCATCACCATGGGCGGACAGTCGCTCCAGGTGCTGCACACTCCTGGCCACAGCCCCGGCGGGTGCTGTCTCTACGATGCGGCTACCGGTGTCGTATTCAGCGGCGACACCCTGTTCCGTGGCGGGCCCGGTGCGACCGGTCGGAGCTATTCGGACTACCCGACCATCGTGGCTTCGATCCGTGACCAGCTGCTCGATCTGCCCGCCGACACCCGGGTGCTGACCGGCCACGGCGACGAGACCACCATCGGTGATGAGGCCCCGAGCCTGGCCGAGTGGGAGGCCGCCATCTCATGAGTGCCCTCCCGTCCCGAGCTCGCATCGTCATCATCGGCGGCGGGGTCATAGGGGCTTCGGTCGCCTACCACCTCACCAAACTCGGTGAGGCCGATGTGGTCCTCATCGAGCGCCACAAGCTGACGTCCGGCACGACCTGGCATGCGGCGGGACTGATCACCTCGGCCGGGGCAGTCGACGAGACCTCGCTGTTCATGAGCCGGTACTCCCGGGACCTGTACGCCCGATTGGAGGAGGAGACCGGCCACTCGACGGGGTTCATGGCGGTCGGCCACCTCTCCATCGCCACTAACGCTGATCGCATGGAGGCACTGCGCCGCGAGGCGATGTTCGTCGGGGCCTTCGGCGTCGACGATCGAGAGGTGTCACCGGCCGAGATCGCCGAGTTGTTCCCCCTGCTCCGCACCGACGACCTGGTCGGCGGCCTCATGGTGGCTGACGAGGGCCGGGCCGACCCGGTGGGGGTGGCTATGTCGCTGGCCAAGGGCGCTCGCATGGGCGGGGCCACCATCGTCGAGGACTGCCCGGTCACCGACCTGGTCGTCGAGGGTCGTCGGGTGACCGCCGTGGTCACGGAGCACGGCACCATCGAGTGCGAGATCGTCGTCAACTGTGCCGGCATGTGGGCCCGCCAGGTCGGCGCCCTGGCCGGCGTGGACGTGCCGCTGCAGGCCGCCGAGCACTACTACGTGATCACCGAGGCCATGGACGGGGTGACCCGGGACCTGCCGGTCATCGAGGACCCCGACAGCTACGGCTACATCCGGCCCGAGGGTGACGGCCTGCTGGTGGGCCTGTTCGAGCCCGATGCTGCCGCTTGGAAGCTCGACGGCATTCCGGCGGACTTCTCCTTCGGTGAGATCGAGCCCGACTACGACCGGGTGGCGCCCTTCCTGGATCGAGCCATGGAGCGGGTCCCCGCCTTGGCTGACACCGGCATCCGCAAGTTCTTCTGCGGGCCCGAGTCGTTCACCTCCGACGTCCACCCTCTCCTCGGCCCAGCCCCCGAGATGGACAACGTCTTCGTGGCCGCTGGGCTGAACTCGCTCGGGATCCTGATGGGCGGCGGGGTCGGGACCACCCTTGCGCACTGGATCATCGACGGCGAGCCGCCGGTCGATGTGACCGGGTACGCCATCGACCGCACCGCCCCCCACGAGTCGACCCGGGCATTTCGCCAGGAACGGACCAACGAACAACTAGGCGTGCTCTTCGGCGATGCGGCCTACCCGACGTGGCGGCCGCGGTCGGCCCGCAACTTGCGCCGCACCGTGCTGCACGACCGGTTCGTGGCACTGGGTGCCCACTTCAACTCGTCGATGGGTTGGGAGTATCCCGAGTGGTTCGAGGGTGACGACTTTCCGCTGCCGGTGGCCGACGGCTACGGCCCTCAGGCGTCGTTCGACAAGATCGCTGCCGAGCACCGTGCTGTGCGCGAGAGCGTGGGCATCCTCGACATGACCCTCATGGCCAAGTTCCTGGTGCAGGGGCCCGATGCTGCCACCGTGCTGTCGCGGCTCAGCGCCAACCACGTGGCCCGCGAATCGGGCCGGGTCGTCTACACCCAGTGGTGCACGCCCAAGGGCGGGATCGCTGCCGACCTGACGGTGGCCCGTGTCGCCGACGAGGAGTTCTTGGTGGTGGCGTCCGATGTGATCGCTCGCCGGGTCGAGCCCATGATCCGTAGGGCCACGGCCGCCGGGGAGTTCGTGACCGTGGCTGATGTGACGTCGGGTACGACCTTGTTGTCCCTACAGGGGCCACGGTCGCGCCAGCTGCTCGAGCGGGTCTCAGCGGCCGACTTGTCCAACGAGTCCTTTCCTTACCTGACCCACAAGATGCTCGACGTGGGCATGGCCCCGGCCCGGGCGGTACGCATCACCTACGTCGGCGAGTTGGGCTACGAGCTCCATGTGCCGACTGAGTACGGGCCGCTGGCCTACGACACATTGATGGAGGCCGGGGCCGATCTAGGTGTGCGACCGATCGGCTTGGCCGCCATGGGCTCGCTCCGGCTGGAGAAGGGCTACCGCGACTTGGGCGTCGATATCGACAACACCGACAATCCGCTCGAGGCCGGTCTGGGTTTCGCTGTCGCCTTCGACAAAGAAGGCGGCTTCATCGGGCGCGAGGCGCTGCTCGAGATTCGCGAGGGCGCCCCGTATCGGTCGCTGATGGTGAGCCTGCTGGTGGGTGACCCGTCGGTGCGGCTGTTCGGCAACGAGCCCGTGCTGTTGGACGGTACGTGGATCGGCTACGTCCGGGCTGCGGCCTACGGGCACACGTTGGGTGGCGCTGTGGGTCTGGCCCAAGTGGACAGTCCTGACGGCGTGACCCAGGAGTGGCTGGACGGCAACGAGTTCGAGGTGCGCACGCCGACGGGACGGTACCCAGTCAGCCTGTCGGTCCCGCCCTTCTACGACCCGGTGCGCCAGAGGATCCTGGCCAAGTAGGCCTGTTGCTCAGGCCCTGTTGCTCAGGCCCTGTTGCTCAGGCCTTGTTGCTCAGGCCCTGTTGCTCAGGCCTGGGCCCGGGGCCGGCGCTTCTCGGGGTCGAGGATGGACAGGGGGGCCACGGTGGCCCCGACGGTGCCATCTTCGAGGGCGACCTCCACCCGCTGGCCGTCGACGGCAACGGCCGTCTCCAAGATGGCCATGCCCAGCAGGCCGAACTTGGGGCTGGGCGCTGGGCTGGTGAGTGTCCCGACCGGCCGACCGTCGATCGTGACCTCGGCGCCGTAGTCGGGCAGTACGTCACCATCGATGACGACGGTCTTGAATCGGTTGGGCGGGTTGTCGGCCACGGACCGCAGGGCATCGCGACCAAGGAACTCGCCGCCGTCGAGGGCCACCATCTTGTCGAACGAGAGGTCGAACGGGGTGATCTCGTGCTCCTGATAGTCGTAGCCGAGGACGACCAGGCCGGCTTCGACCCGCAGGGTCTCGACGATGCTGACGCCGTAGGGGCGGGCCCCGATCGGTCCGGTCACGACGTCCCACAGGTCGGCCGCTACCTCGGGGGAGCAGAAGAGCTCGTAGCCCAACTCGCCTCCAAAGCCGGTCCGGGACACGTAGCAGGGCACCCCGCCCACTGTCGTCAACTCGGGGTGGAACCGGAAGTAGCCGAGTGTGGACAGGTCGATGCCGCAGACCGGGTCTAGGGCCTTGCGGGCGTTGGGGCCCTGGAGACCGAGGTGGGGCATGTTGAGGGTGATGTTCTCGATGGAGGCGTCGAGGCCGGAGGCGGCCTGGGTGAAGTGGTCGAGGCGGTCATGGCCGTTGGTCATCACCCAGACCCGGTCCTCGAGCCGGTAGATCGTCCCGTCGTCGATCATCAGGCCATCGGTATCGCAGAATGCGCCGTAGCGGACCTGACCGACTTGGAGCCCGGCGATGTTGTTGGCGTGGACCCGCTGGGCCGCCTCTAGGGCGTCGGGACCGGTGAACTCCCACTTGTTGAGGGGCGAGACGTCCCACACACCCAGCGAGTTGCGCACGGCCTCGTACTCACCGTCGAAGTCGCCGAAGCTGTCCAGCCAGAACCAGCCCTCCTCTTCCATGTGGGTGCCGCCGGCCGCTTCGGCCGATGCATAGAAGGGGCTGCGTCGCGATTCAGATTCCATGATCACTCCTGGGGTGGGGGCCCGCTCGGTGAGCGGGCCGGTCAATAGTTGGACAGATTGTGGGTCGGTGCAGGTACTGGGGGTCAGGTTGCGGGTGGATCGGATCGATCAGTCGAAGATGCAGGTGCGGTTCTCGAACACCATGACCCGGTGCTCGAGGTGGAGCCGGACACCGGTGGACAGTACCGACCGCTCGATGTCGGCGCCACGGCGAACCAGATCAGCAATGGTGTCGCGGTGTGAGACGCGGGCTACGTCCTGGGCGATGATCGGGCCCTCGTCGAGTCCCGAGGTCACGTAGTGGGCCGTTGCCCCGATGAGCTTGACGCCGCGATCGTGCGCTTGGGCGTAGGGGCCAGCACCTGGAAACGCAGGCAAGAACGAGTGGTGAATATTGATCATCCGCCCAGCCCAGGTTTCGGCGATATCGGCCGGGAGGATCCGCATGTACCGGGCCAGGACGACCAGATCAGGAGCGAAGCCATCGAGCGATTGAGCCAAGGCAGCCTCTTGGTCACGGCGGTCTGCCCCGACCGGCAGGTGGGTCAGGGTGATCCCATAGCGGTCGGCCACTTCGGCTGCATCAGTGCGATCCGAGACGATCCCGACGACCTCGCAGTCGAGCTCACCGAGCGAGACCCGGCTGAGCAGCTCGCTCAGGCAGTGGAGCGTCTTGGAACAGGCGATGACCACACGTGGCCGCTCTTCGGGATCGTGGATCTCGAAGGTGAGCTGGCGCCGTTGGGCCACCTCGGCAAACCGGACGCCTAGGTCTGCAGGATCAACAGTCGGGTCGACCTCGAGGCGGCACCCGAATCCAGTCGTGGCTTGGTCGGAGTGCTGGCCGACATCGATGATGTTGCCCCCGATGCTCGCCACCGCGCCAGCGATGTCGGCCACGAGGCCTGGGCCGTCCGGTGCTCGGACGGTAATGACGATCGGAGGGGTCATGGGCTCACTCGCTGGAAGAGGTTGCTGGGCGGGAAATCATCATGGCCCAGATACCCGATAAGGTGTGTTCTGAACGGCCATTCAAACTACCAGGCCGGGGAGCCCAGATGACGGTGCAACACGCCATGTCCGAGGAGCTCGACCTCCGTCTCAACCAGCTGGTGGCCGAACAAGAGGCGATCTTCGTCAGTCGCCAACCCCGTTCGCGTGCGCTGCGGGAGCGAGCAGAGCGCTATTTGGCCGGCGGGGTGACCTCGAGCTGGCAGATCACTACCCCGCAGGCCATCTGGATGAGTCTCGGACTGGGCTCTCGGATCGTGGATGTAGACGGCAATGAGTACGTCGACCTGCACGGGGGCTACGGCGCGGGATTGGCCGGCCATGCTCATCCAGCCATCGTCGAAGCGGTCCGTACCCAGGTCGCTCGAGGGACCCACTTCGCCCAGCCCACCGAGACAGCCATCGAGGTGGCCGCCGAGCTGGCTCGGCGGTTCGGCCTGCCCCTGTGGCGGTTCACCAACTCGGGCACCGAAGCCACGATGGATGCCATCCATCTGATGCGCGCCTTTACCGGTCGCGATCTGATCATCAAGGTAGAGGGCTGCTACCACGGCCACCACGACTCGGTGCAGGTGTCGGTGATGCCCGATCCGCCGGAAAATGGTCCGGCCGACGCGCCGGTCGGTGTGCTGTCGAGCACCGGGATCCCCGAGTCCATCGCCAGTCAGACCTTGATCGTCGGGTATAACGACCTCGACGTGCTCCGCCGTGTCCTCGAAGCCCACAAGGGCCAGGTGGCAGGAATGATCATCGAGCCGATCATGATGAACGCCGGGATCATCACCCCCGAGAACGGCTACCTCGCTGGGGTCAAGGCGCTGCTCCACGCCCACGGGGCACTGCTCACCTTCGACGAGGTCAAGACTGGCCTGACGGCTGGCCCGAGCGGCGCCATCGGCAGGGTCGGTGTCGTGCCCGACCTCGTCTGTCTGGCCAAGGCTATTGGAGGCGGTATCGCCTCGGCCGCGCTGGGCGGCAGCCAAGAGGTCATGGGGTTCGTGGCCGAGGGCGGCTACGAGATGGTCGGCACATTCAACGGCAACCCGATGGCCATGGCGGCCACCAAGGCCATGCTGACCGAGGTCCTCACCGACGAGACTTATCGGCGATTGGATGCGCTGAGCCTGAGCGCGGTTGAAGGCATCACGGGCACCATCGAGGAGTACGGCCTCGACGCCCACGTCGTATCGGTGGGGGCCAAGGGGTGCGTGGTATTTCAGAACGAGCCAGTGCGCGACTACCGCGGGTTCGTCGGCCTCGACGACCGGTTCAACCACGCCCACTGGCTGCTGCAGTTGAACGGCGGCGTCTTCTTACCGCCGTGGGGCAAGATGGAACAGTGGCTGATCTCTGCCCAGCACAGCGAGGTCGACATCGACCGACTGCTGCACAACTTCACGTCGCTGGCCCGCGCCCTCACTGCCTAAGTGCCGCACTGCGTCGCTGCCTGCCGGTCTGCTCGCCGACCCGAACGGCTGGGCGTGAACTGACGCCAGCACTGTCCTTATCCGGCCACGCCAGCACGTCCTTATCCGGCCACGCCAGCACGTCCTTATCCGGCCACGCCGGCACGTCCTTGCCAGGGTGGAGCACTGGTGATTGACTTAGCCTTCAGGCTGCATGAGTCAGTCGGCTTTGGGGCGCCGACGAACCGAGGGAGGGCATCATGGTGTTCCATCCGCGCGAAGGTCGCTCTGGCGACGGCAGTACTTCGGTAAGTAGACGGGCGTTCCTGACTGGCGCGGCCGCCACCGGCCTGGCCGCCACCCTGGCTGCCTGCGGTTCGAGCTCGACCAAGGGAGCGGGTGGGACCACCACGACTACCCAGCCCCTGGCTCTGCCCCGCCCCAACGACCCGGTGACTTGGCCCCTCTACCAGTCGAATCCGGCAATTGCCGATGGGCTCCAGCCCGAGAAGAATGCCACCCTGAAGCTCTTCAACTGGGTGGCCTACATCAATCCGAAGGTGCTCAAGGACTTCGGGAAGAAGTACAACTGCAAAGTCGAGCTCACCACGTTCAACACCATGGACGAGGCGCTGGCCAAACTGCGCAGTGGGCAGTTCGAGTTCGATGTCTTCGTCCCCACGGTCGACGTGATCGGCCAACTGGTGGCGTCCAAGATGATCAGCCCTCTCAACCACTCGTATATCCCCAACATCACGCAGGCCTGGTCGGCGTTCCAGAATCCGTTCTACGACCAGAGCTGGCAGTACACGGTGCCGTACACCATCTTCACCACCGGTATCGCCTGGCGAAAAGACCACGTGACGGAGGATCCGTACGCCTCGGCCAACCCGTGGGCGTTCCCGTGGAATGCCAAGTACAAAGGGAAGATCGCCCTCCTCGACGACGCCCGGGAGGGCCTTGGCATCGGGATGCTGAAGAACGGCATCACCGACCTCAATACCTCAGACCCGGCACAGTTGCAGACGGCCACCAACTCGCTGCTCGAGTTGGTCAAGTTGGTCAACCTCCATATCGACAACAACGACTACAGCTCCATCCCCAGCGGGCAGACCTGGATCCACCAGGCCTGGTCCGGGGACATGGCCGCTGCCCAGAACTACATGCCCAAGGGCACGTCGGTCGACGTCATCGGGTACTGGTTCCCCCCCAGCGGTATCGGCCCAGTGGGCAACGACACAATGACGATCTTGGCCAACGGCAAGAACCCGGTGCTGGCTCACCTCTTTCTCAACTACCTGAACGATCTGAACATCGCTCTCGAGAACATCAGCTTCAACGGATACATGCAGCCCCTGACCGGTGTCACCCCTGAGGTTCTGGTGCAGCAAGGAATCTTGCCGCCCAGCCTGACCTCCACGGTGGTGCTGGAGTCCATGTTTGCCACCGGTCTGCGAGAGCTGGAGTTGTCCCCGGCGTTGGGTGCTCAATACCAGCAAGCGTGGCTGCGGGTCAGCAGCGGCGTGTGACCCCGCCCGCTCCATGAGCGTGGAGTCCCGCCAGGGACGGTGGGCCGACCGCATGCAGGGACGATGGGTCTGGGCCGGGTTCGCCCTGCCCGGCATCCTCTGGCTGATCTTCCTGTTCATCGTTCCCTTCTACGTCGTCTTGTCCATTGCCGGTGGCGAGCTCAACGCCATCTTCCAGTCGCCGGAACCGATATGGAACCCGCTGCAGTGGACCGGGGCCAACTTCGTCGCCGTCTTCCACGACCTGGTCGGCCAAACCGCCTTCGTCGGCCCGATTTTCCTGCGGACCGTGGTCTACGTGGCTGTCGCCTCGGTGCTGTCGCTACTCATCGCCTATCCGGCCGCCTACTTCGTGGCCCGTTACGCCGGCCGGCGCAAAGTGCTCTTTTTGGTGCTGCTGATCGCCCCCTTCTGGGTGAGCTACATGATGCGGATGCTGGCCTGGATCGGCCTGCTCCAAACCAGCGGGTACATCAACCGGGCCCTGCTCGACCTGGGTCTGATCAGCCAGCCGGTCAACTGGCTGGGCGGTAAGCCGATGACCATCATTCTGGGCCTGGTCTACGGGTACATCCCGTACTTGATCCTGGTCCTCTACGCCGGATTGGACCGTATCGATCAGCGCCTCCTCGAGGCGGGCCGCGACCTCGGACTGAACCGGGCCCGGACGTTCTGGAGGGTCACGCTCCCACTCAGTCGACAGGCCATCCTGACCGGCATGCTGATCACGGCACTGCCCATGGTGGGGGACTACTTCACCAACCAGATGCTGTCGGGGGCTCCGTCGACGGCCATGATCGGCAACGTCATCAACAGCCAACTCAACACGGCCAGCCAGCAGTCCAAGGGGGCAGCGCTGTCGGTGCTGCTGCTGGTCTTCCTCCTGGTCCCGATGCTCTACTACGTGGTCCAAACGCAGCGGGCCTCCCGGGAAGCCTACTGATGGCCGTGGCTGCCGACGTAGCCGAGCCGATGTCTGCCTCGGGCGATGTGCCGGGGCCGGCCGTACGGTCGCGCCGGCTCCGCCCGTGGAAGAACCCGTGGCGGCGACCCTGGATATTGGAGGGGTTCACCTGGCTGTATCTGGTCTGGTCGATCCTGCCCATAGTGGTCGCCGTGATCTTCTCGTTCAATGCCGGTAAATCGCAGAGCGTATGGCAGGGCTTCTCCACCAGGTGGTACTGGGGGAACCCACTGACCTCGGTCTTCGAGAATCCCCAGCTGCGCCAGTCGATCATCCAGACCTTCCGACTTTCCGTGCTGACTACGATCATCGCCGTTCCGCTGGGGGTGGCCTTTGCCATCGGCATCAACCGGTGGCGCACGCGCACAGCGACCACCTTCAACTTCGTGGTGGTGTTCTCCTACGTCATCCCCGAACTCATCTTCGCCGTGGCTATGTTCTTCCTCTTCACGCAGCTGTTCACCTCCATCCATCTGGGCACGGCGGCCGAGGTCCTCGGCTTGGCGACCTGGAATTTCAGCTGGCCAGCCATCATCGTCCTGGCCCGGTTGGTGTCGATCGGGCCCTCGTACGAGGAGGCCGCCGCCGACCTCGGAGCCTCGCGGCTGCAGACCATCTTCCGGGTCCTGCTACCCCTGCTGATGCCAGCGGTGTTCGCCAGCGCTGTGCTGGTCTTCGCCAGTGTGGTGGACGACTTCGTGGTGGTCGACCTGCTGTCGTCGACAGCCAACACCCAGCCCATGTCGGTCCTGATCTACTCGTCGACCCGTGGCGGCAACAGCGGCCCGGCTCTCAACGCCCTGGCCACCATCATGCTGGTGTTTTCGTTCGTAGTGGCCATCTTCGGACTCGTCGCCTACCGGTGGATGACCCGCGGCGAGCGTGGGTCCAGTCGCCAGGAGGCGTTGACCACCATCACCGGGATGTGACCGCGGCTCGGGGTTAGTCCTGTGGGTGTTGCTGGTCCTCAGGATGGTGGGTGGCACCCACCGGTTGGATGGGCGGCACCTCGTGGAGCGGCGGCGCCGGGTCTTCGTCGGCCAGTGGTCCCCCGAGGGGCAGGACGTGGAGAGCATCGGCAGGTAGGTAGACCTGGACGGCGGTACCCTGGGTGTAGGTCGGCTGTTCGCCCCGATTCTGGATCAGGGACTGGATTTCGGCTCCGTTGGCCAGCCGCAGGATGACCTGGGTGGACGAGCCCAAGAACACTTGGCGCTCGACCATGGCCGGGACCCGGTTTGCCCCGCTCGCCTCGTAGGGCTCGATGGCGACCCGCTCGGGACGGATGGCCACCTTGACCGGCCCGGTGCTGGACGCGGTGCCTTGTTCGGCCGCGACTTCGAACTCGCCCAGCCGGACCCGGCCCGGCCCACCACCGGCTGCACCAAGCGACAGGGCATCCATCAAGTTGGACACCCCGAGGAAGTCGGCCACATAGGCATCCACGGGGTGCTCGTACACCTCTCTCGGTGCCCCCATCTGGGCCACCTTCCCGTTCCGCATGACGGCCAGGCGGTCGGACATGGTGAGTGCCTCCTCTTGGTCGTGGGTCACGTAGATGAAGGTGATGCCCACGGACTCCTGGAGGGCCTTGAGCTCCACTTGCAACGTGCGGCGCAACTTGGCATCGAGGGCGCCGAGGGGTTCGTCGAGCAGGAGGACCGAGGGTCGCAGGATCAGGGCCCGGGCCAGGGCCACCCGCTGCTGCTGGCCGCCAGACAGTTGGCCCGGCCGGCGCTTTTCGTATCCGGTGAGTTGGACGAGTTCGAGGGCTTCCCCAAGTCGTGCGGCCGTCTCTGCCTTGGGCAACTTGAGGTAGCGCAGTCCGAAGGCCACATTGTCGGCTACCGAGAGGAACGGAAAGAGGGCGTAGTTCTGGAAGACGGTGTTGACGTTGCGCTTGTGGGGCGGACGATCGGCCACATCGATGCCATCGAGGAAGATGGCCCCGCTGGTGGGCTGCTCGAAGCCGGCTACCAGCCGGAGGGTCGTCGTCTTTCCGCACCCGGATGGCCCGAGGATGGAGAAGAACTCGCCGCTCGGGATCTCTAGGCTGATGCCGGCCACGGCCTCGACGTCGTCGAACCGCTTGGTCAG